>ENA-OQIO01000231-OQIO01000231.1-human-gut-metagenome-genome-assembly--contig:-NODE-231-length-29579-cov-2.956743_pt1 | contig 29579 bp, 35 predicted proteins | sample MGYA00242573_ERZ504737 | MGnify/ENA primary metagenome ERZ504737 (study PRJEB26092, sample SAMD00036203) | human gut metagenome | host: Homo sapiens | study: EMG produced TPA metagenomics assembly of...
TTGCTGATTTCAATTGCGTCATCACAAGCAGTATCTGTAATAAAGCAAAGTACGCCGTTGCCTTTTCTTCTAAAAAGATTTGAAGTTAAATCATAAATCATTTCATCAAGATAAGCCAAAATGTCATTTTTATCTACTTTTTCAATGTTGACAATATAAAAATAATTATTGCCTTTAATTGCTCTTACATCAAATGAAAAATCCTTAACTTCAACAAGTTTATTCATTTTATATCCGTTTTTTTCTAAATCGTTTGAAATCGTCACGCATCTTTGTTCAATGCTTTCTTTATCACGAGAATTAATATAATAACCTGCGTCTTCAAGTTCATTTTCAATATCCTTAAGAAACGATTCAACTTTTCCGTACTTTGAGTAATATAGAAATATAACAATGAGATTGATAATAACCAATATATCGCAAGCGTAGTTTACGGCAACAGCAAGCGTTTCGTTAAACGACTTTACATACGGCTGCGCACCGATATAAACAAAAATAAATATCACACTGAATATTACAAGACTTTTTAAAAACTTATAAAAATTTTTTTGCTTTTTTCTTACTTCTCTCATTTAATCATTTCCTTAAACTGTTCTTCGTTTATAACTTCTACTCCAAGGCTATTTGCTTTATCAAGCTTTGAGCCTGCTTCCTCGCCGGCTAATACATAAGTTGTTTTCTTAGAAACCGAAGACGAAGCTTTGCCGCCGAATGACTCAATAATACTTGATGCCTCAGAGCGCTTTAATGTAGGAAGTGTACCTGTCAATACAAATGTCATACCCTCAAATCTGTTGTCTTTAATAACATTTGTGGAAATCATATTCACTCCGACTTCTTTTAGCTTTTCAATAAGTTCTTTTGATGAGTCGCTTTCAAAGAATTCAACAACACTTTGTGCCATAACAACACCGAAGCCGTCAATTTCAAGAATATCATCAACGCTTGCGTTCATAATATCATCAATATTTTTGAAATGGTCAGCCAAAAGTTTGCCTGCTTTAGCGCCGATATGACGAATACCTAAAGCAAATATAAGTTTTGACAAATCATTCTTTTTGGAATTATTAACCGAATTAATTATGTTTTTTGCACTTGTTTGCTTAAATCCCTCAAGGCTTGCGATTTTATCAGGGTCAAGATTATAAATATCATAAGTTTTATTGATCATACCCACATTTACAAAAGTTTCGATAATTGCAGGACCCAAGCCTTCAATGTCCATAGCATCTCTTGAACAGAAGTGAATAAGGTTTCTTAAAAGTTGAGCCGGACATTCGGGATTAATGCATCTGATTGCAGCTTCATCCTCATCACGGTAAACGTTTTCACCGCAAGATGGACAAACCTCAGGAAATTTGAACACATTTTTAGCATTATGCTCATTAACGCATAAACTTCGGGTATAATATCGCCGGCTTTACGAACTGTTACAATATCGCCTATGCCTATACCTTTTTCGTTAATAAAATCCTGATTATGAAGTGTGGCTCTGCTGACTGTTGTACCGGCAAGATGAACGCTGTCAAGAATAGCGGTCGGTGTTAAAACACCTGTTCTGCCGACTGCTATTTCAATATCTCTTAATACTGTTTGTTTTTCTTCCGGCGGGTATTTAAAAGCAATTGCCCATTTAGGATATTTTGCGGTAGAGCCGAGCTGTTGTCTATGTGAAAAATCATCAACCTTAATAACTGCTCCGTCTATGTCATATTCAAGTGAACCTCTCGCTTCACCTATTCTGTCAATTTCAGAAATAGCGTCTTCAATGTTTCCAACCTTTTTATATGTCGGAATAGTATGAAATCCGAGTTCTTTGATAAAATCAATTGACTGCTTATGAGATGTAAGCTGTGCACCTTCTATTTGTTGAATGTTAAATACAAATATATCAAGACCACGTGTTGCGGTAACACTGCTGTCTTTTTGCCTTAAAGAACCGGCAGCGGCATTACGTGGGTTTTTAAAGGGCTTTTCGCCTCTGAGAAGCTGCCTGTCCACAACCTTGTCAAAGCTTTTTTTAGGCATATAACTTCTCCTCTAACCTCGATATAAGGTATCGGTTTATTAAGCTTTAAAGGAATATTATGAATAACTCTCAAATTACCGCTTACATCCTCGCCTACGTCACCGTTGCCTCGTGTAGAGCCTCTAAAAAATACACCGTCACGGTATTCAAGGCTTACTGACAATCCGTCGATTTTAGGCTCAACAACATAGTTAACGGTTTTAACGCTTTCTCTGACTCGGTTATCAAATTCCCTAAGCTCGTCCTTTGAAAAAGCATCTTGCAGACTTTCCATCCTAACAGTATGTTCAACACTTGCAAAGGAATTGTCCGCTTTGCCGCCTACCTTCTTAGTGGGTGAGTCGGGTGTATCATATTGAGGATATTTTTCTTCAAGTCCCTTTAAATCACGCATCATCATATCATATTCGTAATCTTCAATTTCCGGTGCGTCATCATTATAATATCTGTCAGAATGATATCTAATTGTTTTTCTTAATTCTTTAATTTTTTTCTCGATTTCAGTCATACTATCACCAATAAACATTATTAAAATTATTTTATCACATAATATGTAATTAATCAATTATAAGTCTAAATATTTTCACTAAAAAGCACGCCGATTGGGCGTGCTGAATTATGTTTCACTTTTCACTTTATCTATTTTAAACATCAGCCTAAGAATAGGCGCTAAAAATTTAGGACTTTTAATAAGCACAACTTTCATAAAAATACCCCTATCTTCTACAGCACATTATTCCGAGAATGATTACTACAATCGCAAGTATTCTTGTTATCCAAACAGTAGGACAGCAACAAGCAATGACACAGCCAACACCGAAAGCTATCCACAAATAATCCCGTCTGCACATTTTTTTCATATAGTAAACACCTCTTTTGCTGTATTTACTATATTCTATTCAAAAGCTTACTAATCGTTACTTAAAATCAACAAAAGTTTTCCTGATTTATAATTAATTGTTACAACATCATCTTTAAATGAATTGCTTTGCGTATACAAGCAATCTACAGGTATTGTAAAATCTGTTAAATCATATTGCGTCCCTCTTGTTGTTAGACCGATGCACGCATCAAACAGCGGATACATAGAGAAATATGGGTAGTTGTCTTTTTTAAAAGAATATGACTTTTCAATAATTTCAATTTTATTATGCTTATTTATCAATACGGCTTTTATATTTCTGTCGAAGCAAAAATTAAGCACCAAACATTGTTATAAGTATGGTCAAATCTGTTGCCTATACCGCCTAAAATAATTATATCATTATAGCCACGCTTAATTGCTTCTTTAACAGCAGATAATGTATCGGTATCATCCTTCTTACCGGAAGGACAATAGTTTCAATATCCGTATCAGGCTTCGTTGAGGAATCAAAATCACCGATAATTAAATTTGGCTTGATATTTAATTTAACACATTTTTTATATCCGCTGTCAGCACCGATGATAAATCTTCCGTCGATATAATGCTTATAATAATCAATATCGTCTTCAGGCGCACCTGTAATAATCAAGCACTTTTTTATTTCTTTTTCCATTCTTTTATATCTTTAACCTCATTATACATTTGCACATAGCTGTTATATCTGCTTTCGCTTATTAATCCATTTTCAACAGCTTGCCTTACGGCACAACCCTTATCGTTGATGTGTGAACAATTATTCAAGAATTTACAATTATAAATATAATCCGAAAACTCTCTGAAACAATGCGGTAACTCGTCCTTCATGATTTTTTCACATCTTTCAATATCAAGCGAAGAAAATCCGGGGGTGTCGGCTATATAACCTTCATTGCACTTAAAAAGTTCGCAATGCCGTGTAGTATGCTTTCCCCTGCCGAGTTTTTTGCTTGTTTCACCGGTCGCAAGCTCTAACGATGAATCAATATTATTTAAAAGTGAGGATTTGCCGACACCTGTATTTCCAGCAAAGGCACAAATTTTACCCTTAAGCATTTCCTTAACCTCGTCAGAACCTAAGCCGTTTTTATTATTACAGATAATTGTTTTGAAACCTGCTTTGGTATAAATATCAACATATTTATCATAGGCATTTTCCAAGTCGGTTTTTGTAAAAACAATAATCGGCTCAATGTCTTTATATTCGGCAATGGCAATAAGCCTATCAAGAACAACGGTGTTAATTTGAGGGTCAACAATTGAAGAAACAATAAAAAGTGTATCAATATTTGCAAGAGGCGGACGAACAAGTGAGTTCTTCCTTTCAAATATATCATCAATAGTATTTTCGGCATTTGTATTAACGCTTATGCTTACTTTGTCGCCGACTAACGGAGTTATTCTTTTTTTACGAAAAACACCACGAGCTTTACATTCATATAAACCATCAGCGGTTTCCACATAGTAGAAACCGCCGATTCCTTTAACAATTAGACCATTAAGCTTCATATTATTGAGCTCCGTTTGCGTTTGTTGCTGGGGCAGTCTGAGAATGAGAAGTTTTTTCATTAGAAAAGCCGCTGAAATCAACCTTAAGATTTTTACTGTTTTTAGGACTTACGACCTTTGTTTCAACAGCTCCCGTGTCTGTTAAAGAAGCCTTAATATTAGCATCTTCATCGCCTTCAAGAGTAATGCTTACGCTTGCTTTACTGCCGTTAAGCGTTACCGCCTGATTAAGGTACGTTTCGCCGTCAAGAGTGATTTCAAGTGAGTCTTTCACATATTCTCCCGAGTCATCAACTACCTTTGGAAGAGTAACAGAAAGAGAAATTTTCGCAGCCGCTTTGGTGGTTGTGGTTGTTACTCCTGAAGAAATAACAATTTTAATCTTATCTTCTGCTGTTGCGGTTGAACCGGCAGCCGGTGATTGAGAAATAACGGTTCCTTTAGGTCTTAAATCGTCTTGAGTGACAAAAGTAATATTGTTGGTGCTAAAGCCCATTTTTTCAAGGAATGCTCTTGCGCCCTCTTGCTTAAGACCTGTCACGTCCGGTACTTCTATATTGATAACCTCTTTAGTTGTAGGACCTGAACTTATGAAAACAACAATTTGAGTATCAGCGGATACAACAGTGCCGGCTTTAGGTTCGGTATAAACAACAAGTCCTTCTTCAACCGTTTCACTTGAAATAGTTGTAAATTTATAATTAACCAAACCTTCGTTAGAAAGGGCTTTTTTTGCCTTTTCTTCATTAAGATTATAGATATTAGGAACATTGATATCATCCATAGAAGCAGATACGACAAGTTTAACCTGAGAACCTGAAATAACTTTAGTGCCTGCTTCGGGTGATTGCTCCATAACAATACCCGGCTCTACTTCATCTGTTTTCTTTTGTTCAAGTACAAATTCATAGTCATATTTATTAGAACTGATTAATTCATCATAAGAAAATCCGACGAAATTATCAAGCTTATTTGTATTTGTTTTAAACGAGCCTGTTATTGCCATTACTAAAAGTACAGCGGCTGTTACCAAAACGATAATTCCAATCAATACAGCGGTTATAACCTTCTTTTTATGGTCAGGGTCATAATAAACATCTTCGTCCTCATCGGTGTTAGGGGCGATTTCTTCCTTTTCCTTAATAACAGGTGTTTCGCTTGTTATTTTATCGGTTTTGCCAACGTATTTAGTAGGTGATTTGTCAACAAAATACGAATAGTCAAAAACTGTTTTGGGATTTTTTATAACTTCTTCAACGTCAATAAGCATTTCGGTTGCAGACTGATATCTGTCCTTAGGGTCCTTTTGCATTGCATGAATACAAATTTGTTCAAGACCGAGCGGAATATCAGGATTAATTTCGGTGAGCCTTTTAGCATTGCTTTGAAGTTGCATAAGAGCAACACTTACTGCACTTTCAGCTTCAAAAGGAACTTTGCCGGCAAGCATTTCATACAAAACTACACCTACTGAATAAATGTCGGCCTTTTCATCAGTAAATTCACCTTTAGCCTGTTCCGGACTGATATAATGAACAGAACCGATAGCAGTATCCGTAAGCGTTCTCGTTTCGCTTCTTGAAAAACGAGCTATACCAAAATCCGCAACTTTAATATTCCCGTTTGGTAATAAGATTATATTTTGCGGTTTAATATCTCTGTGAACAATACCCTTATCGTGAGCGTGCTGCAACGCTTTTAATATTTGGGTTGTGAAAAACAATGCGTCATTCCAAGTGATTGCACCCTGTTTTTGAATATACTCCTTAAGAGTAATACCGTCAACATATTCCATAACAATATATTGAAGCTTTTCCCCAAAACTAACATCATAAACCTTTACGATATTTGGGTGGGAAAGAAGTGCAATTGCCTTTGATTCGTTTTTAAAACGTCTTACAAAATCATCATTAGTTAAAAATTCATCTTTTAAAATTTTAACCGCAACTATTCTGTCGTCAACATTATCATAAGCTTTATAAACAACAGACATACCGCCAACGCCGACGATTTCCTGTATTTCATATCTTCCGTCAAGTCTTTTTCCTACATAATTATCCATATTTTATAAACTCCGTTATTTAGAAATTACAACTACCGTAATGTTATCTCCGCCACCGTTTTCATTAGCTTTATTTACAAGCCTGTCTGCAAACGCATAATGCTTTTTGTCGCTTGTAAGTTCAAGTATTTCACTGTCAGATACATAATTAGATAAACCGTCGGTACAAAGCAGCAAGGTTGTATCGTCATCTAAATCAATCTGGTCAAAATCTATTTCTATATTTTTATCAACCCCGACCGCTCTTGTGATAATATTTTTATTTGGATGATTTAATGCCTGTTCAGAGGTGATTTTGCCTTTGTCGAGTAAATCCTGAACTATACTGTGGTCAGTTGTAATCTGAAATATTTTTCCGTTTTTGAGAATATACGCCCTGCTGTCGCCTGCATGAGCAATATAAGCTTGACCGTCTTTTACAATAGCGCAAACCACGGTAGTACCCATTCCTTTTAGCTCATGTTTGCTTTCAGACATATCAAAAACTTCAACATTAGCCGCATTCAAAGCAGAATCAAGCATATTTTTTATTGAGCTGTCACGCATTTGTTCACGATATGACACATTAATTTTATCGCTGATAACCTTAACAGCCAGTGCGCTTGCAATATTACCTCCGGCAGCACCGCCCATACCGTCGCAAACAACAGCCCAAACAACCTCGTCAGAAAATTCACCGACAGCATACGCATCCTGGTTTGAATCCCTTACGTGACCTTTATCTGTTTTAGCAACTATTCTCATTAGTTTTCACCTCTGTTTTTAAGACGTCGTAATTGACCGCATGACGCATTGATATCGGCGCCCAAAGTACGTCTTATTGTAGCATTTATCCCGTTTTTTTTCAATATATTTTGAAAATTCAAAATTGCCTTCTTGGATGATTTAATATTTCCTCGCTCTTTAACATCGTTAACAGGTATAAGATTAACGTGTGCATTCATACCTTTAAGTCGTGTTGCAAGCTCCAAGGCGTTTTCTTTACTGTCGTTTACATCCTTAATCAGAGTGTATTCAAAGCTTACACGTCTGCCCGTTTTTTCGCCGTATTTGCGGCAAGCGGCTAAAAGCTCGTCAATCTTATATTTATTGTTTATCGGCATAGTATTGCTTCTTATTTCATCATTAGGAGCATGGAGAGATATAGTAAGTGTAAGCTGTAAATTTAAATTCATCAATTCATATATTCTCGGTACTACTCCGCAGGTGGAAACAGTAATATTGCGCATACTTATATTCAAGCCGTTTTCGTTATTAACATTATACAAAAAATTAATAACGTTATCAAAATTATCAAGCGGCTCCCCTATTCCCATCAAAACTATATGAGAAATTTTGATATTCAAATCCTTTTGAGCACTGTGAAGCTGTGCTTCAATTTCACCGGATGTAAGATTTCTTTTAAATCCTGCAAGCGTAGAGGCGCAAAAGGTACAACCCATTTTGCAACCTACTTGTGAAGAAACACAAATAGTATAGCCGTATTTATACTTCATAATAACGGATTCTATATATTCACCGTCCGATAGTTTAAAAAGATATTTAACGGTGCCGTCAATTTTCGATATATATTTATCTTCGATTTGACAAGTTGAAATATAAAAATTCTCACTTAGCTTTTCTCTTAAAGATTTGCTGATATTTGTCATTTCATCAAAAGATGAAACACCGTTTTTGTGAAGCCATGTAAAAATCTGCTTTGTTCTGAATTCAGGTTGACCGAGATCAGTAATCACATTATTGAGTTGTTCATATGTAACGGAATTAATATCAATCATTATTTTTCCTCATTAATGCATAATAAAAGCCGTCGCCGCCAAAAGGAGTAGGAAATACAGTCTTTTCTTCTAAAATTTCAAAATTATTGTAACTTTCAAGAAATTTTGCAACAACCTTTTCGTTTTCTTTTTTATTTAAAGTGCAGGTTGAATAAATAATATTTCCTCCTGATTTTAAATATTTAGAAGACGTTTCAAGAATAGAATACTGAATTTGAGGCAAATCCTTAACAGAATCAAGTTCTTTATATCTTATTTCAGGTTTTCTCCTTATTATACCGAAGCCGGAGCAAGGAACATCGCAAAGAATTTTGTCCGCTTTTGGGATATTATCATTATATTTTGTTGCATCATTAACTGATGCCGAAAGATTAACGATATCAAGCCTTTTTGCGCCGTCATTAATAAGCTTAAGGCGGTGCTCATACATATCAAAACAATAGAGTTTACCGCTGTTATTCATAGACTGAGAAATCGTAAAAGCCTTGCCGCCGGGAGCGGAGCACATATCCAAAACAATATCGTTTTCCTTAGCATTTAATGCTTTGGCACAATTATAACTTGATAAATCTTCTATATAGAATAGCCCGTTTTTAAATGCCTTTGTTTTAGTTAAATCTACACCGTTTTCAATAATAACAAAATCGTCATATGCCTCTCCTACAACGTTGCTGCATTCAAGTTCATATAAAAGCTCGTCACTGTTTACAAATTTTTTATTTGCAATTGCAAATAAAGGCGGTTTATCATTAATACACGGTAAAAAAGCTTTTACTTCGTCCTCGCCATACTGCTTAATCCACATATTAATCAAATTTTGCGGCACAGAGTATTTGACAGACAAGTCGTCGGGAATTTTAAGGTCATTATCAATCTTATGTAAAACAGCGTTAATCAGCTTTGAATAATAGTCTTGACCAACTTGCTTTGCAAGATTAACGCTTTCGTTAATTGCAGCTGAGCTTGGCACTTTTTCCATAAATAAAAGTTGATAGGCACCAATCCATAGAGCAATACGTACCTTAGGCTTAATTTTGCCTTTTATATACTTATCAATAAAATAATCAAGTGTAATTTTCCGTTCGGTCACACCGTAAACAAGTGCAGAAATAAACGCCTTATCTTTGTCAATAGACGAAAGTGCTTTATCAAGTGCAATATTTGAATATGACCCATCATAAAAAATACTATATAAAGTTTCAAAAGCAATAAGACGTGGGTTTTAATCAATTTCTGTTACCTCTGTTAATAATAAGAAAAAGTCTCAATAATGTTGCAAGTGCAGATGCTAAAGCGGCTACATAGGTTAAGGCAGCGGCAGTAAGCACTTTTTTAGCTCCGTTATATTCCTCGCCCTCAAGATAATGGCAATTATCTATCGTTTCAAGCGCTCTTTTGGACGCATTAAATTCAACAGGTAAAGTTATAAGCTGAAATAAAGCAACAGCGGAATATAGGATTAGACCTGCATAAATAAGTGTGTTACTGTAAAGAAACATACCAATAATTGCAAGCGGAACGCCTAAATATGAACCTATACGTGTCATAGGAATAACCGCATTTCTTAATTTAAGCGGAGAATAACCTTGCGCATGTTGACAAGCATGCCCTGCCTCATGGCAAGCAACACCGACAGCGGCAACGCTTGTTGAATCAAAAACGTCCTGTGAAAGGCAAATTTCTTTATTCTTAGGGTCATAGTAATCGGTAAGTGTGCCTGCAATTTTCTTGATTTTAACGTCTGTGATACCGTTGTTCATTAGAAGTTCATAAGCAGCTTGAGCGCCCGTCATACCACGTCTGTTTCTGACTTTAGAATATTTTGAAAAAGAAGTTTTAACCTTAATTTGGCAATATGTTGCAAAGATGAAAACAGGAATCATAATAAATCCTGTTAAATAATAAGCAATATAACTACCCATAAATATCATTCTCCCAATATTGTGCCGACAGTAACATTGTTTCCTGCCAAAAACGATTTAGTGTCCATTCGTTTCTTACCGTCAGGCTGAAGTTCAAGAATTTCAACACATCTTCCGTCACCGCAACTGACAATAAGCTTTTTATTATTATCTATAATTTCTCCTGCTTTACCGCCCTTAATGTCAGATAAAACAGTTTTGTGAATTTTGATATTTTTGTTTATTTTAATGTTGTTTTGAGCACAAGGCCCACGTTGAAAGCCCTCTTACTAAATTTGTGAACTTCAAATGCTGTTTTATTCCAATCAAATAGAGCTTAAAGCTTTGGTAATTTTTTGAGCATAAGAGCTGCCTTTTTCACATTGTGAAACGGGATTAATGTTGTCCTTTTCAATATCTGCAAGTGATTCAATCAAAGCATCTGCGCCGATAAGCGATAATCTGTCAAAAAGCTCCTCGCTTGTTTCATCAACGTCAATGTTTGTTTTTTTAACAAGAAGTATGTCACCGGTATCAAGCCCTTCGTCCATTTGCATTATCGTAACGCCTGTTTCTTTGTCGCCGTTTATAACAGACATTGATAGGTGCGGCACCACGATATTTAGGCAAAAGCGAAGCATGAACATTGATACATCCATATTTTGCAGCTTCAAGTACACGTTTAGGCAAAATCTTGCCATACGCAACAACAACAATAATATCAGCATTCATATCCTCAATTTGCTTAATAATATCATTATCTTTAAGCGAATTAGGTTGAAAAACGTCGATTTTATGTTCATTAGCACATTTCTTTACAGCCGGCGGTGTTAAAATTTGCTTTCTGCCTACAGGTTTATCCGGTTGAGAAAAAACTGCAATAACATTATGCTTTTTAATTAATTTTTCTAAACAAGGCACAGCAAAATCCGGTGTGCCCATAAAAATTACATTCATAATTATCTCCGTTACTGTGTTTCAAGTTCGCCTACGACATGTGAAGTGAATAAAATTCCGTCAAGGTGATCAATTTCATGGCAGAAAGCACGAGCCTTTAAGCCTTCGCCGGTAAATACCTGCCATTTGCCGTTTCTGTCTTGTGCCTTTACTTGTACTTTCATCGGGCGAACGGTTACTCCGTACTTGCCCGGTAACGAAAGGCATCCTTCAGACTCTCTTTGCTCCCCTTCTCTCATAGTGATTTCAGGGTTTACAAGTTCCATTGGGCCGTCACCGATATCTATAACAACAACTCTTTTCAACATTCCAACTTGAACAGCAGCAAGCCCTACACCGTTTGCTTGATACATTGTTTCAAGCATATCATCAATAAGAATTGCAAGTCTGTCGTCAAATTTTTCAATTTTGCGGCTTGTTTTATTTAAGATTGGATCTCCTAACTTTACTATATTTCTTAAAGCCATTATAATTCTCCTAATTCAAGTCATAAGGGTTAAGGTCTAAAGAAACCGAAACGTCCTTATATTCTTTAATTTTACTGATATTCTTTTGAATAACGTTAAACATATTGCGAATATTTTTTGAATTTTTACATTTAACGGATAATCTGTATCTATAACAATTATTTAGTTTTGCAATTTTGGCAGCGCTCGGTCCGAGAACAATTATCTTTTGCTTAAAGTTCTCATTTTCTTCAATTAAAAGTTCAAAAAACTTTTTAGCGCACATAGCAACCTTTGTTTTCATTTTCACCTATAAATGAAGCTGAAATAATATCACAGTAAGGCGGATATATTAAAAGTCGCCTTAGTTCAATTTCGTTATTATAAAAACTCTTATAATCTTGATCGGCAGCATATTCTAACGTTTGATTATATGGATTAATTGTTTGAATAACAGCTTTGCCGTTGCCGTCACGTCTTCCGCTTCTGCCGACAACCTGTGTTATCAAATCAAAGCAACGTTCGGCGCTGTTGTAGCTTTCGTCATAAAGTGAATTGTCAGCATTAACAACACCCACAAGAGTTACGTTGTCAAAATCAAGTCCCTTTGCCACCATTTGAGTTCCAATCATAATATCGTATTCGTGATTTGCAAAGGCGTTAAAAAGTTTCTCATGGCTAAACTTTGCAGATGTTGTATCGGCGTCCATTCTAAGTATTCTTGCATTTGGAAAAAGATATGAAAGCTCGTCCTCAATTTTCTGTGTTCCGTAGCCGCTGTATCGTATGTTTTCGCTGTGACATTCAGGGCAAACATTATCAAGTGATTTGGTATATCCGCAATAATGGCACGTCAAACGGTTATTTGTGCTGTGATACGTAAGCGAAATTGAACAATTTGGACAAGTAATAACATGGCCGCAATCATTACAAGCGATAAAGGTATTGTAACCTCTTCTGTTAATAAGCAAAATTGCCTGTTTGCCGTTGTCAATGGTTTCGGATATTAATTCCTTTAGTTTTGAAGAAATCGGTGATTTGTTACCGTTTTTCATTTCTTGCTTCATATCAACAGTAATTACGTGCGGCAGTTTTGCATCTCCAAAGCGTTCATTAAGCTCACAAAGAACATATTTGCCTTAAGTGCATTTGAATAAGTTTCAAGCGACGGGGTAGCGGAAGTCATCAAAAATAAAGCCTTGTTATATTTACATCTAAAATGCGCAACATCCTTAGTATTATACTTTGGTGTACGCTCACTTTTATAAGTATTTTCCTGTTCCTCGTCCATAATAATCAAGCCGAGATTATGGAGAGGAGCAAAAACTGCACTCCTTGTGCCGATAACGATTTTCGCTTCTCCCCTATCGGCTCTTTTGTATTCGTCGTTTCTTTCACCAAGTGATAAGCCGCTGTGAAAAACCGCAACCTTATCGCCGTATCTTGCGTGAAATATCGAAAGAACTTGCGGCGTAAGACTTATTTCGGGAACAAGAACTATAACGTCCCTATCGTTTTCAAGTGCCTTATCAATAAGTTTTAAATAAACCTGCGTTTTACCGCTGCCGGTTACGCCGTATAAAAGCCCGCTTCCGCCTCCATTTAAAAGCATATTACTATAAGTATCATATGCTTTTGATTGTTCAAAAGTCAACTCGATTTTTTTTGGCTCTATAACTTCAATATTTTTATACGGATTACGGTATATTTCTTTGTCAAAAATAGATATAACGCCGTATTTTTCAAGATTTTTTAAAACAGAAGTGCCTACACTGCAAAGCTCACAAATTTCTGAAACCGACGCTGTATTGACGTCAAAAAGCAAGTCAACAACACTTCTTTGCTTAGGCGTCAATTTAGGTAAATCGTTTTCATTTTCAATAAGCAGTGTTACAGTTTTAGTTGAAGCGTCGCCTACCTTACCGAAACCTCTTGGGAGCATCAATCTTAAGCACTCGTATGTTGTGCAAAAGCAACGCTCTTTAAGCCATAATGAAAGTGCGACAAATTCTTCACTGACTATCGGCTTATCTCCGATTATGCTGTCAATTTCCTTTAAAGCGGAATTTATGGCAGAATAAATATTTACAACTATTGCGCACCTAAGCTTATTGCCGTTGCCGAAAGGCACTTTAACCATACTGCCGATTTTTACGTTATTAATTAAACTGACAGGAATTATATAATCAAAATCCGAATCGGTACTAAAAAAAGTTTTTTCAACGGCAACAGTAGCAATTAAATTGTTCATTATTTATTGTCCGACTTAAGCTCGTCAGGTTCCTCAATAACATACTTACCTTCAAGAATTTCGTCAATTGCAAGGGATACTGTTTTTACGTCAATAGGTTCTTCACGTTCAATTGCTTCCTCACGGATTTCTCTTGCTCTTTTAGCAGTACCTACAACAAGGCTGTATCTGCTGTTGCAGCCTTTTAATAATTTTTTTAAATCAGGGTTAAACATAATATAATCTCCTTTTATGCATTTTTAATGTTGTTGCGTTTTTTTAATTCTTCGCAAAGTATTTTTTCTATATCATTAACACAATCATCAAGATTGTCATTAACTACCTTGTAATCATAGTTGTCTTGGCATAAAAGCTCGCTTTTAGCAATCTTAAGCCTTTTTTGTATCATTTCCTCAGCCTCGGAATTTCTCGCTCTTAGCCTTTGCTCAAGAGTTTCCCAGCTTGGCGGAACAAGAAAAATCGAAACACTGTCAGGATAAAGCTTTTTAACGTTCTCTGCACCTTGAACATCTATAATCAAAACGCAGATTTTACCGTTCTTTATTGCTTCGTTTACACCTTTTACAGGAGTTCCGTAATAGCAATTATTATAAACAGCATACTCAAGAAGCCCATCTTTTTCAATAAGCTTTTTAAATTCGTCGTCGCTTAAAAAATAATAATTAACTCCATCAATTTCGCCGTCTCTCGGCTTTCGTGTAGTAGCTGAAACAGATTCAACTATATCATCTCTTTTTTTTCGTATTTCTTTAAAAACAGTGTCTTTTCCGCAACCACTCGGAGCAGAAACAACGACAAGCATTCCGTTACCGTTCATCATCAACCTCCACATTAAATTTAGCAGCAATTTGCTTTAAATCAAGATAAGAAAGAATGACGTTTTCACTGTCTGTAATAATAACACTCATAGTTTTTCTGCCGTGTGTTGCATCAATCAGCGAAAACTTTGCTTTACTTTCCTTGATAATTTTTTTTACGGGTGCGGACTCAGGTGATAGAATTGAAACAACACGGTCCGCATTTACCAAATTACCAAAACCTATATTTACTAATTTCATAAACAATCACTCAATATTTTGAATTTGCTCTCTGATTTTCTCAATCTCAGCTTTAACGTCAACAACTTTTCGTGCGATTTCCACATCATTACATTTTGAACCGATTGTATTTGTTTCTCTGTTAATTTCCTGAATTAAGAAATCAAGCTTTCTGCCTACAGCTTCATCACTTGAAATAAAATCACGAAGTTGAGAAATATGACTGCGAAGCCTTACTGTTTCTTCTGCAACGGCAACTTTGTCGGCGTAAATTGCAACTTCTTGTAATAATCTGCTTTCATCAAGGGAAACATCACCCAAAAGTTCGTGCACTCTCTCAACAAGTTTATCGTTATACTCCTTAACCGTTTGCGGAGAACGTTCTTCAATAAACGATACCGTATCAAGAATAAATTGACTGCGAGAATATACATCATCATACATTCTCTTTCCTTCAACTTTTCTCATTTCAATAAATTTTTCGACAGCCTCATCTGCTACGGTTTTAACAAGTTGCCAAATCTTATTTTCGTCTTCTTCAGACTTTCTTACAATAAGTACATCCGGAAAACGAGCAACAGTTGACGCACCGAAATCCTCTTTTAAGCCGTAATTATCGCTTAATTCTTTAAGAGCCTTAACGTAAGCACCTGCAAGAGTATTATTAACAACAACATCTGCACTTTCGGTATTCAATGCCTCAATACCTACAAAGCATTCAATCTTACCCCTTGCAACCTTAGAATTTATGAAAGATTTAATTTTATCATCAATGAAACCGTACTGCCTCGGACAGCGACAAGAAAATTCAAAATATCTGTGATTAACTGATTTTATCTCAACAGTAATCATATATCCGTCAATTTCCTTGCATGCTCTGCCAAAGCCTGTCATAGACTTAACCATTTCAGCTACCTCGAATTATTAATATTTTAATATATTATAGGTATGTATATATCTAACGTCAAGAGTTATTAACAAATTATTTACATTATTAATAAATTGTTTACATAAAAAGAACCACCGATTTGGTGGTTCTTAAAATATTAGTATTTTGATTTGCAAGAGTAATTTGTTTTACCTTTGACGGTTCTTTTTAATGTAAAAGTCTTACCCTTTTGAGTAACCTTTAGTTTAACTTTCTTTGGCTTAGCCTTTTGGCAGGTATAGAAGGTGCATGTAATTTTGCCGCCTTTAACCGTCATCTTAATTTTAATTGCATACTTTGTATTATTTTTCCATCTGAAATTTTGAACATTGCCTGAAATGGCAGCATCTCTACCAAGCGGAACATAAGATACCCTTTGGCTGTGTTGATGGCGTTCAACAATTTTTACATTTGAAATAAGCGCAGTGTTAAATACAGTTGAAGCAACCTGGCAAATACCGCCGGCAAGACCCATTGTTGTAGAATTTTCACCGGTAAAAACGTGAGCCTTTTTGTATCCTTTGGCTGCAGTTCTTGAACCGACTACCTTATTAAAATCAAATGTTTCTCCAGGTTGAATGATAGTACCGTTAATCTTTTTTGAAGCAATTTTTAAATTAGTAGTTCTATTCTTATTGTTTACATAATAAGAATAATAAGTTGCATATACATTAGAATAATATGAACTGAGCATTGTGCTTCTGTCACCGTAATATCTGACGCCGTTATAATCAGTATATGCTCTGACTTTTACATAATACTTTTTATTCTTCTTTAACTTTTTGATAGCTTTCTTGACAGTTTTTGGATTTTTGATTTTTACTTTTTTTAAGCCTTTTTTGAATTTGCTGTCCGTTGTATATGTAATCTCATAACCTGAGCAATTAACCTTTTTCCATTCAACTTTAAGCGTAGTTTTACTGAGCGTTACCGATGTAAGTTTTACTTTGCTTGGCTTAATAAATGTAAATACGGTATTTCCTACCTCACCGTAATAATTTTTATCGTTAACTGTTTTGTACGCCCTTACTTGATAGTAATAAGCAGTTGAATTTTTAAGCGAAGATACCTTATAAGATGTTTGGCTGTTTGAAACATGTGCTAAATGAACATAAGCGTTTTTAGCGCTGTCAAATTTCAAAATTTCATAACCTGACACCTTAGAAGCCGCACTCCAGCTGATTACGGCTGAGGTTGCACTGTCTTTTTTTATTGAAACCGAGGCGATTTTTTCAGGTAAAATAATATAAGTTTTTGAGATACTGCCGGAATAATTACCAATTCCTTTAATTTTAACAGTAGCAACACCGGGAGCGTTGTTATTTGAATATGTTGCCGTAAAATCAGTATTTTGAATTAAATAATTATGATTATACGCAACATAAACGACAGGCGTTATTGATTGACCGTTATAAATAAATGTTGATTTTCTAATGATACTGACACCTTTTTATCATCAAATTTAATTGGTGTGATTTTAAATTCCTTGACTGCTTTTCCCGAATAATTATTAATACCGGTAATTGTAGCCTTAACTGTGCCAACATCAACATTATTGCTGTATTTTACTGTATAATCCGTATTTTCTAAAAGAGTTATTCCATTATAGATAACTGCCGGATTTTTAGCTGTGCCGTCATAAACAAAGCTCTGCTGCGAAAGAGTTACGTTTGTATCTGTAAGCACCTTTGCATCATCGGCATAAGCTGAAAAAGAAAATCCAAGACACAATGCTGCAAATAATACAGATACAATTAAGCTTAAACTTTTTTTCATAATCATTCTCCTATTTATTTTGTCCGTAATAAGCATTTTTTCCATGCTTTCTTTGATAATGCTTATCAAGCAAATACTGCTCAATGCCTATATTAGATTCATTATCAAGTGCGGCAATTTGTTCTGTTTGATAAGCCATTTTTGAAACTTCTTCAAGAATTAAAGCATTTTCAACGGCTTTAAACGGATTTTTTCCCCAAGTAAAAGGCCCGTGCCTATGAATCAAAATTGCAGGACATTCCTCAGGGCTTATTCCCCTGTTCTTAAATTCTTCAACAATAACTTTACCTGTGTTAAGCTCATATTCGCTGTTAACCTCAGCTTCACTTAATCCCCTTGCACAAGGAATTGAGCAATTTGCAAAGTCAGCATGAGTTGTTCCGTAAGCGTTAACGTCTCTGCCGCTTGCGCCCAAGAACATGCCCAGGGTGAATGAGTATGAACTATACCGCCTATTTCAGGAAAGCTTCTGTAAAGTTCAAGATGGGTAGGTGTGTCAGAGGAAGGATTTAAATCGCCCTCAACCTTGTTTCCGTTCAAATCCATAACAACCATATCGGATGCTTTCATATCATCATATGGCACACCGGACGGTTTTATTACAAACAATCCTTTTTCACGGTCAATACCCGAAACGTTTCCCCATGTAAGAACAACAAGACCGTATTTCACAAGCTGAAGATTTGCTTTAAAGACATCTTCTTTAAGCTTTTCTAACATTTATGCCATCTCCTTACATACCAAGCTTATATGCAACATCGTTGTAAAAAAGTTCTTTTTTGAAAGAATTAATTTCTGTGTTTTTATTTATATGTATAAATTCAATACCCATAATCTCAGCAAAATCTCTCATATGCTCTGCCGTAAGTGAATACGAGAGAACAGAGTGATGAGCACCGCCTGCATAAATCCAAGCTTCTGCAGATGTTTGAAGACAAGGAAGAGGCTTCCAAAGCACGCCGGCAACAGGAAGCTTTGGCATATCATTTACCTGCTCTTTACATTCAACGTCATTAACAATCATTCTTAGCCTGTCACCCATATCAACAAGAGTAACTACAATAGCATTACCTGTCTGCGCTTTAAAAACAAGACGAGCCGGGTCTTCCCTATCGCCGATACCGAGAGGATGCACCTGAATTTTCGGCTTATTAGCCGCAATACTTGGGCAAACTTCGAGCATATGCGAGCCTAAAAGCATTTCATTGCCGGGCTCAAAGTGATAGTATAATCTTCCATAAACGCTGTACCGCCGTTCATACCCTCAGCCATAAGCTTCATAATTCTTGTCATAGCGGCAACTTTCCAGTCTCCCTCAGCACCAAAACCGTAACCTTGGCGCATTAAATCCTGTGCGGCAAGACCGGGAAGCTGTCGAAGTTCCTGTAAATCCTCGAAGTTTGTATGAAAAGCGCCGAAACCGTTTTCATCAAGGAATTTCTTTATTGCAACTTCTTCCCTTGCCTGATAGCGAACAGAGTCGATATTATCAGTGTCAAATTCGTAATTATTCTTATATACCTGCATTTGTGCGTCGATTTCATCGTCGGTTACAGCATTGACATACTTAATGATATCTCCTACTCCGTAATGGTCAACCTGCCAGCCAAGTTTGATTTGCGCTTCAATTTTATCACCGTCTGTTACGGCAACATTTCTCATATTATCCGAAATACGAAGAACACGAAGCTTTCTCGATTCACTTGCACCTATAGCAGCTCTCATCCAAATTCCCATTTTGTTTTGGAATTGTTCGTCTTTCCAATAGCCGGCTATAACCTTGACTTTCTTTCTCATTCTTGCATGAATATATCCGTGCTCTCTGTCACCGTGAGCAGACTGATTAAGATTCATGAAGTCCATATCAATAGAATCCCACGGAATGTCACGATTATATTGTGTATTAACGTGAAGATAAGGTTTATTAAGTGCATTTAAACCTGAAATCCACATTTTTGACGGTGAAAACGTATGCATCCAAGTAATAATACCCGCACAATTAGGCGTATTATTGGCTTGTTCGATTACATTCAATATTTCACTTGATGTTTTAACACATGGCTTGGCAACAACCTTGCAAGGAAGCTTTTTGCTCCATTCGTCGCACATATCCTGCGCATGTGAATTAATATCGGCAAATATTTCTTCGCCGTAAAGATGCTGTGTGCCTACTATAAACCAAAATTCATAATCTTTAATAGCCATAATTACTCTCCTTAAATATTTTCAACAGCCGATTTTTCAACCGCCAATGATTTTTTATAAAGCGTTATATATTTTTCAAAACCGTTTACGTCTTTAATATCAGGCTCAACAGTTGAAATTTCATATTTGGAAAACACTTTTTTATCCAAAAATTCTTCAAGTGGCAAACCGAAGTTGTTCTTAGCGTAACTTGCAAGAACTGCAATTCCCCAAGCACCGCCTTCGCCTGCGGTTGATAAAACCGAAACAGGGGTTTTCATAGCGCCTGCCATTAGTTTTTGACCTACATATTTTGTCTTAAATAAACCGCCGTGACCCATAAGTTTATCAATATCGACATTTTCCTCTTCAAGAATTTCCATTCCGATTTTAAGTGTAGCAATGGCAGAATAAATATGTGTTCTCATAAAATTAGCAAGATTAAAATTAGAATTTTCACTTCTTAACACCATTGGTCTTCCTTGTGAAAATCCTGTAACCGGTTCACCTGAAAAATAGTTAATTGATACAATTTTGCCGCAATCACTGTCGCCTTTTAATGCTTCGTTATAAAGCAAATCATATATTTCACCTTTAGTAAGATTATTACCTGAAAGAGAAGAAAATTCAATAAAGAGTTTAACCCAATAATCAAGGTCGGTACAGCAATTATTGCAATGCACCATGGCAACAGGCTTACCTGTTGGGGTTGTCACCATATCAATTTCCTCATAAACCCTTGAAAGCTGCTTTTCAAGAACTATCATTGAAAAGATAGACGTGCCCGCAGAAATATTACCGGTCCTTTGAGCAACGCTGTTTGTTGCAACCATACCTGTTCCGGCATCACCTTCAGCTGGACACATTAATGCACCTGCTTTAAGTGTGGCGCTTGGGTCTAAAAGCTTAGCTCCGTCTTCACTCAAAGTACCTGCATTTTCGCCTGCCAAAAGCACTTTAGGTAAAATGTCTTTAATATTCCAATCAAACTGCTTAACATTTTCAAGATTTGAAAATGTTTCAAGCATTTCTTGGTTATAGTCGTTAATGTCGCTGTCTATAGGGAACATTCCTGATGCATCGCCTATTCCTAAAGTCTTTTTACCTGTTAGCTTATAGTGAACATATCCTGCAAGGGTTGTTATATATGAAATATCCTTTACGTGCTCCTCATTATTGAGAATTGCTTGATACAAATGAGCAATGCTCCAACGTTGAGGAATATTGAAATTGAATACTCTTGTTAATTCCCGTGCCGCCTGAGCCGTGGTTGTATTTCTCCAAGTTCTGAAAGGGACAAGCAAATTATCGTCATTATCAAATGCCAAATAGCCGTGCATCATAGCAGAAAATCCTATTGCAGAAAGCGAGGTGATTTTAGAAGAAAACTTATTTTCACATTCATCATTAAGTGATTTATATGCCGATTGTAAACCATGCCAAATATCATCAATACTGTAGGTCCAATATCCATCAACAAGTTTGTTTTCCCAATCGTAGCTGCCTGTCGCCAAAACATTAAACTCGTCATCAATTAATATTGCTTTAATTCTCGTTGAACCAAATTCGATTCCAAGGCACTCACTGCCGTTAAGTTTAAAGTTACTCATAAAATTTCTCCAAAACAAAGTGTACATTAAATCAAAATAATTTTACAATATTAATTTATATTTTTCAAGTAGTATATTATATATTTATTATAAAAACAACAAAATAAAAAAGGAGCGGCATAAGCTGCTCCTTTTGGTGCTGGTGACCGGACTTGAACCGGTACGGTATTGCTACCGAGGGATTTTAAGTCCCTTGCGTCTGCCGATTTCGCCACACCAGCGTGCAATAGATATAATAATAGATTTAACGAATAAAGTCAAGAACTTTTTTTGAAAACCGTAATAATACAATGCAATACTTATAAAAAATAGCAGATACCAAATGGTATCTGCTATTTTGGTGCGAGAGACGGGACTTGAACCCGTACGAGTCGCCCCACACGCCCCTCAAACGTGCGCGTCTGCCGATTCCGCCACTCTCGCTCAACAGTTGACATTATAACAGAACGTTATACGTATGTCAATACTTATTTTGTCAAAATTTGAAATTATTTAATCAGTTTTCAAAAGTTTTTCACGCTCTTTATAATCAGGCATAAATTCACTGACAAAATTATAAAAATCCTTACTGTGATTATGATGCCTGATATGTGCAAGTTCGTGAACAACTACGTAATCAACTGCTTCGTTAGGATATAGCATCAAATAATATGAAAAACAAATTGAATTTTTACCGCTGCAAGACCCGAAACGCTTTTTGGCGGAAGTAATTTTAATACCTGTCGGCTTAACATTCATAAGCCTTGAATAATAATCCACTCTTTCGGGCAAGTATTCCTTTGCAAGATTAATAAGTTTATTTTTTTCATCATCGCTTATATCATATTTTTCAAACTTTTTCTTCTTGCGTTCAATTGCATTTTCAAGCCATGCTTCATTTTTTGAAACAAAAGCATTAATTTCCCTGTTTGTGACAAAATAAGGAGCTTTAACAACGGCACGCATATCATCATCTACAGAAAGCGAAAGCGTTTTCCTATTGCTTTTAATAATCTTAATTTCCATTAATCCTTTGATTTCTTCATCGTTAATCCTATACGTTTTTTATCAATATCAAGGGAAATCACCCAAACTGTGACAATATCTCCTACCTTCAATACATCACCGGGATGTTTGATATATTTATTGGTAATTTGAGAAATATGAACAAGGCCATCTTGATGAACACCGATATCTACAAAAGCTCCGAAATCAATTACATTACGAACAGTACCCTTAAGTTCCATACCTACCTTTAAATCTTCAATACCCATAACATCGGTACGAAGCATAGGTGCCGGAAGTTCATCACGAGGGTCTCTTCCCGGTTTTGAAATTTCTTTAGTTATATCAATAAGGGTCGGTTCGCCGATATCAAGTTGTTTTGCAAGCGCAGACGTGCCAACACTTTCAACATATTTTCCTACAGCCGATACAATCCCTTTCCTTACGTCATCGTCAGATACTGAGCAGATTTTCAAAAGCTTACGTGTAGCATCGTAACTTTCAGGGTGAACGGCGGTATTATCAAGAACATTCTCGCTTTCGGCAACTCTTAAAAAGCCTGCGCATTGCTCAAACGCCTTAGGACCGAGCATTGAAACCTTTTTTAATTCATCACGTGATTTGAATACTCCGTGCTCCTGCCTGTAGCTTACTATATTATTAGCGATTTTGCTTGAAACGCCTGCAACACGATTGAGAAGTTGAGCAGAAGCCGTATTGAGATCAACACCAACCGAGTTTACACAATCTTCAACCACACCGTCAAGTGCACTTGAAAGTTGATTTTGAGGCATATCGTGCTGATATTGACCGACTCCGATTGCCTTTGGGTCAATCTTAACAAGTTCGGCAAGCGGGTCCTGCAAACGTCTTGCAATAGAAACAGCACTTCTAAGCGATACATCATATTCAGGAAACTCCTCAGCCGCAAGCTTTGAAGCTGAATAAACCGAAGCGCCTGCTTCACTTACAACCATATATGTTATACCGCAGTTAAGCTCCTTAATAACATCAGCGGCAAAAACCTCAGTTTCATGAGAGGCAGTACCATTACCGATTGCAAACATTTGAACATTATATTTTTTAACAAGGTCTTTAATAATTTTCTTAGCCTGTTCAACCTTGTTATGAGGAGGAACAGCATAAATAACACTTGTATCAAGCACTTTGCCCGTTTCATCAACAACAGCAACTTTACAACCTGTTCTGTAACCGGGGTCAAGGCCTAAAGTTACTTTGCCTTTAACAGGAGGTTGCATTAGCAAATGCCTTGTATTTTCAGCAAATACTCCTATTGCTTTTTCATCGGCATTTTCTGTTAATGAATTACGCAGTTCACGCTCAATTGACGGGAATATGAGCCTTGAATACGAATCATCAATAGCCTCCTTTACAAGTTCCTCTGTCGGTGAGCTTTCCTTAATATGAAGATTATAAAGAATTGTTAAAGCTGTGATTTTATCATAATCAATACCGACCTTCAAGAAACCTTCCTTCTCACCTCTGTTAAATGCCAAAACACGGTGTGGCGCTACGCTTGAAATCGGCTCTGTATATTCCTTATACATTTCATATACGCCAAGTTCGTCTTTTGTACCTGTAACAACAATATTACCGTGGTTTTTGATAGAATATCTAAGCATTTTTCTGCCTGACGGGTCATCTGAAACATATTCAGCAATAATATCCTTAGCGCCGTTGATTGCGTCCTCAATGCATTCAACCTCGTCATTAAGATATTTTTCGGCTTCTTCAATCGGTGATGAGCAATTTATATCCTGAGCATAAATAAAATCAGCAAGGCCTTGCAATCCCTTAGCTTTTGCAACAGAAGCTCTTGTTTTACGTTTAGGACGAAACGGTCTGTATATATCCTCAAGTTCTGTTAATGTTGTCGCATTTTCAATAGATTTTCTTATTTCATCAGTCATAAGATTCTGCTCTTCAATAGATGAAATAATCTTATCCTTTTGCTCCTCCATATTGCGAAGATAAGTAAGTCTTTCTGACAAATTTCTCAGTAATTGGTCATCAAGCGAGCCTGTGACTTCTTTTCTGTATCTTGCAATAAAAGGAATAGTGTTTCCGTCATCAATAAGTTTTACTGTATTTTCAACCTGCCAAGGCTTAAGCGAAAATTCATCAGTGAGTTTTTGTAAAATATTCATAATATATCCTTTCAAGGTGATAAAGGTATTTTAACAGATTAACACAAAAAATTAAAGAAAAATTTGTTAAATATTATTGTGCTATCAAAAATAATTTGATAAAATAAATAAAAAAGGAGGCAACACAATGAAATTTGAAGAACTTATAAAAGATAGATATTCATGCAGAAAATTTAAGGATACACCGGTAGAAAAGGAAAAGATTGAAAAAATACTTGAAGCTGCGCTTGTTGCACCGACTGCCTGCAATTTACAACCTCAAAGAATTTTAGTTTTAACAGATAAGAATATAATTAAAGCACTTGATGATGAAAAATGCACAAGATACACGTTTGACGCTCCCCTTATTTTTGTTATGTGTGTTGACAGGTCAAAGGCTTGGACAAGAAAATACGATGGTATTTCGTCAGCAGAGGTTGACAGCAGTATTGCAATGACTCAAATGATGCTTCAGGCTCAGGAATTGGGACTTGGCACAACTTGGTTATGGCATTAAATCCTGATATTGCAAAAAAGGTATTAAACATTCCCGAAAATCTTGACGTAATTTCATTTATGCCGACCGGTTACCCGGCTGATGATGCTCAAATTAATCCACTTCATTACAAGCATATTGACATTGATGAAATGGTAAAATTCAACAAATTTTAAATTGACAGAATAAAAAAGAACGGCTGACGGGTGTGTCCCGAAAGTCGTTCTTTTTTATTAGTTTTTCTTTACATTCTTTTCAAATTTAATCAAATAATTAATTGTAACTGTTCCGACGACTATACCCGTCGCAATACCGACAGTCATAATTACTGTATCAATTCCGTTTCTGTAAAGCATTTTACTGTTCGAATTTACTATTCCGTACATTGTATAATATAATGCACCTCCGGGCAAAAGAGGAATAATTCCCGGAACTAAAAATACATTTGAAGGCGCTTTTAAAATTCGTGCACAAAGTTCACTGTAAAGATAAATCAAAAATGCTGCGGCAAAATTTGCAAAAAACAAACTTTTGGTAAGCTTAAAAATCAAAAGATAGAAAGCAAATCCTACAGCACCGCCTATTGTTGATGCGGCAACATTCTTTTCACTAACTCTAAAATAAATTGAAAAGCCTAAAGTGCCGATGCCTGCCATAATAATTTGAAGAATTTCTTTATTCATTTAAGAACACCTCCTAAAAGCAGAACGGAAACGGCAAAGCCTCCTGCAATTGCAACAGCAACAAATACTGCCTCCACAAAACGATAAAGCCCTGTTACTATATCACGATTAAACATTTCCTTGATTGAATTAACAAGCAACAGCCCCGGAATGAGAAGCATTATTACACCTATCATAACTTTGTCAACATTATTTCCAAAGCCAAAATGAGTAAATATCAGCGCAATTACGCCCGAAACGAGACTTGCAATGAAAGTATAAATGACGTTATTAATATTGCGCAGTTTAAAATTATAATCCATAAAATAGACGGCAATTGCTATAACTGCAGCTGCCGTACCGTCAAGCATATCTCCACCGAAAAAAACTGCAAAACCACCTGCGGCAAGCATATATCCAATGCATTTCAGAAGCTTTTTGGGCTTGGTTTTTTAGGGTTGTTTATAATATCGCTAAGCTTGACTAAGTTAGGTTTATTTGTACAAATATATCTTATAAGTGCATTAATATCCTCAAGCCTGCCAAGGTCAGTGCCGCCGGAAGTTACACGAACACTTTGCGTATAATGAGTCCCGTCAGGTCCTTTTATTGTTACGACAATAAGGCTTGTAATTGCATAAATTTCTATATTTTCAAAGCCGTATGCATTGTAAATTCTATAAAGCGAATCTTCCACTCTTTTAATCTCGCACCCGTTTCAACGTATTGCCTGCCGAGCGACAAGGTTAATTCCAAAAACTGTTCACATTCAAAATTGTTCATAAACATCCCTCAAGATTAATAATATTGGTAAACGCTCATTTTGTCAACAGATTATAAAGAAATTTCTAAGAAACGAAAAAATCATTGTAATACTTAATAAAATATGATATCTTATAGTTGATAAGAGGTAACATAATGACAAATTCAAAAATAAACTCAAAGCGTATAAATATATTTATAATAATGATTGTAATTGCATTTATTATATCAAGTTACATTTTTACGCCCTATTCAAAAAATTACAGTGTAGAGGTTCAAAATCCAAACAGAAAAATGATTGCACTAACCTTTGATGACGGTCCGAGTGACTATACTCAAACTCTATTAGACGGACTTAATCAAAAAGGAGCGAAAGCAACATTTTCGTTCTTGGTAAAAAAGCCGTAAAAAATGCATCTGTATTAAAAAACATAGTTGCAGATGGGCACCTTCTCGGCAATCATACATATACACACATTGATATGCTAAAAACAAATAAGGGTATTATAAAAGAGCAAATATATTCAACAAATAAAATAATCAAAGAAATAACCGGAACAGACGTTAAGTTTTACAGGCCGCCATACGGTCATTACTTTGGCAATACGTTAAACGCTATTGATGATATGATTGCGGTTAAATGGACTAATGACTCAATTGATTGGAAGCATCAAGATGAGGATTACGTCTATAATTATATTGTAAACAAAGCACACGACGGTGAAATTCTTCTTTTACACGATACAAAGCAAACAACGGTTAAAGCTGCACTAAGAGCTATTGACACACTTCAGTCGCAAGGCTACTCTTTTGTGAGAGTTGATGAACTTCTTTGCAGAAACGGGGACAAACTTGCACCGGGAATTGCATACCGTGGGTGCAAAATGAATAAAAAACCTACTTGGTTTTAAGAAAGGACAACATTATGAATAAGAAAATCATATCCATCATTTTATCATTAATAATGACTATTTGCACAGTTATAATACCTGTCAGTGCCTATGCCGATAATTATTATATTTCAGGCGTTGATATATCTGAGCATAATGATAATGTTAACTTATCAGCCTTAAAAGCTCAGGGTTACAGTTTCGTTATGATAAGACTTGGATATTTCAATCACCTTGACAATAAATTTTATGAGAACGTTCAAAACGCTGTTAATGCAGGAATGAATTTCGGTGTATACCTTTATTCTTATGCTTTTAATTCTGCTGAAGCACAAACTGAAGCGCAATTTGCAATTAACGCGTTATCTACCCTTTCGCAAGAGGCTAAAGCATTAATGACTTATCCTGTTGCTTACGATATTGAAGATAGCTCAATATCTTCAAAACTTGATAAAAATGCAATAACAAATAACGCACTTTTGTTTACTTCCCTATTATCTCAAAACGGATATGACACAATGGTTTATTCAAATACATATTGGTTTAACACGTTTATTAATGCAGATTTACTTTCGCAAAACGGCATTAAATTATGGTGTGCTGATTACACTTCTTCACCTATGACTAAGGGCAATACCTCAATCGGTAATACTAATTCATTTGCTTATATGTGGCAATATAGTGACAGCCAAATTGACCAAAATGTCATCTTGATGACCGACGCTCAAAATCTCACCGTCAAACTGTCAAAATCAAGCGTTACGTATAATGGAAAAGCACAAAAACCAAGCGTAACGGTATATAATCAAAGCGGTCAAAAAATCCCGGCTTCATATTATACGGTTAAGTATTTAAGCAATACTAAGCCCGGTAAAGCAACTGTTAAGGTTGATTTTAATGGTATATTCTTTGGCAGTAAGACGGCAAACTTTATAATTAAGCCAAAAAAGCCAACTCAAAAGAAGCTTAAATCAAAATCCAAGAAACAACTTAATGTTTCTTGGAAAAAAGATAAGAAATGTGAGCGGATATGAGATAAAATATTCAACCTCATCAAAATTTACAAAGAAAAACAACAAAAAACAGTTAAAAGCTGGCAAAAAATCAACCGGTGTTACAGTTAAGAAATTAAAATCACGCAAGAAATATTATGTTAAACTGAGAAGCTACAAAACAATTAACGGCAAAAAATATTATTCTTCATACTCAAGCACCAAGAGTATAAAAACAAAATAAACCAAAAGGACTGCTCAAACTTAATTTTTGAGCAGTCCTTTTTTACCTTGTAAGTGCAACAAATTCACCCGGAGTAATTCCATACTCCTTTTTAAAAAGAGAAATATAATGAGATTGACTTGAAAAGCCGAGCAAATAGCATATATTATCACTGTCATATCCTTCAAAAAGAAGCGTTTGCGACATTTCCAGTTTTTGATGAGTAATATATGCGCTTAAATTAACTCCCATTTCCTCTTTGAATATGCGTGAAAGGTAATCACTTGAAAGATTACAATATTTTGCAACGCTGTTTACAGTCAGCTTTTCGTTTAAGTTCTTATTAATGTATGCAACACATTTTCTTATATGCGGTGAATAATTGAATTTTTTTTGACAAAGATTCACTTTATTTGTAAGTTCAATTGCGGCATCAACGATTAAAGAATTGACTGCCGCTTTATTTTTGGCTTTATCAATCTTTAATATAAAATTATCGGAAAATGAATATGCATTATTTTCATTCATACCGCCCTGAATAGCATATCTTGTTGCAAGTGTTATAAAGCTTACAGCCATATATTTTTGCTGTTTCAGCTCATCATCAGACATTTGACCGACTGTTATATTTTGTATACCGAGTTGAGTCATTTCAAAAATCAGTTTTTTAAGATTACCCTGTTCAATACAGGAAAAAAGACGAATTTCATCCTTATAAGGAGTATGATATAAATTATTTACAAGTGATTTTGACTGCGATTTTGCGATATCCTTCGGTATTACTTTAATGCTCATAAGCTCTTCATAATCCATATTATCACCTCAATATAAGCATACAAAATAATGATATCAAAGTCAAGAAAACAGTTAAATCAATCACGGTTATATAACATTAAATATGATTTTTAATATAAAAAGGTTGTCTAAGGGGCGTACTGCATAAAGAAGAATGTGGTTTAAACTTTCTGAGTTTTGCCCATTGCACTATTAAAAATCCTGCTAATACGCAAGTATTAACAGGATTTTATTAATGCACACTGAACAAAATCAGTTT
>ENA-OQIO01000232-OQIO01000232.1-human-gut-metagenome-genome-assembly--contig:-NODE-232-length-29530-cov-4.078938_pt1 | contig 29530 bp, 29 predicted proteins | sample MGYA00242573_ERZ504737 | MGnify/ENA primary metagenome ERZ504737 (study PRJEB26092, sample SAMD00036203) | human gut metagenome | host: Homo sapiens | study: EMG produced TPA metagenomics assembly of...
ATGATGCTCAGAGTACGTAGCTGTACATCGATCGATGCTCAGACGTACGTAGCTGTACATCGATCGATGCTCAGACGTACGTAGCTGTACATCGACGGATTCACAGCCGATCTTATGGGGACGTAATATTGTATGGATATCCGGAAATTATGATAACGGCAGCTATGACAGTTCCCGCACATACCTGTATGAAATCCCCGTAGTGACAACTCCACTTAATGGAATTGCTCTGAACCAGACAAATCTGACAATTGACGAAGGAAATACACAAAAACTCACACCTTCCTTTACACCATCTAACTCTGATGATGTAAAAGATGTGGTCTGGACAAGCAGTAATCCTGGGGTTGCGTCTGTCTCAGAGGATGGAACCATTCAGGGGAATGGTTATGGTCAGGCAGTAATCACTGCTTCTGCCGGAGATTTTCAGACCCAGTGTCAGGTGACGGTAAAGGTATCTGAGAACAACACACCACTGACAAAACCGGTGCTGAAACTTTCCCAGAAATCTGCAGATCAAATACATTTAACCTGGAAAAAGGTTCCGGGTGCCAAAGGATACCAGATTTACTGCAAGACAGATTCCCAGTCTTCTTATAAGCGGATAAAAACCCTGAAAACAGGAGCTGTCAGTTTCGATGCAGCTGTAGTACCGGGAGTAACCTATTCATTTAAAGTCCGTGCTTATGGAACCAACGCAAGTGGAAAAAACAAATATTCTAAATTTTCAGCGGTGAAATCAAGAAAAGCTGCTGTCCCGGCTCCATCTAAGGTTTCATGTAAAATGAGTAACGGTGGTACAGAGGTTTCCTGGACAAAAGTAGCCGGTGCTTCCGGATATGTGATTTACCGCAATGGTTCCGCTGCCAAAACAGTGAAGTCCTCTGTCTCAACCTGGAAAGACACAAAGGCTTATGATTCCCAGACAGGCATGTACTGGGTTTATAACTATTATGTAAAAGCTTTTAAGACAGTAAACGGTAAGCGAATATACAGTAAGCCCACAAAAACGATAAATCTTTACTCGTAAATTATAAAACTACAAAAAGCACTATCACTTTGGTAAATAAAGTATAAAACAGGGCAGTCTCATCGGCAAAATTTTTGCCGGGAGGCTGCCCTGAGTATTTGTCTTATTTCACTTCTACTAATTCAATCTTGAAGTTAAGTTCTTTTCCAGCCATTTCGTGGTTTGCATCAAATGTGATATTTTTCTCATCTTTAGCTGTTACTTTAACAGGGAATGGCTGACCGAACTGGTTTGACAGGTATACCTGCTGGCCAACTGTCAGGTCTTCGGAACCTGGAAGCTGGGCGATTTCCATAGTGAAGATAGCGTTTGGATCTGCCATACCGTATGCTTCTTCAGGCATAAGGTGAACATCAATGATCTGACCAACTTCCATGTCAGCTACAGCAGCATCAAACCCTCTGATCATCTGGCCTGCACCGCAGATGAATTCCAGCGGTTCGCCACGGTCGTAAGAAGAATCAAACTGTGTTCCGTCATTGAAAGTTCCTCTGTAATGTGTGCGGCAGGTTTTTCCTACATTGCGTCCTGTAAGCTGTGGCTGTGATCCGCCACATCCACCGCATCCGCCACCGCAGCTGTCTCCACAGGAGTGTCCCTCCTCATGGCTGCCACAGGAATGACCTTCTTCATGATGGTGATGGTCGCAGTTAGCTCCGGAAGACACTAATTCGCCTTTTAAATAACTTTCAACTGCCTGATCAGTATTTCCCTGGGCTCCGGCGCATAATTCGATTCCTGCTTCTGTGAGAGCTGTCTGAGCACCACCGCCGATACCACCGCAGATCAGAACATTTACACCCTGCTCAGCAAGCAGACCTGCAAGTGCACCATGTCCTGTACCGTTAGAACCGATCACTTCACTGGAAACTACTTTGTTGTCTTCCACTTCATAAACTTTAAAAGACTCTGTTTTTCCAAAATGCTGAAAAATCTCTCCATTATCGTATGTTACTGCAATTTTCATTTGAAAAATCCTCCAAATTATTTTTTATACCCATTCAGTCCAGTATAAACTGTCTGCGACTCAAAAGCAAGGCTATTTGATCAGGTAATTCTCAATTCCATTTGCAATTCCCCGTACCATTTTTTTCTGATAAGAATTCTGCTGCATACAGCGGTCTTCGGAAGGATTACTCATATATCCCATCTCGATAATCGTTGTCGGAACTTTACTCCAGTTATTTCCGGTCATAGAGTCTGTTTCCCAGACGTATTCTTTTCTGCATCCTGTAGCTGACACATATGCATTGAGCACAGCCTCAGAGAGAGCTTTGTTTTTTCTGTACATAGATGAAATATAAGGACTGTTTCTGGTTGTACAGATAGTCAGTGCTCCACTGATAGAGGAATTATCACTTCCATTGGCATGGATACGGATATACGCATCTGCTTTTGCCTTATTTGCCACTTTTGCACGGTCAATACAGCTGAGAGCTACTTTACTGTTGGTTCTGGTCATTATTACCTTAAACCCTCTTTTCTGAAGAAGGTTCTTAGCTGAAGGCCAATGCTCAGATTGAGCTTATATTCCTCCACACCTGTAGCAACACCCTGGGTTCCGGACGTATCTTTCTCTTTCAGCTGGCTGGAACCAGGCCCAAGAGGTTCATAACCACCGGCAACGACAGCAGAATGCCCCGGATCCAGTACAACAACAGGAGTCCAGACACCTTTACTGTTGATCTTTCGTCCATTTACAGTCTGATTGATACGCATTCTTCCGGTCTGTTTGCTAAAATACCTGAAACGATTATGAATACGGTGCCACCCTGTAAGCATGGAACCGTCTGCGGCAAAACAGTAATAATACTTGCCGATTTTGTGCAGGTCTGTCAGCTTTTTGCCATTCTTATAATAGTATTTTTTTCCACCGTAGGTTTTCCATCCGGTGAAAGTACTGCTGACAGATGCTGCCTGGACATCTGTAAAATATACAGCAGGTAAAGCTGTGACCAGGAGAAGAATACACAAGAGCCAGATAAAACATGATTTTCTTTTCTTCATACATGACTTCCTTTCATTAGAGATGTTTTAAGTAAGGGTTCTGTATGTTGATTATATCATGTAATTGTCTGGGAGTGTGGCAAAAAGTTCCTAAAAAGAAAGACTCCGGTCGCAATGACCGGAGCTTTCTTTTTAGGAATCTGTATTAATTACCCAAATGGATTATTTAACAGTAGCCTTTTTCAGGTTTGACCATGGGCTGAAGACTTTCCTTCCATTTTCGGATGTTCTGTTGAATGCATGCATTCCTACAGTCCATGTTCCTTTTGGTACGTTCTTGAATGTTGCTGTTACTGTACCTTCTTTCAGGTTCAGTACTTTGTGAGCACCATAGTTGTATGGTCTTGTCTCACCGTTTTCTTTCTTGGAGGATGTTCCAAGTACTACATCATAACCAGTTGCGTTTGCAGCTGCTTTGTATGTTACTTTGATAGTAGATCCGCTTACTGTTACGTTTGTGATAACTGGAGCGTCCGGTGTGATTGCGGATACAACGAATGGATATGCGTTAGACCAGTCGCTGAATACTTTCATACCGTTTTCGTCACGTTTCCAAGCGTGGCAGTATGCGTAGTAGGTTCCCTGCTGTACATATTTAAATGTAGTAGAGGTGCTAACCTGGTTCTTGTTTACAGAAGCATAGTCTTTGTTTTTGATGCAGTCGCGGTCTGTGGAGATTACATAGTCGTAACCTGCAGCACCTTCTGAATCACCGGAAAGGATTGCTGTTGCCTGATTGCCAACAACTTTAACGCTGCTAATCATTGGAGCATCCGGTTTTTCATCTTCTGCTTTACCATCAGCTTTGACAGTCTTAGAACCTGTATAGTTTTTAGATGTGCTTACAGCTGTTACTGTATAAGTTCCATCTCCATTGTTCTTAGCGGTATATTCTGTAGATGCAACCGGAATATAACCGTTTAAGACAGAAACAACACCATCTTTTACAGTTACATTACAATCGTTAAGAGCTTTCTTATCAACACCCCATCTTAATGTCTGAGCATATGCATCACCAGTCTTTGTATTTACAGAAGATCCAGTGTATCCATTAAGACCTTCGATTGATACACCATAAATATTTCCAACAGTTACATCTGTAGGTGCTACAGTTGCACCAGTTTTAGCATCAATTAATTTCAGTGTATAATCAACACCTTCTACCAGAGTGCTTCCTCCAATCTGGATTAATACTTCTGGTTTTACAGGAAGTCCTGCTGCATAAGTAGCATTCTTTAAGCTTACGTTCTTGGAAACAAACTGTACACTCGCGATACGGAACTCAGCTTTTGCTACAACACCTTTGATGATAGTTCCATCTGCAGTTACAATATCTTGTGTTCCATCTCCTGCAAATCCTGTACCTTCTTTTGCTACAGCATATACATAGCCGACATTATAAGTATTACCACCTTTTGTTACTTTCTTACCAGCAACATTATCTACATATTTGATTTCAAAATCATCAGCTTTGGCAGTGGTTTTAGTTCCGTCTGCTTTTGTAATATTTGATAATACTTCTTTTGCAAACTTATGTTCATTTCCATCAAACTGGAATACAGACGTTCCAGCAGCAAAAGAAGATGTTACATCGAAGCCTTTTGAATCGTATACTTTTAATTCTGCTTTAACTTTTTCTTTTACAATGTTAAATTCAGCAGTTATATTGTCACCTGTGAAGTTTTTATTTCCGTCTACAGGTTTTAAAACAACAGTGCCTTTTCCTGCTTCAACATTCTCGCCATAAGAAACAACTTCAAACTGTTTGGAAACATCATTACCATTTAATGTAGCCTTAAATTCACGAGGTCTTACCTGTCTTCCGGTATAGTCCTGATCATCAATTTCAACTTTAACGCTAGAAGTGTTTGCAGCTGTAATTGTAAATGTTCCGGTTGCTTTCCCTGAATAGCGAGGAGAAACACCTTCAACAGTAACTTTACCAGTACCAACATTTACAGCATCAGTAATGCTTACTTCTTTATATTCTTCTTTTCCACTGGCAACTTCGCCCATTTTATACAGAACGGTTACACCATCAACTACCGAATAAGTAGGCACAATCTTACCACCTGTATAAGTATATGTAGATGGGTTGATGGTTACCATGGCATCAGTTAATTTTCTTGCGACAATCTTAGTGGAACCATTAGCAGCAACAGTCACAGTTTTTGCATTATCTGTATTTAAAATATAGTTCTTATTTGTAACTGTAACAGTTGCTTTAATATAATTACCAAGTTTATTTCCATTTGTGACATTTGTAAAATCATATTTTACTGTAAAATCATCAGCAGAAAGGGTTTTCTCTACTTTTTTACCAGTTTCATCTTTAGCAACAACAGTTACTGGTACATTATACTCAGAAGCCTTGGTATAAGTGTCATTAATAGAAACATCTTCCGGTACAGTGATATAAGTAGCTTTCACCTCTAATGGTTTAATTAAAAATGGAACAGATGCAACCTGACCTTTATATGTTCCATCTGTAATTTTAATATTTACATAGGCATCAGCTTTGGGCTGTAATTTATTGTTTACTGATTCATATTTAGTTGTTGCATTCACATTATTCGTGTAACCTGTGATCTCATATGCAGCGGTGTCCACAGAACCCGGAACTAAGTTACCAGTACTATCATAGTATTTGATTGTTAATTTTCCTAAATCTGTTTTGGTCGGCTCTATGGCATCTCCGGTATAGGAAACTTCATATGGTTTGGTGGAAGCAACTCCCTGTAATGCAGCACTTGATGCAACAACAGTAAATGTTTGTTCATTTTCGCAGTTACCAGATTTTGCTCTGATAGTAACTGTGTATGGACTTCCATCTGTAAATCTGTTTACATCATTTCCAGATGCATCTTTTACAATTACTGCATAGTCTACATTGGCTACCAGTTTCAATTCTTCACCCTCAGCACCTTTAAAAGTCAGGTAATTAGCCAGTGTTGCTGAGTTTGCTGTAACAGGAATGTATCCGCTTGTAGTATTAACGGAAATATTAGTTCCATTTGTAGATAAATCACGTTTTACAATTTCAACAGTATCTGTAGAGGTTAAAGTTTCTTCATCCTTCAGTGTATTGGAAGTAGCACCTTTGAAATTTGTCAACTTAGTTCCATCAACTGTTACTTTCACCTTTCTATCACCAACATATTTACTTTCTGTAGTAGCATTGATAATAGTGGATGAAAGATCAGCACCGCTAAGTTTCTTATCAGACCATTATTGGTGGATTCAGACTCTTTTACAGTAACCTTGTCATTTGCAATTCGAATCACATCACCTGTATACTGATATTTCAGACCTTTTTCTGGTGTTGCAATAATATCTGTATTAAGATTAGCAACTTTTCTTCCAATAGATAATTTTGCACTAATACTTCCTTTATACGGAGAATTTGGCATCTGATCTGCAGAAGCTGTGATTGTTACAGTATCACCAGCATTTGTTGCACTAGAAGATGTAAGCTGATAATTGTCAGCACTTGCGATATCAGCACCACTTGAAGACTCTTTTACTTTTACACTAGCAACGTCAGCCGCCTGAGCAAAACCATTATATGTTAATGAAGGAACAGATGTAATGTCTAAATATTTATCTGCTAAATCCTGTTTTTCAACAGTGACTTTAATCTGAGTGTTGATATCATATAATGTCTGATTACTTGTAGCATCATAATCGTATACATAAAGAGTCAGAGTTTTTCCAGCAACTTCTTTTTTTGCTTTTAAGCTCATTTGTGCAACGCTATGAACACGACCATTTGTATCGCCAACACCTGCATCCTTACTAGACTGTACTACAATACCATTTTCATCTACCCAACGGAACATCCACTGTGAGAGAGTACTTCCGTCAGATTTTGCGATAGTACCTGTAATTGCATCTGTAACGTTAGTTCCCCATACAATACTGGATTTAGCAGCAGTTAAATCTAAAGAGATATCTGCCTCATTAACTTTTATAGATGCAGAAGCAGTATCTTCTGTGTTATCTACAACCGGAGTTTCTGCAACATTATCAGAAAATTCTGTAGTTGTTTCCGCAGCCGGAGCTTCTGTAGCAACTGCAACGTCAGAACCATCGCTGAACTCAGCAGCCCATACCGGCACATTAGAAGTAGCAAGCATTGCAACAACAAGTGACATACTTAATGTCTTTTTTGCCATGCCCTTCTTTGTGTTTTTAATCTTTGTCATGATTATAGTTCCCCTTTCCTTAATATAACTATTTCTTTTTGGGTAAAGATTCCTAGACATAATCTGTCTGTTATGGTTAATAATAGTGCTTTCACCACTTTTTGTCAAGGGTAATGCTCAAGAATTTTACGATTTTTTTAAATTTCATACACTTCAAAAGCATTTATTTTCCTTGATTTTTCATACTAAAAATCTATAATTTGTTACAAATGTGGTGAGTTGTTCGTTCTAATCACAAGATGATGTATCAACCCCTGTATGGTCAAATGGCAGAGAACCCTCTATAATTCTCTGCCATTTTCTCATTTTATAACTGTTGTTCTTTTTTTATTCTTTCAACCTGCTCAATCGGCATCTGTGTATCTGCAGCGATTTCTTCCAATGTACTTTTGCCTCTTTTCAGCATACAGATTACTATTTTTTCTTTCGTCTCTGTTTTTATTTCTTCTTTCACTTCTTCTTTCACGTCTTGCCTTATTTCATTTATCAGCTTATCTGTTTTCAGCTCTAATACTTCTCCGCCCATGGCTCGATCAACTCCCTTCTTTGTTTTTTCTGAATCTGAGAAAATGTAGTCTGCAATTTTTTAGGATTACTTCCACAAGGTAACGATACAGTGCCTCTTTTCCATTTTCAAGCAGACTTCTTCCAGTCTTCTGGAAATTGTCACATATTCATCCAGCAGTTTCTGAAGTTTTTCCGGATCTTTCTCTATATCTTCTCTGCTTTTTCATATCTTATGACATAAAATGGCAGGAGAAAGAGCAGTTTCTTCTGAAAGATTACATCCTGTGTATATCTTTCTATGTAAATAGCCGGCAGTTCATATTTTATTACCCGCCCGTCTGGCATGATAATATCCATTCCGAGAGTATCTTTTCTGCCTTTTCCACGTAAATATAATACACAGGAATGAGGAAAATATATTTTGTACCGTCCATTCTCAATCTGCTTTGTTTCCAGACTGACAGCAAAATCATATTCTATCATTCGGATTACCATTCTGCATCTCCGGTACTCTGACATTCTATATGATAGATCTTATCTGCTATTTTCAACCGGGAATCTGTAATCTTTTCTCCGTTCTTTGTCTGGTGTTCGTTTCTCTGCTGCTCAACTGCTATATCTGCGGGATAATTTGTGCCAAATACCTCGTTGATCAGTGGAACCACAAGCTCTGGCATTTTCTCCAGCATTGTTCTGAAAACATTATCAAATATGGTGTTATTTGCCATCTGATACACCTTTCCTGGCTGTTAGTTATCGTTCGCTTTTGTATTTTGATCATGTTTTCGGATGTATTCTTATTTCCAGGTGCTTCGCATCTATGAAATTTTATCTTTTGTGCAAAGTATTTTTGTTTTCGATCACCCTCTTTGCACTCTGTTTTGTATTTTCTATTGTAACAGATGCCTTCTCATTTTTCCAGTCAAATCTCTGCTCTTAAGAACTTTTTTGTTCTTTTGCATTATATGTCTGTACACAAAATTTCCCGTACAAATGGATTAATATATTATGCCACTACTGCAACAAAAAGCCCCTGCAATACAGTCCTGATAACTGTACTGCCAGGGGCTTTATTTTTATTCAGAAGCAATTACTTCTATAAATATAGCGTATTATTTCTTTCTGACAATAACCTTATCCAGATGCCAGATATCATCTACATATTCCTGGATAGTTCTGTCGGATGTGAACTTGCCGCTGCATGCTGTGTTGAGGAGTGCTTTCTTAGCCCAGCCTTTTTCGTCTCTGTATGCTGCTTCTACACGTTTCTGTGCGTCTGCATAGGAACGGAAGTCTGCGAGGATGAAGTAGCGGTCTGCTCTGTCTGTGTTCTTTGTGTTGAGAAGTGAATCGTACAGGTCACGGAAGAGTTCTGTATCGCTGGAGAAGGTTCCGTTGATGAGCTGCATCAGTACCTGACGGATTTCTTCGTCTGTGTTGTAGATTACGTTTGGATCGTATCCGCCGTTGTTTTCGTAGTTGATTACTTCGTCGGAGCTTAAACCGAAGATGAATGCGTTTTCTGCGCCAACTTCTTCTACGATCTCTACGTTGGCACCGTCCATTGTTCCAAGTGTAGGAGCACCGTTGAGCATGAACTTCATGTTACCTGTACCGGATGCTTCTTTACTTGCTGTGGAGATCTGCTCGGAAACGTCTGCTGCTGCGAAGATCCACTCAGCGTTGGATACTCTGTAGTTTTCGATGAATACAACTTTGATCTTGCCGTTGATGGAGCGTCGTTGTTTACTACATCTGCTACTGAGTTGATGAGTTTGATGATCTTCTTGGCTGTTGCGTAACCTGCGGATGCTTTTGCACCGAAGATGAATGTTCTTGGATAGAATTCCATTTCCGGATGCATCTTGATCTGGTTGTACAGATAGATAACATGCAGGATGTTCAGGAGCTGGCGTTTGTACTCGTGAAGTCTCTTAACCTGTACATCGAAGATGGAGTGCGGGTCTACTTCTACGCCATTGTGCTCAAGGATATATTTAGCCAGACGCTCTTTGTTCTTGAACTTAATGTTCATGAATTCCTGGAGTGCTTTCTCATCATCTGCATAAACTGCAAGTTTCTTTAACTGCGGAAGGTCTGTGATCCAGTCCGGTCCGATATGCTCTGTGATCCAGTCTGCAAGGAGTGGATTTGCGTGGAGCAGGAAACGTCTCTGAGTGATACCGTTTGTCTTGTTGTTGAATTTCTCAGGCATCATTCATAGAAGTCTTTTAATTCCTGATTCTTCAGGATTTCTGTATGAAGGCGTGCAACACCGTTTACAGAATAGCCTGCTGCGATTGCAAGGTGAGCCATCTTAACCTGTCCGTCATAGATGATCGCCATCTTTTTGATCTTCTCATAATTTCCCGGATATTTTGCCTGGATGGCGAGAATGAAACGACGGTTGATCTCTTCGATGATCTGATATACACGCGGAAGCAGTCTGGAGAACAGCTCGATCGGCCATTTCTCAAGTGCTTCGGACATGATGGTATGGTTTGTGTAAGCAACGGATTTGGTTGTTACTTCCCATGCTTCATCCCATCCAAGTCCTTCTTCGTCCATGAGGATACGCATTAACTCTGCTACTGCTACAGTCGGATGTGTATCGTTCATCTGGAATGTTACTTTTTCATATAATTTATGGATATCGTCATGTTTCTTTTTGTATTTGGCAATTGCTGCCTGGAGGCTTGCAGATACAAAGAAGTACTGCTGTTTCAGTCTCAGCTCTTTACCTGCATAGTGGTTATCGTTCGGGTAAAGGACTTCTACGATATTGCGGGCAAGGTTCTCCTGCTCTACTGCTTTCTTGTAATCACCTTTATCAAAGGAATCAAGCTCGAAGTCTACGATCGGCTCTGCATCCCAGATACGAAGTGTGTTTACTACATCATTGTCATATCCTGTGATCGGCATATCATAAGGAATGGCTTTTACAGCCTGATATCCTTCGTGGATAAATTTGTTTCCGCCCTTTTCAGGATCGTACTCTACTCTTACATATCCACCAAAGTGTACTTCCTTGGCATATTCCGGACGACGCAGTTCGAATGGGTAGCCGTTCTTTAACCAGTTATCCGGTACCTCGATCTGATAACCGTTCTGGATTTTCTGTTTGAACATTCCGTAGTGGTAACGGATTCCGCAGCCATATGCTGCGTAATTTAAAGTTGCGAGAGAATCAAGGAAGCATGCAGCCAGTCTTCCCAGACCACCGTTTCCAAGTGCCGGATCCGGTTCCTGATCTTCGATACAGTTAAGGTCAAATCCCAGCTCTTCGAGAGCTTCTTTTACTTCACCGTAAGCGCAAAGGTTGATCAGGTTGTTTCCGAGAGCACGTCCCATCAGGAATTCCATGGACATATAGTATACGATCTTCGGATCCTGTTCGTCATAAGCTTTCTGTGTTGCAAGCCAGTTATCAATGATAACGTCTTTTACAGAGTAGCTTACTGCCTGAAAAATCTGCTCCTGTGTAGCTTCTTCAATTGTTTTTCGATAGAGGAATTTTACGTTGTCTTTTACGCTTTTCTTGAATGCCTCTTTCTTGAACATTTCGTTTGTCATTTCATACCTCCCGTAATGGTTTCACTGTTCACTTTATTCTCAGCAATACACCTTGCGGATATTGCCGGTGAACCTCTTCATTCCGTCAACTCTTCTGTTTTCTCATATCAGAGAAATTGGGGGCAAAGAATCTCCGCCTCCAATTTCCTCTCTGAAATCAGACTGTCAAGGATAATGATACTCTTTTTTCGACAGTCTGTCATGTATATAATTGCCGAATTTTATAACATTTTTTTGTTATCGTGCATTGCGAAAGTAGTATATTTCCTGTGAAATACCTGTAACTCATCAGTACCTTGTCAGTAATTGACCGAATGTTGTCAATTACAGTTTCTTAACACCCATAGTTACTGCTTCTTTGTTGATGTTCCACTCTTTCACATAACCATCGGTCTCTCCAAGTACCATTTCGTCTGCAAGTACTTCTGACTTGATCTCATCTTCGTGTGCTTTCATGACATCCTGGATCTTGTCGTTTCCGTGAGCGTATACTACGATCTTGTCCATAACTTCGAAGCCGGCTTCCTTACGCATGGTCTGGATCTTGCTGATGATCTCACGTACGAATCCCTCTTCGATCAGTTCAGGTGTCAGGTTTGTATCAAGGACTACGGATGTTTCACCGTCAGATTCGGATACATAGCCTTCTGTCTGTGCTGTTTCAATAAGAAGGTCTTCTTCTGTAAGTTCTACATTGTTTCCGTTGATATCCAGTTTCAGGACACCGTTGGTTCTCAGCTCGTTCATTGCTGCTGTTCCATTGATGTCTGTGAGAGCCTGTCTGATTCCTCCAAGGAGTTTACCATATTTCGGTCCTACTGTACGAAGCTGTGGTTTGAAACTGTAGGAGATAAAGGATTCTACATCATCTGCGAATTTTACTTCTTTGACATTCAGTTCGTCTGCGATGATGTCAGTGTAGAATTCACTCATTTTCTTCTCAGCTTTTACATACATGGTTCCGATCGGCTGACGGTTCTTGATGTTTGCTGTATTTCTGCAGGCACGTCCCAGAACTACGATCTCCAGAAGCTCTTTCATGTCTGCTTCCAGATCTTTGTCGATCCATGCTTCATTTACAGTCGGGAAGTCGCAGAGGTGGATACTCTCAGGAGCATCTTTGTCCACGCTTCTTACCAGGTTCTGATAGATGTCTTCTGTCATGAACGGGATCATCGGAGCTGCTGTCTTGGCGATGGTTACCAGTGCATGGTACAGAGTCATATAAGCATTGATCTTATCCTGCTCCATTCCCTTTGCCCAGAAACGTTCACGGCTTCTTCTTACATACCAGTTACTCATCTCATCTACAAATTCCTGGAGTGCTCTTGCTGCTTCCGGGATCTTGTAGTTTGCCAGATCATTGTCTACAGCCTGAACAGTTGTGTTTAATCTGCTGAGCAGCCATTTGTCCATAACAGGAAGCTGGTCATAGTTCAGTTCATATTTGGTCGGGTCGAAGTTGTCGATGTCTGCATATAATACGAAGAACGCGTAAGTATTCCACAGTGTGCTCATGAATTTACGCTGTCCTTCCACAACTGCCTTGCCATGGAAACGGTTCGGAAGCCATGGAGCACTGTTGATGTAGAAGTACCATCTGATAGCATCTGCGCCGTATTTGTTCAATGCATCGAATGGATCAACTGCGTTTCCTTTGGACTTACTCATCTTCTGTCCGTTCTCATCCTGGACATGTCCCAGAACGATTACGTTCTTGTATGGTGCTTTATTGAAGAGCAGTGTGGATTCTGCAAGGAGTGAGTAGAACCATCCACGAGTCTGGTCTACTGCCTCGGAGATAAAGTTTGCAGGGAACTGCTGCTCAAATAATTCTTTGTTTTCAAATGGATAATGATGCTGTGCGAAAGGCATTGCTCCTGAGTCGAACCAGCAGTCAATAACCTCCGGTACACGATGCATTTCTCCACCGCACTCCGGACACTTCAGTGTGATCTCATCGATGTATGGGCGGTGAAGCTCTACTGTCTTGGCTCTCTCATCACCGCTCATCTCGAATAATTCCTGACGGCTTCCGATGGAATGCATATGTCCGCATTCACACTGCCAGATGTTCAGTGGTGTTCCCCAGTAACGGTTACGGCTGATACCCCAGTCCTGAACATTTTCAAGCCAGTCGCCGAAACGTCCTTTACCGATGCTCTCAGGGATCCAGTTGATTGTATTGTTATTTCTGATCAGGTCATCCTTAACTGCTGTCATCTTGATGAACCAGGATTCTCTTGCATAGTAGATCAATGGTGTATCACATCTCCAGCAGTGTGGATAATCATGCTCGAATTTCGGAGCATCGAAGAGCTTGCCTTCTTTGTCCAGGTCTGTGAGAACCATAGGATCTGCTTTCTTTACGAAAACGCCTGCGTATGGTGTCTCTTTTGTCAGGTTACCCTGTCCGTCTACGAACTGTACGAATGGCAGTTCATAGTTACGTCCGATTCTGCTGTCGTCTTCACCGAATGCAGGTGCGATGTGAACGATACCTGTACCATCACTCATAGTAACGTAGTTATCACAGGTTACGAAATGAGCTTTCTTTTTCTGTTTTGCTGCTGCCTCTCCTGCACATGCGAAAAGCGGCTCGTATGCTTTGTATTCCAGATCTGTTCCTTTGTAGGTTTCCAGAACTTCATATGCTTTCTCGCCTTCTTCTTTTGCAAGCTTGCCAAGGACTTTGTCAAGGAGTGCTTCTGCCATATAATAGGTATATCCGTCTGCTGCCTTTACTTTGCAGTAAGTCTCATCCGGGTTTACGCAGAGTGCAACGTTGGACGGAAGTGTCCATGGTGTTGTTGTCCATGCAAGGAAGTATGCATCTTCACCAACAACCTTGAATCTTACAACTGCGGAGCGCTCTTTTACAGTTTTGTATCCCTGGGATACTTCCTGTGCGGAAAGAGGGGTACCGCATCTTGGACAGTAAGGAACGATCTTGAAGCCTTTATACAGAAGCTTCTTGTTCCAGATTTCTTTTAATGCCCACCATTCGGATTCAATATAATCATCATAATAAGTTACATATGGATGTTCCATATCAGCCCAGAAACCAACAGTAGATGAGAAATCCTCCCACATTCCTTTGTATTTCCAGACGCTTTCCTTACACTGTTTGATGAATGGCTCCATACCGTATTCTTCGATCTGCTCTTTGCCATCCAGACCAAGCTTCTTCTCTACTTCCAGCTCTACCGGAAGTCCATGAGTATCCCATCCTGCTTTACGTGGAACCATGTAGCCCTTCATTGTACGGTATCTCGGGATCATATCCTTGATAACGCGGGTAAGTACATGGCCGATGTGCGGTTTACCGTTTGCAGTAGGCGGTCCGTCGTAGAATGTATAGGTTTCTCCCTCTTTTCTGTTCTCCATACTTTTCTCAAAGATATGGTTTTCTTTCCAGAATTCTTCTACTTTTTTCTCACGGTCTACAAAGTTTAAGTTCGTATCAACTTTCTGGTACACAGTAATTTACCTCCTGTTTAAATTATTTGTATCAGACACCTGAAAATATGCAGGACGTTTATATACGCTGAAAAATATTTCCAGTGTCCTTTAAGAACGAAAATAAGCCCATAAAAAAATCGCCCTTTTGTAAAAGGACGAAGGTTTATTGACGTTCGCTATACCACCTGTTACATTGTACGGGCATCCTCTGCCGATACATGAATCTTTTAACGGGGATTTCCGTCAGCTCTTACCTGTCTGTACACCCTTCAGAGCTGCAACTCCGGAGTGATCTTCACTGCATTTACTCACCACCGGGCTCACACCCTCCCCGGTTCGCTGTCTGCTTTCCCCTGCAGTTACTCTCTCCATCAACGTTTTTGTGGACATATCATTTATTTAACTATGCGGATTCATTATAAGGTCACAAAATTCACTGTGTCAAGTATTTTTTTGAATATTAGGGTAATCCTGTTACTGTTTAATAACACTGGTTACTGTCAAACTCCCGAACAGTAACACACTGTTAACATACTATCATATAAATTTTACACAGGCATTGTAATTAATGATATAATAAGGTAGAATATTTTGTCCGAACGTCATTTAAAACGATGTACTAGAGCGTGTCTGAAAAAGGCTTTCTGCAAGATGTACGTCACAATTTGTGGGATATTTTGCCCGGATGAGGCGCCGTAGCGGGCTACGGCAACTGAATTCGGGTGAAATATCCGCAAGTGGGGCGTGCAGATTGCGGGAATGAATTTTCAGACACGCTCTAGGATATGGAAAGCAACTACTATGTATATTTAATGAAGGGTAATTTCAAATGTTTAAAACAAAATTTCATAAATTAATGAAACGTTTCCTCACCGGAATGCTTTGTGCAGGGATTCTGACCTCCCAGCCTGCAGTCACTTATGCTGCCGAGACCTCTGCCACTCCTGAAGTCGGTCATTCAGAAACCTATTCACAGGCCTCAGATATCGATTCTGTCAAAGGATGGCCCGCAGGTCCTAATATCGAGGGACAGTCCGCAGTACTGATGGATGCAGTCACTGATACTATTCTTTATTCCAAGAATGCCAAAGATAAGCTATATCCCGCCAGTATCACTAAGATCATGACCGCTCTTCTGGCCTGTGAATATCTGGATATGGACGATACAATCACCATGTCGCAGGAAGCGGCTTATGGGATTGAGGCCGGAAGCTCCAGCATTTACGCAGAAACAGGAGAGGTTTTCACAGTAGAGCAGGCCCTGATGGCTCTGATGCTGGAATCTGCCAATGAGATGGCTCTTGCTCTGGCAGAAAAAACAAGCGGTTCTGTAAAGAAGTTTGTTGAACTGATGAACCAGAGGGCAGCTCAGCTGGGCTGTAAAAACACCCATTTTAATAATCCGAATGGTCTTCCGGATGAGACGCATTATACCACCGCGGTGATATGATGAAGATTGCAAAGGCAGCCTGGTATAATCCCAGATTCCGTAAATTTGTGACCACACAGGTTTATGAGATTCCTCCGACTAATAAGCAGTCTGAAACCCGTTATCTTCTCAATCACCATAAAATGATGCCCGGACAGTCTTATGCATACGATGGAGTTCTGGGAGGAAAGACCGGATACACCGATGCAGCGGGAAGTACGCTTGTCACCTATGCCAAGAGAGGAAATTCCATTCTCATTGCAGTTGTGCTGAATTCTACAAACGGTGCTTTTCCTGACACAACTTCTCTGCTGGATTACGGCTTCGACAATTTTGAAAAAGTAGACTTGAATATAGATACCGATCCGGTACCGGCAGCATTTCTTCCATGCGAAAAACACCTGTTAAAGGACTGGAGTAATCTGTGTTCCTTCTATTATATGAGGCATGTGTACGTAACTGTCCCTGCAGGAACTGATGTGAGCCAGCTTGTAAAGAAGCAGAAACTTCTGAACAATTCTGTCGGTCCAAAGCGGATTAAAAGTAAATATTATTTAGACGGCATATGGTCGGATATGGAATGCAATATGAAAAGGAGATCCTTTCAGATCTCCTTCTCAACACTTCTTTTTAGTTTTCGCCTGAGGCGGAGGACTTCTTTTCTTTCACGAAGTTCCTCCGCTTCTTCTGTATCTGTGAAACGCAATGTCTTCACAGCGAAATATTTCTCATCTTCTGTTTTTCGGATACGGATCTTGCCTTTTATCAGTCCATGCTCTTCACAATTGGATATGCTGTAATAAACCTTTGGATTATTCATAAACCATCGGAGTTTGCGCTTTGCAGGCAGATGACAGACCGGACATCTGGTGCTGGTCACCTCGCGGTCTTTCATGATTCGCTCTCTTGTGGCAAATTCTCTGGATACATATTTGTCATGATCCGGATAGGAAATATGTATTTCGTCTTTTTTCTTCTTTGGATTCTGGTAAACATCCAGTGACGGATGATTGATGATGATTACGTTATTTATTTTCTCCAGGACTTTCGCTGTATACCAGGCATCTGCAAGCGCCCGGTGAAATCCCCTGGTTTTCTCTATTTTCAGTTCATCGATTGCATGCTCCAATGCACACCTGTGTGTACCGTCATCGTAACTGATACTGTATAATTTCTGCACATCATAATAGGTCACAGGTCCGGGAAGCAGATCCAGCAGGCCATAGAACTTCATATTCCTCTGAAGTTCCATCACGTCCTGATTTCCCCAGGTAAAAAAATACCAGTCTTCTCCGCACCAGTCAAGAAATTCCCTGACTGCCTGCTCAAATGGCACTCCTTTCATAAGATCTTTATAATCTACATGAATTACCTCATGGATGCTGTCATGAATCCATTTATAGACCTGTGGTTGATCAGTCGGTGAAAATGATCCGTTATTTCTTTTTTGCTGTTTACTTTTACAGCCCCAATCTCGATAATCTCAAATGGAAGCCTGTCGTTACGTGTTTTCTTTCCCGAAGGATTCTGATTCCATTCCAGGTCAAAGACAATATAGTTCATTCATCCGGTCCTTTTTGTTTATTACTTTTTCGCATTTATTTTCCATTGCTGATAAATATATTATTTCACGATCTTCAGTTCATACTGTCTGGTTCCCAGACCAATCTTCTCTGCCTGATCCAGTGTTGCCTGCCATTCAATGTTCGGGTTGGAATCTTTGAAATGGTCGTGGTGGCAATGCCAGTCAGGTTTTGCCAGGTGTTCTCCAAGCTGGCTGTTCTCGATCGGAGTTGCTTTCAGACAGGCATCTGCGCAGGCCTGGTCCAGAGCAACCGGGTCAAAGCTTGCAAACATTCCGATATCAGGAAGGATTGGTGCATCATTTTCGCCATGGCAGTCACAGTTCGGGCTGATATCCTGAACAAGCGCTACATGGAAATGCGGACGGCCATGACAGACTGCCTGTGCATATTCTGCCATCTTACGGTCAAGAAGTTCATTCGCACTGCTGTTTGGATTGTATACTGCATCAAAACCGCAGGCTCCGATACAACGGCCGCAGCCTTTACATTTATCATAATCAATGACTGCTTTTTTATTCGGATATGTAATCGCATCACTTCCGCACTCTTTCGCGCAGCGACGGCATCCGCGGCAGAGTTCTTCATTTACTGCAGGTTTTCCGCTGGCATGCTGTTTCATCTTACCTGCGCGGCTTCCGCATCCCATTCCGATATTCTTCAGTGCACCGCCGAAGCCGGTTGCTTCATGTCCTTTGAAGTGGCTTAAGCTGATAAAAATATCTGCATCCATGATCGCATGTCCGATCAGTGCAGTCTGACAATATTCACCGTTAACTACCGGTACTTCTACTTCGTCTGTACCGCGTAAGCCATCACCGATGATGATCTGGCATCCTGTTGAAATGCTGTTAAATCCGTTGAGATTTGCGCACTCCAGATGCTCCAGTGCATTCTTACGGCTTCCCGGATAAAGAGTGTTGCAGTCTGTGAGGAACGGAAGTCCTCCCTGCTCTTTACAGAGATCAGCTACTGTTTTTGCGTAATTCGGGCGCAGGAAAGCCAGATTGCCAAGTTCTCCGAAATGCATTTTAATAGCCACGAATTTTCCATCCATATCAATGTCTTTGATTCCGGCTGTAACGCAGAGTTTCTTCAATTTATCAAGCTGGCTGGTGCCAACCGGACATCTGAAATCAGTAAAATAAACGGTTGATTTTTCCATCGTTTTTCCTCCTGTTTTTATTAATCAAAATTTGATTTTCTTTTTTATTTTATCACAAGATGCAGGTTCTTTTCGAGATATTTTTTTGCTTACATCTGTTCGTAAAATTTTGTCACCTTTTTGTATTCTGCAGGCAAAGTGATCTGCTCTACCACAACATCTCCATCTTCTGCATTGTGGTAACGGTAAATGTAAACGCCCTCCTGGATCTCATCTCCTTCGATCAGAGAAACTGCCAGATATCCCTGTCCTTCAAATTCAAAGGTATCCATGATTGCAAAATCCCGTTCTGTTCCGTCAGATACCGGGATGCTGATTACTTCATATTCTTCCATCGTATGTTTTCCTTTCATTCATAAGCAATCTTATTCTTATTTTCGCTGTTTTTTATTGTAGCAAAGAGTGTTAATTATATCAATCCTATTTAACCGAATCAAGTAAGTCGTTACTGTTCACTCGGTTCACAGTAACAATAAGGCCCCTGCGGGTTACAAAAAGAAAGACTGCACCTCCAATGAGCACAGCCTTTCCGGTTTGGTATATTTTATTCAGTTCTGCTTACAATTGCTTATGCCATAATCGGTTTTAATGCTTCTGCAAGCTTCTCTTTCTCAGCTTCTGCCTCTTCCAGGTTCTTTCCGAGAGTTGTGTAATAAATCTTGATCTTTGGTTCTGTTCCGGATGGGCGGACAACTACTGTCTCGCCGTTATCCAGCTTGTAGATCAGTACGTTTGCTGCAGGAAGTCCTGTTTCTTCCGGTTTCTGGTAATCTGTTACTTTTACGATAGTATGACCTGCAATCTCTGTGAGAGGTTTGTCACGAAGTCCCTGCATCAGAGCTGACATCTTATCCATTCCGCTTAATCCCGGGAATTCGAAGCTGTCTACCTTATTCAGGTAACGTCCGTACTGTGCATAGATCTCTTCCATTCTCTGTTTCAGGGAACTTCCGATGCTTCTGTAATATGCAGCCATTTCACAGATCAGCATAGATCCGATAACAGCATCCTTGTCACGTACATATGGTCCTGCAAGGTATCCGTAGCTCTCTTCAAATCCGAAGATAAATCTGTCTACTTCATCTGCTGCTTCAAGCTGTGCGATCTGATCGCCGATCCACTTGAATCCTGTAAGTACGCTTCTGAGTTCTACTCCATAGTGCTCTGCCACTGCATCTGCAAGTGGTGTGGAAACAATGGATTTCACTGCTACCGGGTTCTTTGGCATTGTGCCTTTTTCAATGCGGCCTGCACAGATATAATCAAGAAGGAGTACACCTACCTCATTACCTGTTACCAGCTCATAGGAACCATCCGGGCATTTCATTGCGATACCAACACGGTCTGCATCCGGGTCAGTTGCAAGCATTAAGTCTGCACCTGTTTCTTTTGCGAGGTTTAATCCAAGCTCCAGAGCTGCAAAGATTTCCGGGTTCGGATAGCTGCAGGTTGTGAAGTATCCGTTCGGATATTCCTGTTCCGGAACGATTGTGATATCTGTAATTCCGATATCTTTTAATACCTGAGTTACAGGTACAAGTCCTGATCCGTTTAACGGGCTGTAAACCAGTTTCAGTCCTGCTGTCTTGCAGAGACCCGGACGAACCTGACGGGATTCGATAGCTTCATAGAGAGCCTGCTTGCAGTCATCTCCTACAAAACGGATTTTTCCCTGTTCTACGCCTTCTGCGAAGGACATATATTTCGCACCTGTAAGTACGTCTGTTTTCTGGATCTCTTCATATACAATGGCAGCTGCATCATCTGTCATCTGGCATCCGTCAGGACCATATGCTTTGTATCCGTTGTACTTAGCCGGGTTGTGGGATGCTGTTACCATAATACCTGCATTGCATTCATAGTAACGTGTTGCAAAGGAAAGTGCCGGTACAGGCATCAGTGCGTCATAGATTCTGACATTAATATCATTTGCTGCCAGTACGCCTGCTGCTGTTTTTGCAAATACATCACTCTTGAGACGGCTGTCATAGCTGATGGCTACTGTCTGATTACCGCCCTGTGTTTTTACCCAGTTCGCAAGTCCCTGTGTTGCCTGGCGAACTACATAAATATTCATACGGTTGGTTCCGGCTCCGAGAACTCCGCGAAGTCCGGCTGTTCCGAATTTCAGCGCTACTGCGAAACGATCTTTGATTTCTTCATCATTTCCTTCGATTTTGGATAATTCCGGATTAAGATCCGCATCCTGCAGATCTGCTGCCAACCAGCGTTTGTATTCTTCCTGATACATTTTGACCACTCCTGCCTTGTTTTTTAGATTTTTTAAGATGTTTTCATAATATCATAAATCAGACAAATCAGCAACAAAACAGCGAGATTTCGGTCAAATTTTAAAAATTACTTTCTTTTCTGTTTGTCTGTGCTCTGCAGGCATTTCCTATATTGGTCAGGCAGAGCACTGTGGCGATCAGGAAAAGTCCGGGAATCAGAATGATCCACCAGGAACCTGTCATTAATGCTTTATCTGACAGAGACAGCATACTTCCCCATGTGATAACCTCTATCGGAAGTCCAATACCCATAAAACTTAAAGTAGCTTCAGATATCATTGCAGTTCTTACATTCATGACTACCATAAACATAATGGATGAGAAAAAATTCGGCACCAGATGCTTCCACAAAACACGGAAGAATCCGGCTCCCATACATCTTGCTGCGATGATATACTCACTGTTTCGTATCTGTCTTACCTCTGTACGTACCACTTTCGCAATACTGGTCCAACTGGTCACACCGATTACAAAGGACAGACTCAGGATATTGGCATTTCCCATAATAGCCTGCAGCAAAATGATCAGAAGCAGAGCTGGTATACTTAAGAATATCTCTGTAAATCTCATGATCAGTTCATCAAGCCAGGCAGGTGCCACTCCACTGAAGGCACCGACTACCACTGCAATAAAAGTAGAAATAACTGTGGCTAATCCACCGATCAAGATCGAGATTCTTCCTCCATACCAAATCATGGAAAAAATATCCCTTCCCATAGTATCTGTTCCAAAAAGGAACTCCCTGTCAGGAGCTTTATTATAGTTTAACAGATCCATATAAGCAGGATCCTTTGTCATGATCAGTTCCGCACACAGGCAGCCCAGTACGATAAGAATCAGGATTGCTGCTGAAACAACGGGTTTTCCCTGATACCACTTTTTCTTTGATTTGGGAATTACTGTTTCTGTTTTTCTGTTTCCTGCCAGTTCAAATAAATGATTGGTCATACTTCTACCACCTCCGATTTCTCGGTTATTACTTCATCCTTCATGCGGGGATCAATCTGTTCATTGATCGTCTGACTGACGATATTACAGAAAATAACCAGGATTCCTGACATCATGCAAAGCAGCATCAGCAGATTGTAATCATGGTATCTGGCACTCTCATAGGACAGAGCTCCGATCCCTGGATAGGAAAATACGCTTTCTACCACATAGGTTCCTCCAAGTACATGGGGAACCGCAATGGCCATAATACTTAAATAAGCAGGCATTACATTTCGGACACAATGTCTGAACATAAGCTTTTTCTTATCCAGGCCTTTTGCCTTTGCCAGAAGTACATAATCTGCGCGAACCTCTTCCAGGATTTTATTTCGGATCATGTAAGCGTAATACCATAAATGCTCCATGACCACGATGGTCAGCGGCATGATCAGATGCAGCACTCTGTCACCGATATCTCCTGCATTTCCTGTACTGTAAGCTCCACTGCTTGGCAGAATCTTAAAATTTACGGAAAAAACAAGGATCAGGACCAGAGCCAGCCAGAACTCAGGAATACAGCTGGATATGTTCCCAGCTTACACAGAATCCGGTCTGCCAGCCGGTTTTCGTACCAGGCACACAGGATTCCCAGGAGCAAGGCTCCGGCAAACATAATGATAAATCCGATTCCTCCAAGTACAAGTGTATTGCCAATACGGCCGCCGATCACTTCTACCACATCCTGTTTATATTTAAATGAAATTCCAAATTCTCCATGAAAAGCATTTTTTACCCACTTCACATACTGTACAGAAATTGGTTCGTTCAGCCCCAGTTTCTCCATAGCCCATTCACGTTCTTCCGGACTCATCTTCTCTGTGCGGTCGCCATAATAGGAGATCAGCGGATCTCCCGGTGCAAGACGGGCTACATAAAATACAGCTACAGACAATATAAATACTGAGATCAGAAATATCAGGCATTTTTTACCATAGTAGACTAACTTTTTTTTGTCTCATTATATACTGCACCCCTTTCCTTCAGCCGGAAGCATTGCAAAATGTCCGGGTGACACTTCTGTCCACACACTGTTTTCCATTCCTTCGCCATCATAGTACTGCAGAACTCTTTTTCTTTCCCTGATCGGGTCAGGAACAGGAATTGCAGACAGCAATGTTTTTGTATAAGGATGCACCGGATTGGAATACAATTCTTCTGATGGCGCCAGTTCTACCAGTTTTCCATGATACATAACTCCCACACGGTCACAGAGATACTCAACCATAGCCAGATCATGGGCGATAAACAGAAATGTAAATCCATGCTCCTCCTGCAGATGACGGAACAGATTGACGATCTGTGCCTGTATGGACACATCCAGGGAAGCTATCGGTTCATCAGCCACCAGAAATTCCGGTTCCATACACAGAGATCTGGCTATGGCCACTCGCTGCCTCTGTCCCCCTGATAATTCAGATGGATAACGATCCAGGAAACTGTTCTCAAGTCCTACATATTCCATCTGAAAAGCAGCTTCCTTCACAAAGCTTCCTCTCGGAGGTGTGATATGCTGGATTCTCATTGGTTCCGTAATAATATCTGACACCCTCATTTTCTGGTTCAGACTGGATGCGGAATCCTGAAATATCATCTGGCGTCGGGTCTGCAGCATTTTTTTATGCTTTTTGAATTCCTTTTTGTCGCAGATATTTACATCTTTATACCAGATTTCTCCCTGAGCCGGCTGATATATATTCATCAGACATCTGGCAACTGTGGACTTTCCTGAACCGGATTCCCCTACCAGACCAAAGATCTCACCTTTATGGATCTGAAATGAGACATCATCTACAGCCTTTACCTTGATCTTTTTTGTCAGATGAAACTGCTGAGTCAGATGCCTGACATCCAATAAAACTTCTTTACTCATGCGCTGTTCCTCCCACAGGTGATTTGATCTGCGGTGCTCTTGGATCCAGCAGCCAGGTTGCCGCATAATGAGTATCTGTTATCTTAAACATAGGCGGCATTTCTTCATAATCAATATTCAGGGCATATTCATTTCGACATGCAAAAGCATCACCTTTCGGCGGATCTATCAAAGTAGGAGCATGCCGGGGATGGTGTACAGGCTTTCTTTTCCATTTGCAAATGCAGGCAGTGATCTCATCAGTCCCCATGTATATGGATGTCTGGGATCATAATACACTTCCTCTGCTGTACCGATCTCTACGATCTTGCCTGCATACATGACTGCACTCTGTCTGCACACGTGCAACCACTCCCAGATCATGGATACCAGTATGGTAGCTGTTCCAAGCTTCATCTGTATTTCCCGCAGAAGATCCAGAATCTGTGCCTGAATGGTCACATCCAGTGCAGTAGTAGGTTCATCTGCAAATAAAATATCCGGATCTGCTGCCAGAGCGATGGCCATAACACATCTCTGACGCATTCCTCCGGAGAACTGCCACGGATACTGATGATATCGTTCCTTTGGATGGGAGATACCTACCAGTTCCATAAGCTCCAGAACCTTCTTATTTACCTGTTCCTTCGTGTAGTTCTTATTGTGGATCACCACTGCTTCCCCAATCTGTTTTCCAATTTTAATAGTTGGATTCAGGGATGTCATAGGATCCTGAAAGATCATAGAAAAAACTCTTCCACGCAGTTTCTGCATCTCCCTTTCCCTGTAACAGGTGATATCCTGTCCGTTCACACAGATGCTGCCCTCTTTAATCTTTGCACTTGGCGGCAAAAGCTTCATAATACTTTTGCAAAGCACACTCTTCCCGCATCCGGATTCTCCAACTATAGCCAGCACCTCTCCCTTTTTTAATGAAAAAGACACGTCTCTTACTGCCTGAACTTCTCCGGCAGGACCGTCAATGCTGACTGAAAGATTTTTAACCTCTAATAAATGTTCCATTTTTAATCCTTTTTCCGCTCGTGTAAAAAGGGGGCACCTTTAGTGCCCCCGTCACAACCTTTATCTTTTTATTCAATAGTCCAGTCTGCTACATTCCAGAAGATTCCAACTCCATGATGTCCCATAATTGTATCAGAATCAATTCCTTTAATATTGCTGTCAGCAACATAGTTGGCATCAATATAGCAGATCATTGCATAAGCCGGATCCTCTGCCAGAGCTTTCTGGAAATTAGCATAGGCTTCTGCACGAACTTCCGGATCAGCTGACTGTCTTGCTTCTGTCAGATACTTGTCAACGTCTGCATTAGAATAGCCGGAGTAGTTTGCTCCCTTATCTGTTCCGAATACTTTGTATGTATGGTCGTCAGCGTCAAATGGGCTTCCCCATCCGATCAGGAATGCCATCTGTCCTGCCCAGTCTGTCTGTGCAGGGATCTCTACTGATACATCCATGCCGATCTCTTTCAGTTCCTGTGCTGCGATCTGAGCCATATCAATACGTACCTGATCTCCTGCACTTACGCTGATTACAAATCCCACTTTTTCGCCGTCACGATAATAGAATCCGTCATCACCCATCTCGCATCCTGCAGCTTCCAGAATTTCTTTTGCTTTTTCAGGATTGTAATCATAATGCTCTACATCTTCATAATTGTAGATATTTCTCTGAAGAGGTCCATAAGCCGGCATTCCCTGTCCAAGGATAACTGCGTCGATGATCGCCTGACGGTCAAGCCCATAGCATACTGCCGGGATCAGATCACGGTTTTTCTGCCAGTATTCATTTTCAAAGTTAAACATGATTCCACGATAGTCAGAAGTCTTCATATCGTAGCATGTATATGCCTCATCATCAGCAAAAGCAGCTGCATCCTTTGGTGTTAATAATGCCAGATCAAGTTCTCCGGATTTTAACTGAAGTGCTTTCGCATTGTCATCCGGTACGATCTTGAATACAATTTTATCGATGGAAGGCTCACCCTTAAAATAATCTTCATTCTTAACCAGTGTGATCGCCTGTCCCTCATCCCAGAATTCGATCTTGTATGGACCTGTTCCTACCGGATTACGGAAGAAATCAGAGGTCTGCATATCTTCGCCCTCAAGCAGATGCTTAGGAAGAACCGCCATTGTCATATAGTCAAGGAATGCAACGTTTTTTGTCCTCAAGCTTGAACGCAACCGTATGATCATCAATAACATTAATCTCTTCTACGTCCTCGTAGTTGGGTGCATTCTCAGAACCATTTTCCGGATCCATGATCGCTTCAATAGTAAATTTAACATCCTCTGCTGTCACAGGTTCGCCGTCCTGCCACTTGGCATCTTCTGCCATATGGAATGTATAAGTATTGGTTTCATCATCAAAATCCCAGCTCTCTGCCAGTCCCGGAACTACCTGATTATCTCCGTCATGTGCAGTTAAACCGTTGAAGATCAGAATATTGATCTCTCCATGTTCATCCATAGCAGGATTGATCCTGGTATAATCTCCGCTTCCGTATACCAGTGTTGTTTCTTCTTCTGCCAGTACAGGCACTGTTGTTCCGGCACTGACCAGTGATACAGTCAGAAGCACTCCGGCCATTGTCAATAAACCCTTTTTCATTTCATGTTCCCTCGCTTTTTCTTTATTGGTAACTGGCTTTTATGATATCAGACAATTCTGACATCAGTAAGCTGCGGGGGGATATTGACATATTCCTTTTTGTGCCTTATATATGCCATATATGGCATACCTGCAGCAGTATCATTACTCTCCATCGCAGTGCGATCCTGCCCGGAGTGTTATTTATGTTATAGGAACATTACAGAGTAATTTCCTATAATATAAATAACACTCCGCCTTTAGTATTTCACTAAAAGCGAAGTGTCCTGATATTAATATAATTTTGCACCAGCCGGAATATGGTCATCTACCATCAGAAGATGAAGTTTTTCTTCGCCCTCTTCCTCATGGATTGCACTAAGTAACATTCCACAAGATTCAATTCCCATCATTGCTCTAGGTGGCAGATTTGTGATAGCTATAAGAGTCTTACCTACCAGTCTTCTGGTTCGTAGAATGCGTGAATACCGCTTAAAATGGTACGTTCTACGCCTGTTCCATCATCCAGAGTGAACTGTAACAGTTTCTTTGACTTCGGCACTGCGACACACTCTTTTACCTTTACTGCACGGAAATCGGACTTGCTGAAAGTCTCAAAATCTACCTCATCTTTGAACAATGGTTCGATTTCTACCTTTGAAAAATCAATCTTCTCAACTGGCTTTTCTGAAACCGTTTTAGCCTGCGCAACGTTGTTTGCTTCGTTCTTAGCAGCGCCCTGGGACTTCATTGTCGGAAAAACTGATTCGCTTACCACACTATCCCGTATTGTCGAGTATTATACATTATTTTCAAAAAGTCTGCAACTTATTATAACGTATTATTCAGTATGTATTTGTTGTATTTCTGTTGCACACCACATAATTCTGTTGCACCTCATAGAGTTGAACCCACAAGGCTCTTTCCTAGAATATGTTCAAATTATGTGATAATTTTTCTATTGCTTCTGTTTTTTCATATCGGTGACTTCGGCATATATATCCATCGTTGTCTCAATATTTGCATGTCCCATAACTGCCTGTATCACCTTAATATTCGTTTCATTTTCGCAGAATCTCGTACAAAAAGTATGTCTCAAATGATGGCAGGAAAAATGTGGGATAATAATCGGATCTCTTTTTTCCTTTTTTGCTTTCAGAATTTCTTCTGCATTATAGTTTTCCCGGATACGTTTGATTGTCCGGTTAATTGCCTGCGGATTATGAAGATTACCGAACCGATTTGTAAATATAAATCCCTCCATACCATCCAATGTAACAGTACTGAATCCATTCTCTTTCTGATATTCGCACTCTTCCATAAAAGCATTATATACAGGCTCCATCATCGGAACTGTACGAATACCTGCCTCTGTTTTAGGTAATGAAACAGCAAATTCACATCGGGTTGTTTCTGCTCTGCGTGGATAATATGTAACACTATGATTGATATTGATCAGTCGTTTCTCTAAATCAATATCTTCCCATCGAATCCCAATAATTTCACCTATACGGCATCCAGTACCTAAAAGAACGGTAAATAATGGTGCCCAATGATTAAATACCGGACTATTCGCTGTATAGTTCATAAATGCTCTCTGCTGTTCAACAGTCAACGCATGTCTCACTCCATGATTCCTCCCTGGTTTCTTTTTTATTTCTGACATTACACCATGAGATGGATTGTTTCTGATAATATCATCTCGCACTGCTAACTGAAATGTTGGATGAAGTACCGTATGAATCGTTTCCAGCGTATTAACCTGTAATTTTCTTTCATTTATTAAATGATAATAAAAGTACAGTACATCTGAATATTTGATTTCTCCGATTTTCTTCTTCCCGAAACTATCTCTAACGTAATGATCATACATGTACATATAATTGGTATAGGTTGTTCGCCTCAACTCTGTTTTCGTAGAAATATATCTATCAAATACAAAATTAAGGCTGGCATTTCCTGCTGCATACACATCAAGACCATCTAACTGATCTTTCAACAATTTCTGCTCTTTTTCCCTTAACTTAACTAAATCCTTGGAATATGTATATCTTCTTTTTCCAAATGGATCTGTATAAGTGTATATGTACATCAGGTCGGATTGACGTTGACTCTCACCTTTGCGTAAGGCTCTGCCTCTGTTATCTTTTCTTGCTTTTGCCACTGTAACTCCTTCCTAATGTAGCAAGGAGTCCTTGTGTTACTTTTCTGGCATCTGATATAAAAGATCAATACCTTTTTGTATCGCTTGTGTTGTAGTCAGCTCATGCTTCGCTGCATACTCTGACAATTTCTGATATTCTTCCTCTGTTAAGCGGAAACTTACATTTTTCTTTTTAGGGGATTCTGCTTTCGGTCTCCCCATTTTAGCCACCGTATGCACCTCCTTCATAGCTTGATTACATTATACTTTTTGTCATGCAAAAAGTCAATACTTTTCGTAGCACAAAAACTCTTGCAATACTATTTATCACTAAATACCGGTTCGGAATGTTTCCAGATATGCCTCAAAAATATCACAATTCACCAGTACCAATTTATCCAGCTTGTAGACAGCATTTGCTTCCTTTGCCATTTTTTCAAACTTACTTTGACACATGCTGTACATTTCTGCACCTTCTTTATAACGAACAAATCTTTTCCTATTTATAATATGTCTTTGCATTCTTTCGCTCCTTTCCCAATTTATAACAATCCCACAGGCAGCCATCGGGTAATAGCTTCATTGGTATTTCACCATCTTTCCAGACCGGGCAGCTTTCCCGGAAGTATCATTATCAGAAACAGTATCTTCGCCACAAAAGTCCCACTTCCTGATTACAGTCA
>ENA-OQIO01000233-OQIO01000233.1-human-gut-metagenome-genome-assembly--contig:-NODE-233-length-29522-cov-3.974894_pt1 | contig 29522 bp, 34 predicted proteins | sample MGYA00242573_ERZ504737 | MGnify/ENA primary metagenome ERZ504737 (study PRJEB26092, sample SAMD00036203) | human gut metagenome | host: Homo sapiens | study: EMG produced TPA metagenomics assembly of...
TTTTTTCTTTTTCTTAGCTGTCATCTCTCACTAACTCCTTCTTTCTTCCATTCTGTTGTACCGTTTCCTGATTCATACTTTTATACAGGCATGGTTCGAAACTCATCCCTGAAAATGAATCGTGATCGGACAGATCTCGCAGTCGGTACCGACACGCATCGCCGGTCCCCAGACACCAACCCCGGAAGTTACGATACTGTGCAGGTTCCCTTTTTTCAGATAACCACAGGCATTTTCCCACATCAGTTTGACAGTCAGATTTCCCGGGAACATCTGCCATCATGGGTATGTCCACATAACTGCATATCTGCACCCGATGTCTCAAGTTCTTTCAGTTGTTTCGGCTGATGTTCCAGAACAATGATCGGTTTAGCCTTATCCAGACCACTCAGAATCACTTCCGGCTCTATGCGATTTTTAGTTCCGTCACCCGGCTTTTGCGCATCTTTTCTTCCCACCAGATAAAAAGCATCATCGATCAGCATCACTTCGTCATCCAGAATCCGGATCTTTGCTTTTTTTACAAATTCTTCAAATCGTGGATCACGCATCTCTTTAGCCTGGGACGCCACAGAAAATCCACCAAGTAATCGCTCTGTCACATCATGATTGCCAAACACACCAAACGAACCATATCTGCTCTTAATTCCCGCCAGTGTCTTTGCGATCCTGTCCGGGTTCTGCACGGCTTCATATTCATTATCAAAAATATCCCCGGCAAATACCACCAGATCCGCATTCTGATCATTAATCTTTTTCACCATCCGCTGCATCTGCCCGTTTCCCACACTATAACCAAGATGCAGATCCGCAACCAGTACCACTTTCAGATCCCTGTTGTCTCCACAGTTTTTCCGGATCGTCACTTCATATGGTTTGACTTTTACGATATTAGAATGCACGATACCATAAGCACTGATTCCTCCAATCAATGCAGTCAGAAGAATTCCCACGAATACATATCCAACTTTACTAAAAAAGAAATCATGTATTTTCCCCGGTATTTTCTTCAGTACCAGCCGCAGGATATCTGCAACTGCAATAAATATCAGAATGTATGCAAAAGTTCCCAGCCAGTAATTACTGATACGCTTTACCAGTACCTGCAATTCTGAAGAAGGAAGAAGGAATGCAAATAACAGTGAGAGTGCCAACAGGGAATAACTCACAATATATGGCACTGCAAACTTTCTGGAGTGAAAACGTTCGGAACACGCTGTCAACCACTTGTGCACCCGATGAAGGATATAAAGGTTTAAAGATATATAAACCGGTATAATAATCAGTAAAATCATATTGTCTCCTCTATGTCATACCGCTCCTTTTACAGATCCAGTTTCATATCTCCGTCCTTGATAAAATTATGTTTTCTCATAAACTGTGTAAATACCACTGTAAGAACTGCCGGCAGCATAAACTGTATCACAACAATCTTCAGCAATACTACAACCGGATGTTCCGTCTGTGCCATCACCTGCCAGGTCATGATCTGACCAACAAAGCCGGCAGAGCCCATCCCTGAACCTGTCGCATTGTTCGTCATATGAAACAACATTGTGGAAACCGGGCCAAGCACAGCGCTCGACAGAATCACCGGAAGCCAGATCAGTGGTTTTTTAACGATATTCGGCACCTGCAGCATGGAAGTTCCCACACCCTGTGCGATCAGACCGCCCACACCGTTTTCCCGGAAACTCGCCACTGCAAATCCTATCATATTACAGCAACATCCCACAGTAGCGGCTCCTGCTGCCAGCCCGGACAGATTCAGGATTACACCTAATGCTGCTGAACTGATCGGCAATGTCAGGATCATGCCCATCAGAACGGATACCACAATTCCCATCAAAAATGGCTGTTGCTCCGTTCCCCAGTTGATCAGACCACCGAGCCACGTCATAAAAGAAGAAATGGAAGGCCCCACCAGAACACCCACGGCAGAGCCCGTACCAATAGAAAGCAACGGAACCAAAATAATGTCCAGCCTTGTTTTTCCTGCAATCAGATGACCGATTTCAATACCTACATACGCGGCAATAAAGGCACCGAGAGGTTCTCCCGGTCCCTGGAGTGCCAGATTACCATCCACCAATAATGTTCCGGCCAGTACCTTCGAAGCATAGCCACCGATCATACCACTGGTAGCAGCTGACAGTACAACCATTGGAGATTCCTGAAACTTATACGCTACCCCCACACCGATCCCGGCACAGGTTAACCCGGCTGCCATTTTCCCCACCGCATAGATCAGTGTCCCGATGGATCCTCCTGCAAGCGTCCCGATCTGCTGGATGATCGTTCCGATGATCAGTGTTGCAAAAAGTCCCAGTGCCATTCCACTGAGTCCCTCCACAAAAACCCGGTTCAGACATTTCTTAATCAGATTCATACATAACCCCTTTCCAGCTCATCACTTTATTCCTGTTCTTTTCAAAGTGTAACACGGTTACTTCCATTCTTCCAGTACTATTTGACAAATCCACAGCATAAGCATATAATATAATTGATAACGCGGGATGGAGCAGTCTGGAAGCTCGTCGGGCTCATAACCCGAAGGTCGCAGGTTCAAATCCTGCTCCCGCAATTTTTTATACTCAATTTTAAATAAAATCATCACACAAACACCATCTGACACTTTTTTCTGTGTCGGATGGTATTTTTTTACTCGTTGCTCACGAAAAAAGAAGAGCGACCGTTTTTTAACAGCCAGCTCTTCTTTTTGTCTTTTGTTCTTCTATTTTTACAGCAGATGTGCACGAATCTCGTCTGCGCTCAGCGGGGAAAGATATGCCGGAGCTACATCAAAGACCGTCTTACATCCTGTCATTCCTTCTGCTTTCATACGGCTCAGTGCCCTTGCGTAAGCAACCAGTACACTGGAAGTAAATTCCGGATTGGATTCCAGTTTCAGAGAATATTCGATCATCTGATGGGTATTTTCATTTTCACCGGTCATACCACTTCTCATAACAAATCCACCGTGAGGCATCTTGTTATGAACAGCATCAAATTCTTCTTCAGAGATAAAGTTTACTGTGGTATCGTATTCATCAAAATAGTTTTTCATAGTTTTGATAGATTCTTCGATCTGTTTTTTATCAGCACCTTCCTCGGCAACTACGAAGCACTCTCTGGTGTGTTTCTGACGTGTTGTCAGTTCCGGCTGTTTTCCGGCTCTTACCTGATCCATCGCTTCTTCCACCGGAACAGTATACTGAATACCACGTTTTACACCCGGGATTCTTCTGATTGCATCAGAGTGTCCCTGGCTTACGCCTTTACCCCAGAATGTATAGGTTTTTCCGTTTGGCAGAATGGATTCTGCATAGATACGGTTCAGAGAAAACAGACCCGGATCCCAGCCTACAGAGATCATAGCCAGATGACCATTTTCTTTTGCGGCTGCATCTACATTTGCAAAATGCTGTGGAATGTTTGCATGGGTATCAAAACTGTCGATGACATTAAAATCTTTTGCCAGTTCCGGCGTCTGTTTTGGAAGGTCTGTAGCACTTCCACCACAGATGATCATAACATCGATCTGATCCTTCATATTCTTTGCATCTTCCATGGTGTATGCTTTTGCGCCAGGTGTTTTGACAGTTACTGTTGCAGGATCTCTTCTGGTAAATACACCTGCCAGTTCCATATCTTCATTCTGACGGATCGCCATCTCAACGCCTTTTCCCAGATTGCCATAACCTGCAATACCGATTCTTATTTTTTTCATCGCTAATTCCTCCTGTACTCTCCTATCTATTTCCGAAATCTTTCTGTACCTGCTTTGTCAGAAGAGACTCCGATCATGCATATTTCCGCCTCCGTACCGGCGGTTTTCGGGGATCACGTTCTGAGACTGCACTTTGTGTTCACTACTTTACCTTTGCACAGTCATAAATCTCCTTTTGTATCCTATCACATTTTGATGTCACGTTCAAGCCATTCATAATGTTCTTCCAATGCCAAAAGCCCTTCCTGAATATTTCCCTCAATAAGACAGATGGCAATATTCTTATGAAGTGCGATCCATTCTTCCGTATCAATGGATGCCGCCTGCCGCAAAACCACCTCACCCTCTGAGCGTATGATCTCAGACAAGGCATCCATCAGAAGAATCAGAAGCCGGTTCTGCGAATACTCAAATACCAGGTGGTGCAGTTCATGATCCGAGCGCATCCGTTCCTCAAGATCTCCGTTTTCCATCCGGTTGATAATCGCTCCTGCTTTTTCCTTTCCTTCCTCTGAAATCAGCGCGCAAGCCTGCACATACGCCTGTTTTTCCAGAACTGACCGAAGCTGATTGACTTCCCGGTAATTACTCTCTTCCATCAGAACCAGCATAGAAAAAACACTGCTGAGGCTTTCTCCCATCCGGTTTACCAGAAAATTCCCTTTGCCGTGGCGGCTTTCCAGAACACCTGTATGCTCCAGGATCCGTAGTGCTTCCCGGACCGAATTTCGGGAAATCCTCAGTGTTTCCATCAGTTCCCGCTCGGAGGGTATCTTCCCGCCATAAGAAATATCTTTGTTTTTTATCAGTGTTTTCAAATATTCCAGTACCTGGTCATAGGCTTTTGGTGAAGTTGCCTGTACACTTTCCTTATCCAACTGTTTTTCTCACTTTCTTACTTTTCTTCCCTGCCAGACCCACAGCCGGCATGATTTCCGGACAAAAATACCCGGCAAATTTTTACATCAGACTTGCAAAAACAGAAGATGTTACCACCGTCAGCAAACCTGCCACAGCGATTGCAAGACTGCTCATCGCACCCTCGATTTCACCCATTTCCATCGCTTTTGCTGTTCCGATGGCATGAGCGGCAGTTCCAAGGGCCAATCCTTTTGCCACCGGTTCTTCCAGACGGAAGATCTTACAGGCAAGATCTGCAATCACATTTCCAAGGACACCGGTAATGACGATAACTGCTACGGTGATCGTCACCACACCGCCAAGTTCTTCCGATACACCCATACCGATCGCTGTGGTAATAGATTTTGGAAGCAGGGTTACATACAGCTGAGAGTTCAGATGAAATGCCCGGGCCAGGATGTAAACACCGACCATACTTGCCAGTACCCCGGACAGAATGCCCATTGCAACGGCTTTGATATTATTCTTCAGAAGTTCGATCTGCCGGTAAAGCGGAACTGCCAGACTGACCGTCGCCGGCGTCAGCAGATAACTGATATACTGTCCACCCTCGTTATACGTATCATAATCGATATGAAACAGCATCAGCACCGCCATTACACAGATGACCGCGATCAACAACGGATTAAAAATCGCCAGTTTAAATTTCTTTTTCAGAAGGATTCCGATCTCATAAGCCACCAGACTGATCACCGCACCAAAAAACACGGAATTTGTCAGGAAATCTTTCATTTTTCTTTTCCCTCCTTACGTTTTCTCTCCCAGCGGATCACCCGCTGTGTCACCTGTCCGGTCACTCCCATGACAAGTACAGTTGTTACTACCGTCACTACGACCACCGGAACCACGACCGGTCGCAGCACATCCCATGCATTCAAAAGTCCTACTGCCGCCGGGATAAACATAACCGGCATAATTTCTATCAGAAAATCAGCGGCTCCCTCTACCTGATCCAGCTTTATGACACCGGTAAGAAGTGCAGCCAGCAGCAATACCAGCCCATACACACTGGCCGGAACCGGAAGCGGAATCACCATACGGAAAAACTCGCCGATAAACGAGAACAACAATATCATACAAAACTGTCTTACGTGCTTCAAAATATTTATTTCTCCTTTCACTGGTAGTACCAGTTTCAGATTATACTGACCTGACTATTTCCTGTCAAGGAGCAAAATTCCCATAGAAATTCAAAAATCTCCGGCAATCATTTACAAATTGCCGGAGATTTTTCTTTAAAAAATGCTGCCCATTATCCTAGAGCATGTTTGAAAAAGGCTTTCTGCAAGATGTGCGTCACGATTTGTGGAAGATTTTGTCCGGATGAAGGCGCGTAGCGGGCTACGGCAACTGAATTCGGGCAAAATATGCCGCAAAATGGGGCGTGCAGATTGCGGGAATGATTTTTCAAACACGCTCTAGCATTTTCTCCAGATCTTCCTTAGGATCCCCGATTGGACTGATCCGGTAGTTTTCTACCAGATACTGCAGCACATTGGGAGACAGGAATGCCGGAAGAGACGGTCCGAGATAAATATTTTTGATTCCAAGGTGCAGAAGTGTCAGCAGGATACACACCGCCTTCTGCTCGTACCAGGAAAGCACCATGGAAAGCGGAAGTTCATTGACTCCGCAGTCGAAAGCTTGTGCAAGTGCGACTGCCACTTTGATGGCTCCGTAGGCATCGTTACACTGTCCCATATCCATGATCCGAGGGAAACCGCCGATGCTTCCGAGATCCAGATCGTTAAACCGGTATTTTCCACACGCCAGCGTAAGAATGATCGTATCGGACGGTGTCTGTTTTACGAATTCCGTATAATAGTTTCTGCCTTTTTTTGCTCCGTCGCAGCCGCCGACCAAAAAGAAATGCCGGATCGCTCCTGCCTTTACCGCATCCACGATCTGATCTGCTGCCTGCAGGATCGTTCCGTGTCCGAAACCGGTGGTCAGCTTTTCTCCACCGTTGATTCCCTTATACTGCCTGTCTTCCCCAAATCCTCCAAGTTCCAGTGCCTTTTCGATCACCGGTGTGAAATCTTTTCCGTCATCTACATGTACCACACCCGGATAAGAAACTACTTCCGTGGAAAAGACGCGGTCTGCGTAGCTCTCCTTCGGTGGCATCAGACAGTTGGTTGTAAACAGGATGGCTCCCGGAAGATCAGCAAATTCTTTCTGCTGGTTCTGCCATGCCGTTCCGAAGTTTCCTTTCAGATGACCGTATTTTTTCAGTTCCGGGTATGCATGTGCCGGAAGCATCTCGCCATGGGTATAGATATTGATGCCCTTTCCTTCGGTCTGTTCCAGAAGCAGCTTCAGATCACGCAGATCATGACCGGTAACCACGATAAACGGTCCTTTTTCCACTTTCATTGAAACCTCTGTAGGTTTCGGGATTCCGTAAGTCTCTGTGTTGGCACGATCCAGCAGTTCCATACATGTCAGATTAACTTTTCCCGTCTCCAGAACCACCGGGAGAAGTTCTTCCATGCCAAGATCCATAGACAACGTAGCCAGTGCTTTATATAAGAAGAAGTTCACTTCTTCCGACTGATATCCAAGTACCATCGCATGGTATGCATACGCTGCAACACCCCGGATGCCGAATAATAACAGGGATTTTAACGACCGGATATCCTCGTCTGCATTCCAGATTTGTTCCATATCATAATTGTCTGTATTTCCACATTTTGCCACACAGGTTCCGCATCCCGGTGCGATTCTGCTTTTTTCCTCTTCCACACGCTCGATCATCACACGAACCGTCTCTTCGTTGAAACTTACATTGGTCAGTGTTGTAAATAATCCCTCGATGATCACCCGGTCGGTATCAGCGGTCTTCGGATTGTTGCCGCAGGTCTTCGCAAGGCCGATCAGTGCCCCTGTCAGCTCATCCTGCGCCTTTGCTACATCAGCCGTCTTTCCGCATACTCCGCGCTTTCCGGTACATCCATTGCATCCTGCTGTCTGCTCACACTGAAAACAAAACATATTTTTCTCCATTTTTTGTACTCCTTTTATCAGTTTTTTTATCGTTTTCTTTACTTTTACCTTATCTATCTCATAAGTATCCCTAATTTTTCTGCTTTTATCCTTCGTACTATGTCTCTCGCACAGATATCCTCACGAATTACACCGTTTGGTTTTTCCCATCCGTCTGCCTGGAAAACGTTCTGGCCGTTACTCCCGGATCGTACCGTCAGTTCCGACCGTGATCACCTGCCATGGCAGCCGTTTTCCGCTCGCTTCAAGGGCACGTTTTGCCGCCATCTCAAGTCCTCGGCAACATGGAACCTCCATGCGGACAACAGTGATACTCTGCACTTCATTCTGCCGGATGATCTCTGCCAGTTTAACGGCATAATCGGTGCTGTCAAGTTTCGGACATCCCACCAGCACCACACGATCCTTTAAAAATTCATCGTGGAACTTCGCATAAGCGTACGCTGTACAGTCTGCCGCGATCAGCAGGTTCGCTCCCTCATAAAAAGGTGCATGCACCGGCAGCAATTTGATCTGTACCGGCCACTGATGCAGACGGGAACGCTCCGCTTTTGCCTTTTCTTCTTTATTTTTCAGCACTGCCGCCTCGTCATAAGCCTCCGCTTCCCGTTCAATAAAATGAATCGCATCCATCGGACATGCCGGAAGGCAATCCCCCAGTCCGTCACAGTAATCGTCGCGCATCAGTTTTGCTTTCCCGTTTACCATACCGATTGCCCCTTCGTGACAGGCCTTAGCACAGGCGCCACAACCGTTACATTTATCTTCCTCTATCTGAATCACTCTTCGGATCATATTCGATTCCTCCTTATTTTCTGTATGCACTCCTGAAATCTCTCTATATCTGATTTTACACAAATGCATTTCTGTCTCTGTTATGCTGTCCTTCTTCTCTTTGCAACAGCTCCCTTGCGTTTACAAACAGAGGATACTATAATATCAGATAAAAATATGTTGTTTTAACCACAAAAAGGAGAAAAAATGAATTTTCCAATATTAAAAAAAATCCCCCTGTTTTATGGTGTGAAACCGGAGGAAATTCCGTCTATTCTGCATTGTCTCTCCGGACAGATCCGGTCGTTTTCCAAAGGGGAAATGATCTTTTGTGCCGGTGAATCTATTACCTCTGTAGGAATCGTACTGGAAGGTTCTGTTCATATTGAAATTGACGATTTCTGGGGCAGTAAAAATATCCTGAATCACGTCGGACCCGGACAGCTTTTCGGCGAAGCCTACGCCTGTTCCCCTTCGGAACCGCTGATGGTCAATGTCGTATCTGTCACGCCCAGTCAGATTTTATTTCTGGATGTTCCGAAGATTTTGCATACCTGTGAAAAACCATGCAGCCATCACCAGCAGATGATTGAAAATCTGCTTCGCATCATGGCAACCAGTAACCTGCAGCTTTCCCGCCGGATCCTGCACACCACACCGAAAACCATCCGTGAACGGCTGCTTGCCTATCTTTCCTATCAGGAACTGCTCATCGGCTCACCTGAGATCACCATCGCTTCAACCGCCAACAGCTCGCTGACTATCTCAGCGTAGACCGAAGTGCGCTTTCGAAAGAAATTGGGAAAATGCAGAAGGACGGGCTGTTGGAAGTGAAAAAAAATGAATTTGTCCTAAAAAGCAGAGAATAAAGAATAGGATGCCGTGTGCATCTTCGCAGAGTGTTCCCGATTTACTGAAAAACAGTTTTTGTAAGACACTAAACAGGGCAAATCGCTCTTTCGAACGATTCGCCCTGTTTGTGTTTTTATTTACTTGATTTTTGTATTATTCAGCCTCTTCAGCTGTCTCCGGTTCCGGTACACTGTTGTGAACTGCGGTGCAGGATACAACAACTGCTTCCGGATCCGTTTTCAGATCGATGTTCGGATTCTTGGCGATCTCCAGATCTTTGACTTTGATCACATCACCGATCTTCATCTCACCGACATCCACCTGAACTTTATCCACCAGGTCAGCAGGCAGTGCCTTATAAGAAATCTCTTCCAGATCTTCCTGCAGAACACCTGCCTCTACTTTCTCATGGTTGAGCAGAACGATTTCCGCTACGGAATGTACTTTCTCGGTACTTACCAGTGCCTGGAAATCAATCTCATCCACGCGGTTTGCCATTGCATTGTAATCAACCTCTTTGATCAGTGCATCGTAGGTCTTGCCGTCTACTTCCAGCATAATCTGACTTCCTTTGTTGTCCGTCTTCAGCAGCTGATCTACTGCCTTTTTCGTCATCTGGATCGGAAGAGATCCTTCAATCTCTCTGCCAAACAGATTACCTGTGACATAGCCTTCTCTTCTTAATTTCTTTGCTTTGACGTCCATGCTTCTTTTTTCAGCTTTTAAAGTATTCATTTATCTTTTCCTCCAAACTGATTGCTTAGCAGCCTTCTACAAAGAGGTTTTGTTAAGTATTATATATAAATGTGCTACCGTCTGCCATCCGGCAAACCGTATGGTTAATAGTTACCTGATTCAGATATTATCCTTCAATGGCGATGTATTTGTTTTCTTCCACTGCCGGTTTTGCTTCTTTCTTCGGAACGAACAGTTTCAGAATACCATGTTTGAATTCGGCTTTGATCTCACCCGGATCTACTTCCTCTCCCACATAGAAGCTACGTGTGCAGGCACCTGCATAACGTTCTTTACGGATATATTTTCCGGTTTCTTTTTCTTTCTCATCTTTATCAAGGCCTTTGGCTGCCTCGATGGTCATATAACCATTTTCCAGAGAAACCTTTACTTCATCTTTGGCAAATCCCGGAAGATCTATTTCAAATTCATATCCATTGTCTTTTTCTTTGATATCGGTTTTCATCACATGTCCGGCTCTTCTGCCGTACAGTTTTTTCTCTGCTTTGTGCAGTTCCTTGTCGGTATCGAACGGAAAATAATCATCAAAAAAGTCATCAAACAAATTCTCTCCAAAAATACTAGGCATCAACATAAGTCATCTCTCCTTTTTATTCATCATGTATTATTACCTTGTTTCTTTGGAACTGGGATGCTTCAGGAGCTTTCGAACTTTTTCTTCGTTCTTTTTGTTCCCTTCCTTTGTTCTAGATGTAATATAACACTTCAATCAGCACTCGTCAAGGGGGAGTGCTGATTTTTTTTGTGAAGATTTTGTGTCCTTCTAAAATGAAAAACGAACTTCCGCCCTTACTTTGTTTGCCGCAACATCAAGGTAGAAGTTCGTTTTTCAATTAGTTATCAGGTCTTCGTATGCCGATTTACATATTTCGCCTTATATTTTGAGTACACGATCGTCTGGTCTTTATACAGCCCGTAATATCCGGATACTGCATAGCTGACCGCCACAGCCAGCAGATAATACGAAACGCCCTGGAAACCAAACAACTCAAAGGCTATCAGTATAGAAGTAACCGGGCAGTTCGTCACACCGCAGAACACAGCAGTCATCCCGGCGGCTGCACTTAAAGACGGTGAAAATCCCATTATCTGTCCTGCCAGACAGCCAAAGGTGGCACCAATGGCAAACGAAGGAACAATCTCCCCCCCTCGAAAACCTGCACGCATCGCCAGTGCTGTCAGAAGCATTTTCCAGAAAAAGTCAAAGGTCTGCGTCTGTCCATGTTCCACTGCCTGCTCGATCAGCTGATTACCCGCACCCATATACCGGTCTGTCCCAAGGATCCAGTACAGGACTACTACCAGACAGCCCGCCGCGAAGACACGCAGATATGGATTTTTCAGCCATTTATCATATCCCTTGCTCACATATTCCAGTAACAGACAAAAAAAGATACTGACTGCACCGCAGCCTACGGCGATGATGCCCATTTTAATCCCGTTTTCCATCGAAAATGCCGGGATTCCCGTGACATGAAAGTTTTCCGGATGGATTCCAAAACTTCCCGCAAAATCATAAGCAACCAGCGATGCCACCACACAGGGCAGCAAAGCCGCATAGTACATCACACCTACGCTGACCACTTCCATGGCAAATACCGCTGCCGCCATCGGCGTACCGAAAACAGCCGAAAACGCAGCACTCATCCCGCACATAACGATCACATGGCGGTCTTCCTCATCCAGATGGATCCACCGTCCCAGTTGATTTCCGATACTTCCTCCAAGCTGGATCGCCGCACCTTCCCGGCCTGCTGAGCCACCAAGCAGATGTGTCAATGCTGTAGCGATAAAAATCAGTGGTGCTGAACGAAGCGGGACCTCATCCTGCGACCGGATCGTAGAGAGTACCTGGTTTGTTCCTCTGTCCTCTTTTCCAATCTTCTGATATAAAAATACAATCAACAGACCACCAAAAGGCAATAATAAAACAACCGCCGGTCTGTCTGCCCGAAACTGTGTCACCCAACTCAGACACCCGGCAAATAAACTGCTGGCACCGCCAACCACTCCACCGATCAGAAGTGCCAGCAGGATCCATTTGACAAAGTTGCTCATATCCTGCTGTATCCGTTTTCCATAATAATGTGACATCACTTCCAGACGGTGATGTCCCTTTTTCATAGGTTCCATATATTCCCCCGCTTCCCTTTTCCTCTTTCGTATTTCCGCCTCATTTTCCCGGAATCATACTTTCTTTCAGTATACGCTATCCCTGTATATTTTTCCAGCGCAATGAACTTTAAATATCATGGAAAATTGGTTCACTGGCGCAATTATTGATATGCAGTGCAACGAAAAAACAGGGCGAAGCTGCTTCCCTCTCAGCGTTCGCCCTGTTTTCCCTTATTTCTTTTACTCCCTCACATCACTGCCTGATCCCTTTATGCGTAGATTCCCTCAGAATCTGTAATCTCGTACTCAAAAGTCTTCAGATTTGCGCGCAGTGTTGCACTCTCGCCCTGGTTTGTCCAGATGAAGGTAATGATTTCACCTTCTGTGGATACTGCAAGTTCTGCATCAAAGCCGAACGCTTTGGATACGTTTCTAAAATGCAGAAGTTTCAACTGCTCTTTTACAATATCTGTCTTCATCAGTTCTTCGATCTGTGCTGCGGACAGATTGGTACGGTTGATTTCTTTATGACCGCCGGCACCGGCACGTTTAACAGCCTCGTGGTCGTTCTTGCCAGCGAAAAGATCCAAGTACCATACCTGCGGTTTTCCAGGCATGAACATCTGCAGTGCTCTGGCCATAAGCATTTTTTTGTCATCTTCGCCCAGTGCACTGTAATAAGTTGCATTTACCTGATAATATACATTTTTCTGACCATGAAGATCTTTCACATATCCGCCTCTTGCAACAACAGTGTCGATGATCTGCTGGATTCTTTCTTCCGGAATCAGCCCCTTCAGATCCAGAAGCGGGATTCCATCGTGGCAGCCCAGCATGTTGACTATATGGATTTCTTTTTCCATCAGTTCTTTTGCCCATTTTCCAGAGTGGAACCGTTGCCGCTTTCCAGTGCATCGATGATCATTCCCGGAGGAAGAATCGTAGGTCATGTAACCCTGTTTTGCAATCTGTTCATAGTTCTTCTCTCCGTAGCTTGCATGGATCTCCGGAAGAAGGGTCAGATTGTATTTGTCTGCCAGCTTACGGACTTTTTCCAGCAGTTCCCAGGTTCCCGGCTCATTCAGGAAGTTTTTCTCGCCCGGCTCCTTCGGCGCATAGGCAAATGCATCCAGACGGACAATCTTTGCGCATATCCTGCCAGTGTTTTCAGAGTATTATCATAAAACTCCCATACCAGTGGAGATTTGATATTCAGATCCATCTGTCCCAGATATTTTCTCCTGCTCTCCAGAAGTTCTACCACGCTGTCTTTACAGAAAGTATCAATGCTGAGTTCTGACGGTTTTTTACCTGCTGCAATCTCCTCATTGACTTTCTTCGCGATCAGATCTGCTTTGTAATACTGTACCTTTGCCACCTGCATAATATCCTGTGCATCCAGTACCGGATATTTAATTTCCTGGTAGAATGTATTCCAGTAAGGCACATTTTTTCCGTCCGGGAAACGTACCATCAGGATGGGAAGCCCCGGTTTACGGAAGAACATATGCTCGATCAGTTCCTGATCCGGCTGGATATATCCTTCTTCAGTCATGGTTCCCTTTCCTTCCCAGAACTTGTTCCAGTCGATAAAGAAATCACGGTATTTGGAGTCGTCGCCGTTTTTCAGGATATCCTGAAACTGTCTGGATAATACAGAAGCATGGTTCAGGATAAAATCCAGTTTCAGATTAATTCCCAGTTCTTCCAGTGCTTCCAGATCTTTTTTATCTGCCAGTTCTTCATTCAATGTGTAATCGATTACAGAGAACCCGCGATCAAGATCCGTATTAAATACGCTGGGCAGAATATAAAAGGAAGAAAATACATCCTTTAATTCCGGTTTCTGTAAAAATCCGGTGATATCACTGAGGGTTCCGCCTACGCTGTCCGGATATGCATTTAACATCGGTTTTGCATCTGCTGTAACGGTCATTTTACTCATGCTTCTCTCTCCTTATATTCTTCCCTGATCCATGATCTCTTTGTATTCGTCATAGGATAACAGTTTTCCTGCTTTGGATACGATCACTTTCGCTTTATGAGCCTGGCTCTCCAGCATATCCTGTTCCAGTTCCAGTACCATGGTGGTAAATGGGCTGTCTACAGCACCGTCACGGTTTCTTGCTTTTCTGTGTGCCATAGTCTCCTGCGGAGTACTGTTTAACAGAACCGGGATATCTACACCCTTGTAATTATCACTGTTTCCGTGTGTCCACTCGATGATAAGGATCTCGGTGTCAGAGAAATCCACTTCTTCATACCACAGTTCGGTATCTTCTCTTCCCATCCGTTTCAGCCAGATCTTTTCTGCCTTGTTTTTAAAGCTTTCAACGATTTCTTCCACTTCTTTGAAATCGATTTCATTCAGGGTACCAAGATATCCTCTCAGGCCTGTCTTACCATTCTCCAGATAAGATTCATACCAGTCGTAGCTCTCTTTCAGCTTCGGATCTGCATCCATTCCTGCAATCTGTCTTTCATGGATGATGTCGAATCTTTCTTTTTGTAAATGTTTCCGTCTTTTACCATACCGCGGATCGCGCTCTCACGAAATACATGAAGACGTTCTGCATCGTTGTACTTTGGAATTCTGTGCGGATAGTTATCTCCGGACAGTGTATAGGCTTTCATGCCAATCTGATTAAAATAGAAAGAAAGCAGAGAAGCGGTCTCTGATTTTCCCACTCCGGATCCACCGCATACAGTCAGTACGATCTTGCGGTCTGCGTCTTCTTTTTTCAGTTCTCTGATCTGTCCTAAAAGTTCTCTGAAGATCAGGTTTGCTTTGTTGATGTGATCTTCACCAATCTCGATCTTGTCTCCTGGCATGTCACCCTGTGGGATCTTCTCCGGGATCACCGGTGCAGTCCATGCAGAAGGATTTTCCACATATTTGTTCATGTTTGCCTCCTCTTGTCCGCTGCCTTCCGACAGCCGCTGAATCATTGCGTTTTCGTAACTGTTCCATACCTTCACAGGCACGGACCAAAATGCATGTAAGCTCATCTTCGATGATATCATTTTGGCTTATTTGTCAGATAAAGGAATTATATCACGACATTGTCAAAAACATATCGTAATATAATCGGTGTTATTATATGCCAGATACCCGTTTTCCGTCAATATTTCTTCAAAATATTTCTCTGTGTAATTTTTGTGTAATATTTGCTTAATATCTTTATGGTAAAATATCTCATATTTTTTTTAGAGGAGGAAATCTATGAAAAAGTTTTATACATGGTATCAAAAACATATCACAGGTGCAATCTTTATCGGCCTGATTCTCGGTATTCTGACCGGACTTTTTCTGGCTGGACGATTTGAACCTGTACTGACCGTCACCAGTCTTCTGGGAAGCATCTATATGAATGCACTGAATATGATGATCTTCCCTCTGGTCTTCTGTTCCATCATCATGGGTATCACCAGTATCGGTAATGCCCGTACCACCGGAAAGATCACCGGTTATTCCATGATCTTTTTCCTGTGTACCACCGGACTTGCCAGTCTGGCAGGACTGATCATCCCACGTCTGATCCGCCTTGGAAAAGGAGTTAACTTCGAGATGGCAACTTCCGATATCCAGGTACCGAGATGACCAGCATCCTGGATACCGTAAAAAATCTGATCCCGTCCAATCCGGTAGCTGCTTTTGCCAACGGAAATATGCTTCAGGTTCTGGTATTTGCCGTTATCATCGGTTTTACCCTGTTGGCGATCAAAGAAAAAGGTGAACCTCTGTTACATCTGATTGATTCCTGTAACGAGGTATGTCTGAAGATCATCAGCACCGTGATGTATTTTACCCCGATCGGTGTCTTCTGTACCATCGTACCGGTTGTAGAAGCCAACGGAACCAAGACGATCCTGTCGCTGGCTACCCAGCTGATCATTCTGTATGTGACTTTCTACGGATTTGCACTGATCATCTATGGAGGATCCGTAAAAATTCTTGGTAAGACAAGCCCGGTCAAATTCTTCAAGGCCATCATGCCTGCTGCTCTGAATGCCTTCGGAACCTGTTCCAGTTCCGCAACCATCCCGATCAGCAAACAGTGTGTGGAAGAAGAACTCGGTGTCTCCAACAAGATCACCAGTATCACCATTCCTCTGGGAGCAACCGTCAACATGGATGCGGTATCCATCCTGATGTCCTTTATGATCATGTTCTTCGCTAATGCCTGCGGTATTAACGTAAGCATCAGCATGATGATCATCATCCTGTTAGCCAACGTTCTCCTTTCTGTGGGAACTCCGGGTATCCCCGGCGGAGCCATTGCTTCTTTCGCAGCTCTTGCTACCATGGCAGGGCTTCCGGCCGGCGTTATGGGTGTCTACATCAGTATCAACACCCTGTGTGACATGGGTGCAACCTGTGTCAATGTCATCGGTGACCTGGCTGCCTGTGTGGTTCTGAAAGAGAAAATCAAGTTAGACGAATAAAACAATTAATTACATAAGTGCAGAAAACGGGATACACCCGGACATCGAAAATGATTCCATGTGCATCCCGTTTTTATTTTCTCATTTTTTTCAGCAGATTTTCTCCAGCCCTCTTACAATCTTTCCGATCCGCTCCATATCTACCGAAGAATAATTCATTACATACGTGTTTTCAATTCCTGCCTTCTTTTCATAGTAGAACTTGGAAAGTGGTGACAGCTTGATGCCCTGGGCTTTTGCCAGCTCTATTACATTCTCCTCAGCTTTCTCCGTTTTCAGTTTCATCAAGAAATGCACACCGGCCTCTTCCCCGGATATTTCCACGCATTTGTGCAGACCACTATCCCAGATGGCAGATAAGAATCCATTTTTCTTATTTTGATAGTAATTGCGCAGCCTGTTAATATGTTTTTCGAAATATCCTTCTTTGATAAACAGATCCAGGGTATATTGTTCAAAGTTTGATACCGTACAGGAATAAAATGATAACTTCTGATAAAACTGTTCCAGAAGCGGACGCGGCAGGATCATATAACTGATACGTACAGTAGAAGCCAGCGTCTTTGTAAAGGTATTCATATAAATAACTTTTTCGGAAATATCGATACTTTGCAGTGTGGGGATCGGTTTCCCGCCCAGACGCAGTTCACTGTCGTAATCGTCCTCGATGATGTACCTGCCTTCTCCTTTTGAAGCCCAGCCAAGAAGTTCATAACGGCGGCTGATCGGCATCACAATTCCGGTCGGATAATGATGGGATGGAGAAATATGTACAATATCTACCTTTTTTTCTTCTAACTGAGAAACTTCCACGCCTTCATCATCCATATCGATGTATGTCCAGTTTACCTGATAGTTCCGATAGATTTTCCCGATCTTCTGATATCCCGGATTTTCCACCGCATAGACTGCCTCGTGTCCCAGAAGCTGGATCAGCAGACCGTACAGGTACTCGGTTCCGGCTCCTATGATGATCTGCTCCGGCTGTACCGTCATACCCCTGAAATCTTTCAGATAGCCCGCGATGGACTGTCTGAGTGACATAATTCCTCCACAGGTGGATTAGTCATCAACTGAATCCGGCTGTCGCTTAACACCTCCCTGACCATCTTCGCCCAGATGGTAAATGGAAACTGATCGGCCTCGGTCTGATTGCTGGTAAAATCAGCCAGATAGCTGTTTTCTCCACTGGTCATGGGAATAATCTCCTGCACTTCTTCTCTCTGTTTTGTCTCCAGCACCCCTTTAAAGTCCGTTACATAGAATCCTCTTTTGGGCATGGAATAAATATAGCCCTCCGCAATCAGCTGCTCATAGGCATTTTCTACAGTGATCACGCTGATACCCAGATTTTTTGCAAAACTCCGCTTGGAGGGAAGTTTTTCTCCTGCCTGCAAAGTCCCCTGTAAAATATCGTTTTTGATGCATTTGTACAGATATTCATACATGGAATCTGACCCTATATTTGTGAAATTATACGTCAGCATTGTTCTTCTTTTCTCCTGTCTGGCCTTACTGAATATATTTATTTTGATGATTTTTTCATATCCACTTTAGCATTATAATCTACCCATACATTTTTTTCAAGAGATTAACCTACTACTTAAGGAGGAATATTATTATTATGGAAAACAGATACGAACTGAACAAGGAACTGGCACAGATGTTAAAGGGCGGTGTCATCATGGATGTCACCACACCGGAGCAGGCAAAGATTGCGGAAGCAGCAGGTGCCTGTGCTGTCATGGCTCTGGAACGATACCTGCAGATATCCGTGCAGCCGGCGGTGTTTCCCGTATGAGTGATCCGAAGATGATTCAGGGGATCCAGAATGCTGTTACTATCCCGGTTATGGCCAAATGCCGAATCGGTCATTTTGTGGAGGCTCAGGTTCTCGAAGCGATCGAGATTGACTATATCGATGAGAGTGAAGTGCTCTCTCCTGCAGATGATGTGTACCATATCAATAAGAAAAACTTTAAAGTACCTTTTGTATGTGGAGCAAAGGATCTGGGCGAGGCGCTTCGCCGGATCAACGAGGGTGCTTCCATGATCCGTACCAAAGGAGAACCTGGTACCGGTGATATCGTGCAGGCGGTACGTCATATGCGTAAAATGAACAGTGCGATCGCACAGATCAAAGGCATGCGTGAGGATGAGCTTTTTGAGATTGCAAAGCAGTTACAGGTTCCTTTTGATCTGGTTGCTTATGTACATGAAAATGGAAAGCTTCCGGTGGTTAATTTTGCAGCCGGAGGTGTGGCTACTCCTGCAGATGCAGCTTTGATGATGCAGCTGGGTGCCGAGGGTGTCTTCGTAGGATCCGGTATCTTCAAATCAGGCAATCCGGAGAAGAGAGCAAATGCGATTGTGAAAGCGGTTACGAATTATACAGATGCAAAGATGATCGCCAGATTATCTGAGGATCTCGGGGAAGCGATGGTCGGTATCAACGAATCTGAGATTCAGCTTCTGATGGCGGAAAGGGGAAAATAAGATGAAAATTGCAGTTCTTGCCGTACAGGGAGCTTTTATCGAGCACGAGCGGAAACTAGAAGTGCTTGGGGCTTCCTGTGTGGAGCTTCGCAAGGCGGAGGATCTGAACCAGTCTTATGACGGGCTGGTTCTTCCCGGCGGCGAAAGTACGGTACAGGGGAAGCTTTTACGGGAGCTTGGGATGTTTGATACGATCCGGAAGCAGATTAAGGAGGGGCTTCCGGTTTTGGCTACCTGTGCGGGGATGATTCTTCTGGCGGATTCGCTGGAGGGGAATGCGATGGTGCATCTTCAGACGGTTCCGATGACGGTGAAGAGGAATGCTTATGGACGGCAGTTGGGGAGTTTTCACACGGAAGCAGAGTTTAAGGGAATTGGGGAGATTCCTATGACGTTTATCCGGGCGCCTTATGTGTCGGAGTTTTCGGATGGGGTTGAAGTGCTGGCTGTGGTAGAGGACCGGGTTGTGGCGGTTCGGTATGGGAAGCAGATAGCGCTGGCGTTTCATCCGGAGCTGGATGAGGATCATCGGGTGCATGAAGAGTTTTTACGGATGTGTGGAGAAAAATAAGTTCGGTTGGGTTCATGACGGACGAAGCGGGAGGGCGGACAGCGCCGGGCTTTCGTTGAGACTGGTTTTGTTCGATGGGAGATTTCCCTCTGGTAGATTGTTTTTGATTTTGGAAGTTACTATTCAATAAGTGACATATGACTTGTAACTTTGAAAGTACTGAACAGTTCCCTTTGAAACTGTTTACTCTTTAAGTTGTTTTTTATCATAACTGCTTAGTAAAAAAGACAGCCTGTTTTCGCATTAGTTTTTGCTTAACCAGACTGTCCGCAGCGCGGCAAAACGGTTTTCTCCATTTGGATCAATTTTCACCATCTCGGATGAATATCCGGGCAGTGGCGGTGAGTTATGGCGGCGCGCATTTCTACATAGCAGCCGCAGATGCGGCACATACCGGAGAGCAGGTGGTCGCAGGTTTTGCACTGGGACAGGCGGGTTTCGTATTCCTGATCCGGGGTTTTGTCGTCGGGGTTCAGGTTGGCGATGTATTCGTACATGGTTTTGTAGGTGTCTGCTTCGCTCATTTCACGAAGCAGACATTTTTTGCAGATTCTTGTGAATGTGTCCATTGTTTTTTCTTTCTCTGTTTTTTATATCGTGTCATTTTACCGGAAAAGGGCAGCCTGTATAACAGGCCACCCTTTTGGTATCGCAGGGATTGCTCCGCGATTTTCACGCGGACTTTATTTCAGTGCAATGTGCAGTACACTGCAGGCCGGAATGGTGAATTTGATTCCGGCGTGTACTTTTTCTACGCCCTCGAAGGACTGGACGGTTACGTTTTCCGGGTCTTCGAAGGTGTTTTTGGCGTGCATTTCCTGGGTTACGATCTGGGCTTTAATGGATTCTACTTTTTTGCCGAGGATCGTTGTCTCGATCGGGTAGGCGTGTTCCAGATCCAGGTTGGTCATGGTGACGTGCATCACGCCGTCTGCATCAATGGATACCGACTCGGACAGGTTTGGTACCATGTTTTCTTCTTCGAGTCCGACGGTTTCTGTCTCCAGGGTGCTGTCCAAGAGATCTGCGTCCTGATGGTATTTGTACATATCAAATACATGATAGGTCGGGGTCTTGATCATTTTGCTGCCTTCGGTCAGGATTACGGCCTGCAAGACGTTTATCATCTGGGCGATATTTGCCATTTTTACACGATCACTGTGTTTATTAAAGATATTCAGGTTGATACCTGCTACCAGGGCATCGCGCATGGTATTCTGCTGATACAGGAATCCCGGGTTGGTTCCCGGTTCTACTTCAAACCAGGTTCCCCATTCATCGACGATCATTCCAACTTCTTTTTTCGGGTCGTATTTGTCCATGATAGCTCCATGACGGGTGATCAGTTCGTCCATGTACCAGGTCTTTTTCATGGTCTGGTACCATTTTTTCTCATCAAATTCGGTAGCGCTTCCTTTGTTTAACCATCCGCGGATGGGTGTAGTAGTGCAGAGACAGCCCGTCCATGAATCCGTGCTGACCCGGTTCGTTCCGGCGGAAAGTGGTCTTCATCACTTCTTCTGTCCATTCATAATCGTCCACATTGGCTCCGCAGGCGATCTTTTTGATCGGTTTGTTTCCGGCATAGTTCCGCACATATGTCTGGTATCTGCGGTACATATTTCCATAAAAATCCGGGTTCATGTTACCGCCACAACCCCAGTTTTCATTTCCCACACCAAAGTAATCTACCGTCCACGCTTCTTTATGACCGTTTTTCGTTCTCAGGTCTGCCATCGGGGATACGCCCTCGAAGGTCATGTATTCTACCCACTCAGACATTTCCTGTACGGTTCCGCTTCCCATGTTGCCGTTGATATAAGTCTCACAGCCCAGCTGACGGCACAGCTCGAAGAATTCGTGCGTTCCGAAGCTGTTGTCTTCTACCACGCCGCCCCAGTGGGTGTTGACGATTTTCTTTCTTCCTTCTTTCGGTCCGATGCCGTCTTTCCAGTGATATTCGTCAGCGAAACATCCACCCGGCCAGCGAAGTACCGGGATACGGATCTGTTTTAAGGCTTCCACTACATCGGTACGCATCCCGTTGACGTTCGGGATTTCAGAATTTTCTCCCACATACAGTCCCTCATAAATACACCTTCCCAGATGCTCGGAAAAATGTCCCTGCAGTTCTTTATTGATATGGGAAAGTTTTCGTTCTGCATTGATTACTAATTTTGCCATGTTGTTCCTCCATATTTTTATGTATAAAGTATATTTTCAAATATCCGTTTACAAATACTCTGTTTCTTCCACCTTCTGGTACACAAATACCGGGAATCCTTTTTCGTCATACGTCACTTTCATGATTCTCGCATGGCGGTTTGGGTCGTACAGTGGATCTCCGATGATCTCGTCATACGGGCGGGCATGATAGACACAAAGATCCGTCACACCATCTTCTGCCTTTACAAAGCAGTTGTGCCCCGGTCCGTAAATCCCCTTTTCTTCTTCGGTTTTCAGTACCGAATGCCGCAGTTTCGTCCATGCATGCGGATCCAGCAGATCTGCATTTTCATCGATATACATCATTCCCATGCAGTAGCATGCTCCCGTCGCGCTTGCGGAAAAAGTCAGAAAAATCTTTCCGTCATGTTTTAAGATCGCCGGTCCTTCATTTACCCAGAAATCCACCCGCTCCCAGTCATAATCCGGTGTTGTCAACAATACCTGATCCGTGCAGAGTTTGTTGGCTGCTGCCATTTTTCCGATATACAGATTGGAAATCTGGCGACCGACACCCGTTTTTTCCGCCCAGATATAATACCATTCTCCCCGGTGTTCAAACACCGTCGCGTCCAGAGAAAAGGCATGGAACGAAAATTCATCGCTGTCTGCCGCCTGCATCATGCCAAGTTCTTCCCATTCATCTTTCATCGGATTCTTCCCCTTGCAATGCAGGACATACGGACGGATGTTCCAGATGTCATCTTTATCCCCGGCTGCATAGTAGATATACCATCCGCCAAACAGATAGTGAATCTCCGGTGCCCAGATATGGATGCTCTGCGGTCCGCTTTCATGTCTCACCCAGAGGGTTTTCTCCTCCGCATGTACCAGACCACCCAGATCGTTCGCAGCACGCAGAATAATCCGGTCATAAGCCGGTACGGATGCGGTAAAATAGCAGGTTCCGTCCGTGTGGCGGTACACAAACGGATCCGCCCGCTGCGCGATCCATTCATCGTTGTATGGCGTGTGGATATAATTGTCTTTATTCATTTTTATCCTCTTTTTCTGTTAAAATAGTTTCCTTTTTACTGATTATAAGAAATAATAGACTTGTTGATAATATGGCAACAAGTCCAAATTTGCCATATGCTTTTTGTATACTCTGCCAAAACTTAAAAATCCTCAGTTCCGACAGGTGCTTCTTACACCAACCGGAAACTGAGGATCTTAAGATTTGAACCGCTTCTACGACTTACGCGTTTTTGCTGCTCAGATATTCGTTAATATTTGCCAGAACAACGTCTGCATCCAGACCATGCACCATGCATGCTTCTTCCAGAGATTCTCCGATAGAAGACGGGCATCCTACACAGTGCATACCAGCCTGCATCAGGATCACAGCGATTCCGCCATCCAGTTCCAGCATCTCGCCCATAGTGGTTTCTTTCGTAACCTTCATGATTGGGTCCTCCTTCATACTGTTTTCGCGACTGTTTCCAATCACACTTACTGATACATTTTATCATACTTCTCTCAGAACTTCCAGTTTTCTCGGTAGATTTTTCTCACAGTTTTCCACAGGCTCCAGTGGATTCATCCGTGATATCCACGGAACTCCGTCCCCGGTGGAGGAAAACTTTGTGGAAAGTCTCCTATTACATTCGCCGGTAGCAGGTAATTTACAACAGATACCCGGACAATTGGCTCTGATGCACTGGATTTGTCAGAAAAATAACACTTACGAAACACCAAAGACTACGTTATAATAATCAACGCTGTAAAAAACCAAGTAAGATTTGAAAGAGAAAAAGGAGTAACAAGTATGCCGCAGAATAAAAGAGAAAGTTTAATTTACACCGTCCTGATGTGTTTTTGCATGGTGCTCTGGATGAGTATGTATAATGTCACCCTGCATATGGGAGGTTTTTCCCTGGAAGTGCTAAAAGAAGGATGGCTGGGCTTCCCGATTGCTTATGTATTTGCCATGTGCTGTGACTGGTTCCTGGTATCCGGTCTGGCGAAAAAGTTCGCATTTACCTATCTGGTAAAACTGGAAGACAGTGTACTGAAAAAAGTCATCTGTGTATCCTGTTCCATGGTAGTACCGATGGTACTCATCATGTCCATGTACGGTGCTGTGGAAGGATGTGTGCGCTCCGGTGCATGGTCCCAGCTGCTGATGATCTGGCTGACCAACATCCCCAAGAACTTTATCATGGCTCTTCCTTTCCAGCTGATCGTAGCCGGACCGCTGGTTCGTTTCATCTTCCGTTCTGCATTCCCGGAAGGCAAGGTACTGGCGTGACACAGCACAAAATCCGAGAAAGTGGTGTTAAGAGATACCACTTTCCCGGATTTTTTATTTACGCGAGCGATGCACCAAAGTCCATGCTTGTATTAGACCTTGGCGACTGCCGCGATAACTCAAGAAACTTGCAAAGCGTGTTTCTCATAGTTTTTTCTGCTCTCTCGTCTACTCTGTAATTTTCCCGTAGCACTTCGGTCTCCTGTCGCGGAACAGTCCCCATTCCAGACGTTTTGCTGCCAGTTCGTCCAGATCAAATGTCTCTGTCAGTATCTCTTCCTGATCCCGGGAAGCTGTCTGTAAGAGTTCTCCTGTTTCATCCGTGATAAAAGAGGAACCGTAAAAAATCAGTGATGATTCCTGCCCGCCATTTTCCGCACAGGGTTTTACTTCCTCTTTGCCGATCCGGTTGGCCGCGATCACCGGCATCAGATTCATCGCTGCATGTCCCTGCATACAACGACGCCAGTGCGGCATACTGTCACATGCAAGAATTGGTTCGGAACCGATCGCCGTAGGATAAAAGAGCAGTTCTGCTCCTTCTAAAGCCATACACCGTGCCGTTTCCGGGAACCACTGATCCCAGCAGATTCCCACACCGATCTTTCCATATCTGGTGTCAAACACCCGGAAACCGGTGTCTCCCGGTGTAAAATAAAATTTCTCCTGATAATAATGATCATCCGGGATATGTGTTTTTCGGTATACGCCGAGAATTTCTCCGTCCGCATCGATGCTGGCCACCGAATTGTAGAGATTATTGACCTCTTTCTCATAAAAGCTGATCGGTAAAACCACTTTCAGTTCCTTCGCCAGCTTCTGTCCCCAGCATACCGCTTCATTTTCTTCCACAGGCTTCGCATAGCTGTAAAAATCATATCTCCTCTGCTGGCAGAAATATTCTCTCTCGAAAAGTTCCGAGAGCAAAATGATCTGTGCACCGGCGGCTGCTGCCTGACGTACCATTTTTTCTGCTTTTTTAAGGTTTTCCTGCGGATGATTGGTACATTGCATCTGCACTGCTGCCACCGTCACCTGTCTTTTTCCCATGTTCTCTTTCCTCCTGTCACCCCGGTACTTTTGTCCTTTTCATGGGACTTTTACCAGCTTTTCTCACCGATTCTGTTCGTTTCGTCTTTTCCCTGCCGGAATCTGCTGCGTAATACAGTGGATATTTCCTCCTCCTGTCAGGATGTCTCTGGCATATACCGGGATAATCTCACGATCCGGACAAAGTTTTCCCAGAATCTGTGCTGCTCTTCGGTCACTTTCTTCATTTTCCCCTCCAAATGCCGGCAGTACCACAGCACCGTTGGAAAAATAGAAGTTTACATAAGAAGCTGCCAGACGTTCTCCCTCTTCCCGGACATCCTCGCCTTCTTCAAATACATATCCTTCCAGTTCCTCTCTGGTCACGCAGACCGGGTGATCCGGGATCGGAAGTTTATGCACAGTGATTTTTCTTCCCTTTGCATCTGTCTCTCCTTCCAGATATCCCAGACACGCCATGGATAACGGATACTGAGGATCTTCCTGTTGTCTGTCCAGGCAAGAATCACCTCACCCGGTTTTAAGAATGCACAGACATTGTCCACATGCTCGTTGGTCTCATCCATATAGATTCCCCGGGGCAGCCATAGCACTTTTTCGGCCCCCAGATAGGCTTTCAGTTTTTCTGTAATCTCCTCTTTGGTAAGATCCGGATTTCTGCCCTTACTGAGCAGACAGGATTCGGTCACCATCACGGTTCCCTCTCCATCGCTGTGGACAGAACCACCTTCCAGCACAAACGGCCTTGCGTCATACCAGGTGTATCCCTCTTTCTCACAAAAGAAGGGAGCAAAACGATTGTCTTTTTCCCATGAAGCGTACAGTCCGTCTTCGGTTCCGCCCCAGGCGTTAAACTCCCAGTTGATTCCCCTTACTTCCTGTCCATCCGTCACAAAGGTTGGTCCCACATCTCTGGCCCAGGCATCGTCGGTCTCTGCCGTAAAACCCTTATCGGATACAATGCTTCATCTGTCTGCAGACGCTGTGCCAGCTTTTCCGCCTCTGAAAATGTCTTCCCACTTGCCGCAAGATAAACTTCTTCACTTTTTGCAATTGCCCGGATTACGTCTGCAAATGCTTTTTTTGCCTCCCGTGCACCATTTCGCCAGGATCCCGCCGTTCCGGCCAAATCAGAATACAGCCCCGGTGCGGCTCATATTCTCCTGGCATACGGTACCCGTCCTGCACCGGCAGAATCTTTCTTATTTCTACATGATTTATTGTCTTTTTTCCGCTGTCCATGTCTTCCTGTCTCCTGTTTTTCTCCTGGTGTTTCTGCAAATATCAAATACTCTCTGAAGAATCTGATGATCTCTCAGGATATTCTGTGATGTTATGACAGTCTCTCTTTAAAATCCTCATACCCGAATGTCTTTATCATCTCCACCGTTCCATCTTCCTTCAACAAAGCGATTCCCGGAAGCGGCATACCGTTAAAGGTATTATTTTTCACCATAGAATAAATCGCCATATCTTCAAAGACCAGACGATCTCCGATCGCTACCGGATGTTCAAAACTGTAATCCCCAATCACATCCCCGGCAAGACAGGTCATGCTAGATAACCGGTACGTATATGTTTTTTCTCCCGGTTCGTACCCACCCCGCAGAGGCGGACGATAGGGCATTTCCAGTACATCCGGCATATGACAGGCCGCGGACGCATCCAAAATCAGGATCTCCATTCCATTTTTCACGATATCCTGCACTTCTGTCACCAGATATCCGGCATTTAAAGCTATAGCCTCTCCGGGTTCCAGATATACTTCTACCTGATAGGTTGCCCGAATATAGGCGATCAACTGTTTTAACTGTTTCAGCTGATAACCCGGTCTTGTGATATGGTGGCCTCCTCCCAGATTCAGCCATTTCATCTTTTTCAGATACTTACCAAACTTTTCTTCAAAAGCCCGAAACGTAATCACCAGATCATCGGCATCCTGCTCACAGAGCGTATGAAAATGAAGCCCTTCCACACCTTCCAGCAGATCTTCCGAAACTCTGCCTTCGTCACACCAAGCCGTGATCCCGGTCCGCATGGATCATAAATCTCATGACCTTCCTGTGTGGAACATTCCGGATTCACCCGGATTCCCACGCTGACCGGTTTTCCATCTTCCCGGATCTGTGCGCTTTGTTTACATAACTCTTTATATTTTTCATACTGTCGGAAGGAATTGAACACGATATGATCACAGATTTTCACCAGTTCTTTCATATCGGCTTCCTTATACGCCGGTGCAAACACATGATTTTCTTTTCCCATCTCTTCCCTGCCAAGGCGGGCTTCATAAAGCCCGCTGGCCGTGGTTCCGCTGATAAAGGTTCCAATCATCGGGTACAGAGAAAACATGGAAAACGCCTTCTGTGCCAGCAACACATGACAGCCCGTGTCCTTCTCCAGTTTCTGAAGAATCCTGAGATTTTCTTTTAACTTTTTCTCATCTGCACGTAACAGGGAGTTGGCAGATCTTTCCACATCATTCTACAATCTGTGGATCTTCATCCACAACCCACGGCAGGCCATACTGATTCAGCATATCCATAAACGGATCCGGATCAAATTCTTCGATATTGAAGACACCGTCTTTATCCCATACTTTATCCACAACCAGCGCCGCACCGATCATTGCAGGAACACCTGTCGTATAAGAGATTGCCTGGGAACCAACTTCTTTGTAGCATTCCTGGTGATCACACACATTATAAATATAAATCGTCTTTTCTTTTCCGTCTTTCTTTCCGGTGAAGATACAGCCGATATTCGTCTTTCCCACAGTACGCGGACCAAGAGATGCCGGATCCGGGAGCAGTGCTTTCAGAAACTGAATCGGAACGATTTCTCTTCCTTCATAATTGATGGGAGAAGTGGAAAGCATTCCTACATTTTCCAGACATTTCATATGTGTCAGGTAACTCTGTCCAAATGTCATAAAGAAACGGATTCTTTTTACACCAGGTACATTCTTCGCCAGAGATTCGATCTCCTCATGGTGAAGCAGATACATATCTTTTTCTCCTACCTGCGGGAAATTATATTCTCTCCTGATCTCCATCGGTTCTGTCTCTACCCAGTGACCATTCTCCCAGTAGGAACCATTGGCAGATACTTCACGAAGGTTGATCTCCGGATTAAGTTGGTTGCAAATGGATATCCGTGGTCTCCGCCATTGCAGTCCAGGATATCAATGGTGTCGATCTGATCAAAATAATGTTTCATTGCATATGCGGTAAATACGCTGGTTACGCCCGGATCAAATCCGCTTCCCAAGAGAGCTGTAATCCCCGCTTCTTTGAATCTTTCACGATACGCCCACTGCCAGGAATAATCAAAATATGCAGTAAATCCAGCCTCTTTGCATCGTTTTTCATAGATGGCTCTCCACTCCGGATCATCCGTATCTTCCGGTTCGTAATTCGCGGTATCGATATAATCCACCTTACACTCCAGCAAGCCTCCATGATCGTCAGATCCTGATACGGCAACGCCACATTCAGAACCGCATCCGGCTGATACGACCGGATCAGGGCAACCAGTTCTTCTACTTTATCCGCATTCACCTGTGCCGTTGTGATCTTCGTATCTGTGGTTGCTTCCAGTTTTTTCTTTAAAGTATCACATTTTTCTTTCGTTCTGCTGGCGATGCAGATTTCTGAAAATGTTTTACTGTTCTGACAGCACTTATGAATCGCTACTCCTGCTACGCCTCCGCATCCGATAATCAGTAATCTTCCCATTCTTTTTTCCTCCTGTTTTCTATTATGTACTCTTAGGGTCTTTCTGACCCAGTTACTTTTCCTGATTGTTCCGTACCTTCACAGTTGCTACTTTTCTTCTTCTTCCAGCATATCTTCCACATACTTCGGAAGCATAAAAGCTCCCTTATGAAGATTGGTGGTATAATACCAGGTCTTAATTTTCCGTTCTTTCCATCGTTTTACATTCAGATCATCCAGGGGATGATATTTTTTGGAAGCAAATCCAAACAGCCAGTATCCGGAAGAGCAGGTTGGTATATGTGCCTGATACACTCTGCTGACGGGAAAGCTGTGACTGGCCTTCCTGTGCATGACCCGGCAGGATTCTTCGTCCTCATCATAAAACGGACTGCCATGCTGATAAACCATGATCCGTCTTCCTTTAGCGCCCGGTAACAGTTTCCGTAGAATTCTTTGGTAAATAATCCTGCATTATGCCCCAGTGGATCGATTGCGTCATTGATGATCAGATCGTACATATTTTGTTTGCTTCGCAGAAATCGCAATCCGTCTTCATAATAGACCGTTACCCGTGGATCTGACAGTCCGCAAGCATTATCCGGAAAGTAT
>ENA-OQIO01000234-OQIO01000234.1-human-gut-metagenome-genome-assembly--contig:-NODE-234-length-29494-cov-2.722852_pt1 | contig 29494 bp, 46 predicted proteins | sample MGYA00242573_ERZ504737 | MGnify/ENA primary metagenome ERZ504737 (study PRJEB26092, sample SAMD00036203) | human gut metagenome | host: Homo sapiens | study: EMG produced TPA metagenomics assembly of...
CAAAAAATGGCTGCTCGCAGACACTTTTTTGTTATTTCCATGTTTGGCACTGCTCATTGCTAATTCACATTATATCCCATTAATTAGGGGAATGAAAGCCGGAAATGCAAAAAATAGTGTTGCAAGCGTATGTGTTTCAAACTATAATAAACTAGGTGCGGTTTTCATTTTTGTTAAGGAAGGGAAAATCATGCAGGAGAAAGAGAAGGGTGGCTTTTCTTTTATTAATGAACAGATCAAGGAGAAGCCGTTGAATAAAAAACGTCTTGTAAAAAAAGCATTGTTTACGGTAGCGCTTGCCGTAATTTTGGTGCGGTGGCTGCGCTGGTGTTTAGTTTACTGCAGCCTGAGTTTTCAAACTGGTTTTACCCAGAGGAGAAGCCGGTTGTTACGATTCCGCAAGATGATGTCACGGAAACGGAGGAGCCAAGTCAGGGCGATATACAGGAAGCGTCGGAACAGAAGGATACACAGGAGACAGAGAACGACGGGCAGCAGGGAGAAAACGGGGCAGCGGAGAACAACGGATCGCAGGAAAATGGAGAAGTGGGAAACTCACAGCAGGAACAGACGGGTGAAACGGAAACAGAGCAGACCGGAGAGAATGTTCCGGACAATGACCTGCGGGAACTTGAACTTGCTGATTTTCAGAAGCTGCAGAACAAGTTATATGCCGTTGGAAAAGAAGCCAATAAGTCTATTGTGACTGTAACCGGCGTAAAGAGTGACACCGACTGGTTTAATAATCCGTATGAGAGCAAAGGTCAGGCCTCCGGAATCATTGTAGCGGAGAACAGCAGAGAACTTCTGGTTTTGACGGAGCGCAAGGCGATTGCGGATGCCCAGGAGATCTACGTTACATTTATTAATGATGTTTCAGTGAAAGCTGAGATGAAAAAATACGATGGCAATACAGGGATTGCCGTGTTGAGCGTAAAGACTTCGGAGCTTACAGAAAGTACAAAGAATGCGATCACGGTTGCAGTTCTTGGCAATTCACTGACCGTTACGCAGGGAACGATTGCGATTGCAACTCGGAAGTCCGCTTGGAACAAATTATTCGATACTGACCGGAAATATCACATCTACGACAAATAGTATTTCACGATAGATCATAATTACAGTGTATTTACGACAGATATTGTCGGAAGCAGCAACGGAAGCGGAGCACTTGTCAATGTAGATGGCGAGATCATTGGAATCGTGATGCAGGGATACAGCAGTGCGGGGGATGAAAATACGCTGACAGCGATCTCTATTTCCGAGTTAAAAGCATTGATTGAGATGCTGTCAAACGGACAGGATATCCCTTACTTTGGGCTTGAAGTGACAACGGTTACAGCGGCGATCGAACGTGAATATGAGATACCGAAAGGTGCATATATCAAGGATGTATGTATGGATTCACCGGCAATGGCTGCTGGACTTCAGAGCGGGGATGTCATTACGGAGATTGACGGGGATGAGATTCTTACGGCAGAAAATTATGAGAAAAAACTGCTTTCGTTAAAGCCGGAAGATACGGTGGAAGTGAAGATTGAGCGGCAGGGACCGGAAGGTTATACGGAAATCACCTGCACGGTAGAAGTCAGTGTACTGCCATAGAGATGTGAACCAGATACAGGCATGTATTTTAGAAGCAGAAATGCGGATGCGGCCATGCATGTCAGAAACAGAAATGTGGACACCGGTATGCGTTTTAGAAGCAGAAATGCGGATACAGGCATAATAATTTTAGAAAATAAAAGCAGGAATAAGGAGTAGTATGAAGTATATTGAGAGCCTCAGAGAGGGCGAGCGAATTAATGAAATCTATCTATGTAAAGTAAAACAGTCTGCACTGACAAAGGCAGGAAAACCTTATGATACATTGATCTTACAGGACAAAACGGGCACACTGGATGCGAAGATCTGGGAGCCTGGTTCTGTTGGAATCGATGAGTTCGATTCACTGGATTACATAGCCGTAATGGGTGATATCACCAGCTTTCAGGGCAATTTACAGCTGAATGTAAAGCGCGTCCGCAAGGTGCAGGAAGGGGAGTATGATCCAAAAGATTACCTTCCGGTCAGCGATAAGGATATCGACCAGATGTATGAGGAGTTAAAAGGCCTGATTGCGAGCATCAAAGAAGTGCATTTAAAGAAGCTGTTAGAGAGCTTTTTTGTGGAAGATGCAGATTTTGAAAAACGCTTTAAATTCCACTCTGCTGCAAAGACTGTGCACCACGGATTTGTCGGTGGTCTGCTTGAGCACAGCTTAAGTGTGGCAAAGCACTGTGATTATTTTGCAGGCTGTTATCCGATGTTAAACCGCGATCTTTTGATCACGGCAGCTATTTCCATGGATATCGGAAAATTAGAGGAGCTTTCCACATTCCCGGAAAATGATTACACGGATGACGGTCAGCTTTTAGGACATATTATTATCGGAACCGAGATGGTCGGTGACAGGATCCGCACGATCCCGGATTTTCCAAAGGGACTGGCAAGCGAGTTAAAGCACTGTATTTTAGCACATCACGGCGAGTTAGAGTTTGGTTCACCGAAAAAACCGGCGCTGCCGGAGGCATTGGCACTCAGTTTTGCGGATAATATCGATGCAAAGATGGAGACGGTGCGCGAAATCTTTAACAACGTGCCGGAAAATAATCAGGAATGGCAAGGGTACAACCGTCTGCTTGAGAGCAATATCAGACGCTCCGGGAAATTATAATTATGCAGAAAATGATATCATAGAACTGAAAATCGAAGATATGGGCGTGGACGGCGAAGGAATCGGAAAATACGATGGCATGACCTTTTTCGTTAAAGATGCGGTGCTTGGAGATGAGATCGAAGCCGCATCACAAAGATGAAGAAAAATTATGGTTATGCGAGAGTGGAGCAGATTTTATCGCCGTCTAAATTTCGTGTGACACCACAGTGTGAACTTCACAGGAGATGCGGCGGATGTCAGATACAGGCGTTGGATTATGAAAAGCAGCTGGAATTTAAGCAGAACAAAGTGCGCGGAAATCTGATTCGTATTGGCGGTTTTGCGCCGGAATTGATCGACCGAATCATGCTTCCTGTCGTGGGGATGAAAGAACCATACCGCTACCGGAACAAGGCACAGTTTCCGATCGGTGCGGATAAAGATGGGAATCCGGTTGCCGGTTTTTATGCAGCGCGTACCCACAGTATTATCCCGGTCAATGACTGTAAACTGGGTGTGGAGGAAAATCAGATTATTTTAAATGAAGTCCTTTCTTATATGAAAGAATATCATGTGGCATCTTACGATGAAAATACAGGTAAGGGCTGGTTCGTCATGTCCTGATCCGCTATGGGTTTTCCACAAAAGAGCTTATGGTCTGTGTGATTATCAATGGAAATAGTCTTCCTAAAGTGGAAAAACTGATCGACAGATTGACAGCCATCGATGGAATGAAGAGCATTTCCATCAATCAGAATACGAAGAAAACAAATGTGATCCTCGGGGATGTGACGAAATGTATCTGGGGCGATCCATACATTACCGATATGATCCATCTACGCGATACGAAGGATTTTTCACTGACTGATACAGCGGTCGCATACCATATTTCACCGCAGTCATTTTATCAGGTCAATCCTGTCCAGACGGAAAAACTCTACAGCCTTGCGCTCGACTATGCGGGACTGACCGGAAAAGAGACCGTGTGGGATCTATATTGCGGCATCGGCACGATTTCACTTTTTCTTGCACAGAAAGCGGGAAAAGTTTATGGGGTGGAGATCGTCCCACAGGCAATCGAGGACGCGAAGAATAATGCGGCGCTCAACGGTATCAATAATGCTGAGTTTTTTGTAGGAAAAGCAGAGGAAGTGCTGCCGGCATTTTATGAAAAAAAGAAAGACACAGATGCAGATATGCTGCACCCGGATGTGATCGTGGTCGATCCGCCGCGAAAGGGGTGCGATGGTGTATGTCTTGAGACGATGCTTAAGATGCAGCCGGAGCGGATCGTGTATGTAAGCTGTGATTCGGCGACGTTAGCGAGGATCTTAAGGTGCTTTGTGAGGGCGGATATGAGCTTTGCAAGGTAAGGGCGGTGGATCAGTTTGGGAATACTACACATGTTGAGTCGGTAGTTCTGATGCAGTATTGTGGAAAATAAGAAAAATAGGCATGTTAGACCACAAGATGTTGTGGTTTGAGGGCAAAAATTGGAGCAAAAAATGACCAGTTTTGCCCTATTTTTCCACGTTTTATAGATGCATAGAGGCAAAAAAGAGATTTTTAAGTATTTGGGACAAAATTCAGAGAAAGGAAAAGAAACAGGGATGGAGAAAAAGCAGCACCCAAGTTACGGAATGATTCGGTTTGCAAGGTCCTCAATCGGTGGTTCAGGAACGGCATTGTTTGGAAGTTCCATCATGCATAATAATGTCATACGCCTGTCCATTTCAAAAGGCATGATGGAAAGGGAGGGCAACGAGGACTGGTTTTTGGCAGGGACAGACATCAATGACATGATCGTTGAGGTGGAGATGTCCTATACACAGTTTGCCGAAGCAATCACATCACTTAACATTGGAGAGGGGATACCGGTTACCATTACAAAAGTGAATGGGACATTCGTTGAACCATGCCCATACAGTGACAGGCAGAAAGTAATGCGCCGGGAAGTGGATGAAGCAACCCGTGACTTGGTGCGGCAACTGGAAAAGAGGTCAGAGGAGATTGAAAAACTTCTGGATGAGAAACGTGTCCTGAGCAGGGAGGACCGGAGAAATATCGTCTCGACATTGAAAAATGTACGGCAGGAGTTAAAAAGTAATATCCCATATCTGCAGAAACTGTTTGCTGAACAGATGGATAAAACCGTGACAGAGGCGAAAGGGGAGTTTGAAACTTACCTGCAGAACAAGATGAACAGCATTGCACTTGCAGCAATTTCAGAACAGATGAAGCAGGAGGAAATCAGTTTAAACAGAAACATGATACCGGAACTGGAAGTACAGGAGGGCGGGGAAGAGGCAGGGGAGATGGAAGCGGGAATGCACATGGACATGTAAGGCGGTACTTATTTTAGAAATGAAATGGGTACCGCTATTTTTTTATCCGAAAGGAAGGGGATGAAGTGAAGCGCAGAAAAGGACATGAGATAGACTATGCAGGGAAAAAATATGTTTCACTGCATGAACTGTGCGATGACCTGGACCTGCCTTACTCTCCGCTGGCACATAAATATTACAGGACAAAAGATATTGAACAGTCGGTAGAGAGGGCAAAAAAGGTAAAAGATGCACAGACCTACACCGTCTGGGGCAGGGAATATAAAAGCCTGACGGATATTGCAAAGGAGTACGGGACCAGTGCCGCCGTCATTTCAAAAAGACTGCAGGACGGAAAGACAGCCGAGGAAGCCATCGCAGAAATCATACAGAAGGAAACATTTTCTTTCTGCGGAAAGGAATTTCATGGACTGGCACAGATAGCAAACTTTTATGGAAAAGATTATTCGCTGGTCTGGGAGCGGCTCAAATATGGCATGAGAATGGAAGAAGCACTGTTTCTACCGATCAGGCAGATGAACAAGCCGCAGTATGAAATAACCTGCCGCGGAAAAACCTATCAAAGCAAACGGGCATTCGCAAGGGAAAATAACATCGGGATTGTCTGCATCCGTGAGATGATGGAGAACCATGGAGTGGATTTTGAAACAGCCGCGGCCATCCTGCTGGAGATAAAGGAAAAGGCAGGCATCCCGGCAGAGCAGATGATAACCAGATTCCCGATGTGCATGATCCGGGGAAAGGAATACCGCACACTGATAGAACTGGCAGCGGAGCTTAAGATTTCGGCAGCGGCGGTCAGTACCTACAAGAACAGAAACGGCTGTGGGGGAATTTTGGAAACACTCTGCCAGATGCAGAAGGAAGAGAGGGAAACCTATTTTCTGGATGGCAGGGCAGTCTCATATAAGGAGCTGATGCAGATGGGATATACTTCTGTATCATATCAGACGGTCCCGAAAAAGAAAATTCCGTTATACCCACAGCTTGCAGGGCATGATTTTGTTACAGGCTGTGTCGATGTCGCAAAAATTTATGAGGAGGTCAAGTCAGAAAGGCTGGAACAGGAAAAAGGGATGCAGATGAACATGTAAGGCAGTACTTATTTTAGAAATGGAATGGGTGCTGTCTTTTTTTATGGAAAAAGGAAGGAGACAGATCGGATGTCGGGATTTTTTTGCAACAGTCCAAGACTGCAGTTATTAGAACGGCAGATGCGCCAGCCGCCGGGATACCGTCCCAGAGGGCATGGTGGATGTTTGACATGGAAGAGTGGAAAAGCAGGGGAAATTATTCGGAGATTGTGGACTGTGTCATCAGCCGGATGCAGATGGAACATTTAAAGAAAAGAATACAGGAGGTATTTGGAAACGCAGAAAAGGAACTGATTTTTTATGACAGCAGGCACAGAAAAGATTTTTCTTCCCTGCTGATTGGCAGACGGAAAAAGAACCTGTGCGGACTTCCGAATTATGCCGCCGCAGTATTTCTTCTGTCTGCAGATGAAAACCTGTGGGAGAAAGTTTCTAAGCAGGTGCTGGATACGGGGATTTATTTTGACCGCATCCGGCTTGGCAGCGTCACACTGGAACAATATATCTTGTTCCATGCGGCTAGGGATGTGTATCTGGGGACAAAGCATATCCGGCTGTCGGAGCTGACCGACAGGGAATTGATACCGGATGAAATCTTAAGGCTCATCGTCAATGCATTCGTGATGGAAAGGTATGGGGTGGACATCGTAGAACGGGAGGTGTGGAATGAAGATTAGAGCAAAAAATGGGGGACAGACTGTAGATATAACTCTGCCGGCAACGGACATGGACATGCAGTATTGCATGAAATGTATCGGGATAGAAGATATTGTACCGGTATGCTGTATCAGTGAGGTGTGGGATGAACCGTCCTATTTTGGGTTCCTGAAAGGCCAGACAGTCAGCATGGACGAACTTAATTTCTTAGCCAGAAGGCTGGATGGAATGACGGAATACGAAAAAAGAGTGGTGGGTGTCTACAGCAGTGAAACAGGCATCCGGGAAATGAAACAACTGATCAACCTGACTTACAGCCTGCAGGGACTGTCCCTGCTCACAGACTTGACGGACGGAAACCGTGTCGGGCTGAGACTTTATCTGGACCGGCATCTTGCAATCTCAGAAGAAGAAAAGAGCAAAATGGATTTTAACGCATATGCACAGAAGATTTTTCAGAAGGAAATGTAAGTTCCTGCCACATGGGATACTGGTAGATCAGGGATTCCAGATGGAGGAGGTCTATAACGGAAAAACCTTTCCAGAATACATCGACAGACCGGATGAAACCGTGTCGGTTTTATCTCTTGAAAATGAGGCAGGGGATAAGGAATACCTTTATCTTCCAACGGACATCAGTGCCATGGATAAGGTAAAGAAAAGACTCAACATCGCAGCATTTGCTGAAGGCATTGTGAACGGGATAGAAAATATCCGGCTGCCGGAAAGCATCCTTCCTTCCCCGGAAGATATGTGTATGTCTCTGCAGGGTGATGTCCAGAAACTGACTCTTTTTAATGAGATGTGCCAGACCGTCAGCTGTTTTGATGAAGCAAAAATGGACCGGCTTGCAATGGCGGCAGGATTCGTGGGGACAAGTGAATTTACTGATATCACTTACATCGCAAAGCATCTGGATGAATTTGAAATACATCCGCAGATACATACGGATAAAGAGTATGGGGAATTTCTGGTTAAAGAAGCGGGGATGTTTGAAGTTGATGAACTTCTCCTGCCGCATATTGATTATGCCGGGGTTGCCCGTGATAAAAGACAGGCAACGATGGCAGACAGCGGATTTATTCCAGAGGGCTTTGTTGGCACGCAGAGGGCGATCCATGAGTATCAGGAATATCAGGGGGAATTTGCCGATCTGCTTGAAAAAAACGGGATACCCTGTGAAACGTTCTGCCTTTACAGTTCGCTGGCAGGATGATGTATCAGGATGGAGAGGAGCAGGAAACGCTGTACCGGAGTGAACTGGCAGATTATGAGGAACAAATCCAGAAAGCCATCCTCAAAGAAAGGCATGTGGAAGAAGAACCGAGGGGACTCATGCATTATTTTGACGGGAACAGACAGGTGGCTGCAAAAGTGATTAGTGCATTCCCCAAAGTGCAGAACATCCGGGAGAACTGTTCGGAGTTCTGGAATGCAGTATCTGCCAGCCGCTGACACAAAATGAAATCTATGAACTGAAAAATTACTGGGACGGACAGATGAGTGACGGCTGGGGAGAAGGCTTTGAACAAAGACCAATCTATACGCAGGAGGGAGAACTGTATGTCAGTTTCTGGACACAGGAAAGACACTGGGGCGTCATGACGGAGGAAGAACTGGACAGAATCTGGAACCATGGCATGACGCAGACCCTGTAAAAAAATAATATTCTGCTGGATATGTGCTGGTGTATGTAGTATTGTGTGTCCCAAAGAAAACAAGGAGGCAAACAGATGAAATTGGATGATACAGTCATGGTGCAGTTTTTTGGGGAGCTTATCGAATCATACCGCCAGCAGATCATGGATCAGGAAGAGGCAAGGGAACTTTCAAAGAAGGAAAAAAAAGTTCCTGGCAGACTTAAGAAAAGAACTGGAGCTGCCAAACCCGCAAGCGTACAGGATGGTGACAGAACTTTTTGGATGCATGTTAGACATCAGCCAGATCAAACAGGAACAGCTTTATATACAGGGAATAAAGGATGGAATACGAATCCGAAAACTGGTAAAAGAAATCGAGGAAGGTGAGGAATGTTAAGAAGGGAACAGATAGAACGGCTGAAGGAGAGATATCCTGCGGGTACCGTGGTCAGGCTGGGGCAGATGGAAGGGGAACACCAGATGCCGTCCGGCATGGAGGGAAAAGTAATTGGTGTGGATGATATCGGACAGATACATGTGGAATGGGAAAATGGAAGCACGCTGGCTCTGAATGTGGAGGAGGATGACTTTACTGTCGTACCGCAGAAGGAAACCCTGTCCGAAAAGAAATGCAGGGAATTTTTAGGGAAAATAAATGAGATATTAAAGGAAACAGATTTCTATCTGCTGAATGTGTCATGCAATGGGGGGGATACCGCCTATGCTGCCCAAAAGCTGCTTGCCATGCATCAGGCATTTGAAACCGTGTACGGGGAAGGATATGTGGATGAGGAGTATGGGATGGTGATGATGCCGGCGGTGGTCTGCGGAAGGGATTCCGGCATACGCACGCTGGCACTTGTCACGCTTGATCTGGAGTCTTCCGGGGAACACTTCGGAACGATTTTCATGACGCCGGGCGGCATGATGGAGCAGGAGAGCAGCTCCCTGAGTGAAAAACAGAAACAGGCACTGGCAGAGTATTATATCCCATATGACTACTGGTACACACCGCTTGTGGAAAGGGACCACCATGTGGATTTTACACAGATGCCGGAGGAGGTGGCTGACATCCGCAGGATGGTGGACGAACTGCCGGTGCAGGGGGAGGCTTTCCATATGAATGAACCAAAATAGGAGGAAAAAATTTTGAACAGCATCATAAGCTGGGTTGGCGGCAAGAAAGCACTGCGCGATCTGATCTATCTGCGCATGCCGAAAAACTATGACCGCTACATAGAAGTATTTGGCGGTGGCGGCTGGGTTTTATTCGGAAAACCGCCGGATAAATGCATGGAGGTTTACAATGATTTCAATTCAAATCTTGCAAACCTCTTTTATTGTGTCAAGGAAAGGCCAATGGCACTGCTTCGAACTGTCCTTCCTGCCGCTCAACTCCAGAGATGAATTTACAACGCTGCGGAAATTTCTGGCCATGGAAGAATTTAAGAGTGAACATCTTGCGGAAGAATTGGAGATTGCAACGCACTTCTTAAAAGAACCGGAGGCGGCAGAAATCCGTGACATCCTCATGGAGCGTGCCGCAGTAGGTGATGTGAAAAGGGCGGCGGCATTCTATAAGATTATCCGCTACAGCTATGGGAGCGGATGCACCTCTTATGGATGCCAGCCTTTTGACATACGCAAAACCTTTACCATCATCTGGGAGGCAAACCGCAGGCTGAAGGATACCGTAATCGAGAATAAGGATTTTGAGGCACTCATCCGTCAATATGACAGACCGAATGCCTTTTTTTATTGCGATCCGCCGTATTTTGAAACCGAGGGACACTATGAGGTGGTGTTCCGTAAGGAAGATCATGTGAGGCTCAGGGATACCTTAAAAGGCATACAGGGAAAGTTCATGGTTTCCTATAACGACTGTGCCTATATCCGTGAGCTGTATCAGGACTTTCAGATTGAAGCGGTGACAAGGATCAATAACCTTGCACAGAGGTATGACAACGGAAGTGAGTTCCCGGAAGTTCTAATCGCCAACTATGACATGGAGGAAAGAAAAAAAAGCATGCCGATGCAGATGAACCTGTTTGAACTGTACGGGGAACAGAAAACGGTTCGGTGGAAGGGAAAGGAGACAGAGGAAGAGCCACAGGACACATAAAAAAAGAAAGAAGGAGGAAAACATGCTTCAGTTAGTAGAAATGGAAGGAAAGATGACGGAAAACGGGTGTATTGAGATTCCCGCAGTGGTGTTAGAGCAGGCTGGTATCTGTACCGGTGACACCGTGAAACTTGTGTATATGGCAGAGGACGGGGAACTTAAGAACACGGCAAAGGAGTTCCTGCTTGCAAGGGCAGGACAGGATGTGGCAGAGGAACTGGCAAAGGAGGAAAACATTGCGTTCCAGATACCGGAAGAATTATTAAGGGATGCCGGAATCCCGATGGACGCAGACCTTGACATTGTGTGTCAGGAAGGACGCATTATCATCCTGCCGTCAGAACTTGTGCAGGGGACGGAAGTGCCGGAGGAACTGCTTGCCATCTGCAGGGAGCTTGGCATCACGGAGGATAAGGTAAACATCATCTTGCGGACCACAGAGGAGGGAACGGATGAAAAAACCGGTGTATAAGCTGTTAGACGAAAAAGGACGCATCCTGATCCCGAAAGAATTCCGCCAGATGGCAGAGCTTGAGAGCGGGGATATCGTAAAGCTGTCCGTGAGCAGTGGAAAAATCATGGTATCCAAAGTAGATATCGTGGAGATGGGGAGTCAGGACCCGCAGGCAGTGGAAGCCTATGTAAATGCGGCGGTAAAACATATGAGTCCGGCAAAACAGGTGCACTTGCGGCAAGGATTCTGAAATTCGCACAGCAGGAGGGAGGTACGGATTGTTAAGGAATAAGTACAGGGCATTTGAAATCAGGGACGATCAGGTCAGCCAGACGCTGGTGGACGGGAATCTCTGCTCCATTGCAGAATTTATCCGGCATTGCGATGAGGGAAGCATCATCACCCTGCACACCATGGAGGGCGAGCCGTTTTTGATCGGACTCTCCAAGATGTTTGTATTCTGCGGGGACAAGGCATTCTTAGACAGGCAGTTGATCCCTTACCTGCGCAGCATGGGTGGGGAAAGCGTATGAAAAGGATTTATGTTCAGAACGGGATCGTATTTTTTTATGGGAATCCGGCTGGCTATCTGGGAGACGGGAAAGCAGTCATTGACTGCATGTTCCAGAAAGAGGAGCTGGTTTCATTTGTGAAGGAACAGTTTTTGGTGGAACCGTATTCCGGGAGGGTGTGTATGACCGGCTGTCGGAGGGAGGTGGTGTCAAAGAGACAGCGGAGGTCAGCATTGGGGAAGGGAGGAGGCTTAGAATCTATCAACTGGGACAGGACAGTCCGATCATGATGCGGTTTATCAGTCTGGCAGAGAGAAAAAAGAGAGGGTATGACAGGCCGAGTAGGGAGGAATATGTCAGAGTCTATGAGGGGGAGATAGAAAACTATAGTCTGGAGGAAGTCTGGGAAAAATACGGACGAAGAGTACCGGAAGGGTTTCAGGGACATGCATTGTCCATTTCGGATGTGATCGAGTTTGCGGATGGGGAAAACAGCCGCTTTTTCTACATCGAACCATCCGGGTATGAGGAAATCAGATTTTAACAAGGAGGATCATTATGCCAAAGGCAAAAACTGCCCAGAGCCGGGCAGAAACCACAGAACAGCACGCGCCATCCGGAGCAGGGAACAAAGAAAACACCCCGCTCCAGTTTGATGTGCGCATCCAGTCCATCCGTCCGGGGGACAGCATCAAGGGAACGGCATCCGTAAACATCAACGGGGCATTTGCAATCCGGGGTGTCAAGATCATTGAGGGAAGCAATGGACTGTTTGTTTCCATGCCAAGCTATAAGGCTGGGAATGAGTACAAGGACATCTGTTTTCCTATCACGCAGGAATGCAGAAAACAGCTCCATGAAGCAGTCATCGGAGCTTATGAGCAGGCAATTTCGCAGGGGCAGGATACGGTAGCAAAGCATCATGGGATGCAGGCACCGGAAGGACAGCCGATGGAGATGGCAGGAATGTAACAGGATAAAACCAGAGAACATAGAGCAGACCGCACAGAAACGGTCCGGCAGATCATGAGAAAAATTGGAGGAAAAAAATATGAGAAATATGATGAAAAAAGCAGCACAGAATGTAAAGGCAGTTGCCGTGAGAGCAGGGATGTTAATGAAGGATACCAAGGGCGAGAACTATGTGGATACGGCGGTCAAAATCCTGATCGCAGTCGTTCTCGGCGCACTGCTCCTGGCAGGTCTTTATGCACTCTTCGGGGATGTGGTGATGCCTACCCTTACCCAGAGGATTCAGGACATGTTCAACTATGCAGGATAAGGAACACCGGTCCAAGACAGGGAAACAGGAAAAATAACAGAATGATATGGAGGAAAACAGATGCCTAGAAGAGCAAACACACAGACACAGCAGGAAGCAGTACAGGAAAATGCCGCAGTGCAGGCAAATACAGGGGCAGACATGCAGATGGAGCTGCCATCACAAAAACACAGCCGGAAAAGGGTGTCCTTGCCCTTGCCGATGTAAAAATCGGGGATTTCATGACGATCCGAAATGTCAGAATCAAGGAAGATGACTACGGGCTGACGGTTGCCATGCCGAAAACAAAGGCAGGAGCAAATGAACAGTACAAGGATACGGTGTTCTTTGCCGACAGGGGAATCAAGGAAAGATTTGACCAGACGGTACAGAAAGCGTATGAAACTTTTATGCACCAGCAGACGGATCTGGACGAGGAACCGGAGGAGGCAGAGGAGCTGGAACAGGAAGAAAGTGGCATGAACATGGGAATGTAGCATGATCAGGCTGGCTTTCTTTTTTTCTGCCTGTCTTTGGCGGCGGTCATGGATATGAGGACAAGGACCATCCGGACTGGCTGGTCGTTCTGGTGGCACTTACCAGCATGCTGCCACCGGGACAGCCCAATCTTTTGGGAGTTCTTGCAGGACTGCCGCTGCTCCTCGCAGGGATTACCATAGGAGGAATCGGCGGAGGGGATGTGAAACTCATGGGGGCATGCGGCCTGGTTCTTGGAGCGAGCCAAGCGCTTACGGGACTGTTTCTTGCATTGTGCCTGCTGGTGCTGTGGCATACGGCAGGGAACATGGGCAGAAAAAAGAACAGAAAGATACAAAAGGAGAAGGAACAGGCATACCCGCTTGTTCCGTTTCTTTTTGCAGGAATGCTGATTGGTATCTGGATAGGAGGTTAAAGAATTGAAAAAGAAATTATTACTGGCAGGGATTGTGGCACTGCTTGCAGGAACTGTCGTAGCAGCAAGAAAGAAAAAATACACAGAGACATCGAGATAGGAGGAGAAGAGAACCATGAAACTGTTAAAAAACCGTACTGTTCTTGGGGTACTCTGCATTGCAGTGTCCCTGCTCATCTGTTTTGCAGTGACACCGCTTGTCAATGCCGGACTGTCCCAAAAGACCACAATCGTGCGTTTTGTAAAGGATGTTAAGGCAGGCGAAGAGATCAAAAAAGGAATGCTGCAGGAAGTCGAGGTGGGAGGTTACAACCTGCCCGAAAATGTGTTAAGGAGCATCACGGAGGCGGAAGGAAAATATCTGACCGCAGATGTTTATGCAGGGGATTATATCGTAGCAGAAAAAGTAGCGGACGAGCCGGCTGCAGAAAATAAATACCTGTACAACTTAAACGGGGAAAAACAGGCAATCTCCATCACCATCAGTTCTTTTGCGGAAGGACTCTCCGGCAAATTAAAGAGCGGGGATATCGTGTCGGTCATCGCACCGGATTACCTGGGCAGCGGGGAGACTGTGATCCCGGCAGAATTAAAATATGTGGAGGTCATCGCAGTGACGGCAAAGTCCGGCTATGATGCCAATATACAGGAGCAGGAAGAGGAGAAGGAGCTTCCGTCCACCGTCACGGTGTTAGTCAGACCAGAGCAGAGCAGACTGCTGGCAAGGCTGGAAGCAGAGGGAGAAATCCACCTGTCACTGGTATACAGGGGAGACAGCCAGAAAGCCGCACAGTTCATTGAAGCACAGGATCTGGTGCTGGAGGAGCTTATGGAAGAAACCGCAGAGGAAGAAGAGGTATCTGTTGTAAAAAATGAGGTGCCGAGGACAGGCGGGGAAGCGGATGCAGTGACGGCAGAAGAAACCTCGGCAGACGAGAAAAATGATACGGATATGGAGGAATAGTGTTTGAATTTCATGAAAAATTCTTTGTTCCAGAGAAATTTGGAGCAGGAAAGGGAAGAAGAGATGCCGGAAGAGGGAGGCGTGCTTGCCGTGTGGGGCAGCCCTTCCTCCGGCAAGACGGTGGTGTCTGTGAAACTGGCAGAGCATCTGGCAAAGAAAAAGAGAAATGTCATTTTAATCCTTGCGGATATGATCACTCCGCCGCTGCCTTACTTATGCGCACCGTCAGACATTGAACAGGAAAGGTCGTTGGGGAGCATTCTTGCCGCATCCCATGTGACGGAAAACCTCATCAAGAAGAACTGCATGTTCTACCGGAAGAATGATTATCTTTCCATGGTCGGGATGTTAAAGGGGGAGAATGTGTTCACCTATCCGCCCTATGAAAAAGAGCAGGCGGCAGAACTGCTCCAGCTTGCAGCACAGATCGCACCGTATGTCATCGTGGACTGCACCAGCAATATCGCATCGGATATCCTGTCGGCGGTCGCATTGATGGAGGCAGATACGGTGTTAAGGCTGGCAGGGTGTGACTTAAAATCCATCAGTTACTTATCCTCCAGCTTCCACTGCTATCAGACCACAAATGGGATGCCGACAAGCAGTTGAAGGCCGTGTCCAATATCAGACAGCAGGAGCAAGCAGCCACATGGAACAAATCCTTGGCAGTGTGTCGTTCCAGATTCCGCACAGCAGTGAGGTGGAAGCACAGTTTTTAGAAGGGGAACTGCTTGGGGAACTCGGCCTGAAGGAGAGCCGGGCATTCCGCAGGGAGATAGAGAAAATCAGCAGGGAGGTATTCGGGGTATGAAAAATAACCAGAATCTGTTCTTTTCCCCGGAGGAAAAGGGAAGGGCATTTTCGGATGTCTTAAAAGAGGTGCAGGAGTATATCTCCAGCAAATATTCCACACTTATGGTGGAAGGCGGGAGCGAGGAGGTAAAACAGCAGGTCAAGCGGTACATTACAAAGTATATCTGCGACTACCGCATCACGGTAAAGGGAAAAACACAGGAACAGTTGATCGATGACCTTTACACGGAATGGCAGAGTTTTCCTTTCTCACCAAGTACATTTTTGGAACCGGGATAGAGGAAATCGATATCAATTCCTGGCGGGATATCGAGATACAGTACAATGACGGCAGGTGTGAAAAGCTGCAGGAACACTTTGAATCCTCGGAGCATGCGGTCAATGTCATAAGGCGCATGCTCCATGTGTCGGGCATGGTGTTGGACAATGCCTCTCCTGCGGTGTTAGGGCATCTGAGCAAGAATATCCGAATCGCCGTGTTAAAGACGCCGCTTGTGGATGAAGATGTGGGGATTGCAGCGTCCATCCGTATTGTCAATCCGCAGAGCCTGAAAAAGGAAAACTTTGTGGATGGCGGCACCGCAACAGGGGAAATGCTGGATTTTCTGGCAGAGTGTCTGCGTTATGGAATCAGCATCTGTGTTGCAGGAGCAACCAGTTCGGGAAAGACCACGCTTGCAGGCTGGCTGCTTACCACCATACCGGATGGAAAGCGCATCTTTACCATCGAAAACGGCAGCCGTGAGCTGGCACTTGTAAGGGAAAAGGATGGAAAAGTGACCAACAGTGTCATCCATACGCTGACCAGATACAGCGAAAATGAAAAACAGAACATCGATCAGGACATGCTCCTCGATATGGCGCTGCGTTTTAACCCGGAGATCATCTGTGTCGGAGAGATGCGCAGTTCGGAGGCGTACACGGCACAAGAATCGGCAAGAACCGGTCATACAGTGCTTACCACGATCCACAGCAACAGTTGTGAGTCCACTTACAGCCGAATGAGGACACTGTGCAAGAGAAAATATGACATGGATGATGAGGTGTTGATGGACCTTGTAACGGAGGCATTCCCTATCGTGGTGTTTACCAAGCAGCTTGAGAACCGTAAGAGAAAACTCATGGAAATCATGGAGTGTGAGATTACGGCAGACGGAAAGCGGAAGTTCAACCCGCTGTACCGCTATGAGATCACCGAAAACCGGATGGAGGGTGATCGCTTTATCATCAACGGCACGCATAAGAAGGTGTGCGGAATTTCCGAGAGCCTCAAAAAGAGATTTTTGGAAAACGGCATGCCAAAAGATGTGCTGGAAAGAATTGAAAAAGGAGGGAAGAAAGCATGCTGACATTACAGGTCATTGCCTGCATCGGGATCATTACAGGAGCATTCCTGCTGTTCCAAATCCGGTTAAATGACTTTACGGGGAACATCTTCCACAGGCTTTTGGACGCACCGAAAGGAATCCGTGAGGAGATACTGGAGGAAACCAAGCGCAGGAAAAAATCCTATTTCCGCAGGGAGATCGAGGAAGTACAGGCAATTTTGAAAACAACGGACAGGGAGGAGCTGTTCCCGCTTTTATGCACTGCATCCCTTCTGCTGTTTGCCGCAGGAGCAGCCATTGCGGTCATGATCGGAAATGTTTTTCTGGTTCCGGTGCTGGCATGCGGATTTTTATTTCTGCCGTTCTGGTACATCAGGCTGACCGCATCCCATTTCAAAAAGGATGTGTCATCGGAACTGGAAACCGCACTGTCTATTATTACAACGGCGTATCTGCGCAGTGAGGACATTCTGACTTCGGTGGAGGAAAACCTTGAATATTTAAATCCGCCGGTCAAGACCGTGTTTGCAGATTTTGTGTCAAGAATCCGGCTCATTGATCCAGACCTTGAGGCAGCCTTGGAGGAGCTTAAGGGAAAGATTGAAAATGATGTGTTCATGGAATGGGTGGATGCCTTAAAGTCCTGCCTGTATGACCGGTCATTAAAGACAACACTGACACCGATCGTGGCGAAACTGTCGGACATGCGCATCGTGAATGCAGAGCTGGAGTATCTGGTATTTGAACCCAGAAAGGAATTTATCACAATGGTGGTGTTGGCAGTAGGGAATATCCCGCTGTTATATTTCCTGAACCAGTCCTGGTACGATACGCTCATGCATACCATCCCCGGACAGATTATGCTGGCGGTTACCGGCGCAATTATATTTGTTTCCACGGCATGCGTCATAAAACTGACAAAACCGATTGAATACCGGACATAAGGGGGAGGGATAAATTGAAAATCGTACTGATAGTTGTATTCATCCTGACGGCATGCGGACTGTTCCTTCTGCTGTCGGGCATCTTAAAGCTGCCGACACTGCGGACCGGCAGGGCGATGATGCAGTCAGGGAAGAAAGAAAAGAAACTGCAGAAAACACTGGATGCGTTCTACATGGACGGAGCGGCATACTTAGGAAAATACATCGGGATGAATGCCTACAAAAAAAGCAGGATGCAGAATGTCCTAAATGCGGCAGGACTTAAGATGACACCGGAAACATATATGGCGTATGCCTATCTGAAGGCAGGGAGCATTTTTCTCCTGATCCTTCCGGCACTGCATGTATTTCCGCTGCTTGCCATCATGCTCGTGCTTTTAGGAGTCATGGTCTACTATAAGGAGACAAGAAAAGCAGAAGAGCTGGTAAGGGAAAAAAGAGAGCAGATCGAGGGAGAGCTGTACCGTTTTGTTTCCACCATCACACAGGAGCTGAAAAACAGCAGGGATGTACTTTCCATGCTGGAGCATTATAAGGAAAATGCCGGGGAGATGTTCCAGAAGGAACTGGACATTGTGTGTGCCGACATGCGCTCCAGCAGCTATGAGGCAGCACTCACCCGTTTCGAGGCAAGGCTCAATTCCCCGCAGCTCTCCGATGTGGTCCGCGGACTGATCGGTGTGTTAAGAGGAGATGACGGTGCAGTGTATTTCCAGATGCTCACACACGACTTCAAGCAGGCAGAACTGCAGAGGTTAAAGGCAAAGGCGGCAAAAATCCCGCCGAAAATCCGTGTCTTTTCTTTTGCCATGCTCTTATGTTTCCTTGCAACCTATTTTGCCATCATCGGCTATGAGATCATAAAGTCCATGGGAACACTGTTCTGATAAAAGCGCAGGAAGGAGAAAAAATGAAGCGGATCTATAAAATCATGAGGGACAAAAAGGGGGAGGGATATATCGATGCGGCAGTCGTTGTATTCTGTGTGATGTTTGTCATTGCCCTTGGCGTCAGGATATTCCCGGTTTTTATCACGAAGATACAGCTTGACAATTTTGCAGACGAGCTGGTGAGGGAGGCAGAGATCAGCGGCAGGGTTGGAAGTGAGACAACCGCAAGGCAGAGAACCTTGGAGGAAAAAACAGGGATACATCCAGCCGTAAGCTGGTCAAGAATCGGAAAAATCCAGTTGAATGAAGAGGTAACGGTAACACTGACGTTACAGAAAGACCTCGGACTTTTTGGAAAGTTAAGGTCGTTCCCGGTAACCATAAGGGCGAGGGCATCGGGAAAAAGTGAGGTGTATTGGAAATGAGAAAATACTATCAGAGTTTCAAAAGACTTCTGACAGGGCAGGAGGGAAGCATGGCTCCGGCTGCTGTGGCTGCAGCGATAGTCATGCTTTTTATCATCCTTGGTGTTTCAGAATACATGCGCCTTGTCATCACGGCAGCCGGAATCAAAGATGCCATGGAATCTGCGGTGGTTTCCGTGGTAAATGACAATTACAATGAAGTTTATCATGGTGTCAGGGAAGGATATGCCGCAGGATATGAGCCGGACGATGCAGGATTTACGGCATCCGTGGACCATGGGGATATTTATGGCAGGATGTGTTTTCTGCTTGGTCTGGAAGAGGATGGGAACAGTTATGTCCGCTATAACAACGGCGGTGAGCTGGAGTATAAAATTAAAAATCTTTCCGTGGACATCCACAACACGGTACTGGCATCGCGGGAGGAACTTATTATGCGGATGCAGAGGTCACGATGGAAGTGCCTGTGCGTTTCGCAGGAAAAATCTTGTCGAATATGTCGGTCAGACCGAAGGTGAGGGCAGCCTACCGGGAGAAATTTTAGTAACATGTTACAGATATCGTAAGACTTATTACATTTCCATAGACTTTCCAGACGTTCTATGGTAGCGTGTGAACTACGAAAATCAATCAATCAAAAAAGCATAAGGAGGGAATGCCATGAAAGATAAGACAAAAAAGTGGCTGGCAATCACAGGACTTCTGGCAGTGTGTGCAGTGCTTGTGTTTGGAATCAGCAGGGTGCTCTACCATGAGCCGGACAGGGAGGCACAGGCCGTGGAGAGAGAATCAGAGGAGACAGAACTTTTTGTGGAGACAGAAACACCGGAACCTGTGCAGGCAGAAAGCACAGAAGCAGAGACGGAAGAGCCGCTTGTGATCGAGACGGAGACAGGGACTTCCGTAAATGACAGGGAGCAGGAAATTCAGGAAACCCCGGAGAAAACGGAAGCGGAAAAGCCGAGTGAGCCGCCTGCACTGTCTGAGGGAACCGCCACGGACCAGCCGGATACACCGCCGTCCTACGAGGAGGAAAAACAGGAGGAACCGGCTCCGGCAGAGAACCAGACACCAAAGACAGGTGATACCAAAGACGGCATGGTATATGTGGAAGGCTTCGGATGGATTACCGATGAAGGGGAAGGCTCAGGCACCTACGCAGATGACATGTATGAAAATGGCAATAAAATCGGAATCATGGACTAAGTTGGTGACAAGAAATGTTGTTTGATATAAACTGATAACAAGCGGACAAGGAGGCTCTTGGATTATGTACAAACAACGTATATCATATGCAGATTATGTGGAAGAGGTAGAAAGATTATATAAAATTGAAAGAAGAGAGATTTATTTTGGTTTTGTAATCCGAGATTTTATACAATCGATCCTTACAGAAAGTGAACAATTGGTAGCAGTTTGGGATAACAAAGGATACAAGGATGATACCAAAAATCCACTTCATAAGCGTAAAAATTATGCGGATTCACATAGCTTGCAGGATTTTATTATCGTTCCGGAACAATATAGCTATACGAATACTACAAAACCATATGTTTCGATTGAGCTGAAAAAACCCAATTTGGAAAATTATCAAGGGTTAGAATTGGGAAAAAACAAAAAACAGATAGAAGCAGAGTTTGAATATTGTGATTTTATTATTTTGACAGACTGTGTTACATGGATGTTCCTAAAAAAAGATGAACCTGTAAAAGATGAAAAAGTTGTTTGTCTGATACAGGAGGGAAAATGGTTACAAATGGAACAAAGGGATTCCAATAACGAGCGTATGGGGAACATTCATATGAAGGAACCAGAGCAATGGGATGATTTGGTTAATACGATTAGAACATTTGTAGCAGAAGCCAAAAAACAGAGAAAAGAATAATGTGTTAGTGAAAAGCAGATTCGTAAAAACGGTCTGCTTTTTTGTGAGGAAAAAGAGATGAAGTTATTAAAACAAGTAGTATTGCTTCTTGCAATTATGCTTGCCATGGCAATGCCGGTATCGGTTTATGCAGCCGGGGAAGGGAACATCGACAATGGCGGTGGAGGTATGGGAGCAGGAACGGGAACTAATTTTTGGAGCAGCCACGATGAGGGTGTGCGCGTAACGGTAATCAGAGCCAGTGATGGTGCAGTTGCATCAGCATCCATTGACCTTACCAACAAGCATCCGACTGATATCCGGGTGCATTTTGGAAAAGTAAGCAAGACTTCCTACAGGAATGGCGCAGGACTTTCTGCAAGGATGGGAGGCTATACATTTTATAATCCTGCACAGTCCCTGCCACAGATCATCAGCACTTCACGAGGTGGGGCAAACCTTACAGCCATCAAACAGTACTTTACGGACGAGCAGGTGATCAGAGCCATTGCGGGATATGTTGGAATGGATTTCCAGACGCTGACAAACGGAGAGTACAAACTGTTATTAGAGCCAATCGCATATGTGACTTTTGAGGGAGTCCGAACTGCGTTTACCGCCACGGAAGCGGCAAAATACAACCAGTTAAGGGGCGGCCTGTTGCGAAAGAAAATGCCATCCCTTTCCCATAAAAACCTGCCGCTTGCCATGTTCCTAGAAATATCGGATTTAGGGTATCCGGCGTGGAGCGGTTCTAAGACAGAGAAAGCAAATGATGAGGATATCATCCGTGCATTAGGACTTGGCATCGTGCGGTTTAATGAGGTAATCACACCGGAAGTCATTGAAGCGGACTATGAATACCGTGTGGATACGGATGTGATAACGGCGGTCACGGTCAGTGGAGGACAGAGCGATCCAGACAACTCTGTCACCGTGACATTTTCTATCCTGGGAAGAAACTACAAGGTTGAAAATGTGTATTACCCGGAGGATGGACAGCAGCTTGTGTGGGTAAAATGGCATACCCCGTCCACAGAACAGCATATCACGATTAGCGTGACCGCCAGCGGAGGCAGTGCATCCGTGAGCCGGGGAACCATCACGCGAACATTGTGGATCTGGATGACAATCCACCGCCAAATCCTGTTGCAGATGACAGAAATGACAGCTACCGGAAAGAAAATGCAGTGATGCCTGTAAATCCAGAAAAGACACAGGCGGCATGGAGTGTCTGGAAAGCCAAGTGGAAGGAAAAATGGGTATGGCACAGTGACTGGAACTGGGAGTCAGAGGACCATTCGGCAAGCTGTGAGGCAGGATGCACACAGAGCCATGGATACTGGCAGGATGATGGCGAGTATGTAGATGAAGGCTGGTGGGAATTTGAAGAGAAACATTATTCGGCATCCCTGACGGCGGATATGCATCTGGTCACCGATGAAAAGGCACCGACAACAAATGGCATGGTTACAAAAAGCGGATACGGTGTGAATGTCTCCATGAGTGCAAGGGCATCAAGCAGCCAGACATCTGCAACAACGGCACCGCAGACGCAGTCAGTTATTTCCCGGAATTTTATTACGAACCTACTGGCGGCTTTTAGAGAGAACCCGAAATGGATACAGTGCGGTCTTTGAATTTAAGAATAATGAGTATTCCACTTATTACCGGAGGACACATTTCACACCGGTCTGGATGCCGGATGGGGAGTACCGGGTATACACTTATCTGCTTGACTGCTGGACACCGGATGGAATGCTTTCCATGAACCTGTCAGACGCTGTGCAGATATCGGGAAGCCTGTGGGATGACTGGCATATCGCACCACAGAATGTGGGGTAGGAAATGGGATATGAGAGAATCCAAAAGCCGGAAGGACTGCTCTACCATTACACTCGAAAAGAAAATCTGGAATCCATCTTAAGGGATGGAAGGATACGGAAATTTTGTGACCGGGAAACATGGTTCACAAAATCCCTTGCAGATACGCTGCGGCTTATGTCACTCACGGTGATGCAGGAGGGAGCAGCTTATTATGATGCGAGGGGCAGGCTGCAGCGTTACCCGGCATTTGTACCGGAGGATTATGTGGTTTTAGAACTTACCCCGCGCTACCAGAGCGGGGAATGGGTGATCTGGAATCAGGAACTTCCACCCAATGCACCGGAGTCCGTAAGGGAGCTTGCGGAAGAGTTCAGCCACTTAAAACTCGGATACCGTGGAGATTTAAAGTTCTGGGAGAATCCTGTCATTTATGAGATGACAGACCTTTTGGAAGAACCGGAACAGACCAGTGAAATGAAAATGCAGTAAAAAACAGAAAAAAGGAAAGGAAGATCAGATGAAGAAAAAGAAATGGATGATGATGGCAGTGATGGTGCTTGCACTTACGATGATGTTTGGAACTACGGTATATGCGTCAGGGAAAGGGGATGTGGCAGGCGCAATCGAGTACATGGCAGGATGCTCCGCACAGATCAAGACAGTAGTCAATAAGGTGGTGTTCCCGGCAATCGACTGATACTTGCCGTATTCTTCTTTGCAAAGCTGGGTACGGCATACTTCGATTACCGAAAACACGGGCAGTTTGAATGGGCGGCACCCGCAATCCTGTTTGCGTGTCTGGTATTCACGCTGACGGCGCCGACCTATATCTGGAAAATCCTTGGCATATAGGGATGGTGAGAAAGAAGGTGTCAGATGTTTATATTTGATTTTGTTGCGGAAACCGTACTAGACCAGATCATCGACTGGCTGTATGGGAAGATCATTGGATTTCTCAATGATTTTTTGCAATGATGAACAATATGGGAGTGGAATTGTTTGACCTGCCGTGGGTGAATGCAATTACCACTTTTTTTGGATGGCTTGGCTGGGCATTGTTTGTGGTAGGGCTGGTGGTCGGAGCTTTTGAATGTGCCATAGAGTATCAGGAGGAAGGGGCAGTATCAAGGATATTGCCTTAAACTATGTCAAGGGATTTATGGCGGTCAGCTGTTTTCCATTCTTCCGGTCAACTTATACTCCTTAAGTGTGTCGCTGCAGAGTTCCTTCGGATCGGCATTATCCGGCATTACAGATGCGGAAAGCATCGGGATGACTGCACAGCAGGTGCTTATGTCAGCCGCCATGCCGGGAGTGGGGAATCCGATCCTGCAGATATTCTGTGCTGTGATGATGGGGTATGCCGTGATAAAAGTGTTTTTCGGAAACCTGAAAAGAGGAGGCATTCTGCTCATACAGATCGCAGTTGGAAGCCTTTATATGTTTTCTGTTCCAAGAGGATATATTGACGGTTTTACCAGTGGTGCAAGCAGGTCATTGGAATCTGTCTCACCGCTTTCCTGCAGTCCACCATGCTCACGGCAGGACTCATGATCTTCAAGGACCATCCTCTGCTTGGTCTGGGTGTCATGCTTTCCTCCACGGAGGTGCCGAGGATTGCCGGACAGTTCGGACTGGACACCAGCACAAAGGCAAACCTGATGAGCGGAGTTTATGCAGCGCAGACAGCCATCAACATTTCAAAAACGGTTGTCAAAGCAGTGGCAGCATAAGGCGGTGAAAGGATGGAGAAAAAGCTGGGGAGTCTGTTCGATGGGATCGGGGGATTTCCATTGGCAGCAAAAAGAAATGGCATACGGCCTGTGTGGGCGAGTGAGATAGAAAAGTTTCCCATGGCAGTTACCATGCACCGGTTCCCGGAGATGAAACACATGGGAGACATTACAAAACTGCATGGGGAAAACCTCCCGGTTGTGGATGTGATAGCCGGGGGTTCGCCATGTCAGGACTTATCCATTGCCGGGAGACGCGCAGGACTTGCGGGGATGCGTTCCGGTCTCTTTTTAGAGCAGGTACGCATCATAAAAGAAATGCGCAGGCAGGAGGAAAGGAGGAAAAACAGCAGTGGAAGGAGAGCAGATGTCCCTGTTCGACCTCGGTATATGGTCTGGGAAAATGTGCCGGGAGCCTTCTCAAGCGGAGAACCAAAAGGAGCAGATTTTAAGAGAGTCCTCGAAGAAGTCTGTGGTATATCGGAGGAGTCCGTATCTTTACCTGGACCGCCGGATGGGGCATGGACTCCTGCCGGGATTATTCTGGGACAGGAATTCTCTGTTGCTTGGAGGGTACTGGACGCTCAATTTTGGGGAGTCCCCAGAGACGCCGAAGAATCTTCCTTATCGCAGATTTTGGAGGCCACAGTGCCGGAGAGATATTATTTGAGTCCGAAAGCGTGTGGAGGCATTATCAGGAGAGCAGGGAACAGAGGAAAAAAGCTGCCGTCGATCTTGGAGGCGGCACTTTTGATGCAGGCACAGGAGCCGACATAGTGTGTCTGATGGATCAGGGAGGACAGCGGATGGATGTGTACCGGAACCTTATCGGTACACTTCTGGCACACAGTTCAAGCACACCGCCCATTATCATGGCGAGCAGTCAGGCAAATGCAGAAATCGGGATCGGATACTGTCCGACCATTACAGCAGCGGCAGGGATGGCAGGCAATAACCAGCCGATCCTGTTTGACAATCACGGACCGGACACCCGCTACAGCGGACCGGTGAAAGTGGCACAGACCATTACTTCTGCACTGGGGACGGGAGGCAACAATACGCCGCTTGCTGTCCATGGAGAACCCTACTGCATCGCCGGAAATGTCATCAACCGTCAGGATAAAAACGGGGGAAACGGCTGCGGCTATCAGCAGGGAGTCAGTTATACGCTGACAACAGAGGACAGGCACTGTGTGGCATACACGGATGACCTGCAGAGAAAAAAGCGTGTGAGGAAACTCATACCGCTTGAGTGTGAAAGACTTATGGGATTCCCGGACCACTGGACGGACATTCCGGGAGCAAGTGACAGTGTCCGGTACCGGGCATTGGGAAACAGCGTGGCAGTGCCGTGTGTGGAATATATCCTCTGCGGCATTGCTTATTTTTAGAAAGACAGGAGGGAGAACGGGATGTACATATACCCGGATAATCTGAAATCGAAAGCGAGCATGTGGCTGTGGGAGCTAAAAGACCTTGCAGTGACAGGAATCATCGTACTGATATCCGTGTTTGCATTTGCCTATGCAAAACTGTGGTTCCCGATGGTGATAGCAGGTGTATACGCATTTTTAACGATACAGGTGGAGGATACCACCATCTTAAAATTTATCCGCTATGCATGTGCGTATTTTTTGGTGGAACAGCAGCATTATGAATGGAGGTATACCGCAAATGAAACGGAAGAATGAACAGTCCACAAGGGAGCTGATGGGGACAAAAGAACTGTCGGATTACAGCATCCGCACCTACCGGAAGGACGAGCTGGTCTATTTTCTGATCCAGCCGAGCAACCTGTCCGTGTTGTCGGAGGAGAGCCTTTCCGCAAGAATCTATGGGCTCATGACGGTCTTAAAAGGCATCACGGAAATTGAGATGATGTGTTTAAATTCCCGTGAAAACTTTGAGGACAATAAAAGATATTTAAAGAACCGCGCGGAGGAAGAAACCAACCCGACTGTGCGGAAACTGCTGGAACTGGATGCAGGACACCTTGACCGGATGCAGGTGCAGATGGCAACGGCGAGGGAGTTTTTACTGATTATCCGGCTGAGAAACCAGAAGGAGAATGAGGTGTTCGCTTACTTAAACCGTATCGAAAAAATGCTGGTGGAACAGGGATTTACATCCAAAAGAGCGGATGAGGAGGACATGAAGAGGATACTGGCTGTTTACTTTGAACAGAATGTCACAACGGAAAAATTTGAAGAATTTGATGGAGAGAGGTGGATCATTTTAAATGAATAACAACAGAAAGAAAAAAACACAGACACAGACACCGGGGGAAGAGAGGCTTAAGAGTTTCCTTGATATGATCGCACCGTCCGTCATCCAGTTTTACACGGATCATTATATCTGCGGGAATACGTTCCGCAGTGTCTGGGCACTCAGGGAATATCCGACTGCAACGGATGAGCAGGCAATCCTGCGCCATCTTGGGGAAAAGGATGGCGTGACACTGCGTATCTATACCAGACAGGTCACACCGGCAGAGGAGAAAAAAATCATCAGCAATGCGGCAAACAAGAACCGCATGAAACAGGGAAATACAGAAAATTTACAGGAGACAGTCACGGCAGCGAGCAACCTGCAGGATGTGACCAACATCATTGCGACCATGCACCGCAACAGGGAGCCGTTGCTGCATACGGCTGTGTATCTGGAGTTATCCGCAGCGGACATGGATAAGTTGAAGCTGTTGCAGACCGAAGTGTTGACAGAACTCATCCGTTCCAAACTGAACGTGGATAAGCTGCTGCTGCGCCAGAAGCAGGGGTTTTTATGTGTGCATCCGGCTGGCAGGAATGTCTTTCTGGAACAGTTTGAACGTGCGCTTCCGGCTTCGAGTGTGGCGAACCTGTTCCCGTTCAACTACTCCGGCAAGACCGATAAGAACGGATTTTATATCGGGAGGGATAAGTTTGGAAGCAATGTCATTGTAGATTTCAACCAGAGAGCGGATGACAAGACCAATGCCAATATCCTCATCCTTGGAAACTCCGGGCAGGGAAAATCCTACCTGTTAAAACTGATACAGACCATCCTGCGGGAGTCCGGGATGAAAGTTATCTGCCTGGACCCGGAGCATGAATATGTGGATTTGACCGGAAATCTGGGAGGCTGTTTTGTGGATTTGATGAGCGGGGAGTATATCATCAATGTGTTAGAACCAAAACATGGGATGAAAACGGCAGCCCGGAAGATACAGAGGCACCCTATGCGTTCCGCTGTTCCTCAAAATTAAGCCAGCATATTTCCTTCTTAAAAGACTTTTTCCGAAGCTATAAGAATTTTACGGACAGCCAGCTTGATACGATAGAGATCATGTTAGCGAAACTTTATGAGAAGTGGAACATAGGGATGATACGGACTTTGGCAGGCTTACGCCAAAGGATTACCCGATCCTGTCTGACCTTTACGATCTGATGGAGGAGGAATATAAGCATTACGATGCGAAGAAGAAACAACTGTATACCGCAGAGCTTCTGCAGGAAATCTGTCTTGGACTTCACTCCATGTGTAAGGGAGCGGAGTCCAAATTTTTAACGGACATACAAACATCACGGACAGCAGTTTTCTGACTTTCGGTGTCAAGGGACTGCTTCAGGCAAGCAAAAATGTGAAGGATGCCATGCTGTTTAATGTGCTTTCCTACATGTCCAATGAACTTCTGACCAATGGGCATACGGCAGCCTGCATCGATGAGTTTTATCTGTTCCTTACCAACCTGACCGCCGTGGAATATATCCGAAACTTTATGAAACGTGTGCGAAAAAAGGACAGTGCCGTCATCCTTGCCAGCCAGAATCTGGAGGACTTCAATATCGATGGAATCCGGGAGTACACGAAACCGCTATTTTCCATCCCAACCCATGTATTTCTGTTCAATGCGGGAAACATCGATTCCAGATTTTATATCGATACCTTGCAGCTTGAGCAGAGCGAATACAACCTGATCCGTTATCCGCAGAGGGGCGTGTGTCTCTATAAATGCGGCAATGAACGTTACAACCTCATGGTACATGCACCGGAGTACAAGGAGAAACTGTTCGGAAGTGCCGGAGGACGATAAGGCAGGGAAAAAGGAAGGAGGGATGCCAGACTATGGACATGAGGGAGCAGAAATTCGGCATTGAGATCGAGATGACAGGCATTACCAGACAGCGTGCTGCGGAGGTTATGGCAGCCTATTTTTCCTCTGTAGCCAGCTATACGGTGGAAGCTATGAAGTGTACAGTGTCAGGGATGCGGCAGGCCGCAGGTGGAAAGTCATGTATGACTCCAGCATTGAGGCACAGAAAAAAGGCGGCGGTTATGCGGGGAGTGAGTACAAGGTAGAATTTGTTTCCCCCATCTGTGAATATGCGGATATCCCTGTCATACAAGAACTCATCCGGCAGCTCCGGCATGCAGGTGCAGTGGCAGGAAAGAATACAGGCATCCATGTGCATATCAACGCGGCACCCCATGATGCAAGGACACTGCGGAACATCACCAACATCATGTACAGCAAGGAAGATTTGATCTATAAGGCACTTCAGGTAGATGTAGAGAGGGAGCATCGTTACTGCCAGAAGGTGGAAGAGGACTTTTTGCAGGAACTGAACCGGAAGAAACCAAAGAGTCTGGAGGAAGTGAGCAGGATCTGGTACAAGGGGGTTGATGGAAGGCACAGGCATTACCATGAAAGCCGTTACCACTGTCTGAATCTGCACAGCGTGTTCCAGAAGGGAACGATTGAGTTTCGTCTGTTTAACTCCACTACCCATGCAGGAAAAATAAAGGCATATATCCAGCTCTGCCTTGCCATTTCTGCGCAGGCATTGAACCAGAAATGTGCCAGCCGGGTCAAGACTGCCAGCACCAACGAAAAATATACATTCCGTACCATGTACAGCTACGTACGTCTGAAGCATCGATCGATGTACAGCTACGTACGTCTGAGCATCGATCGATGTACAGCTACGTACGTCTGAGCATCGATCGATGACGCTAGTACGTCTGAGCATC
>ENA-OQIO01000236-OQIO01000236.1-human-gut-metagenome-genome-assembly--contig:-NODE-236-length-29444-cov-4.337279_pt1 | contig 29444 bp, 40 predicted proteins | sample MGYA00242573_ERZ504737 | MGnify/ENA primary metagenome ERZ504737 (study PRJEB26092, sample SAMD00036203) | human gut metagenome | host: Homo sapiens | study: EMG produced TPA metagenomics assembly of...
CGGCCAGTGCGGCGGCGCTGGCGGGCGGCGGCACCACCTTCCGGCCCGGCGAGTGCAGTCTTGCCGACTGCGGCGTGCTGTTTCTGGACGAGCTGCCGGAGTTTTCCCGGGACAGTCTGGAAGTTCTGCGCCAGCCGCTGGAGGACGGCCAGATCACTGTGAGCCGCGCGGCAGGCAGCGCCACCTACCCCAGCCGGTTCCAGCTGGTGGCCGCCATGAATCCCTGCAAGTGCGGCTACTACGGCCACCCCACCCGTCCCTGCACCTGTTCGCCCAGTGCGGTGCGGCAGTACCGCAGCCGGGTGTCCGGCCCCCTGTTGGACCGCATCGACCTCTGTGTGGAGATGGACCGTTGCCTTTGACGAGCTTCACACCAGCACCCCCGCCGAGAGCAGCGCAGACCTGCGCAAGCAGGTGCTTGCCGCCCGGGCCGTGCAGGCCAAGCGCTATGCCGCTCCCGGGTACGAGGGCGTGCGCTGCAATGCCCAGCTCACAGCCGGGCAGGTGCGGCGTGTCTGCCGGATGACCCCCGCCGCCGAGCGGCTCCTCCGCGCCTCCTACGACACACTGGGCCTTTCCGCCCGCGCCCATGACCGCATCCTTCGGGTGGCCCGCACCGTGGCTGACCTGGCGGGCAAACAGCTGCTGGATGAGGAGGCCCTGCTGGAAGCATTGCAGTACCGCGCGCAGGAAAAGGTGGAGACGTTCTGACCCTCCATTTTACCGCAGCGTCAACGTTTTTCATCCTCACATTTCACGATCCGATCTCTGTTTCAAAGAGTGCACTGTCCGCTTTCTGCGGGCGGTGCATTTTTGTTTGCAAAAAATGCTTGACAAATCCCGGCAGTTCTGTATAATTATCTGCGGTAATTATCTTTGGTCACTATTTGAGGAGAAACCACTATGAACATCGCGCTGATCAAACGGATGATGGATGCCTGCTATCAGGCCAAGCGGGTGCGGGATCTGCTGCCTGTCCTGCCGGACGGGGTCCTGCCCTCCTTCATCCAATATCTGGATGCGATCCAGACACTGGAACAGCAGGGCATACAGGTCAAGGTCTCTGACCTGAGCAATGCGCTCAGCCTGCCCCGCCCCGGCGTGACCCGGACCGTAAAGGACATGGAAGCTCGTGGTCTTTTGACCAAGCATACCTCCCCTGAGGACGGCCGGGTGACCTACCTGACCATCACAGAGGCCGGGCGGGCGCTTTCCCGCAAATACGATGCGGAATATTTCAGCTCTCTTGTTCCGGCGCTGGAGGTCATCCCGGAAGAGGATGCGGAGACCATGATCCGCACCATCGAGATTTTTTATCAGATCATGGTCGAAAGGAGAGATTCCCTTGAAAAATGATAAGACCGATTTCACGCAGGGCAGCATCCTGAAAAAGCTGGCTCTGTTCATGCTGCCCATTCTGGGCGCACTGGTGCTGCAGGCCGCTTACGGCGCGGTAGACCTGCTGGTGGTGGGCCGCTTCGGCTCCACCTCGGGCCTGTCTGCCGTTTCCACCGGCAGCCAGGTGCTCAACCTTGTCACCTTTGTGGTCACCCAGCTGGCCATGGGTGTCACAGTGCTGATCGCACGGTATCTCGGCGAAAAGAAACACGAATTCATCAGCCCGGTCATCGGCGGCGCGGCGGTTGTATTCGCCCTTCTGGCCGCTGTGCTGTTCGGGGTTCTGGTGTTTCTGGCACGGCCCATTTCCAGCCTGATGCAGGCCCCGGCCGAGGCCCTTGACCTGACCACCAGCTATGTGCGCATCTGCGGTGCAGGCATCTTCTTCATCGTGGCCTACAATATGCTCTCGGCCCTCTTCCGCGGCCTGGGCGACAGCCGATCTCCCCTGATCTTTGTGCTGGTGGCCTGCGTGGTCAACATCATCGGCGACCTGGTCCTGGTGGCCGGGTTCCATCTGGATGCTGTCGGTGCCGCCATTGCCACCGTGGCCGCACAGGCTGTCAGCGTGGTCTGCGCTGTTGTCATGCTGCTGAAAAAAGCTCTGCCCTTTTCCATCAAAAAGGCGGACTTCAGGCTGAACTTCCAGTGCAAAAAGTTTCTGGCCATCGGCCTGCCGCTGGCGCTGCAGGAGTTTTTGACCCAGCTCTCTTTTCTGGCCCTTTGTGCCTTTGTCAACCGCCTGGGTCTGGAGCTTCCTCCGGCTACGGCGTGGCCTGCAAGATCGTCAATTTCGCCATGCTGATCCCCAGCGCCCTGATGCAGTCCATGGCTTCCTTCATCTCCCAGAACATCGGCGCAGGCAAGCATCAGCGCGCCCGGCAGACCCTGCGCACCGGCATCGGCATCGGTCTGTTCTTTGGCCTGTTCGTCTTTGCGCTGGTCTTGTGCAAGGGCGACCTGCTCTGCAGCTTCTTCACCACGGATGCACCTGTGATCGCCAACGGCTATGCCTACCTCAAGGGCTTTGCGCTGGAGACCATCCTCACCGCGATCCTGTTCAGTATGATCGGCTATTTCAACGGCAGCGGCAAGACCGTTTTCGTCATGGCGCAGGGCCTGTTCCAGACCCTGCTCGTCCGCCTGCCCATGGCCTACATTATGAGCATCCAGCCCAACGCCAGCCTGACCATGATCGGCCTGGCGCCCCCACCTCCACAGCGGTGGGTGTGCTGCTGAATGTCTGCTTCTTCCTGTACCTGAACCGGAAGGAGAAAAAGCAGGGCTGAAGACCATCCATTTTCCTGACACCACAAAAGGGACGGCGTGGAGCACACGCCGTCCCTTTTTACTTGTTCTCTCAATCCACCACCGGGATATCCAGCCCGAACTCAAGGGGGCGGAAGCGGGGGCAGACATTTTCTGTGATGCAGATGACCGAGGCGGCCAGGCGGCTGCCGATCTCACAGGATTCAGCCAGAGTCTTGCCGTAGGTCAGGCCGATGACGGTTCCGGCAAAGAAGGCATCCCCCGCACCGGTGGTGTCGATGACATCCACCTTCTTGGCGGGCACGATGCCGCACTCGCCGTTGGCGCGGGCAAACACAGCGCCCTTGCTGCCCATGGTCACCACCATGCAGGGGATGTTGGCGCTGTGCACATTGCCCGCCAGCACCCTGCACATCTCCTCAGGCTCGAGATGGTCGTAATCGTCCGAGAAGAGCAGCCCAGCCTCCTGCTGGTTACAGACAAAGCAATCGATCTGCTGCAAAAAGTCCCGGCGCTCCATGGCGATGCTCATGTTGGAAACGACCGCATACACTTTTTTGCCGTACTTTTTGGCGTATTTCAGGGTCTGCTTGACCGTCTCCTTTTCAAGGTCCAGCTCCAGCGCGATGCTGTCGCAGTCGGCAAAGATCTCATCCCCCTGCTCAGCCAGCAGGCCGATGAGCGGTGTGGTATCCGGCCGCTTGGAGATGGCGGCAGTTACATCACCCCTGTTGTCAAAGATGGCCAGCCAGGTGCCCATGCCGTCCGGTACCTTTTTGATGAACCGGGTGTTGACCTTGTGGTTCTCCAGCTTGTCAATGACATCCTGCCCCATGCCGCTGTCATCGACAAGGCTCACGAAGGTGGGCCGGAGCTCCACGTTGGCGATATCCTCTGCCACGTTGCGGCTCACGCCGCCGTGGACCTGCTCCATTCTGCCCGCGTTGCGCCCGCCGGGGATATAGGTGGAAAGCGGATATCCCTTGATGTCCACAAACACTGCGCCGATGACTACGATGCCCATAAATTTCTTGATTCCTTTCCGGATTTTACTTTGGTACCCCCTATTATATAACAGCTCTTGACAAAAAGCCAATTTTTTCTCCCAAAGCCTACTCTGCCCTTGAAAAGCTGTGGCAGAGCAGCCCTGAAGGGAGAACCGCCGGCATCCACCGATAATCGCTGCTCAGGCTCAGGATCGCATCATACTTCACGCAGTCCGGCCGGGCAGGCGAGGCCAGCAGATAATCCGCCTGCACAGGGGCCGCAAGCGCAGCACTGCCGCTCAGGGTGACAAAGGTCTGCCCGGCGGCGTGGATGCGGGCCACACAGCCGTTCCGGGTGCGGAGCACCTCCACCTCAGCCGGGCCGCAGCGGACACGGCGGGTGGCATAGAGCGCCATCCGGTCAACGGCAATGCGCTGTTCTGCCCCCATCCGCTGGGCGCTCCGGGGCCTGAGCCGCAGGTCGATCAGGCACTCCACCGTCCGGATATTCCGGCGTTCCAGCGTAGTCTCCACAGCGCTTCGGGTCACGTCGCCGCCGCGAAAGAGGATGACGGCGCTCTCGTTCCGGCTGATGACCACCGCCGGGGCATTCCGGCTGCCCACCAGCTCCACCCGGACGACATCCCGGTTCAGGCATTGCCGGTGAAAACGGCAAGCCCCGCCGTCAGCAGAAGGGCAGGCAGGGCCGCCCGCAGGCGCACCCTGTTATGGAACGCCAGCCAGCAGAGCCCGGCCAGCAGCAGGCAGACCACGGCGGCATAGGCGGTGTCGAACCAGATCTGCGCCCCGGGCCAGCCGGACACCCAGAGCGCCCAGCGGTCCAGCACCTCTGCCAGAAATTCCGCGCAGCACGAGCATACCCGCTGGGCCGGGGCCAGTGCGGGCGCAAGCCCCAGCAGGGCCGCCCCCAGACCGGTGAGCAGGATGGGTTCCACCAGCCAGAGCACTGCCGCACCGGACACCAGCGCGTACAGGCTGGTGCTCATCCCCCGCAGCACCAGCACCGGGAAGGTGGCCATAGAGGCGCAGGCCGAGATGCAGACCATTTCCCACAGACTTCTCGCAAGCCCAAGCGCTTTCCGCTTCCAGAACCGGAGGCGGGGGCGGGGGCGCTTTTTCTTTGCCCGCTGTTTTTCCCAGGCTTCCTGACTGCGGCGCACCACGGCCCCACCGGCCAGGGTGCCCACCACCGCCGCAAAGGAGAGCTGAAAGCCCACGTCACAGACGGCGTAACTGTTGCCCGCCGTCATCAGAACACCGGCCACACCCAGCGAGGTCAGGGCATCCGGCGGGCCGTAGACCCAGACCCCCAGCGCACTGAGCCAGACGGCCCCCGCCGCGCGCAAAACAGAGGGCGTAAAGCCCGTCACGCCCACCAGCAGCAATGCCAGCACCGCACTGAACAGCGCCCTGACCCGGCGGCCGGTATAGCCGCGCAATCGCTTTTTGCGGCTGGGCAGCAGCCTGCCCAGCACATCGCCGCACAGGATCGAAACGTGCATTCCGCTGACCACCAGCACATGGGAAAGCCCCGCGCCCCGGTAGGCTGTGCGCAGTTCCTTGGAGAGATGGGTGCGGTCGCCCGTAACCATGGCGGCCAGCACGCCCGCCGGGCCGGAGGCCATCCCCTGCCGCAGGGCGCGCTCAGCCGCTTCTGGAGTCGGGCCATCCGGGCGCGGAAGGAAGTGCTCTGCCCCAGCAGCGCAAAGCCTTTCTCATAAGCAGCGTTCAGGCAATGCCATCGGCCAGAGCATTCAGACGGGCGGTGTCATCGGTTGTTTCCAGCGCAAAGCGGCCCTTGACCCGGTCGCCGGGGCTGCAGGCGGGCAGGCTGGCGCACTCCACCCGGAGAGAGGCCGCCTCCCGGTCCACCGTTTCCACCTGCAGGACCGCCCGCACCCTGCCGGGGAAATAGGAAGAGGTTGTGCTCTCCACCTCCGCCTCCAGCAGGACACTGCGGCCATCGTAAGCAGTCTGGAGCTCTTCCCATTTTGCCTGCGTGGAGCCGGTCAGCACAAGGCCCAGCGCGGCCCCCAGGATCAGGCAGATGCCATAGCCCCAGGCCGGACTTTTGCGCAAACGGCCCGCCAGCGCCCACAGCAGACCGGCAATAAAAATGCCGCAAACGGCACAAAACGTCCCGTTTGCGGCAAAAAGGCGCACACCAACTCCAGCCCCAGCGTTCCTGCGCAGAAAACACAGAGCGGGCGGCGCATCTTACTTAGTGGAAGAACAGGGGCAGCGGCTCAAGGAAGATGATATCCTTGCGCTCGGCTGCATCGCCCTCGGCCAGAACAGCGGCCTGGCCCACGATGGTGCACTGGGTCTGCTCTGCCAGTGCATCCAGCGCCTTCAGGGAGCCGCCGGTGGAGATGACATCATCCACCACAAGCACACGCTTGCCGTTCATCTTGTCCAGCTCCTTGCGGTCGATGACCAGCTTCTGCTTGCCTGCGGTGGTGATGGACTGATCCTCCACCACGACAGGGTCGGCCATATAGAGCTTTTCGCCCTTGCGTGCGCAGATGTAGGGCTTGCCGCTCTGGCGGCTCATCTCGTGTGCCAGAGGGATTCCCTTGGCCTCAGCGGTCAGCAGGATATCAAACTCGGGGCACTTTTTCAGCAGCTCGGTGGCAGCAGCCACGGTCAGCTCTGCATCGCCCAGCATGATGAAGGCCGCAATGTCCATGTGGTCGTTCACCTTGCAGATGGTCAGTTCACGGGTCAGGCCCGCAACATTCAGGGTATAGGTCTTTGCCATAACAATTCCCTTCCTTTTGTTCGATCCGTTATTTTTATGCGCGGCTCAGACAGGCAGCTTCTCGCCGCCCAGCACATGGAAATGCAGGTGCTTTACGGTCTGGCCGGCATCCTCGCCGACATTGGAGATCACGCGGTAGCCGTTGTCCAGGCCGACTTCCTTGGCCAGCTTGGCGATCACGGCAAAGATATGGCCCAGCAGGGCACCGTCCTCCTCAGTCAGGGCAGCGGCACTCTGGATGTGCTTTTTGGGCACAACAAGGAAATGCACCTTGGCCTGCGGTTGATATCGTAAAACGCCACGACCTGATCGTCCTCATACAGCTTTTTAGAGGGGATCTTGCCCTCGGCGATCATGCAAAACAGACAATCTTCCATGGGAATTGCTCCTTTCGATTTCCTTTCTCGCCCTCTCAGTCGAGCTTTGCTCGACAGCTCTCCCAAAGGGAGAGCCTATGCATCTGACAGGACAACAACTGCAAACTTGCAGAACCATTGCCTAAGGCCGCTCTTGCCTCTCCCTTTGGGAGAGGTGGCAGCGCTTCTGCGCTGCCGGAGAGGGTGAGCCCGCTTCCAATCAGCCCAGCTGCTTCTCAACGATGCCCTTGACAGCGGCCAGAGCCTCGTCGATCTTGGTCTCGTCCTTCAGGCCGGCCATTGCAAAGTCGGGCTTGCCGCCGCCCTTGCCGCCTGCAATGGCGCTGATCTCCTTGACCAGCACGCCAGCCTTGAGGCCCTTTTCCTGTGCCAGCTTATTGACGGTGACAGCATGGTGATCTTATCGTCTGTCTTGCCGACCAGAACCGCCACGCAGGGGTTCACCGCCTTATCGCGGATGGAGTCGCACATACCGCGCAGGGTGTCGCCGGAGGTGCCGGTGAAGTATGCAGAAGCGATCTTCACGCCGCCGACTTCCTCGGCATTGTCGAACAGGCTGCTCACCTTGGAGGCAGCGACCTTGGCCTTGATCTCCTCCAGCTCGCGGCTCATGGCCTTGTTCTCGGCCATGACGGCCTCGGCACGGATGGCAGAGAGGTGATGTTGTTGGCCTTCAGGGTGTTGGCCACGGTGTGCAGCATTGCCTCCTGCAGATTTGCACGGACGAGCAGGTTGCGGCCGGTGACAGCTCGATGCGGCGGATACCGGCGGCAACAGAGGATTCGCTCACGATCTTGAAGCAGCCGATCTGGGCGGTGTTCTTGACGTGGGTGCCGCCGCAGAACTCAGTGGACCAGCCCTCGATGTCAACCACGCGGACGACCTTGCCGTACTTCTCGCCGAAGAGGGCCATTGCGCCCAGCTTCTTGGCCTCCTCGATGGGCATCTCCTTGACGGTGACGTTCATCGACTCGTAGATCTTATCGTTGACGATCTTCTGCACCCGGGCCAGCTCTTCGGGGGTGACGGCGCTGAAGTGGGTGAAGTCGAAGTGGGTGATCTCGGCGTCCTGATAAGAGCCTGCCTGATGGACATGGTCGCCCAGCACCTCACGCAGGGCAGCCTGCAGCAGATGGGTCGCAGTGTGGTTGCGGCAGACGGACATCCGGTATTCCTTGTCCACCTGAGCGTTCAGGTGGTCGCCCACCTTGACGATGCCGCTCTCCAGCACGCAGGTGTGGACGTAGTAGCCCTTGGGGGTCTTTTTCACGTCCAGCACACGCAGGCTGCACTCGGGGCCGGTCAGCAGGCCGTTGTCCGCCACCTGACCGCCCATCTCAGCGTAGAACGGGGTCTTGTCCAGAACCACCAGCACACCGTCCTTTGCCTCCTCATCGGTGGCAATGGCATCGGTCAGGGTCTCCTCGTCGCTCAGGCAACCACAACGCCGGTGTCGTTCAGGGTCTCATAGCCGGTAAAGACAGTGGGCTCAACGGTCAGGCCGCCGAACAGGTCCTCGCTCCAGCCGGAGATGTTCTTCTTCAGGCGCTCGGCACGGGCGCGCTCCTTCTGCTTCTTCATCTCAGCATGGAAGCCGTCCTCGTCGATCTCAATGCCCTGCTCGGCAGCGATCTCCTTGGTCAGGTCGAGGGGGAAGCCGAAGGTATCGTTCAGCTTGAACACGTCCAGACCCTTGAGCAGGTGCTGGTGTGCCTTTTCCAGGCCGTCGATCATGTTGTTCAGGATGTTCATACCGGCATCGATGGTGCGGGCAAAGTTTGCCTCCTCGGTGCCGATGACCTTCTTGATATAGGCATCGTGCTCACGCAGCTCGGGGTAAGCGCTCTCGCTGGATTGGATGACCGTCTCCACCAGCTCCACCAGGAAGGGGCGGGAGATGCCCAGCATCCGGCCATGGCGGGCAGCGCGGCGGAGCAGACGGCGCAGAACGTAGCCGCGGCCCTCGTTGGAGGGCAGGATGCCGTCAGACACCATGAAGGTGCAGCTGCGGATGTGGTCGGTGATGACACGGATGGAGATGTCATCCTTGGCGTTCTCACCGTAGGTCTTACCGGCAATGTGCTCCACATGGTGCAGCACGCTCTGAACGGTATCCACCTCAAACAGGTTGCCCACGCCCTGCATCACGCAGGCCAGACGCTCCAGGCCCATGCCGGTATCGATGTTGGGGCGTGCCAGACGCTCGTAGTTGCCCTTGCCGTCGGCATCAAACTGGCTGAACACCAGGTTCCAGATCTCCATATAGCGGTCGCAGTCACAGCCCACGCCGCAGGTCGGCTTGCCGCAGCCGTACTCGGGGCCGCGGTCAAAGTAGATCTCAGAGCAGGGGCCGCAGGGGCCGGAGCCGTGCTCCCAGAAGTTGTCCTCCTTGCCCAGACGCACCATGTGGTCCGGAGCAATGCCCACCTTCTTGGTCCAGATATCGTAAGCCTCGTCGTCCTCTTCGTAGACGGAGATGTGCAGCTTATCCTTGGGGATGGCCATCCACTCGTCGCTGGTCAGGAACTCCCATGCCCAAGGAATGACCTCTTCCTTGAAGTAGTCCTGGAAGGAGAAGTTGCCCAGCATCTCAAAGAAGGTGCCGTGGCGGGCGGTGATGCCCACGCGCTCGATATCCGGGGTGCGGATGCACTTCTGGCAGGTGGTCACACGGTGGCGGGGAGCTCTTCCTGCGCCAGGAACCACTTTTTCATGGGGGCCATGCCGCTGTTGATCAGCAGCAGGCTGGGGTCGTTCTTCGGCACCAGCGGGAAGCTGTCCAGACGCAGGTGGCCCTTGCTCTCAAAGAAGCTCAGGTACTTTTCACGCAGTTCATTCAAACCGGTCCATTGCATAGGTTTTCTCTCCTCAATTGTCCTTGGCGTTTGCACGTCAGTTTTTATGGTGTTATGGCAGAGGGGCGGGCAGGCGCAAAAACAAAAACAGCCCCATCCCAAAAGGGACGAGGCTGTGTAAAACTGCTCCGTGGTACCACCCAAATTGCAAAGGATAAAACTGCTTGTCCCCTGCCGCTTTCGGCGCGGTAACGCTGCGCTGCGTCCGACTTGTTTCGCCGGAAGCTCCGGGGCGGCACGAAACGAGACCTGCCGGAGCGCCTTGCAGCTGGGAGCGCTCTCTCTGGGCGGCGGTGTGCATTTCTGACCCCATCATTGCCATCTGTCATAATTCACGTTTTGCCGCAAAGGCGCATATTCGCCCCTTGCGTACACTTAAATTATAGCATGGGCTCTGCGTTTGTCAACGGGTTTTCCACAAATTTTACGGCACCCAGATGCGGTCTACATGGGTCATCTCGCCGTTTTGGATGGTCACGGTCGTGTTTCCCGCATTCCACCCATAAACATCTTCTTCGCTGCTCATTGCATCGCAAACCGCCCGGTCTCCCTTGACCATCACCGGGTCGGCTCCAAAGTCTGCTGCGCCGTCCGATAGTTCGATATCGTCTGCCATAACAAGCTGCTTCACCACACCAACTTCATAATAAGCGGGAAAATCATCCCATGTCAGAGTCCGGTAATGGTCCTCCTCTTTGCATAAGTCGATGCCGCCTTCTTCTATTCCGCCGTTGATGGTCACATAGTTGTTTTCCCGCTCGATGCTCTCCACGGTCAGGGCTGTAGTTTCCTCTGTCCCGTTTAGATGTGTTACAATGGTATCGCCTTCGCTCAATGCTTCTATCTCTGGGGCTGTGTACCGGTCATAGTCGTATACGACCGCGTCGTTGATGGTATTCTTGCGTTCACCGACCCATACTTTATCGCTTTCAAAGCTGATGTGATAGGTGCCATCCGAAAGGGGGTCGCTCAGTAAAACGCCTTGCATGGGCTGTACTTCCGTTTTTTGCGCCTCCTGCGCCTCCGAAGAGGTCGTGCTTGGCGTGGAAGCCGCTGTGCTTCCCGCCGTGGAACTGGAGGCCCCACAGCCCGCCATGGTGATCCCAAGCGCCAAAAGCACCGTAAATGTTCCTATTTTATGGTTCCATCTCATACGAAAACCTTCTTTCTCTTGCTTGACGGAACGTTTCCGTTCCGCTACAATAAAAACGATTCAAAGACACATTCTATTTCAAGATAGAGAGGAAAATTTCCGTGAAAATCTTAAAAGTAAAATGTCTGGCCCCCACCCGGCTGGACAACTATCTGATGCAGCAGTTCCCGGCACTGAACCCGGGCCGCCTGAACAAGGCTCTGCGGGAGAACAAGATCAAGCTGAACGGCAAAAAGCAGCCCCTTTCCACCCGCGTGATGGCAGGCGACGAGATCAAGCTGTTCATCCTGGACGAGGTGCTGGATGCCGACAAGCGGGTGGAAGGCCCGGCGTGGAAGAACGCCCGCGGCCCGGCACAGGTCATCTACGACTGCCCGCAGATCCTGGTGGTGAACAAGCCCGCAGGCCTTGCCGTGGACGGCCCCGAGGACGACACCCTGCTCAACCGTGCTCTGCTCTACCTCAACCAGCAGGGCGAGTACAAGGAGAACGATCTGTACACCCCGGCCCTCTGCCACCGGCTGGACACCGGCACCAGCGGCTTGGTCATCATCGCCAAGACCCCCGAGGCCGAGCAGCTGTTCCTTGAGGTCATCAAGAACCGCGAGGTCAAAAAGACCTATCTTTGCGTCACCTTTGGCCGCCCCACCCCGCCGGACGCACCCTGGGCGGCTACCTGCTCAAGGATGCAGACCGGGGCATCGTGAAGATCGTGCCCGACAAGCAGCCCGGTGCCAAAGACGTGGAGACCCAGTACGAGACCGTTGCCGTCTCCGGCCGTCTGGCCCTGCTCAAGGTCCGGCTCATCACCGGCCGCACCCATCAGATCCGCGCCCACATGGCAAGCATCGGCTGCCCCATCCTGGGCGACAGCAAGTACGGCAACAACACCGCCAACCGGGAGCTCAAGCTCAAGTATCAGGCGCTGTGCGCATGGGAGCTGGCCCTCCCCCGCTTCACCTCCCCCGACTTCGCCGACCTTTCCGGCAAGACTTTCCGTGCACCGAAGCCCTGGTATTACCAGCAGGTGCTGGATGGCACTTTGAAGTAACGCTCATACTCAATTAAACAGCGCATCTCTCCGTAAACACGGAAAGATGCCGCTGTTTAGTTACATTCTATACTTTTCCTGAATATTTCGGTTGTGTGTTTCTTTTTCTTCAGGAGATACTTCAGTATACGGCAACAATATCCTGTAAAGATTGTCAATATCTTCATTTGACAGCACTCTGCCGTAATACATTGCATTTTCTAAAACACTTTTTAAAAGTTCTCGACGCTGAATCACATAATAATTTGATTGACTCAATCGAACGTCCTTTAATGTGCAATCGTTTCCAAAAACAATATAGGAATAAATATTCACGTTCTTATCCTGTAGAATTTTCTGCAGCACTCGTATGTGAGTATCATTTTGCCACAACGGGTTATAGAACTTATATTTCTTCGTTCCACCCCTTCGATCAGAAAAACATTGCGTCCAGTACTTCTGATTTTCACTGCCAAATATCCAGCCACTATAATTTTTAGATTCAAAAACATAAATACCGGATTCGTGCAGAAAAATCAAATCAACTTCCGCCGTTTCTCCGTTACCTTTCGGAAGATAACAGTTCGGCAGGGTAGCTTTATAGCCGTCCACTTTTTGAAGGATATCATAAATTCTATCTTCGCCGTACTTACCTTTTCCTTTTACACTAAATCGTGCTATCAGAAAAAGTATCAGGCCAACTATCAAACACCCCCAGACCATAATCTTTAAACTCTCACCATATCCCGGGTGATATCGGCCAGAGAGTGTGCGCCGCACATCTGCATGGTATCAGCCAGCTCGGCGGCGATCTTGTCAATGTAGCACTTCACGCCTTCCTCGCCGCGCCGTAGACTGCGGTGACAAAGGGGCGGCAGATGAGCACAGCGTCAGCGCCAGAGCCAGCGCTTGAACACATCCACGCCGGTGCGGATGCCGCCGTCCACCAGGATCTTCACACCGCTGCCCTTGAGAGCCTCAGCGATCTCCGGCAGGACCTCGGCAGTGGCGGGGCACTGGTCCAGCACACGGCCGCCGTGGTTGGAGACCACGATAGCAGCAGCACCGGCCTCCTTGGCCTTGAGGGCACCCTTGACGGTCATCACGCCCTTGACGATGAAGGGGCGCTCAGCCAGCTTGACGATCTCGGCCAGCTCGGCCACACTCTTGCTGCCGGCGGGCGGGGTCATATTTTTCAGGAAGGGCAGACCGGCGGCATCCACGTCCATGGCCACGGCAAAGCAGCCGCTGGCCTTGGCCTGCTCCATCTTGGCCTTGACAGTGTCGATGTTCCAGGGCTTGATGGTGGGCACGCCGCAGCCGCCTGCAGCGCCAATGGCCTTGGTGGCCATAGTCATCACGTCGGAGTTGGTGCCGTCACCTGTAAAGGCGGCAATGCCGTTTTCGGCACAGGCGCGCACCAGCACGTCATTGTAGGTCATATCGGTGTAGGTGTCGGAATAGTGGAGATTCACCGCACCCACAGGGCCTGCAAAAAAAGGAAACCTGAAGGTTTTGCCAAACAGCTCCACGCCGGTGTCGGGGGTGCCGTTCTCGCACAGGGTGTCCATGTTCACCCGGATCTCCGCCCACTTATTATAATTGCGGATGGCCGTATCGCCCACGCCCTTGGCACCGGGGCCGGGGATCTGGTTTTTGCAGGCCACGCCGTTGCACACGGGGCAGGCCTTGCAGTACTGCCCGATGCACTGGCGGGCATTGTTCAAAACATCAGCGTAATTCATATCGCATCCTCCTGTTCAGGTTCTCCTTTTCGAGCGGAACCTGCAAATTCCAACCGTTCTCTGCCCACATCATAGTCCGTTTTTATGGGTTCGTCAAGGGGATCAGCGGTCCCGCTTTTTCTAACGAAAAAAATGTATGGCGCAGAAACGTTGATTTTTAGATTTTTCAAATTTTTTCAAAAAAATCCTTGACAAAAGTCATCCTTTCAGGTATTATAGTGGAGCGCTGAGGGCCACGGCCCGAAACGCTGAAAACTGAAGATGTGGAAAGATGGCTGAGTTGGTCTAAGGCGCACGACTGGAAATCGTGTAACGTGTCAAAAGCGTTCTGGGGTTCGAATCCCCATCTTTCCGCCAGGAACCCCGGAACGAATGTTCCGGGGTTTTTCTGTTGTTCAAACCTCTCAGTCCCGCTTCGCTCGCCGGCTCCTATGATCGGGGAGCCCCTGGCATAACGGACAGCTTCCATCTGACTGAGCAAAGTTTCTAATAACGTAAAGGGAGTTTTTAAAATGTCTGCTATTACGATTGCAATGCCGCGCATGGTGCCGAACCAGCTGTTGGCGGAGGCTCACGCAAAATATCCCGAAAGCCTTGCCCGGGCCGGGGCAGAAATGCGCTGGATCGAGCTGGACGACCCCGAAACGGCCGTGCAGGATGCGCTGGCCTGTGACGGCCTGCTGCTGCCGGGCGGCGGCGACATCGACCCGAAATTCTACGGGCAGGAGCGCATCCCTGCCTGCGGTGAGCCTAACGTCCTGCGGGATACCGCCGAGCCGCTGCTGCTGCGCGCCTTCCTTGCCGCCGACAAGCCGGTGCTGGCCATCTGCCGGGGCATCCAGCTGATGAATGTTGCGCTGGGCGGCGATCTGTATCAGGACATCAAACCCTTTGAGCACGTCCCCCACAACGACCATTGGGGCAAGATCCACACCGTCACCGTGCGGCGGGATACCCTGCTCTCCCGCATTCTGGGGCAGGATACCGTACTGGTCAACAGCCAGCACCATCAGGCGGTGGACAAGGTCGCCCCCGGCCTTGTGCTGTCGGCCCTGAGCGAGGACGGCATCGTGGAGGGCATTGAGAAGCCGGACGCAAAGTTTTGCCTGGGCGTGCAGTGGCACCCTGAGTGGCTCAGCGCCGCCGACCCCGCCATGCAGGGGATCTTTGATGCCTTTGTGGAGGCCTGCCGGTAACGCCCTATGAAGATTGCGATCTTAGGCACCAGCGGCAGCGGAAAATCCACCCTTGCCCAAACACTGGGGGCCGCTTATCATGCTCCGGTGCTGCATCTGGACACGGTGCATTTCCTGCCCGGATGGGTAGAGCGCCCGCTGGATGAGGAAAACGCCATTGTCCGCCGCTTTCTGGACACGCACGAAAGCTGGATCATCGATGGCAACTATACAAAGACCTGTTATGACCGGCGGCTGGAAGAAGCAGACCAGATCATCGTGCTCTGCTTTGGCCGTTTCACCTGCCTGAGCCGGGTACTGAAGCGCTGGTGGAAAAACCGGGGAAAGGTGCGCTCCTCCTCCGCGCCGGGCTGTGAGGAAAAAATAGATGCGGAGTTCCTATGGTGGGTCCTGCATCAGGGCCGGACCCCCGCCAAACTGGCCGGATACCGGCGCATTGGTCAGCAATATCCGGAAAAGTTTGTTTTTCTCAAAAATCAAAGCCAGCTTGAACGATTTTTAAGCTCTGGATCGTATTCCTTATAAAGAGAACAGGAGGTTCTGCCATGAAATCTTCCAAAAAGCGTTCCCGCGCCGTGGTCACGGTGGTGGCCTGCATTCTGGCGGTGTGTCTTGTGGCTGCGCTGGTCCTTTTCAGTCTGGTCAACAGCAAAGTCCGTGCCTTACAAAAGGGTGCGACCTTTGAGTTCAGCTATAACATCACCGCACAGGACAGTGCCAGTACCCCGGCCCTGTACAATATTCTGAAACAGGTGGGTGCAACTTCCGGCGATGTGGCCGGGCTGTATTCGCCGGGGCAGCTGCAATTGTACCTGTACCCCTCCGGCGGGCTTACCCGCGCTGAGACCGGCGGCACCGACTTTTTCACCGACCTCTATATTGATGCCAACGATACCTACTTCGATGCCGGGCGGCTCTACCGCACTGCGGGATTCCATCGCGGACAGCGCGCCGCTGGTGGGTGCGTTCCTGCCGGAGTGGTCTCTGCCCAACTACATCACGCAGGCCCAGCTGGCAAAGATCCTCGGCGTGCCCAACACGCAGGTGGCCATGCAGGAGATGTCCGGCTACACCCTGACCCTCAGCCGCCAGTGCGTCGTCCACCCCGATTATGCCAAGAAGGGCTACACTTACTACCAGTTCCCGTCTGAGGGGGAGGATGCGGCTGTCCTTGTGGTGGGCCTGCCGCTGAAGTCCCTGCTCTTCGATGACACCATCCCCGTGGATGTCCATGTGGAGATCCCCGCCCACGGTGTCAACGCAGCCCTGAGCGGCACACTGAAAGCCGGTGTCAACAGCCTTTCGGCTCCCGTCAGTGTCATTTCGGACAGCGACATCGATTCCATCGTCCAGCTCCGGGAGCGTCTGGAGCAATTTGCCGATCTCATCAACACAGCGTTGAAGCGTGTGCAGTAACATAAAAAGCAGAGCCGTGCAGCGTTTGAACTGCACGGCTCTTATCTATTTCAGCGCTTATGCTCAATGTGTTCCTGGATCCATTTGCCGCCATCGCCGCTGCCCACCGCACTGTTATAGACAATGCCGGTCAGCTCACTGGTCAGGTCGGACTTCATCTTCTTGTACTCCTGCTCGGCCTGATCCGCAACGCTCTGATCGCGGCCATTGTCCCGCAGGTACTGGCGCAGCTCTTTCAGGATAGCGTTGAACTCCTTGTCACACTCGCCCTGAACACCGGTCAGCTTGGCGGTTTTGGACACCACGATGGAGACCTTCATCCCCAGATTGCGCTCCTCCACCGGGTGGGAGATATACTCATCGTAGGCTTCGTAGATCACGCCGTAGAGCTTGGACTCCGTCTGCTTCTTCAGGTTCTGCAGCTGGCGGATGTAGCTGTCGATCCTGGCATCCACCTCATTCTCCGAAGCAGCGGAGCTGCTGGAGGCATGGCTGCTGCCGGGGGCCTGACTGCTGGCCGCATGGCTGCCGGAAGCCGCAGAGGACGCAGGCACCGAGTGTGCGGCACTGGAACCGGACACTGCGGAGCTCACGCTGTCCGCCTTGCTTGCGCTGGCGGCAGAGGAGGCCTCACTGGACGAAGCTGTTTCCGAAGAGGAAATGCCAAGTTCCTCTTCCAGCTGTTCCAAAAAGGACGAAACCGGGGATTCTTCCTTCACCTCACTGCTGACAGCGCTCTCGCTGGAGGCAGCGGCACCGGAGGAACTTTCAGCTTCTCCGCCGGACAGAGCGGAGGACGGCACAGAGCTGGCCTGCGCCTCGGACACAGGGGTGCTTCTCCGCATCCCTGTCAGGATCAAAGCAGCTGCCACGGCCACCACAAGAACGATGGCCGCAGCCAGCTGATAAAGCTTCTTTTTCTGCATCTGGTACAAAATTCTCCCACTTCAGATTTCGTTCCCGGACTTTTGCCGCACAGGAACAGGTCTATCATATCATTCCCGGGGGAGAATTTCAATGGATAAATCGTGAAAAATGTCGCCTAACTGCCTTTTTATGACCGGATTTCGTCCCATTTCACAGCCTGTCGGAGACTCGGTCAGGCCCAGCTGCGGGGACAGAAAAAAGGCATCCCCGCACTTCACAGAACGAGGATGCCTTTCTCAAAACGGTTTTCTGCCCCAAAGCACCTGCTCCGGCGCGGAGGCTCAGATCGTAAACTGGACGGCGCAGAAGGCTGCATAGATGCAGAGCAGCAGCACGCCCTGCCAGCGGGAGAGCCTGCCCTTGAGCAGAGCGGGCACAGTCAGGAGGAGCATGACCGCGAACATCACGGGCAGATCCATGACCAGAGAGGAATTGATGCCCATGATGGTGGAGTTCTGCGGGATGCTGAAGGGCGACACCGTGATGGACATGCCGCTGACCAGCACCAGATTGAACACGTTGGCACCGATGACATTGCCCAGCGAGAGGGAGCCGTGGCCCTTTGCCAGCGAGGTGATCGCCGTGACCAGCTCAGGCAGAGAGGTGCCCAGCGCCACAAAGGTCAGGGCGATGACGGATTCCGGCACGCCCAGCGCCTGCGCGATCAGGGTGCCGTTGTCCACCAGCAGGTTTGCGCCCACAGCGATCAGGGCTGCGCCGAGGATGAGCAGGCCGATCTCCTTGGCAAAGGACATTTCCTTTTCCGGCTCGTCCTCATCTTCTTCCGGGGCGGGGGCGTTTTTCATCGCCAGCACATTGCAGACCATGTAGGCCACGAACATTGCCAGCAGCACAATGCCGATGGGGCGGCTGAAGTAGCCGGTGGTGTAGGCCACGCCCGCATACAGGGCCGCTGCCACAAAGAAGAACAGCACCGGCACCCGCAGGCTCTTGGGGTCCACCTTGCCCGGGCGGACCGCAATGGTGATGGCCGCGATCAGGGCCGCGTTGCAGATGACCGAGCCAATGGCGTTGCCATAGGCGATCTCGCCGTGGCCGGTCATGGCCGAGGTAGTGGAGACCATGACCTCAGGCAGGGTGGTGCCGATGGACACCACCGTGGCACCGATGAGCAGCTCCGGCACCTTGAAGCGGCGGGCGATACCGGTTGCACCGTCCACGAACCAGTCGCCGCCCTTGATGAGGCAGAGCAGGCCCACGATAAACAATAATACAGGGATCAGCATATAAAATCTCTCCTTTTTAATCCATAGAGTATTATACCTGTTTTCCCTGCAAAACGCAAGCAAAATCGTGCATTTTTACCCAGCCTTCTCCACCTTTTTGGCGTTGGGGTAGATGCGCTCCATCCGGGCATTGTCAAAATGCTCATCCAGCAGCACATCCACCGCATTGGCCGGAGCCGCGCCGCTGGTGCGGGCATCGTAGCGGGCCAGCGCCAACGCACTGGTCACAAGGTTCACGGCCATGAATACAGCCAGCAGAGCGGTCATCCAGGGGCGGATCCTGCGCTTGACCGCCTTCATCCCCTTTGCCACCAGCGGGTAGCCATAGCGGATCCAGGTCACGGCCGCAATGCCCCAGAAGAAGCAGTACAGCAGGTTGATGCGCCCGCCCAGATTGAACTTGAAGCCGCTGTAATCCCAGAACACGGTGCCGAACAGCAGCTCTGTCACGGCGCTGCACACATACTCATACGCACCGCCCAGGATCACACCGAACCAGAAGATGCGGCTCTCGCTCTTCTGTTCGCCGCCCCGCAGCAGGATGGAGGCCAGCACAAGCGCCAGCCCCCACACCACGCTGAACGGGCCCCACACCAGGCTGGAACGGCTCATCCAGACCCCGGCGGTGATGCGGCAGAAGATGGTCTCCACCACATCTCCGAGGAAAGCCCCGATGACAAAGAGCCAGAGCAGGTCGGCAAGGGAGAGCTGCTTTTCGGCACTGGTGGTGGGCTCCGGACGAGCCGCAGCAGGGTACGCCCGCTGGATCCGCTTTTCCACGCTGGCGGTAATTTTCTGCCGCAGCCTCTCCGAGCCCCTGCCCAGCTCCCGATTCAGCTGCTCAAGCCGTGGGTGGCGGTTCGCATACCGGCTGACCACCACCATGGCAGAGATCTGGTCAAGGACGGCCAGCGCCATGCCGCCCCATACCACTGCGTGGAACAGCAGCGGCGGCAGGTGGGCGCAGAGCCGGAGCAGCAGGTCGTTGCCCCAGCGGACTGCCGCCATGCCCAGCAGACCCCACAGCAGGGAGTATTGCAGGCAGACATAGCCGTCCAGATTGAACTTTTTATCGGAGTAGTCCCACCAGCGGCGGTGGTGGATCCGTTCCAGCAGTTTGGCGGTCAGCCACTCCACCACCGTGGCATAGATCATGCTGCCGAAGAACAGTGCCGCCAGGCTGGTGCGCTGGTCGTTCAGGCCGATGGTGATGAGCACCCCTGCCGTGCCGTACACAAAGCAGAAGGGGCCGGAAGCCACGCCGCGGTTGGTGAACCGGCGGCCTTTGCGGTTGCAACAACGGTCTCGCCTACCCAGCCTAAAAAAGAATATACCAGATAAATTACACAAAGAGTATAGAAATTCAGGTTCATAGTGCTCCTTTCCCGGAACAAAAAGGGGCCGGGAAGCGGCGTTCCCGACCCTCTTTGTTCAGTTTACGAATTACAGCTGGCTCTTATACAGTGCCTCGATCTCCTCCACGCTGGTATCGCGGGGGTTGCCGGGGCAGCAGGCATCTGCAAAAGCAGACTCGGCCAGGAAGTGGATGTCCTCTTCCTTCAGGATGCCCTGCAGGTTTGCGGGGATGCCCACATCCGCGCTCAGCTGCTTGACAGCGGCGATGGTGGCATCGGCAGCCTCAACATCGTTCATCTCGTCGATGCCCTTCACGCCCATAGCCTTGCCGACCGCGCGGTAGCGCTCACCGGCAACGGTCTTGTTGTACTCCAGACCCACCGGCAGCAGGATTGCGCAGGCCACGCCATGGGGAGTATCATACAGAGCGGACAGGCCGTGTGCCATGGAGTGGACGATGCCCAGACCCACATTGGAGAAGCCCATACCGGCGATGTACTGGCCCAGAGCCATGCCCTCGCGGCCCTCCGGGGTGTTCTGCACGGCACCGCGCAGGTTCTCGCTGATGAGCTTGATGGCTCCAGATGGAACATATCGGAGATGGTGCAGTGGCCCTTGGTGATGTAACCCTCGATGGCGTGGGTCAGAGCGTCCATACCGGTGGCGGCGGTCAGGCCCTTGGGCATGGAGGACATCATATCGGGATCGACCACAGCGATCTCGGGGATATCGTTGGTGTCCACGCAGACGAACTTGCGCTTCTTCTCCACATCGGTGATGACGTAGTTGATGGTGACCTCAGCCGCAGTACCGGCGGTGGTGGGCACGGCAATGGTGAACACAGCGTGCTTCTTGGTGGGAGCCACGCCTTCCAGAGAGCGCACATCCGCGAACTCGGGGTTGTTGATGATGATGCCGATGGCCTTTGCGGTATCCATGGAGGAACCGCCGCCGATGGTCACGATGCAGTCTGCCTCAGCAGCCTTGAAGGCTGCCACGCCGTCCTGCACATTGGCGATGGTGGGGTTGGGCTTGATCTCGCTGTAAACAGCGTAGGCGAAGTTTGCAGCATCCAGCAGGTCGGTGACTTTCTTGGTCACGCCAAACTTGATCAGATCGGGGTCAGAGCAGACAAAAGCCTTCTTGTAGCCGCGGGCGGTCAGCTCGGGAACGATGTTCTCAATGGCACCGTGGCCATGGTAGGAAATGGTGTTCAGAACAATGCGATCAGCCATAATTATTTTCCTCCAAATCATTCTGCCCGCCTGCCAGCGGGCTCTCTCTGTTGTTAAGGATACCACATTGTTAAACAATATTCAATGCACTTTTCTTTTGATTTCTATGAATTTTTTTTACACTTTCCAGCAAAAGAAAAACACTGTACCACTCCCTCAGTCTCGCATTCGCTCGACAGCTCCCTCCAGGAAGGAGCCTTAACGCGGCGGCCAACGCAAAAGCCTCCCTCTGAGAGGGAGGTGCATCGCATCAGCGATGCCGGAAGGAGTGATACAGCGTTTTTATCGTTTCATTTACCACAGCCGGATGACCTTGATGACGCCCTCGGCCTTATCGCGGGCCAGCTCAAGGTGATGCTGCAGCGCATCGGCGGCGGTGTTCCAGTTGTCGCTCAGGGCGGCATTCAGAATTTCCAGATGCTCCTCACAGGTCTGATCCTGATTGATCATGCTCACCTTGCCGGTCATAATGCGGAAACGGGTGTTCAGGCCGGTGATGCGGTCATAGCCAGAGCGCAGGTATTTGTTGGGCAGAGTGCTCATCAGCAGCTCGTGGAAATCATCATCGGATTTGCAGAAGTCATCGATCCGCTCGGGGTGGTGCATCAGCTCGGTGTAGGCCTCCAGCTGCTCCCGGGGGATCAGGCTGCCGTAGGTGCGCAGGGCGTAAGGCTCCACCAGCAGGCGCATCTCGAACATGCTGTGCACGTCCTCTTCGGTAATGCCGGAGACCATCAGCCCCTTTTTGCAGGATGGTGATCAGCCCCTCCTGCTCCAGGCGGCCCAGCGCGTCACGCATGGGGGTGCGGCTGATGTTGCCCATCTCGGCACAGAGCTTCTGCTCGTTCAGAAATTCGTTGGGGCGGTACTCACAGTTCAGAATCTTGGTTTTCAGGTACTGGTAAGCCTGCAGCTTCAGGCTGGGCTTTGACTGGGAATCCATCTCTTTCATTGTTCTATCTCCTAGTTCGCAAGCAGGACCATTCAGGCAGCAATCAGTCGCCCGCCGGACAGCTTGTATCCCTTAAATAATCCAAATAATCATTGACATTATTATCACATATCTGGACAATGTTTACAAGACTTTTTTGAAAACTTTGGGAGCTTTTCCGTTTTGAACAGATGTCATGCATTATTTTGCTATAAATTGAACAGTTTTTTTGTGCTTGTCGCCAGTGTTTCGCTCTTGTTTTGCATCGAAGGATAAATTGTGGTACACTTGACCCAGAAAGGAAGGCTGATACCATGGCAGGTCGCGGGGGGTACAACACCAAAACCCGGCAATTGATCCTGGATTATCTCATCAACAACCGCCAGCACGCGGTCAGTGCATCCAACATTCTGGAACATCTGGAGGCAGAGGGGGCCAGCCCCAATCCCACCACGGTGTACCGGTATCTGGACAAGTTGGCAGGCGAGCAGCGCATTATGAAATATGTGGCCGATAAGGGCGAAAAGGCCGTGTTCCAGTATGTGGACGAGGGCCGCCACTGCCGCGAGCACCTGCACCTGAAGTGCGTGCAGTGCGGGCGCATCTATCACCTGGACTGCCACTTTATGGATGAGGTGCGTGCCCATCTGATGGCGGAGCACGGCTTCACCCTGCAGTGCGAGGGCAGCGTTTTGTACGGATTGTGCCGCAGCTGCGCACAAAACGCCCCTCATCGGGGCAGACCGCACAAAAATGCGAACACTGTGTTGACACGGACAAAGAGCCGTGATACAATGCAGGCAGGAAAAGCGTTGATCGGGAAAAGTAAGTGCTCAAGGTTCTTTTGCAGCGAGTGCGGGCCGGTGGAAGCCGCACAGAGAATGAGCCCCGAACGAACCCCCGTGAGCTTCCCCCTGAACCTGCTTCGGGCAGTTAGTAGGGGCCGACGGCAGCCGCTCGTTATCGCGGCAGTGCTTTCAACGGGGAGAGTACACAAAAGTGACTGGTGTGTTCGCGCACCGGTAATTTAGGTGGCACCACGGATACGGCAGCATTCGTCCTAGCAAATGGGATGAAGGCTGCCGTATTTTTTATTTGCAAAAACCTCTCCGTCACCGGGAAACCTGCCTCTCCTATCAGGAGAGGTGGCAATGCGAAGCATTGACGGAGAGGTTTAGAGAGAGAGAGGGGTAAGAAATATGTGTTGTGTTATGGGTTACACGGGGCACGACCTGAGTGCCGCCAAATTCAAGGAGTATCTGCTGCGCACCGTGATGCGCGGGCCGGACGATCAGCGTGTGGTGGAAGGGCCTTTTGGTCTGATGGGCTTTGGCCGCCTTGCCATCATGGGCCTGACCCCGGAGGGATGCAGCCCTTCTACCGCGGTGCCGACTGCGTGGTCTGCAACGGCGAGCTCTACGGCTTCCGCTTTGAGAAGGAGATCCTGAAGCGCCGGGGCTACAAGTTTGCCTCCGACTGCGACTGCGAGATCCTGCTGCCGCTGTATTACGAGTACGGTCTGGATATGTTCCGCCACATGGACTCCGAGTTTGCGCTTATTCTGTATGATTCCCGCAAGGACCGGCTGATCGCAGCCCGCGACCCCATCGGCATCCGTCCGCTGTTCTACGGCTATTCCAAGTCCAGCCACCAGATCGCCTTCGCCTCCGAGATGCAGAACCTGATCGCTGGTGCGACGACATCCGCCCCTTCCCCATCGGCAGCTACTACTGCGATGGCCGCTTTGTCCGCTATGAGGACATTGCCGACGTGCCCGCCCCCATGGAGGATGACATGGAGACCACCCTGCGGAACATCCGCGAAAAGCTGATCGCAGGCGTGGAAAAGCGTCTGGATGCCGATGCTCCCGTGGGTTTCCTGCTCTCGGGCGGTCTGGATTCCTCGCTGGTCTGCTCCATTGCAGCCAAGAAGCTGGGCAAGCCCATCCGCACCTTTGCCATCGGCATGGACACCGATGCCATCGACCTGAAATATGCCCGCCAGACCGCCGATTATCTGGGCAGCGAACACCATGAGATCATCATCAACCGGGACATGGTCATCCAGAGCCTGGAGGAGGTCATCCGACTGCTGGGCACCTGGGATATCACCACCATCCGCGCCAGCATGGGCATGTACCTGCTCTGCAAGGCCATCCACGAGCAGACCGATGTGCGCGTGCTGCTGACCGGCGAGATCTCCGATGAGCTGTTCGGCTACAAGTACACCGACTACGCCCCCACCGCCGATGCCTTCCAGCAGGAGAGCCAGAAGCGCATCCGGGAGCTGTACATGTACGATGTTCTCCGTGCCGACCGCTGCATCTCCGCCAACAGCATCGAGGCCCGCGTGCCCTTTGGCGATCTGGATTTTGTGCGCTACGTCATGGCCATTGACCCCGAAAAGAAGCTGAACAGCTACGGCAAGGCAAGTACCTGCTGCGCAAGGCTTTTGAGGGCGACTGGCTGCCCCCGGAGATCCTCTGGCGCGAAAAAGCCGCCTTCTCCGATGCCGTGGGCCACAGCATGGTGGACGACATCAAGGAGTACGCCGAGAGCCTGTACACCGATGAGGAGTTCCAGCTCCGCCGGGCAAACTACTCGGCCCACTGTATGCCCTTTACCAAGGAGAGCCTGTTCTACCGCGAGATCTTCGAGAAATACTACCACGACCAGAGCCGCACCATCGTGGGCTTCTGGATGCCGAACAAGGCATGGCCCGGCTGCAACGTCAACGACCCTTCTGCCCGTGTGCTGGCAAACTACGGCGCTTCCGGCGTGTGATCCTTTTTCCAGACAGCAAAAGACGGTGTGTCCGCTCCGGGCACACCGCCTTTTTGTTTACTCCAGATTCAGTTTATTTTTCATCAGCCATCGGGTCAGGAAGAAGTATGCCGCCGCGAAGGCCGAGGTCACAACAAAGCAGAACAGGTAGCCGGAGCCGGCCCCGAACGCTGTGGTCATGGTCTGCATCGGGGTCATTCCATAGGTCACACCGGTCACGTTCACATCGGCCACCCGATAGGTAATGTCCATGAACAGGTTCACGTGGTTCGTGCCTAGCAGCTTGTCGATCTGGTTCTCCACAATGTTCAGGCCGATAAACGCGAGGATCCCGGCCACCATCACATGCTTGGGGAATTGATGGGCGATCATACAGGCAGCGTAAACGCAGAGGATGAGGCTTGCCAGCCGGGCCAGATTGATGAGGATGGTCCATGCCATTGCCACCCAGAACTCCGGGCCTATCTCCTCGTACAGCATCTGCCACAGCTGCTTCCAGCTGTTCCAGTCCACCATGCCGAAGGTCTCCGAGTCAATCACACCGATGCTGACCATCACCGTGATGCAGACGATGCCACAAGGCCGCTGCACAGCACCCAGACCATGCTGGTGAGGAGCTTGGAGAGGATGAGCTGGTTCTCATTGACCGGCAGCGTGTGCATCAGGTAGCCTTCCCGGCCCAGCAGGTTCTGATAAAAGCGCTGGATGGTGTTCACGAAGCAGAGCACCGCGATGGCAAGGATGACCGAGACATACACGATCATCAGAATCACTTCGAGATTCTGGAAGCTTGTGCTGTGAGCCAGCGCGTGTTCCTGCCGGAAGGTCACGCCCAGCACCACGCTCAACAGCGCCAGCGCCAGATACAGCCCGAAATACCGGCGTTTCGTGGCCTTGAACTCATATTTCAGCAATTGTTTCAGCATTTGAATACCTCCCGGAAATATGCATCGACGCTCTTGCCCTCGGTCTCGCGGATATCATCCACAGCGCGGTGAGCAAAGATTCGGCCGTCCTTCAGGAACACGGCCTCGTCCAGCACCGGCTCAATGTCCTCGATGAGGTGGGTAGAAATGACAACGGTCGCGTCCTTGCTGTAGTTGGAAATGATGGTGTTCAGGATGTAGTCCCGGGCCGCAGGGTCCACGCCGCCGATGGGCTCATCCAGCAGGTAGAGACGGGCGTTGCGGCTCATGGCCAGCACCAGCTGAACCTTCTCCTTGTTGCCCTTGGAAAGGGTCTTGAGCCGGGCATTGGGGGCGATGTTCAGCCGGGCCAGCATCTCATTGGCCTTGTCGGCGTCAAAGCCGATGTAAGCCTTGGCCTGACTGGGCGTGCCGTAAAAATCCCGGAACATCTCCACCAGCTCCTCCACCCGCATCCAGTCGGGCAGCCAGTCGGCATCCGGCAGGTAGGAGACCAGCTCCTTGGTCTCCGGGCCGGGGGCCATGCCCGCGATCCGGATGCGGCCTTCCGTGGGCTGCAGCAGACCATTGGCCAGCTTGAGCAGGGTGGTCTTGCCGCTGCCGTTGGGGCCCAGCAGCCCTACGATGCGGCCAAAATCCAGCTCCAGATCGATACCGTCCAGCGCGGTCTTTTCCTTTCCGTATACTTTTGTCAATTTTTCACAGGTCAGCACCTTACTCATGGGGTTCTACCTCCTCTGTATCCCAGTGCTCCAACAGGCTGCCGCCTTTTCCGGCGTGTAGCCGATGCTGCGCATCTTCTCCAGAAAATCTGCCGCGATGTCATGGGCGGCGGCAGCCCGCAGTTGTTCGATCAAATTCGTATCCTCCGTGACGTAGCGTCCGCTGGTGCGCTCGGTGCGCACAAGGCCCTCACTTTCCAGCTGGGCCAGAGCCTCTGCATCGTGTTGGGGTTGACCCCGGCAGCTGCGGCCAGATCCCGCACCGAATCCAGATGGCCCCCCGGCGGGTAGGTGCCCGCCAGAATTCTGGCTTTGAGCCGTTCCACCAGCTGGGCATAGATCGGGCGGCTGGCATCAAACTGTTCACTCATTCTGCTTTGCCCTCCTTATGTGTTGCTGTATTAAGCAGATAATACAATAATACACATTTTTGCATTTCTGTCAAGAGGAAACCCAAAAGTTTTTTCGGACAGCAAAAAGGGACCCCGCAGCCAACCGGCTGTGGGGTCCCTCTGATTTATGGATTACTGCTGCTCCTGCGCGGCGCGCTTGGCTTCCAGCGCCAGAATGGCATCGCGGCGGCTCAGGTTGATGCGGCCCTGCTGGTCGATGTCCGTGACCTTGACCACGATGGCATCGCCCACGGCGACCACATCCTCCACGCGCTCCACACGCTTGGTGTCCAGCTTGGAGATGTGCACCAGACCTTCCTTGCCCGGTGCGATCTCCACAAAGGCACCAAAGTTCATCAGGCGGGTCACCTTGCCCTTGTAGATGGCACCGATCTCGGGGTCCTCCACAATGGTCTTGATGGTGAAGATGGCGCGCTTTGCGTCCTCCTGATCCACGGCGGAGACGAACACATGGCCGTCCTCCTGCACATCGATCTTGCAGTTGCAGGTGGCGCAGATGTCCTGGATGACCTTGCCGCCCTTACCGATCACGTCCTTGATCTTATCAGTAGGGATCATCATGCTGAACATCTTGGGAGCCCAGCGGCTCAGCTCCTCACGGGGCTGTGCGATCACGGGCTTGATGATCTCGTCCAGGATGTACAGGCGGCCCTTGCGGCACTTCTCAAAGGCCTCGGCAATGATATCGTAAGTCAGGCCATCGATCTTGATGTCCATCTGGATGGCAGTGATGCCCTTGCGGGTGCCGCCCACCTTGAAGTCCATATCGCCGTGGAAATCCTCCACGCCCTGAATATCCAGCATGGTCATCCAGCGGTCGCCCTCGGTGATCAGCCGCAGGAGATACCGGCAACAGGTGCCTTGATGGGCACACCGGCATCCATCAGAGCCAGGGTGGAACCGCAGATGGAAGCCTGAGAGGTGGAGCCGTTGGAGCTCAGGACCTCAGAGACACAGCGGATGGTGTAGGGGAACTCCTCCAGAGAGGGCAGTACGGGAACCAGAGCGCGCTCTGCCAGTGCGCCGTGGCCGATCTCGCGGCGGCCGGGGCTGCGGGGTGCGCGGGCCTCGCCGACAGAATACGGCGGGAAGTTATAGTGATGGATGTAACGCTTGGTCTGCTCGTCGGTCAGATCGTCCATCAGCTGGTTGTCCTTGGTGCCGCCCAGGGTGCAGGTGGTCAGCACCTGGGTCTGGCCGCGGGTGAACATACCGGAGCCGTGGACCCGGGGCAGGATGCCCACTTCGGCAGCCAGCGGGCGGATCTCGTTGATGCCGCGGCCATCCACGCGCTTGCCCTCATCCAGCAGCCAGCGGCGGACAACGTACTTCTGCATCTTGTAGCTGACAAGGTCGAGATCTGCGTCAGACAGGTCGGGGTACTCCTCAGCGATCTTGTCCATGATGGGCAGCAGGGCAGCATCCCGCACATTCTTGTCGTCCGTATCCATGGCGGCCTTGAAGTCGTCCAGATACTTGTTCTGGATGGCGTGGAACACATCCATATCCAGACCCACCACCTGGAAATCGATCTTCGGCTTGCCGCGCTCTGCAACGATGCCGTTGATGAAGGTGATGATCTTCTTGATCTCAACGTGGGCGGCCTTGATGGCATTGAGCATGGTGTCCTCGTCCACCTCGTTGGCACCGGCCTCGATCATCACGATCTTGTCCATGGTGGCGGCAACGGTCAGGGCCAGGTCGCTCACCTTGCGCTGCTCCTGGGTGGGGTTCAGGACGATCTCACCGTCCACCAGGCCCACCTGAACACCGCCGATGGGGCCGTTCCAGGGGATCTCAGACACAGCGGTGACCAGAGACGCACCGATCATGCCGGCGATCTCAGGGCTGCAATCAGGTCCAGGCTCATCACGGTCATGGTGATGCAGACATCGTTGCGCATCTCCTTGGGGAACAGCGGCGCATGGGGCGGTCCACCACGCGGCTGGTCAGGATGGCACGCTCACCGGGGCGGCCTCACGGCGCATAAAGCTGCCGGGGATGCGGCCTGCGGCGTAGAGCTTTTCCTCATACTCCACGTTCAGGGGGAAGAAATCCACACCTTCACGGGGCTTGGGCTCATCACAACGTTGCACAGCACGCAGGTCTCGCCGTAGCGGATCAGGGCGCTTGCGTTGGACAGGCCGCACATCTTGCCCATCTCGACCTTGAACGGACGGCCAGCCAGCGTGGTCTCGTAGACCTTGAAGTTTTCAAAGGTCTCTTTGCGGGAACCAAATTCAATTGCCATTTGGTTTTGCCTCCTTTGTCCTTTTGCGGTTTATCTTCTTATCTTCCAAAAGGCAGCGGCCAGCGCATCATAGCAATAAAGCCAACGCCCGTGCTTTTTACAGCACAGGCGCTCGATTTACTGCTGCAACGCGCAGCAGCGGCCTGTTGTTCCTCAAAAAGAGCAAAGGGCAGGCACCACAATGCGGTACCTGCCTCTGTTTTCTATTACTTACGCAGACCCAGGGTTGCGATCAGAGCACGGTAACGCTCGATGTCCTTCTTCTGGAGGTAGGCCAGCAGATTGCGGCGGCGGCCAACCATCTTCATCAGACCACGGCGCTGTGGTGATCGTTAGGGTTCTTCTTCAGGTGCTCGTTCAGCTCGTTGATGTGAGCGGTCAGCAGAGCGACCTGAACCTCGGGGGAGCCAGTGTCCTTCTCGGTCAGAGCGACTTTGGCCATAACT
>ENA-OQIO01000237-OQIO01000237.1-human-gut-metagenome-genome-assembly--contig:-NODE-237-length-29392-cov-3.615206_pt1 | contig 29392 bp, 32 predicted proteins | sample MGYA00242573_ERZ504737 | MGnify/ENA primary metagenome ERZ504737 (study PRJEB26092, sample SAMD00036203) | human gut metagenome | host: Homo sapiens | study: EMG produced TPA metagenomics assembly of...
CCGCAAAAAACATGAGTAAGTAGCCAAAATACCTTTTGCCCCCAATATCATGGTAATTTGAATTTACAAGATTTCGGTTTCTATAGTTTCAGCCAACGAACAGCATCAGGCAGGGATTTGCTCTGCTGGCAGCGTGGGCAGGGGAACTTTGAGCTAGCCGCTAACTCCGGCTATGATTCACGAGGTCAGCTGACCCTCGCGAAAGCCTGCGTAAGCGTCGGATCTCAAAGCTTCCCCTAAGCGCCCACAAAGTGCTGCCTGCAGAGCAAATCCCTGCCTGATGCTGTTCGTTGGCTGAAACTATAGAAACCGAAATCTTGTAAATTCAAATTACCATGATATTGGGGGCAAAAGGTATTTTGGCTACTTACTCATGTTTTTTGCGGGATAACTATTCAGTAGCCATTATCCCGCGAGGTGTTTTGGCATAAATATGCCAAATCCCGAGACATACAAGCAAAAATGCCATCACTGAAGGTGATTTTAAATGCATTTTTGCTCGTAACTGTGAAGGTACTGAACAGTTACTTTGCGGATTTCTTATTTCTGTCTTATATAGATAAGCATATAACAAAAAGAAATAGCATCACACGCCAAAGTGATTGCTATTTCTTTTTAATATAATATCGCAGAAGGCAAGTCGGCTTTTCACCGGATTCCCTTCCTATGTAGATGATTTCCCAGATTACCTGTCTTTCAGGGAGCGCATTTTTTTACTTGCTATGCTTCAACCTCAATCAGATCTTTCGTAAAGTGGTTCAGGACTTCGCAACCGTCTTCGGTGATCAGGACCAGGTCTTCGATTCTTACGCCAATGCCGCCCGGGACATAGATGCCCGGTTCTACGGAGAAGCACATGCCTGGTTTCAGGACTTCTTCGTTGGTGAAGGAGACATCGCCAAACTCGTGGACTTCCAATCCGATGTTGTGTCCGGTACGATGGGTGAAGTATTGGCCATAGCCCTGTTCTTCGATGTAGTCTCTGGCTGCGCGGTCTACGTCGCAGAATCTTGCACCCGATTTTGCAGCTTCGATACCGCGGCGGTTGGCTTCTTTGACGATCGCATAGATTTTCTTTGCCTCTTCGCTGGCTTTTCCGATAAATACAGTTCTTGTCATATCAGCACAGTATCCGTTGACCAGGCATCCCACATCCAGGACTACCGCATCGCCATAACTTCCTTGGGAATCGTCTGTTTCATGATGCGGATCTGCTGCATGGGCGCCGTACGCGATGATCGGCTCGAAGGAATGTCCCTGAGCACCGTTTTTCAGATAGATTTTCAGAAGTTCTTCTCCCAGCTCCGCTTCTGTCATTCCTTTGCTTACAAGCGGGATCAGTTCTTCGATACTGGTATCGTTACAGCGGGATGCCACACGCATCTTTTGCTGCTCTTCTTCTGTTTTGATCTGGCGGATATGATCTATGATCGTGGATGCATTACTATACGCATCTCCCACCTGAAGTTCCATCAGGCGAAGCAGGAACCGCGCCGGCCAGGTTTTGTCGATACCGATGGTTCCACCTTTTCTCATATGGGAAGCCAGAACTTCCACACAGTCATCGGTATCATCAAAGTATACGACTTTGATTCCCAGTTTTTCTTCATCCTGCGGAAACAGCTTTCCGATCACCAGTACCGGCTCTTTTTCCACATCCAGTCGTAGAACCATCATACGTTCTCCACATGCATAATACTGTCCGGTCAGATAATACACAGCCATCGGATCTGTCACAAGAAACTGTTCCAGATTCATCTTGCGCATGTCTTCGATTACTTTTTCTATTCTTGTCATGTCCATTTTCATTCGTCCTTTCTTTTTGCACCCGGTTTTTCTTTTAAGTTTTCCCGGTGCACCCGTGTTTCTCACGGTCTCTGCCCTGCATTATACACCTGTTTATTTCCATATACCATACTATTTTGTCAGTTCCGTTATTCTCCGTAAACTTTGCAAATTCTAATATTTCATCTTATACAGGATTATTTTTTTACTTTCACTAAAATAATCTGTTTTATATCAGCAAAAGGCGAAAAGCCTTTTAAAAACTTTTCGCCTCTTGCAATCACTCATTTATTTTATGACAGCGGAATATACGCATGATACAGTTGGTCATTTCCTTTTGCTACCGGTCCGGCTTCTTCGTACCAGTTGTATTCTACTTCTTCCTCTTCGTCTCCCCACACTTCCGGGCAGTCGGTTTCTTCCCAGTCTAACGGGATTTTGTGATGATCCTGCCGGGATGCTTTTAACATAATCTGGTGCAGTTCTTCGTTTTCTTCTGCTGTCAGCACTCCTGGTTTTGCTGAGACAAACAGAGAGGTTCCGGACTCTGCAACAACATCCGCCCACTGACGGTTCAGACTCCACGGGATGGAACCCGTAATACCTACGCAGTCCGCATCCACATCAAAAAATGTTCCATGCTGTGGCAGACAGAATGCCAGGGTGTTGACTCCCATTTTCTTTGTTCTCTCCCAGGTGATACCGCTGGTATCGTCTCCGGTTCGCTGCAGCTGCATCAGACCTGCCCCCAGATGGCCGATGGTATTACAGCCCATGATCAGAGTATGGTGCTTTTTCGCAGTTTCATAAATTGCCTGGTACAGTCCGGTTACAATCTCCGCACTGGTCTTTGAAGTATCGTAAAATTGCCATCCGTCCTCTGTCGGGAACGGGTTCATCTCCACGCCCCACCTTCCGAAGATATCAAAAGTGGTAAAATCATGTTTGATCAGTGTATAACCCCAGTTACAGATCCTTTCCACATCTTCCTGAATATAGGAAAGGACTCCCGGATGGGAAGGATCCAGACAATCGTTATGGGATAATCTCCATTCCTTGGGAATCGTCTCTTCTTCATTCAATAAGAATCGAACCCAGATGCCAGGGCGTACGCCTTTTTCTTCCAGTTTTTTTGCCAGTGCACTCATATCAGGGAATTTTTTATTTCCCTTTTTCCATGGACCACCATTGTACTCATTCAGGCGGTGATGTTCTTGCCAGCAGTCATCGATCACCATGTACGGCGGATTGTCCACGCCTTTGGTCAGTTCCACGATATAGTCGGTATCCTGCAGGATCTCTTCTTCTGAACTGTCTCCATAAGCATAATACCAGTTATTACTTCCATAAACCGGATAGTCCGGTAAGATCGGATCGGTACACATGACTTTGCAAAACTCTCTGGCACTTTCGAAAGTCCCCATTCCTTCAGTTTGCATCGCTACGATCTGAGCAGCCCGAAGTTTTCTACCGGAAAGCTGCACACCGGTACCGCCACAGCGCACATCCATCACCAGTGTAATTCCACGGGTATCTGCCTGCCAGAAACACATGGCGGAAGGTCTTACCTTTACCCCATATCCTGTCACAGTTTCTCCGACCGCTGCCAGAAAATACCACGGCATAAAACGACTGCCGCTGACACCTTTCCAGTCCACATCCCCGTATGTTCTCTCCCAGGAACCGCCAAGGATCCGCGATTTCTTATTGACCGGGGTGTTCCAGCGGAGTTTGATCGTTTTTACTTTTGTCTGATCTGCGGTCAGCCAGACTTCTTCTGCTTCCGGTGTGGTTTCATATGTTACAACAACATCGTCTTTTTCTGTTTTCTGTGCATCCTTCTCCCCGATCCAGCTGCCATCTTCTGTCTCTACAGTAATAAACGAAGGAATTCCTAATCTGTATTGTTTTTGCATAATCCTGTCTCTCCTTTTTCCTTCAGTAAGTTTTCAGGCTGACACTAACGTGCTGTTTAAAAAATTTTTTATCAATCCACTTTCTTAATTGTATACAGTAAGGAAGCAAAATCTCCACCCTTTTTATTCAGCTCCTGTCTGTCGACCGGGATACCTGCACGCATCAGTTCATCCCCGTATGCTTCATATGTTTTTACCTGATTTCCTTCTGTATCGTAACCGTAGCGTTTTGCCAGTTCTGTGTCGAAAGATGAGACGGGGTCAGATCACAGCTTACCTGATATTTTGCATCCGGATCCAGACCTTCCAGTTTCAGGCGCAGCCAGGATGCATTGACTTTGTTCAGTCTCTGGTACAGTGCCGCCACTGCCTGTGTCTTATCCTGAGAAACAACCATCCATGCCGTCTCATTTCCTTCAAACGGATTCAACAGACGGTAGAAATCGCCGTCTACCTGGATCAGTTCCCGGTATTCTTTCATAAATGCAATTTGTTTTTTAACACTTGCCATCTCCGCATCACTGAGCAGATTCAGATCCAATTCATAACCGAAAGTTCCAAAGTAAGCGACATTCGCTCTTGTCTCGATCGGTGTCATACGGTATAACTGATGGTTCGGTACCGCAGATACATGAGATCCCATGCTGACGATCGGATATACATAAGAAGTACCGTACTGGATCTTGGTTCTCTCACTGGCATCGGTATCATCACTGGTCCATGTCTGTGGTGCAAAATACAGCATGGCAGGATCAAATCTTGCGCCACCGCTTGCACAAGACTCAAACAGGATCTCCGGGAATTCTGTGGTCAGTCTGGTATACAGATCATACACACCTAAAATATATTTGTGCATCACTTTACCCTGCTGGGACGGTTCGGTTCCTTTACTGTATGGCTCCGTCATATAACGATTCATATCCCATTTAATATAGGAAATCGAGGATTCCCGGATCACTTTTGCAACCATCTCATAAATATAGTCAACCACTTCTTTTTCGAAAAATCCAGAACAAACTGATGTCTTGCATGCGACTCAAAACGTTCCGGTGCACTGATGATCCAGTCCGGATGTGCACGATAAAGATCACTGTCTTTGTTGACCATCTCCAGTTCTACCCACAGACCAAATTTCAGTCCCAGTTCTTCTACTTTTCTGGACAGACCACTGATGCCGGATGGCAGTTTTTCCAGATTGACATACCAGTCACCCAGTCCACGGTAGTCATCGTTTCTCGCACCAAACCAGCCGTCATCCAGAACAAAGAGTTCCACACCTGCTTCTTTCGCTTTTTTCGCAATATTCAGGATTTTTTCTTCATTAAAATCAAAATAGGTTGCTTCCCAGTTGTTTAACAGGATCGGGCGTGCCTGGTCTCTCCAGGTTCCGTGCATCAGACGTTTCCGGTAGATTCTGTGATATGTCTGGCTCATCTTATTCAGACCCTGATCGCTGTAAACCATAACTACTTCCGGTGTCTGGAAGGATTCTCCCTGTGTCAGTTCCCAGCTGAAGTCTTCCGGATTGATTCCCATCATCACACGGGTCATATCAAAAGTGGAGACTTCTACCTGTCCCAGATGGTTGCCGCTGTATACCAGGCTGAAGCCGTATACTTCGCCCTGATTTTCCGTGGTATGCGGACGTTTCAGTGCTAGGAACGGATTCTGCTCCGCGCCGCTGCAGGTACCGTTTAAGCTCTGGATGCTCTGGATACCCATTTCCAGTTTTCTGTTCTTCACATAACGCTCTCTTGCCCAGCCGCCGGAAAGCTGTACCATCTCATAATCCATATCATTGAATTCCACACTGGCACTCATGATCTTATCCAGAACGATCTTCTCACTTCCTTTGTGGCAGATCTTTGCATTTCTTGTGAGCACCGGATACTCTTCGTAGATTGTATAAGAAAGGATCAGGTCAGTATCCATCACTGCATCGTGAAGAGTGACTTCCAGGGTCTGCGCCTCATCTTCATTTTCCACATAAGTAGCTGGCAGCGGAAGAATGTCTTTCTTTCCGTTATAAATTTCATGGGATGCATAGGTAAAGTTCACGATCCGGCTTCCGTTCTCCTGTACGATCGTCAGTGCCGGGCTTCTGTAATCACCGGTTCCATAAGTCGGGAATTCCTGTTTTGTATACTGCATGGAAAGGATACCCGGTTCCGGAACATTGATGGACATCTGGGAACGCATACACTCTTCATGAAGGTAGGTAAAATCTTCCCGGTCATGAATTCTCTTTCCATAATATAACTGCTCTAACTGCTCATTTTCCATGATACGAATGATATAACTTACTTCGTTGTTATACAGATGAAAACATCTGCTCTCTTTGTGAAATACAATTGCCATTTTTTTTCTCCTTTCAAACCAAGCCGGCGCACACACCTGTCACGCCGGCTTTTCATCGCCTTATCTTTATTATAACTTACCACCGCTGGTTGCGATACCCTCAATAAACTGTTTCTGGAAGATCATGTACAGAACGATCATCGGGATACAGGCGATCAGGGATGCTGCCATCAGTTCCGGGAATTTGGAGCTGTACTGTCCCTGCATTTTAGCCAGTGCAGAAGAAAGTACCAGCATATCTTTGTCTGTGTTAACGATCATTGGCCACATCAGATCTTTGAAGGCAAACACTGCAGTAAAGATGCCAAGTGCTACCATGCTTGATCTGGTCAGCGGAGCCATGATATACAGGAAGGTCTGTCCGATGTTACATCCATCCAGACGGGCAGCCTCTTCCAGATCGTTTGGCAGTCCCATATAACCCTGGCGAAGCAGGAAGGTACCGAAAGCGGTTACCATACCGGGGAATACCAGAGCAAAGATCGTATTTAACATTCCCATTTTACTTACCATCAGATACTGTGGTGTAATGAAGATCTGTCCCGGAACCATCATCTGCAGTAGTACCAGGGAGAAGCAGAAATCTCTTCCCTTAAAATGCAGACGTCCAAATGCATAACCAGCCATGGTTGCTGTCAGAACCGCACAGAGTACACGGAAGAAAATCATCAGCAGCGTGTTTTTGTACAACAGCAGGAAGTTCATATTTCTGATAACTTCCTTGAACGCGTCCGTTCTCCACTCTTTCGGGAAGATGACAAACGGATTCACACTGGTTGCCTCTGTTACTGTTTTAAATGCTGTTAAAATCATCCATAAAAATGGAACTAACATCGTGATTGATACAAGGATCATAATGACCTGGATCAGGACATTAATCACTGTCTGTTTTGTTTTCATGCTGTCCATACTGCTTCCTCCTTCCTAATTGTAGAATACCCATTTTTTCTGAGCAACCATCTGGATTGCAGTAATGATCAGGGTGATAAGTAACAACAGGATAACTATCGTGGAACCGTATCCGACATTCTTGTTCGTAAAGGTGTATTTATAGAACAGGAATACCAGAGACTGTGTCTTTTCCAGTGCCGGGTTGGATTTTTCCATTACCATGTAGATCAGATCGAATACCTGCAGGGAGCCGATGATACGTGTGATCATAACAAAGAAAATGGTAGGGGATAACAACGGGATCGTAATGTTAAAGAAACATTTTACGCCGGTTGCTCCGTCAATTTCGGCTGCTTCATAATAGTCATGCGGAATCTCCTGCAGACCTGCGATAAACAGTACCATGTTGTAACCGATGATCGACCAGACACCGATCACCGCAATGGAAAATACTGCAATTTTCGGATCCGAGATCCATTTTGTATGTACATGGAACAGGTTGTTGATCAGACCGAAATCCGAGTTAAACAGCCATCTCCAGACCATGGCTACTGCTGCCGGAGCTGCAACCATCGGAAGGAAAATGATCGTACGATATGCAGTTCTTCCTCTCATCTTTCTGTTCAGCAGAACTGCCAGAACCAGTGCGATACAGATAGAAAACGGAACTTCTACGATCGCATATTTGAAGGTATTGATCAGTGCCTGCCAGATTTCCGCACTTTCGAATACCTTTTTATAGTTTTCAAAACCGATAAAGATATTTCCTTTACCGAAATCACCGGTCTTAAAAAAGCTCTGATAAATTGTCTGGAAAATCGGGATAATATTTAATACAACCAGACCGATCACGGTTGGAAGGATAAACAGCCAGCCCCATAAAAATTCGCTTCGCTGTCTTCCGGTTGTTTTCACTTTCGCTTTACCTGCCAAACTACTCACTCCTTTTTTCAAACACAGGCAGATTCTTTCGAACCTGCCTGCTCTTTGGTTACGCTTAATTTTTCCAGTTACTGTCGAATTACTGCTCGTCTGCCAGGCATTCGTTCATCTGATCTGCCATTGCTTTACAAGCTTCTTCCATGGTTTTGTCACCACTGAATACGTCTTTCATGATTTCACTGTCTTCATTTTCCCATGTTACTGTAGTTCTGGAGTATGGTCTGATTACCATGTCATCCATCATGTTCAGATAAGCCTGCAGGTTGAAGTCTGCGGATTTTGCCCATGCATCAGATGTTCCTGTATATGCGGACATTGTTACACCAAGTTCTGCCTGTTTTTCCTGAGCTTCTTTGGATCCCAGGTATTCGATCAGCTGCCAAGCTTCATCCGGATGTTCGGTTGTTGCAGATGCTGCCCAACCGAGTCCGTTATAGATAGATGCTCTTCTTCCTGTTGTTGCGCTCTTCGGAAGTTCTACGCAGTCACAGTTTGCGGCTGTGTATTCGTTGTCACGGTATGCAGCCAGCATCCAGGAACCCTGTGTGATCATGGCAACTTTACCGGATTCGAACAGAACGTCGTTACCGTTCTCAGACATGGTTTCCAGAGAAGGCATTACACCGTCATTGATCCATCCTTCCATGGTCTGCATTGCTTCAATGGTTTTCGGATCGTCCCATCCGGACTGTGTCTTGTCATCATTGATGATGTATCCGCCGTTATCGTAAACCATGTTATAATAACCATCCTGGTTGCTTCCATTTCCCATCGCAAGACCATACTGACTTCCGTCATCTTTTGTCAGTTTCTTTGCTGCTTCTGTTACATCATCCCAGGTCCAGTCTGCGGTAGGATACTCCAGTCCGGCTTCATCAAACAGTGTTTTGTTGTACCACAGTGCGATGGTATCTACATCTTTCGGCACTGCATAGTATTTATCATCGTATGTATACAGTCCCCAGATATCTTCCGGATAATTTGCCGGATCGATCTCACTGCTGTCTGCGATTTTATCTGTCAGATCCAACAGCATATCATTGGACATGTATCTTTCACTTTCATTGGAATGCATCCAGAATACATCCGGTAAAGATCCGCCTGTGCGCCGGATTCCAGCAGTGTCCAGTACTCGTCCCATTTAACAACGGAAACTTTTGTTTTGATGCCGGTCTTCTCTGTGAAATCGTTCATGATCTGTGTAAGTCCAGGTTCCTGGTTGGAATCCCAGATGGTTACGGACAGTGTGACATCTGAGCTGTCAGAGCTGTCTGTGGAATCTGTGGATTCTGCATCGGATGATGAACTGTCGGATGAGCTGCTTGAGCTTCCGCCACCGCATGCTGCCATGGACAGCGCCATTGTACCTGCCAGTAAGAGTGCCATTGCTTTTCTGAATTTCATATATTTTTCCTCCTTATGATGAGATCTTATCAGGGATCTGTTCCTTCGTTTCTGCTCCCTGATCGTTGAGGCTATTATACGCAAATATGTCAAAATGATAAATGGTGTATGTTTTAAAAATATGGTTAAATGTTATGTCTTTTGTGTATTTCCTATGTTTTTTTATTGTTTTTTTTGTCTTTTTTTATATATGTTTTTATATGTTCTTACTCTATTTTTCACTGTTTCACCGTTTTTTTATCTATATTTTACCGTCTTCTTATGGCATTATACTTTTCATTTTTACAGCATTGCCTAACATTTTTCCATATTTTCCAAATGAATTCTCTTTTTTAAACAATTTTCCGCCCACTTATATGTATAAATTGAACAATATAGATTTTTGTATTCCAGAAATGTTTTGCATTTTGCCATCTCCGGTGCTAGAATGAGTTATCGTGCAGTTTTTCCTGCACTCGCATTTTTATCAAAGGAGGCATTTTGATATGAATTTTTTTAATGAAAACAACCTTATCTTTGTAGCACTGAATAAAATCGGCGACATCATTCTCGCCAATCTTCTGTTTATCCTCTGCAGCATCCCGCTAGTTACCATTGGTCCTTCACTGACAGCACTCTACCATTGTATGCTGCGCACGGTTAAGGGGAACAACAACGGAACGGTCAAGACATTTTTCCGGGCATTTCGTCAGTCATTCCGGCAGTCTCTGATCGTCTGGCTGGGTCTGGTAGTGGTCGGACTGCTGCTGTTTCTCGACACCCGTTTTCTTTTACAGACAGGTTCTGATACAGGTAAGATTTTTTATTATCTCTCCGGGATCGTACTGGCACTTGTCGTAATCCTGGCGCTCTACATCTTTCCTGTGATCGCAGCTTTTACAAATACACTGAGAAATCTTTTAAAGAATGCTTTCTTATTTGCCTTCATGCATTTTCCTTCCACACTTACCATCGCTGTGATCTCCATTCTGCCGATGTATATGACCTATCATGATCTGAAACTGCTGCCTCTGTATGCATGCTGCTGGTTTTTCTTTGGTTTTGGACTGACCGCTTATATCAATTCATTTTTCTTCTATCGGATGTTCAGACCTTATCTTGAGACGTCTGAAAATGAAGAAGCAATTTCTGTAATCGATGATGAACATCCTCAATAATCAAATATAATCCCTTTGAAACGCAGAAACGTTTCCCTGAATCGGTGATAACTATACACTGCAACGAAAAAGGCGGCGCAGAGATGTCTTCCCATACTCTGTGCCACCTTTTTTCATTTTCTCCAAATATCTCCCCGTTCTTTCACACTCCAAGAATCTTCCTCAACTCATTGTGCGGCCGTTCCGGATTCTTCTGATAAATATCCACATAATTCCAGTCGCTGCTTCTGTCGCAAAACGCCGGGTACAGGAACCCGCACTCCGGCTGTCCCGGCTCGTAGTCGCCGCTGACCGGGGCGAAGATGCAGATCAGATATTCGTAGACTTCTTCTGACTCTCCCACCCGCTCATGATCTGCCGCTTTCACCGGGATATCGTAGCGATCATGGAACATATACACGGCATAATCTCCGTAGGACGGTACTCTTCCCCTGCAATCTCATAAAAGGTATCCATCAGTGCATCATTTTTCAGTCCGCTGTTCTTGATCCCGTTTAACAGCTGCCACATGGTTCCCGCTGTCATCTGTTCTTTCGGAAACTGGTACCGTTTCAGATTGACATTTGTTTCCGAAAACGGAACTGCTTTTGCCAGTGCCAGATTTTTCTCCTTATCTGCCGGAGACAATTTCAGGAAGTTGGTATTAAAGGTTCCGTCCACATACCCTTCCCGATCCATGTAAGCTCCCGCGATCCGTGTCATCGAGGATCGTTTTACTGTCATCCGCCGGGTCAGTTCCAGCATATCTTCTCTGTTAATCCGCATAATTTTCTCTCCGTCCGCTTCTTATAGCATATATAACATCACCATCAGTGGCATCGTCACTATGCATACCAGCGTAGTGAATACATTGATCGAGCTTGCATACGCCGCATCTCTCTTGTAAAGCTGAGCCATCTGTGTGATCGTTACCGCCGTCGGCGCAATCACTGCCAGCAGGCTGATGAGCAGGATCGTTTTTGCATTCTCCATCGGGATCAACGGTGCCGCCAGTTTCAGGCACAGGGTAATGATTCCCGGCACTACGATCATTTTCAAAAATACGATACCATAGATTCTCCGTTTTCCAAAGACCAGCTTCCAGTCAACTCCCGCCAGAAGCATACCGATCATCACCATACTGATCGGACCGATCATACCCGCAAGGGATGAAGTCATAGAATCGAGAATCTTCGGCAAATGAATATTACACAGGAAAAATACCAGTCCCGCCAGAATCGCGATCAGATTGATATTCTGCACGATTTTCTTCCAGTTCACCTGGCGCTGTCCCTGCATCAGAGACTGTCCGTGGGTCCATACAATGATCGTCTGTACGCACATAAAACCACTGGCATAGATTACCCATTCCTCCCCCAGGATGGAAGTGACCAGCGGCAGGATCAGATTACCTGCATTGGAATAAATCAGAGACGCCGTCTCCACTTCATCCATTTTCAGCAGTTTTCTCAGAATTCCACAGACCATAAACAGCACCACATGGATCAGAATCGCCACAACAACGGCAAGCAGAAAGCCATTTCTTATTTTTGTGGAATATTCAATCTGAAAAGCATGGATCGTCACGCAGGGCAAAACCAGATAAATCGTCACCATGGAAAGTACCCGGCTGTCCTCTGTCTTCACGATTCCAAGTTTAACGATCAGAAAACCAAGTCCCATAATCAAAAACAATACAGCAATCTGCTGCATCAGCAATAATGCAATCAATTTTTCATCCCCCATTTTCTTTCCTGTGCTTATTATAAATCTCCGGACTGCTTCCTACAATATATTTTTTACCGTCCTTGTCTTTTTTCTGTCAAATTCTTCCGTTGTGTGCTATGATGCTTATAATTATAAATGGTTACTGTTCACTCCGTTCCCGGTAACACGCTTCGCTGGATATTATATTCCATGCAATACATGACGAACAGAAAGTGAGATTTCTTTATGACATTACCAAACGAATCTTCTTCCTCTCACGGGGTGAAAAAACAAAATACAGACTGGCAGAATCCATGAAGGAATGTATGTGTCACACCCCGGTAGATGCCATCACCGTCCGTCAGATCACAGAAAACTGCGGTCTGACCAGACAGACCTTTTATCGAAATTTTATGGACAAATTTGATCTGATTAACTGGTACTTTGATAAATTACTGATCAAATCCTTTGAATACATGGGACAGGGAAAACTGTGCAGGAAGGGTTACAGTTGAAATTCTCCTATATTGGGGAAGAAAAAGAATTTTTCCGTGCCGCCTTCCGTTATGACCGGCAGAACTCCCTGCGGGAACATGATTTTCAGCTGATCTTCCGCTTTTATCAGGATCTGATCCAGTTAAAGACCGGCGCTCCGGCATCCGATGATATCCGATTTCTCCTTGAGATGTACTGCCACGGATCAATCTCCATGACTATCGAATGGGTACTCTCCGGCATGGCAACCTCCCCGGAAGACCTGGCACGCCTGATGGTGGAAGCCATGCCTGCGAAACTTGCAGACCTTTTTGCCTCTTTCGGCATTCTGACGGAATAAAACAAAAATTTCTTATCAAAATGTTACATTTGCCAGATTCTGTAACTTTCTTTTTTTCAAAAACATTGTTAATATAATCACAAAAGAACGGAACATCCGGAAAACGGTGATTCCCAGAAGAAAAGGAGTGTTTGTATTATGGCAAATCGTATCATGTTAAATCAGACTTCTTATCACGGAGCAGGTGCTATTCAGGAGATCGTTAATGAAGCAAAAGCACATGGATTTAAAAAGGCGTTCGTATGCTCCGACCCGGATCTGGTAAAATTCAATGTAACTTCAAAAGTTACCGACCTGTTAAAAGAAAACGGTCTGGACTATGAACTTTACAGCGACATCAAACCGAATCCAACCATCGAAAATGTACAGCACGGCGTACAGTCCTTCAAGGATTCCGGTGCTGATTATCTGATCGCTATCGGCGGTGGTTCCTCCATGGATACTTCCAAAGCCATCGGTATTATCATCGCGAACCCGGAATTTGAAGATGTCAGAAGTCTCGAAGGTGTGGCTCCGACCAAAAAACCTTGCGTACCGATCATCGCCGTACCTACCACAGCCGGAACTGCTGCGGAAGTAACCATCAACTATGTTGTTACTGATGTGGAAAGAAAACGTAAATTCGTATGTGTTGACCCACACGACATGCCGATCATCGCTGTTGTTGACCCGGAAATGATGTCCTCCATGCCAAAAGGACTGACCGCTTCCACCGGTATGGATGCTCTGACCCATGCCATCGAAGGTTACACCACAAAAGCTGCATGGGAAATGACCGATATGTTCCATCTGAAAGCCATCGAAATCATCTCCCGATCTCTCCGCGGTGCTGTTGAAAACACCAAAAAAGGTCGTGAAGGAATGGCTCTTGGTCAGTATATCGCAGGTATGGGATTCTCCAACGTAGGTCTGGGAATCGCTCATTCCATGGCTCATACTCTTGGTGCTGTTTATGATACCCCACATGGTGTTGCCTGCGCTATGATGCTGCCGATTGTTATGGAATACAACCAGGAATGCACCGGCGAGAAGTATCGTGAGATCGCACGTGCTATGGGTGTGAAAGGTGTCGATGATATGACACAGGAAGAATACAGAAAAGCCGCTATCGATGCTGTCAAAAAACTGTCCGCTGATGTGGGAATCCCATCTGTCCTCGACGCAGTTAAAGAAGACGATCTGCAGTTCCTTGCAGAATCTGCCACGCAGATGCCTGCGCACCGGGTAACCCAAAAGATGCCAGTGTGGAAGATCTGAAAGACCTGTTCCGTAAGATCATGAAATAAGCAACATTTATTAAACTCTGCAAAAAAAGAGGAAGTCTCCGATATGAGCTTCCTCTTTTTTATTTATCCGGCTTCCCGGATCTTTTTCAGAAATTCCTCCACCGGGAGCGGTCTGGAAAAATAATATCCCTGAATCATATCCACGCCCCACGCTTCCAGAAGTTCCACCTCTTCCTGCTCTTCTACTCCTTCTGCCACGATCGCATATCCCTGTTGCCGGAGAATCGTTACAATGTTACGATAAAACTCTCCTGCTACCTTATGCTGACGGATACCATTTAACATGGAGCGATCCATCTTGATACACTGGAACGGCAATTTCAGTACCGCATTCAGGTTGGCATACCCGGAACCAAAATCATCCATACACAGGCCTATACCATCTTTTACAAAGACTTCCACCGCCTCATACACCTCTTCTTTGTATTCTGTCGCAACGGTCTCTGTGATCTCAAACTGAAAAAACGACGGCTCCAATCCATGTTCCCGGATAATTTCCACCAATTGTCCGACATATCCTTTCTTCAGAAGCTGGGCCGGTGAAAGATTGTACTTGATATTTTTCAGCTGCTGCATGATTTCCGGACATTTTTGAACCATCCGGCACACTTTTCGGAACTGCTGCAGGCCAATCTCATTGATTTGTCCATTCTGCTCAGCAATCCGTATAAATATTTCCGGAGATATCGGTCCGAGACCAGGGTGATGCAGCCGGCTGAGTGCTTCTGCCGTAACAAATCTCTTTTCCCTGATCGAATAAACCGGCTGATAATATACTTCAAACAAATCTTCTTCTATCGCTCTGTAAAGATATGCTTCAATTGTTTTTTGCCGGAGAAATCCGTGCTTCACGTATTCCTCCCCCCGGACCAGCAATGTTTCCTGAGTTCTCGGAACTAGTGCCGTCAGATATCCTACATAATTCAGGAGATTTTCACTGCCAAGCTGATTCCCGTATGGTATTCCGCAGATTGCTGCTGAAAACAGAATTTCTTCCCCTTCCATGGCAATCGGATGAGAAAAATACTGCAGCAGCTTCTGCAATACTGCTTCGTATTCTTCAAAAGAGTACATTCCGATCAGTATCCTTTTCCCACTGATTCTGTAAACATAGGGACTTTCTGTAAACTCCCGTACCTGACCTGCTATCTTTTTCAAAAAACGATCTGTCCATGGAACCCCGTAAATGGTATTCAGCTGTTTTAGCTGCCGGAGATCAACAACTGCCACATGAATATCCCGTTTGCGTCTGCACTGTTCTTCTGCCCACTCCTGAAAACATTGCATATCCAAAAGTCCTGTCAGATTATCGGTATACACATACGGGTTCTGAAAAGCAAGCAGCAGAACCATCAGACAAAGTGCTATAGCAAATCCGGTCAGCAGAACTTCCTGATAAAATCCCCTGCAACAGCACACAGCTGACCATAATAAAAAGAATTTCCCAGATTATACCAAATTTTCGTTTTCCCAGTTTCTGATAATTCCGGATGCTTTCCCCACCGATCACCAGACCATACCAGACAGCCTGCATATACATCATAAGATACAGCGGCCCCCTGATATATGCTCCGTTCGCTGTGACAGAAAATAAAAGACCTGTCTGAAAATTACCCATGACCAGCACCGTAAGCACCACGGTTGGCAAAAGCAACAGACAACGTATCCCCGATAATTTTTCTTCCACTGACCATCCTGCCAGTGCCAGTGTATACAGATAAAGAACCGGTGGAATCAGCAGCTGGCACAGATAAAACAGCAATAAAATCACATACAGCATTCTGGCGAATTCCGGACGACTGTTGTCAATAACAACTGTACTGACCATATCCAGTAGAATATCTCCGATTCCAAGCATCATAAAAATCTGAAATGTTTTTTCTGTCTTGTTACCTGCATACTGTCGTTGTTTCATAAAATGATGCCATAAGACAATCAGAAAGATCAGTGCTGCCACTAAAAAATCCATATTATATCTCATAGTGGGTACCTTCCTCTTATACTTCTTCTCTTTTGTACCAGCCCTTATTGCTGTACATATTCTGATCCGCCTCGAACTTCCAGTCACTGATACTCTTTCTCATCCCCCGACTGTCCTGTAACCAGCTGAATCCCCTGGCTACTGACAGCTTCTGGTCATTGGAACGATTATATTCTTCTACCGCTGCATCCAGTCTGCGGGAAAGTTCTTCTTCGGATATTTTTATTTCCGGAAGAATCGCGCAAAACTCGTCTCCTCCTATCCGAAAACAATATCCGAGACTTCCATACGCTTTCTGGATACTCTGTGCTGCTCCAATCAGAAGTTCATCTCCGGCTCCGTGTCCATAAATATCATTTATCTGTTTCAGATGATTCATATCAATGAATATCAGCACTGCATTTTTCCAATTACAGATACCATCTTCAAGATCCTCTAAAATTTTTTCATAGGCGTACCGGTTTTTCATACCGGTCATCTGATCTTCCTGTGCCAGTTTTTTATATACCTCTGCTTCCGTCCGGAAACGCATATTTTCCACCATAGTCTTGCCAAGGCTCCACAGAAGAACAGATACAAAAACGACAATTCCCGCTTCGAAAATCAGATCGTATCCGGTAATTCCGAAAAACCAGTATAACACCAGGGTTCCCACGCCGACAAAAGCCAGAACACCGAATGCCATGAAGATCGAATATATCTGCCTGTTTTTCACTGCCTTGTATTCCCGGTATAAAAGAACACTCAGAAGGATACATCCACCCACAAGAAGCAGATGAGTAATCATCAGCATGTTGATAAGCTGAATATGGAACCAGTAGGTGCAGATACTTTGCAAAATCACATTCAGATAAAACAGAGCAATCAGCACCGATATGCTTTTATACTTCTGCATTCCTTCTGTCTCCCGCACAAACCGGATAACCGGAACACTCATAAGCATAAACGCATAAAAAGATATTTCATTGATCGCCGGTGAATAATGACTCAGATACTGCATCAGCGAAGAGTCTGTCACGCACCAGATGCCACATAAGAGCAGAAACAATCCCACACTGGCAAACCGTCGTTCTGTCATTTTCCGTGCGTGAAGATACGCATAGATTCCGATTGCGAAAATGCCCAGTACCAGCATACCCAGAACGATCACAAACACAGGCGCCGCATTCATGATCTGAAATCTGAAAATAGCTTCGCTGCTCCCCATATATACCGGTGTCAGTTTACACACTCCACTTTCCGGCACAGTATACAGAAAGCACAGCTGACTGCTTTTGTGTAACACCGGCAATGTCACGCGGCATTCCAGTTTTCTTGCCATCTGCAGGTTTCTTTTAAATCCGTAATCGCGATACTGATAAATTGTTTTTCCATCCATCTGGATCTGTAGGTGATATGGTGCTCCCCAGGTAAGAAGAACCATATCTCTGTTCTCATCCGTCACTGTATCGTTATATAATTCCAGTACTGTTCCCGGATCTTCCTGAAGTGTTGTCGGAAGAGTCACTTCTGTTCTTTCCCCGTCTTTCAGATAATACCATCCATCGCTCAGATTCCGGATTTTCTGAGTTTCCTCTCTGCCAGTCATGTCTGTTTCTTTTCCAATTACCAGAATCATCAGAACAAACATCAGAAACAGACATGCCGGAAAGATTCTCTTTTTTTGCATATATTTTTGCATCTTTCCCCTCTCCATAGAACAAAGAATGTGCCTTGGCACATTCTCGCGCCTGCGTCGGTCGCTTGCGACATCTGCCTTATACATCGCAGTGTGCATCCTCGCGAAGCGTTTTTTACTTACAGGAACGCAATTTCCTGTGAAGCGAAAAAAACCCCTGAATCACATCTCTGGATTCAGGGGTTTTTCATCCGTATATGTAACTAGTATTCCCCATTCACGACACAACGCTCAGCGATCAAAATCTGTCTCAAAAACTCCTTCCGGTGTCTTCATCGTCAGAATTCCCAGATTAAAGTTATCATCAGAAACAGTGATATGATACTCAAATACCACATCTTCCTCAAATTTGGAAAGTACCAGATACGTTCCGTTTTCTTTCCCTTCGATCTGATCACAGATATCATCATAGACCCGTTCCCCGGATATTTCTCTCGGATATCCGGAAGCTTTGATTTTTTCTTCGATTGCCTGATATAATTCTTCCATGCTTTTTCTCCATTCTCCGCTAGATTGCCATCATCCATGCCTGTTCCAGATCAGGATCTTTAATCTTTTGTTCCTGCATCATGCAGAAAATTGTCTTCCAGTAATGTTTTTTCACTTCATCGCAGATTTTTTCCGGGTTGCCTTCCTTACAGGCTTTCAGAATCGCAATATGATTGTCATACTGGTGTGCCAGAATCTTTTCTTTTTCGTTTACCAGTTCGTACCCTGCCAGCAGATTTCCATAGTACAGTTCTTTCCACGCTTTGGCAAGTCTCGGAAGTCCGGACATCAACACCAGCTGCTCATGAAAACAGTTGTCGTATTCAAAAACGCTCTCGAACTCTTCTGTTGGAATTTTTCTCATTCGTTCCAGAATCTCTTCCATTTTCTGTATCGTTTCCCCTGGTATTTTTCCGTTCAGAAACCGCACGCTGACGGCCTCATAGTTGGTACGAAGCAGATATACTTCATAGGAATCCCAGAAAGAAAATGTCCGCACGGAACATCCTACATTTCTGGTATACTCTACGATCCCTTCGTTTTCCAGCTGGCGCAGTGCTTCCCTGATCGGCCCCCGGCTGGTCTGGAATTCGTGTGCCAGTTCCATTTCCACGATCCGCTCCCCAGGGCGTATCTGATGATTCATAATCTTGGTCCGGATTGCATTCACTACACTTTCTCTTAATGTTTGGTATAATAATTCGCTCATGTATCTTCCTGTCTTACTTTATTATCTTACCACGAAATATTTTATCTGAATTTCCGGGCACTGTAAAGTATTTCTTTTCGTCACTGTTCAGTACCTTCACAGTTACAGTGGCTACTGAACAGTTACTTCTTTTCTATTTAACAACACCAGATTGCTCCGTACTTCGTACTCCCGCAATCCGCCAAACCATTTGGTATCACATTTTCTTAATAATGTTTTTGATGATTTCCACGGACAGATCCATGCCTTCCACCGCGATGTGTTCAAACGGACCATGGAAGCCGTCTCCGCCGGTACCCAGGTTGGGACATGGCAGACCGACAAAGCTTAACCGTGCACCATCTGTGCCTCCGCGGATCGGGGCGATATCCGGTTCCACGCCTGCTTCTTTGCACGCCTCTTTTGCGTAATCGATCAGCTGCATGCACGGCTCGATCTTCTCACGCATGTTGCGGTAAGATTCTTCGATCTTTACTTCCGCGGTTCCCTCGCCGTAGGTTTCATTGATCTGTGCGACCGCCTGACGGAGTTTCTCCTGTTTTTCCACAAATGTGACCGGATCAAAGTCCCGGATGATGTAACGCATCACTGCCTGTTCCACATTGCCGTTGAATTCAGTCATGTGATAGAATCCTTCATACCCTTCCGTCTTCTCCGGGCACGCATCTTTTGGAAGAAGTCCGTGGATTTCCATCGCGATGTCTGTGCATTTTTCATGATATCTTTTGCACTCCCCGGATGCACATTGACACCATGAACAGTGACCTCCGCGCCTGCCGCGTTAAAGTTTTCAAACTGGATCTCACCTTCATGGCTTCCGTCTAACGTATATCCGTACGTTGCGCCGAATTCTTTGATTTTCAGATACTGTGCACCGCCACCCACCTCTTCATCCGGGGTAAATGCGATACAGATTTTTCCGTGCGGTGTCTTTTCCCGCATCAGTTCTTCTGCTGCTGTCAGGATCTCGGCAATCCCGGCCTTGTCATCGGCTCCCAGAAGAGAAGTTCCGTCGGTTGTGATCAGCGTTCTTCCCTTATAACCTTTCAGTCTCGGAAAATCTTTTACTGCCAGAACTCTGCCGGAAGTTCCGAGCACCACATCTTCTCCGTTATAATCCTGAATGATCTGTGGTTTCACATTCTGCCCGTTAAAGTCCGGTGCGGTATCCAGATGCGCGATCAGACCAAGCGGTGCCACATCTTCCATTCCCTCCGTGGCCGGAAGATATCCGTAAACATATCCATATTCATCCATCGACACATCCGAAAGTCCCATCTCTTTCATCTCTTCTACCAGAAGATTCCCAAGGTCGAGCTGTCTTTTTGTAGTTGGAACCGTTGTGCTGTTTTCGTCGCTGGTCGTCCATACTGTAATATATTTCAGTAAGCGTTCATAAGCTTTCATCTTTTTTCTCCCTGCGTTTTCCCTTTTACTTTTAGAAAAATACAGCCCGGACTGCTTATCCGGGCTGTATCGTTGCATTGCATTTATTTATGCCTGATGGGTATATCCGAAGAAGAAATATCCCAGTGGGCAGTAGTACATACCTTCAATGCCGTCAGCCAGCATATATTTCTGTGTATAGAAGTACAGTGGAGCCAGTACGCTGTCTTCACCGATCAGTTTGTCTTCTGCCTGGTGCAGCAGATCCATACGTTCTGCGTTATCTGTTGTTGTCTTTGCCTGTTTGATCAGAGCGTCGTAATCATCGTTTGCATACTGTGCATCGTTGTTTCCGCCACCTGTCATCCACATGTCCAGGAAAGAAATCGGGTCGTTGTAGTCTGCGATCCAGCCGTTACGTGAGATGGAGTAATCTCCATCTTTACGTGTCTGCAGGAATGCTGCCCACTCCTGGTTGTTCAGAGTTACTTTTACGCCCAGTTCTTCTTCCCACATAAACTGCAGAGCTTCTGCTACAGCTTTGTGAGCATCACTGGTGTTGTACAGGTATTCTACAACCGGGAATCCTTCGCCGTTCGGATATCCCGCATCTGCCAGAAGCTTTCTTGCTTCATCACAGTTTGCTTCATAGTCAGCATCGGTCGGTTTATAGTAATCTCCGCCTACTGTACGGAAATCGTCGCCAGCTGCACCGTCTGCATCATATACACCGGATGGAACAAATCCACCAGCTTCTATCTGTCCGGACTGTGTTACCTGGTTTACAATGTAAGTACGGTCGATTGCCAGAGAGAATGCTTTACGAACTCTCGGATCGTCGAAAGGTGCTTTCTGTGTCTGGAAGCATACATAGTAAGTTCCGATATATCTACGATCTTCATATCTCCGGAAGCGATCAGGTTAGCGATCTCTGCCTGCGGTACATCTTGGATGAAATCAAGTTCACCGGAGTTGAAACCGGACAGCATAGCGTTCTGGTCATCCATCAGTTTGAAGGTGATGGTTTCCGGTCCAAGGTTTTCTACATCATAGTAGTTTTCATTTTTCTCTACTACGATCTGAGAGTTATGTGTCCACTCTTTCAGTTTGTAAGCACCATTAGAAATATAAGTAGCTGTGTCAAATGTCCACTGATCTCCAGCTTCTTCGATGATATCCTGACGTACAGGCATCATAGCCGGGAATGCACACAGCTCTTCAAAGTAGCTCAAATCATTAACCAGAGTTACTTCAAAAGTTTTGTCATCTACTGCTTTTACAGCCAGTTCATCCGGATCTTTTTCTCCTGCGATGATCTCATTGGCATTTACCACACCGTCCAGCATGTAGTTGTAGTCCGCTGCTGTCTCCGGGTTTACCAGACGTTTCCAGGAGTACTCGAAGTCACCTGCTGTTACGTCTTTTCCATCAGACCATTTGATACCGTCACGCAGTTTGAAAGTATAAGTTACGGTTCCGTCATCGTTCTCTGTTTTTTCATAGCTTTCGGCCTGTCCCGGAACCAGTTTTCCGCTGTCAGCAGTTCCGTCAGTACATTGGCAACTTCTCCGCTGTCTTCCCATTTCATCAGACCTTCAAACAGATGCAGAGCCATGATGCCACCGTCTACAGAACTGTTCAGCGCCGGGTCCATAGTCATAGGTTCAGAAGCCAGGTTTACAGTAATGTTGAAGTCACCGTCGCTTGCTGTGTCCTCTGTTGCGGCGTCATCTTTGGTTTCTTCCTCTGCTGCGTCATCAGCAGTGTCTTCTGTTTTAGCTGCGCTGTCGTCTTTTGCTGTAGTGTTGCTGTTTCCGCAACCTGCAAACATAGATACGGTAAATGTTGCAGCTAACAGGATGGATAAAACTTTTTTCTTCATATTATCCCTCTCTCCTTTTCCTTTTATTGATAAACAGGAGCATCCACTATCAGATTTCCTGCATTATCCGGTTATTTTTCATCTACTCTTCCAGCAAATGGCATGCTACCCAGTGACCTTTTTCGTACTCCTTAAAGGTCGGTACGACCTGTTTACATTTTTCGGTCGCATACGGGCAACGGGTATGGAACCGGCATCCGCTTGGCGGATTCATCGGAGACGGAATGTCTCCTTCGAGCACGATTCTCTGTCTGCTTCTGCTTACCTGCGGATCCGGAACCGGAACTGCAGAAAGCAGGGTTTTGGTATATGGATGTAATGGATTGCGGTTTAACTCATAACTTTCCGCAAGTTCCACCATCGTTCCCAGATACATAACACCGATCCGGTGGGAAATATGTCTTACAACAGATAAATCGTGGGCAATGAACAGATAGGTCAGTCCCATCTCCTGCTGCATGTCTTCGAGCATGTTGACTACCTGGGACTGGATAGAAACATCCAGTGCGGAGATCGGTTCGTCGCAGACGATGAATTCCGGATTGACTGCCAGTGCACGGGCAATACCGACACGCTGCTGCTGTCCACCGGAGAACTCATGGGGATAACGGTTGGCATGTTCGGTGTTCAGTCTACGTGACTCAGTAACTCTTTGATCCGGTCCGTTCTGTCTTTCTTGCTGTTATATAATTTATGAATATCCAGTGCCTCACCGATGATCTCGCCAACGGTCATACGTGATCCAGGCTGGCGGACGGATCCTGGAAGATGATCTGCATCTTCCGCCGGTAAGGAAGCATGTTTGCCTGTTTTGCTTTCGGAACCTTCACCGGATGAAGGATTCCATTTTCATCTCTCTGCCAGGGATCTTTGCCCTCGAAGATGGTTTTCCCGTCATAGACGATCTTTCCGGAAGTAGGATTGTACAGCTGTAATACCGTACGTCCAAATGTAGTTTTTCCACAACCGGACTCTCCTACCAGACCAAGGGTTTCTCCTCTTTTAATCTCAATGGAGATGTCTTCCACAGCCTGTACACCCGGTCCCTTCACACCTTTGATCGGGAAATATTTTTTCAGGTGTTCAACCTGAACGAGGGTATCATTTTTCTCACTCATGGCTGCCTGCCTCCGTTTTTTCATTATTTTTATCTGCTGCTTTCTGTGCTTTCATCTGTTCCTGTACGCACAGCCAGCATGCGGCACGATGATTATCCCCAAGTTCCACATACGGCGGCATCTTCTGCAGACAGATCTTCATGGCGCTTTCACAACGCGGTGCAAACGGACATCCCTCCGGCGGATTCAGCATATCGACCGGTGTTCCTTCGATTGGGATCAGACGTTCGTAACTTTCCGCATCCACACGCGGCATGGAACGAAGAAGTCCTCTGGTATACGGATGACCCGGTGCATAAAAGATATCATCTACCGGACCCTGCTCCACCATCTTACCTGCATACATAACCGATACCTTGTCACAGATTTCAGCCACAACACCCAGGTTATGTGTGATGAAAATAATACCCATCTGATTGGTCTTCTGAAGTTTCTTCATCAGTTCCAGAATCTGTGCCTGAATGGTTACGTCAAGGGCAGTTGTCGGTTCATCTGCGATCAGAAGTTTCGGATGGCAGATCAGACCCATAGCGATCATGACACGCTGACGCATACCACCGGAAAGTTCGTGAGGATACTGTTTCATACGTTTTTCCACGTTATTGATTCCTACTTCCTCAAGCATCTCCATCGCACGTTTCTGTGCTTCTTCTTTACTGATATTTTTATCATGGGCTTTCAGTGCCTCCACCAGCTGATTACCGATGGTGTATACCGGATTCAGGCAGGTCATCGGGTTCTGGAAGATCATGGCTACTTCATTTCCACGGAAGTTTACCATCTCCGCCGGTGTCTTCGCCAGGACATCCTGACCCTCGAAGGTGATAGAACCACCGATTACTTTTCCCGGATTCTGTAACAGGCCGATGATCGAATATGCTTCCACACTCTTTCCGGATCCGGACTCTCCTACAACACCCATAACTTCATTATAATTCACATCGTAACTGATGCCGTTTACTGCTTTTACTTCTCCTGCCGGAGTGAAGAAAGAGACCTGGAGATCTCTGACTTCCAACAGCTTGTCAGCTTTTTTATTCTGTTCCATTGTGTCTCTCCCTTTCTTATTTTTTCAGCTTCGGATCTAATGCATCACGAAGACCGTCACCAAACAGATTCAGGGACAGGATCATAACACTCAGGATCACTGCCGGGATGAACAGTCGGTACGGATAGTTTTCAGTCCGCTCAGTGCTTCGGAACACATGATCCCAGACTGGTCAGCGGTGCAGATACACCCACACCCAGAAAAGATAAGAAAGATTCCAGGAAGATTGCTGACGGAATCTGCAGGAATGTTGTGGTAACAATCTGCCCGATACAGTTCGGAAGCAGATGCTTACCGATGATACGTCCGCCCTTTGCACCCAGTGCTCTCGCAGCTGTTACATATTCCTGCTGTTTTAACTGCAGGATCTGTCCACGGATGATACGGCTCATAGTTACCCAATACAGAAGACCAAAAGCGATAAACATGGAGATCAGGTTCGGTCCAAGGAGTGTTACCAGTTTCTGGAACACGCCGTCTCCGGAGTTCTGGAACTGTTCCAGTGCCGGTTTTAAGGTTGCGGATAACAGCAGGATGATCAGCATCTCCGGGATGGAGTAGATAATCTCTACGATTCGCTGCATCACGTTGTCCACCATGCCGCCACAGTAACCGGATATGGAACCGTACAGTGCACCGATGATCAGTACCAGAATCGCTGCACAGATACCTACGATGATGGATACACGGGAACCAACCATAACGCGGACCATGATATCACGGCCTGATCATCCGTACCGAACACATGCGGGAATACCTTTTCCCCTGCTGCCTTGCGCTCCAGTTCTTTGTTGGAGTATCCAAATATACTGTGTTTGATACCCAGTACTTTGGCAGCTTCTTCTTCTGTCACTGCCTCTTCGTCAGCAGACTGCTGAGATACGGTTGCTTTCGCACGGATCTTTGCTTCATCTACACGGCTTAAAGTCTCACCTTTGGCTTCTGCTTCCTGCCGTGCCTGTTCTACCGCTTCGTCCGGTGTCAGTTTTCCTGCACCGTTATGTTCTTCCATGTAAGCATTGATCTTATCCTGATCCTCCAGGCTGTAGTGCCATGGATGTAAAGATTCGGAACCACGGATCTGCTGTTTGTAAGTATAAGGAACGACAGACGGTCCCACGAAAGCAAAAACAGAAAGCAGGATGATGATCACCATTGCCACCATCGCAACTGTGTTTTTACGAAGACGTCTCCATGCATCCTTCCAGTAAGATACGCTTCTGCGGTCCTGAATAAAGTTTTCTTTTTCCTCTGATGTTGCCGGATCAAATGCATCTGCCGGCAGATCGTTCCACTGCAGAATATCCTCGATATTTGGCTGAAGTGAGCCCGGTTTGTTAAATCTTTTCTTATCGGACATAACCTTAATTTCCTCCCTTCACCAGATTAATTCGCGGATCTACCAGTTTGTAACACAGGTCTACCACCAGGTTCATGACAATGATAAATGCTGCCAGGAAAATGGTAGTTCCCATGATCAGCGGATAATCTCGGTTCTGGATCGCCTGTACAAAATAACGTCCCAGTCCCGGAATAGAAAATACAGTCTCTACGACAAGACCACCACACAGGGTAAATGCGATCTGCGGTCCCAGGTAAGTAATAACCGGAATCAACGCATTACGAAGTGCATGTTTGAAAATGATCTTGCTGTTTTTCAGTCCCTTTGCTCTGGCTGTCTTGATGTATTCCTGATTAATAGAATCCAACATGGCAGTTCTTGTCTGTCTGGACAGATAACACATCGGATAGAAGCCTAACGCTGCACAGGGCAGTACATAACTTGCCGGTGTTCCGTCAAAAAGTGCCGGAAATACTTTCACTCCTTCGATACCGCCACAGAGTGTATGTAACAGTAAGGTTGCCACTACAAATCCCGGCATGGAGATACCGATGGTACACAACACACGCAGAAAGCTGTCCACCCAGGTTCCTCTCTTAAAAGCTGCGAGACATCCCAGCGGAACACCCACGATCACCGCCCACAGCAGAGCAAGGCTGCCGACTTTTGCGGAAACCGGAAACATCTCTTTGATGATTTCGATAACCGGACGGTTTTTCTGCATCTTAATGGAAGTGCCGAAATCTCCCTGTGCAAGGTTTTTCAGATATTTACCAAGCTGAATATACTTTGGCTGATCCAGTCCGTATTTTGCATTCAGTGCCTGGATGGTTGCCTCGGATGGCGTCTTTTCTGATAACCACGGATTACCGGGAATTGCATTCATCAGAAAGAAAGTAATACAGGCAACAAGCAACAGCGTAACAAATGCCATACAGACTCTTCGAACTGTGTATTTTGTCATTTTCTACACCTTTCCTCTCTTTTTCATCTCTCCTGTCGATTGTGGATTGTCGACAATATACGATATTATAGCCACTTTAACGTGGTAATGTCAAGAAAAATGGACGAATTTGTTTTTATTTTTCGCACACATGTGCGCATATCACGGACACTCTTTAAAAATTGTCCCCAGAAGAGGGATTTCCTTTTTTTGTTCTTTTTTATCGTTCAATTCTATAACTGCTATTTTATGCCTGTTCTTTTCTTTTTATAACTTTATTTTCCGGTTGACCTTTCTTCATTCGCTGTTTACAATGAAGTTACTTATTATCTATTTCAGGAGGAACATCACATGAATTCTCATATGGATTTTATCAAAGAACAGCTGTATGCACTGACTGGTATTCCAAGCCCTTCCGGCTTCACAAAGAAAGTGACCGATTATCTTTTATCTGAACTGACTGCTCTCGGATTCGCTCCGGAACGTTCCAGAAAAGGAAATGTTTTTGTCACTCTGGGAGGCTCCGGCTCTCCGCTTGTACTGGCTGCCCATGTAGATACCCTGGGTGCTATGGTGCGCTCCATCAAAGAGAACGGACGCCTTCGCCCGACAACCCTTGGCGGTCATCAGTGGTCCACCGCAGATGGGGAGAATTGTACGATTCACACCCGTGACGGCAGAGTCTATACCGGCGTTGTCCTGAACACAGAACCATCTGCACATGTAGCTGATCAAAAAGTGGAACAGATTGAAGAGCATATGGAGATCCTCCTGGATGAAAATACAGATTCCAGGGAAAGCACCCTTGCCCTTGGGATCCAGACCGGAGATATCATCGCCATGGATCCGCGCACAGTAATTACAGAAAGTGGTTATATCAAAAGCCGTTTTCTCGATGATAAACTCTCCGCAGCAATATTGCTCGGACTGGCTCACGCGGTAAAAGAAGACGAACTGAACCTGAACAGGAAAGTTTCTTTATTATTTACAGTTTATGAAGAAGTGGGGCACGGCGGAAGCTTTGTATCAGAGGATACCGAGGAAATGATCTCCGTTGATATGGGTTGTGTCGGCGCTGACCTTGGCTGTACCGAACGTATGGTATCTATCTGTGCCAAAGATTCCGGAGGACCTTACAATTATGATCTGGTAACTGCTCTTTCTGCGGTTGCAAAAGAACAGCACCTCGGTTATGCCATTGACGTCTATCCGCATTACGGATCTGATGTGGAGGCAACTCTCCGTGCCGGTTATGATATCCGCCACGGCCTGATCGGTCCGGGTGTCTATGCGTCTCATAACTATGAACGTTCTCATATGGATGGCGTGCGGAATACGTTTGAACTGCTGAAGACATATGTAACACAGTAATTGCAGGAAACTATACTCATATGACGGTTTTTCAGACTCCGTGCAGACACAGATTGTGATTCGTTATCTGCGCAAATGAATGATCCATGTAGAATGTTAAAAAAGAAAGATACAGAAGGCCTCCTGTTTTGGATTCTTTCTGTATCTTTCTTTTTATCTTTTTTCAGAGAACTATTCTTTTACAGTGCTTTTCTATAAATCTCCGCAATCTCCTCTTTCGAGAATACAACCGGGTTATTCATGACACCGGCGGCAGATACTTTCATGCAGTTTTCTGTCATCCACGGGATGTCTTCTTCTTTGATTCCAAGATCCGACAGGTACAATCCAGATCCAGTTTTTTCAACAGAGTACGGATCTTGGTTGCACAGTCTTCTGCAGTCATTCCACCCATGATCCTTGCGATCTTACTGAATTTTTCGCGGTTTCCTTTGTAGGATGCTCGATGATCACCGGAGTCAGTGCGGCAAGTCCCTGACCGTGAACGATGTTTTTCAGGCCGCTTGCCGGATGTTCCATCCCGTGTGCCAGGGTAACACCGGCGGTGTTGATCACCATACCGCCGATGGTGCTTGCCAGGGTGATCTTCTCCCATCCTTCCTTACCTGCAGTACCGTTATAGACATCCACCAGATTATGGGCAATCAGATCAATCGCATATAAACTCAGCGCATCGGTAAAAGGCTGTGCGATTCTCGATGTATACGCCTCAATATTATGACACAGTGCATCGAAGGCAACCGAAGCCAGCACTTTCTTCGGCATTGTCATCATGCACTCCGGATCGACGATGGACACTTTTGCCACGATCGCATTGCAGCGCAGAGATTTCTTATCGCCATTTTCCGGATTGGTCAGTACCGCAAATCCGTTTCCTTCCGATCCGGTACCACAGGTGGTCGGAATCAGAACCAGAGGCAGTGCCTCATCACCTCTTAACCGGTTATAAATATAATCGCTGATATCGCCCTTATTTTTACTCAAGAATGCAATCGCTTTCGCGCAGTCCATGATGCTTCCTCCACCGATAGCAACTACTACGTCACAGTGGTTTTCTTTTGCAAATGCTGCGCCCTCTTCTGCTGTTGTCTCAGCGGGTTCTGGCTGACTTTATCGTACAACACCGTGGTAAGTCCTGCTGCCTCCAGACTGTCTTTGACTTTATCATAGATACCGGATTTCTTC
>ENA-OQIO01000238-OQIO01000238.1-human-gut-metagenome-genome-assembly--contig:-NODE-238-length-29336-cov-4.169639_pt1 | contig 29336 bp, 32 predicted proteins | sample MGYA00242573_ERZ504737 | MGnify/ENA primary metagenome ERZ504737 (study PRJEB26092, sample SAMD00036203) | human gut metagenome | host: Homo sapiens | study: EMG produced TPA metagenomics assembly of...
TATTTATGATTTGGGATTGGATATAAGCGGAATTGGTAAGGTTCGAGAGTGGATAATAAAGAAAGGGAGAGGTGTGTGTTATGGGTAAAGAGTGTACAACGGGCAGAGTAACGATTCCGACTGATGTGGATGTCGTACCGGAGACATTGGAGCTGGTGAAACGGTGGGGGGCGGATGCGATCCGTGACTGTGACGGAACGGATTACCCGGAAGAACTGAAGAAGGTGGATGCGAAGGTATACGCAACATATTATACAACCAGAAAAGATAATGCATGGGCGAAAGCGAATCCGGATGAGATTCAGCAGATGTATATTATGACATCTTTCCATACGGCAACGAAGGGAGAACTGTCGATTCATCTGATGGAGCATCTGTATCCGGATATGTTGAAGGTGAATTCCCGTGATGATATTGCAAGATGGTGGGAAGTTATTGACCGTACGACAGGAAAAGTGGTTCCGGTGACAGAGTGGAGTTACAGTGAGGAGACCGGTGATGTGACCATCAAACCGGCGAAGGCTTTTCATGATTATACGGTAAGTTTTCTGGCTTATATTATGTGGGATCCGGTTCATATGTATAATGCGGTGACGAATGACTGGAAGGGTGTGGAAAAACAGATCACATTTGATGTCCGTCAGCCGAAGACAAAAGAGTATTCCAAGAAGCGTCTGAGAAAATTCCTGGAGAGTCATCCGTATGTGGACGTGGTTCGTTTTACTACATTTTTCCATCAGTTTACACTGATCTTTGATGAGTTGGCGAGAGAAAAATATGTAGACTGGTATGGTTATTCTGCATCGGTAAGTCCGTATATTCTGGAACAGTTTGAACAGGAAGTAGGTTATAAGTTCCGTCCGGAATTTATCATTGATCAGGGTTACATGAATAACATGTACCGGATTCCGTCCAAGGAATTCATGGATTTTACCGCATTCCAGAGAAGAGAAGTTACGAAGCTTGCAAAAGAGTTTGTGGATATCGTGCATGAATACGGAAAAGAAGCCATGATGTTCCTCGGCGATCATTGGATCGGTATGGAGCCGTTTATGGATGAGTTCAAGTCCGTAGACTGGACGCCGTGGTAGGTTCTGTGGGAAATGGAGCGACGCTTCGTCTGATCAGTGATATTCCTGGTGTCAAATATACCGAGGGACGTTTCCTTCCGTATTTCTTCCCGGATACTTTCCATGAGGGTGGAGATCCGGTAAAAGAAGCAAAAGTCAACTGGGTAACCGCGCGTCGTGCGATCTTAAGAAAACCGATCGACCGTATCGGTTACGGCGGATACCTGAAACTGGCGGTACAGTTCCCGGAATTTATCGATTATGTGGAAAGTGTCTGCAAGGAATTCCGTACCCTGTATGAAAATATCAAAGGAACCACACCGTACTGTGTAAAAACCGTAGCCGTATTAAACTGCTGGGGCAAGATGCGTGCATGGGGCAATCACATGGTTCATCATGCAATTTACCACAAACAGAATTATTCCTATGCCGGAATCATGGAAGCGCTGAGTGGCGCACCGTTTGACGTGCGCTTTATCACCTTTGATGATATCCGCAAGGATCCGGAGATGCTCAAAGATATCGATGTCATCCTGAATGTGGGAGACGGCGATACGGCCTATACCGGCGGAGATAACTGGACAGATGAGACGATTGTTTCTGTAATCAATGAATTTGTATACAATGGCGGCGGATTTATCGGAATCGGTGAGCGACCGGTCATCAGTGGGAAGGCAAATACATTCAGTTAAGAAGTGTTCTTGGAGTGGAACGCGAAAATGGATTTGACTGAACAAAGACAAATATAATTGGGAAGAGCATACCCACTTTATCACCGAGGACTGCAAGGGAGATGTGGACTTCGGAGAAGGAAAGAAAAACATGTATGCTCTGCCGGATACTACGATCATCCGCCAGATCGATAAAGAAGTGCAGATGGCAGTCAACTCTTTTGGAGAAGGAAGAGGCGTCTATATCAGCGGTCTGCCATATAGCTTTGAGAACAGCCGTGTGCTGTACCGTGCGATCCTGTGGGCTGCACACGATGAAGAAAACCTGCATCGCTGGTTCAGCAGCAACTACAACGTAGAAGTACATGCCTATGTAAAGAATGGTAAATACTGTATCGTAAACAATACCTACGAACCGCAGGATACCACTGTTTATAAGGGTGACGGAACAAGCTTTGATCTGCATATGGAAGCAAATGAGATTATCTGGAAGGGAATCTGAGAGTAAATAGAAACTAATGCAAACAGAAACTAGAATGTAAAATATTGACTTTCCGACAGAATACAGGTAAAATAAAGTATGTTTAGCGGCTTGCCGGGAGGCAAGCGCTATTTTCGTTGCCAAGCATACGACAAAAGGTCCGGTGGACCTTTTTAGTGATATTGTATACGAAGGGAGCTGACAGTGACAGCTTCTGCGAGGGGGATGGTATGCAAAGGCGATTTTGTGGAAAGAATGATCACGTGATGAGATTGTAAGAAAACCACAATGAAGAAGCGTAAGAAACAGGAAACTGTCAACCAGTCTGAATATCTGCAACAATCATGTGCGTGCAGTTACAGATGTTCAGATCTCTCAGGGAAACCCCGGAAAAGTAATGGGAGGAACAAGATGAAGAAAATATGGATTACCGGTGCGGAGGGACATATCGGAACCGCACTGCTCGATCTGCTTGAAGGCGTGGAATACCAGTTGCTGCCGACGGATATCGAGGAAGTGGATATCACAAAGATTGATGAGGTTACACAGTTTGTACATGTCAACCGTCCGGATGTTGTGATCAACTGCGCAGGCCTGACCGATGTACAGGAATGTGAAAACAATGTAGATGAAGCGTATCGTGTCAATGCGATCGGTGTGAGAAATGTGGCACTGGCTGCCAATGAGGTCAATGCGAAAGTGATACAGATTTCTACTGATGATGTCTTTGATAAGGAATCGCGGGTTCCGTATAATGAATTTGACAATGTGCATCCGAGAACGATCTATGGAAAATCAAAAGAAGCGGGAGAAAAGATTTTAACTCAGCTGTTAAACCGGTTTGTGATCATCCGAAGCTCCTGGATCTATGGAATCGGAAGAGATTTTGTGGATGAAGTGCTTCGCAATGTGGGACAGGGAAAGACGATGGAAGTGCCGAACAACCAGTATGCGGCGCCGACCAGCGCGAAAGAACTGGCGAAGGTGATCCGTTATTTTATTGATAATGAAGAGTATGGTCTGTACCATGTGGTCTGCCCGGGAAGCTGCAGCAGATATGAATTTGCAAGAACGATTCTTGAGTATTCCGGAAAAGCCGGAGAACTGGATCTGTATCCGGTTGTGATCGAGGATTCTGCGCGCCCGACATACTCCGTTCTGGACAACATGATGCTTCGTCTGACCGGCATCGAAGAGCCGAAAGACTGGAAGGCAGCCCTGAAAGAATATCTGGATGAGACAGGAGGGTTGGAATAATGGCAAAAAATACTGCAGAAAAAACAAAGAAGAAAATTGGTCTATCTACGCAGATCTTCATCGCACTGCTGATCGGAGCCCTGTTTGGAGTTGTGATCCATTACTGGATTCCATCCAGTTATATCAAAGATACCGTCATCGTAGAAGGGGTTCTCTATGTGGTTGGACAGGGATTCATCCGTTTGATGCAGATGCTGGTTGTACCGCTGGTATTCTGCTCTCTGATCTGCGGAAGTATGGCCATCGGAGATACCAAGACTCTTGGAAAAGTTGGTGTAAAAACCATCGGATTCTATCTGGTAACCACAGCCCTGGCTGTATGCGTGGCCCTGGGAAGTGCTCTGCTGATCAATCCGGGCCGGGGTCTTGATATGGATGCTGTTCAGAAAGGAACCGTATCTTCCACTACAGAAGCCACCAGCTTGGTGGATACTCTGTTAAATATCATCCCGAAAAACCCGGTACAGTCCATGGCGAACGGCGATATGCTGCCGATCATCGTATTTGCCTGTTTGTGGGTATCATGCTGGCAAAACTGGGAACCAGAGGTTCGGTTGTAGCAAACTTCTTCAGCCAGTTTAACGATGTCATGATGGAGATGACCATGGCGATCATGAAGGTCGCACCGATCGGCGTGTTCTGTCTGATCGCACGTACCTTTGCAACGGTTGGATTCTCCGCATTTGCTCCGATGTTAAAATATATGGGCAATGTAACACTGGCTCTGGCGATCCAGTGTCTGGTAGTATATCAGATCCTTTTATTTGTTTTCACCAGACTGAATCCATTCAAGTTTATCAAGAAATTCCTGCCGGTTATGGGATTTGCATTCTCCACAGCAACATCCAATGCGACGATCCCTATGTCCATCGACACGCTGAGTAAGAAAATGGGTGTATCTAAGCAGATATCTTCTTTTACTATCCCTCTGGGTGCAACCATTAACATGGACGGAACATCCATCATGCAGGGCGTGGCAGTAGTATTTATCGCTCAGGCCTATGGCATTCCCCTTACTATGGGTAACCTGGCAACCGTAGTCGTAACTGCCACTCTGGCATCTATCGGTACAGCCGGTGTGCCAAGCGTTGGTCTGGTGACTCTGGCGATGGTACTGAATTCCGTAGGCTTCCGACCGAAGGTATCGCCTGATCATGGGTATCGACCGTATCCTGGATATGATCCGTACCGCAGTCAACATCACCGGTGATGCTGTATGTACAACGATCGTATGCCATCAGGAAGGCAGCCTGAACAGAGAAGTATTTAATAAAGACTGAAAATAAAAACAGAAAAAAGAAAGGCACGAAGTTGTCGGGATCAGAAAAATCCGACGGTTTCGTGCCTTTTTTTGTGAAAATTTATCAAGAATGAAAGGTGTCTGATGCCAGAGATTACGGAGCGGTGACCGGGAAGGATAGCGTTACCTCGAAGAACGTATCTGTCTGGAAAACTACAAGCTTTCCACCCATCCGCTCCATATTCCGCGTACTGCTCTTGAGACCGATGCGGTTGCTTTCTAATGCGGAATGTTCCGGTTTCACAGTATTTTTTAAGGCAAGACACAGCGCAGCATCTTTGTTGATTTCCGGCGGAAGCTGCATGGAAAGCGTGACTGTTTCCTGTTTGCTGCCATATTTCAGAATATTGGAAAACAGATTATTCAGGATCCGCTTGCAAAGCTCCGGGTCTGCCTGAATCGTAAGTGCGTCCGGGGTGGTAATGTCGGAAGTGTCAGCATCCGGAAAAGATATATCCGTGTGAAACCCGGCAAGTTCCAGAAAATCCATCTGTTCCCGAAAAAGTTCGAGAAGCCGGGAAAGTGAAAAAGAAATCATCCGGATCTGTTCCGGTTCGGACGCGTCGTACACCAGCGCATATTCAAACATCCGGTCGGTGAGCCTGCGGATATCATCGGTTTTTTGCAGGCAGCGGGTGACATAGGTATTCTGCATCTCGGGATTCCGGTTTAAGTGCAGGATGTCCAGATACCCGTGGAGAACAGTCAGCGGGGTGCGAAGATCGTGGGAGAGGGCGGCAATCAGTTCTCGGTTGGACTGGTGTGCTTCCTGTTCCTGACGGATATTCTGATCGAGGGTGAGACGGAGATGGTCAAGTTCCCGGGAGAGAACACCGATCTCGTCGACACCGGAAGATACAAGCGGAGTGGAGAGATCACCGGCGGACATGCGAAGAATCTCCTGCTTTAAAAGCACAACCTGCTTCATTTTCCGGTTGATAAAAAACAGCAGGATCAGAAGGAACAGACCCACCGACACAAACAAAGAGAACAGGAAGTAAGGAAAGATAAATACGGAACTGTGATAAAAGTCGACAATCACGGTTGCGTAGCCATTTTTAAACTTTGTATTCCGTTCATATTGTTGCTCCATCACCCCGTCAGTCAGACGATATCCGATATCAAAGAAGGACTGAAACTGTTCTTTATCCATACAGCGTGGATATTGGGCGGCGCGGTAGATACCGTCTTCCATACCGTAGATAGCGAGACCGGTGTAATCATCCAGCTGATCAAACAATGGCTGTAGTTTTTTTGCGGCTTCGGTATCTGCTTCGGAATCAGGAATATCGTAGTTTAAAGCTTCTGTTCCGAGCATGGTCCAGAAATTTTCATCCAGTTGCGGAATGGGGAGGGATATGGGAAGATTTGTTTCTGTGACCAGGTGAAGGACGTACCATTTGTTTGCCCACAGGGTATGAAAAAGACCGAGGCAGAGCAGTGCGGAGGCAAAAAGGAGCAACAGCAGTTTGGTTCGGATATGTCGGATCTTAATCACAGTGATACCCCCTTCCCCATGTGGTTTTTATGTAAACCGGATTCGATGGATCTGGTTCGATCTTCTGACGCAGATTCCGGATATGGACGGTAATCGTGTTGCCGGCGCCGTAATAGTAAGGTTCCTCCAGATTGCTTCATAGAGCCGCTGGGGAGAGAAAATCTGTCTGCGGTTGGAAAGCAGTAGCTTCAGGATCTGGTACTCGGTGGAGGTGAGAGTTACCGGCTGACCCTTCAGAGTTACTTTTTCCGACCGGGGATCCAGGCACAGATCGCCGCAGGTCAACAGATTGGATGCTGACTGTCTGGCAGTCGGGGATTTTCCCTGATAAATGCGGTAACGGCGAATCAGCGCTCTGGTGCGTCCGAGAAGTTCCGTATAGGAAAAGGGTTTTGCAAGGTAATCGTCCCCGCCACTGGAAAAGCCCATAAGTTTATCGCTGTCGGAAGTCCTGGCGCTTAAAAACAGGATCGGTACGTTGGTCAGCTGCCGGATCTTCTGGCAGGTTTCGTACCCGTTTAACCCCGGCATCATGATATCGAGAATGATCAGATCAAAACTGCCTTTTTCCAGAAAATGAAGGGCTGAACTGCCATCGGCAGCCTCTGTCACCCGGATACCTTCCCCTTCCAGTAAAACATGTATGATATCACGAATTTCCGGGTTATCTCTACGACAAGAACCTTTGTGGTTTGCTGCTCCATGTGTTTTCCTCCGCTTTTTCGTAAAACTTCTGGTAACTATTCAGTAGCCACTATCCGCGAGGTGTTTTGGCATGAATAGATAGTCCAGACTCTGCATTTGCAATTGCATGGTACCGGATGTTGCCCGGTAACTTTCTGCTCCTCATTATACAGGAATTTTACAGATTGTAAAAAAAATCTTTAGAAATCTTAGGATTTATCTTTCGTTAATTTTAAGAAACAGGGGGTACAATGCTGAATCGAAAGAATAAAATGGATAAGTATACGTTCTGAAACGGAAAGAGGAGTGAGAGTATGAACCTGATATCAGTGATTGTTCCCTGTTGGAACGAAGAGGAGACCATACCGATCTATTATGAACATATGTGTCCGGTGATGGATGCGATAGATGCGGACTGTGAACTGATCTTTGTGGATGACGGATCACAGGATGCGACACTTTCGGAGATGAAGAAACTGTCAGAGAAGGATGCGCGCTGCCAGTACCTTTCTTTTTCGAGAAATTTCGGAAAAGAAGCGGCCATCTACGCGGGACTCTGTAAGGCAAAGGGAGATTATGTGGTGGTGATGGATGTGGATCTGCAGGATCCGCCGGAACTTTTGCCGAAAATGTATGCGATGGTCAAAAACGGAACCTGTGACAGCGTCGCTACCAGACGCTCTGACCGAACCGGGGAGCCGGTGATCCGCTCGTTTTTATCGGAAAACTTCTATAAATTTATCAACAAAATCTCAAAAACACAGCTGGTGTACGGAGCGAGAGACTATCGGATCATGTGCCGGAAAATGGTAGATGCCGTGTTGCAGATGAGTGAGTATAACCGGTTTTCGAAAGGAATCTTCAGCTGGGTTGGCTTCAAAACCGAATGGCTGGAATATGAAAATGTGGAGCGCAGCGCGGGAGAGACGAAATGGTCTCTGCGACAGCTGTTTAAGTATTCTCTGGAAGGGATTACCGGTTTTTCTGTGGCTCCTTTATCAGTGGCGGCAGTGCTTGGCGTTGTATTCTGCGGGGTATCGTTTTTAATGATATTGTTTCTGGTGATCCGGACACTGATCTGGGGCGATCCGGTGGCGGGCTGGCCTTCGATGGTCTGCGTGATCCTGTTTATGGGAGGCATCCAGCTGCTCTGCATGGGGATCATGGGAGAGTATCTCTCGAAAACCTATCTGGAATCCAAACATCGTCCGATCTATATCATAAGGAGTTCCAGTTATGAAAAAGAGTAATGCAAAAGAGAAAATTTGCGGACTGGCGTCTTACGCTGTACTGGCTGTTCTGACTGTGGCAGCGTGCTGGTTTTTTGCCGGAAGATACGGTGTTTTTGGGGCAAATATGGACTGGATCAGTCAGCACAGCGTGTTCCCGGAGTATTTCCGGCAGCAGTTTTATCAGACGGGACAGTTTTTCCCGGAATACGCGGCGAACATCGGCGGCGGGCAGAATATTTACAATTTTTCCTATTACGGGCTGTATAATCCGATCGTGCTGATCGCTTATCTGCTTCCATTTGTGAAAATGAGCGATTATCTGATGGCTGCCGGTGTGATCTGTCTGGCGGCTTCGGTCTGCCTGCTGTACGGGTGGCTGAAAAAACGGGGATTTTCCACAGAGATTGCGCAGGGCGTGGCAGTCCTGTTTTTACTGGCGGGACCGATGATCTACCAGTCCTGTCATCAGATCATGTTTGTGCAGTATATGCCATTCTTACTGATGACGTTTCTGGGTGTGGATCGGTACTGGGAAAAAGGAAAACCAGGTCTGTATACCCTGGGTGTGTTTCTGATGATTCTGACCAGTTTTTATTTCAGCATCGCGGGAATGGCAGCGATATTTTTATATGGTTGGTACGGTTATCCCAAAGGGATCCGAAAGAGAAAACTGTTCGGATTCCCGGTTCCGATGATCGTGGCGGTACTTTCAGCCGGTGTACTGCTGGTTCCTACAGCATATGCGATCCTGCAGCGAAGCGGAAGTTCCCAAAGTCAGAATCTGAAAGAACTGCTGATGCCGAATCTGCAGCTGGACAGTTCACTGTACGGCACTTACAGCGTGGGGCTGACGGTTATTCTGGTGGCGGTTTTGCTTGGCGGGATCGTGTGTGGATCGATCCGGGAGCGGGTGGTATCGGTGGTCTGCGTGGCACTTCTGACGGTTCCTGTATTTGCCTGGGGATTTAACGGGATGCTGTATGTGCGGTACAAATCACTGATCCCGTTTCTCCCATTTTTCTGTTATCTTACGGCAGTGTTTTTGAACCGTATGAAAAACGGGGAAATAGGCAGATGGAAAGGAACATTCATATTTGGCGGTACGGTGGGTGTCAGTCTGCTGGCAATTTATCTGCAGGGGGACGGATCGAGGGCGCAGAATTATCAGCTGATCCTGATCGAAAGCGCAGCACTGTTTTTCTTCTTTCTGATCTTTCAGAAGTGGAAACGCCCGTTCCTGCTTCTGGTTCCGGCGCTGGTATGCCTGGTGCTGATCAATCATGTGGTGAACGGAAAGGCAGGCAATCTGGTGCAGAAAGAAGATTATCAGGAGATCACAGACAGTGCCTGGCAGGATACCGTGCGTGATGCGCTGGGCGGAGAAACCGGCCTGTACCGGACGGAGCAAAGCGGAGTTGCAAAGAAGCGAAAAGACAACGTAAACCGGATCTGGGATATGCGCCAGTGGACGACTTCGGTATACTCTTCCGCCTATAACACAGCGTATCAAAAGTTTCGGAACAATGTCTTTCAGGTGGAACAGCCGTTTCGAAACGGGCTGATGCAGTCCGCCTCGGCCAATCCGCTGTTTCAGAAATTTATGGGAGTCAAATATGTGATCGGACGGAGTGAAGACGGGGAGAACTTCACGACGGAGATGCAGGAGGCGGCTGCGCCGGTGATCTACGGAACGAATCAGGTGATCGCGGAAAAAACGTATCAGGCCATGAAATTCCCGTATAATCAGACCATGCTGATACAGTATGCGGTAACAGGAAATGAAAAGATCGCCGATGCAGGGGTTGAAATGACGAAGGGTATACAGGAAACAAACGTAACGTTTACGGCGAAGCAGGGAGTGACAAAGGAAGACGATTCCTGGAAGATCAAGACAAAAAAAGAGCAGAAAGCCACACTTTCTCTTGACGAAGATGCATCGGGAAAAGAGAGAATCCTGTATCTGCAATTTGATGTGGAAAATGGACATCCGAACCGGGATGTGAGCATCGTGATCAACGGGATCAGAAATAAGCTGACGGCAAAAAGTCATCTGTATTATAATGACAACACGACATTCACTTATGTGATGAAACTTTCCGCAGATCAGGAAAAGATAAAAGTGACGTTCGGTGCGGGAACTTATCGGATCTGTAACCTGAAAAGCTATGTCAGTGATACGACGGTACTGGAAGATGCTTCTCTGTACGGTCCACATTCACACCGGACCGGAACGCAACAAAGGGAAACCAGATCAGTGGCAGTATCGAGATGGAGCAGGACGGCTATCTGATCACATCGATCCCGTACGACAGTCATCTGGAGATCAAAGTGACGGGAGAGAGGTCGTGACAGAGAAAGTTAACACGGCGTTTCTGGGCTGCCGGCTGGTAAGTGGGGAACACTGGGTGACGATCACCTACCACGCCCCGGGACTTTCTGCGGGAAAATGGATCAGCCTGCTGGGGGTCTTTTTGTGGGGAGTGATGTGTTTTCTGACGGGGAAATGAAAAAAGCAGAGAAAGAGACAGATGAAGAAGTCGCAGAATATGCTTCCGGTGTGAATAAAGTTCTGTAAAATGTGGAAAAAATCAGGTATAAATGTTGGTAAATGTGGACAACGTGTGTGTATGACAGGTTGTAGAAAAGACCGGAACATGATAAGATATCAGGGTCAAAAGGTCTGAAATCTGACGCAAGCTTGCTTGCAGGAAGATTTCTGAACTTGGGGCCCGCCAAAAACATGAGTAAGTAGCCATTTTTTCGAAGAAAAAATGAGCGGATTGCGAATGTTTTTGAGGATTGTGAGAGTACGAAGTACGGAACAATCCGATATCTTAACATCATTATAATCATGTGGCAACAAACAGAGAAAAGAGGAATTATCATTATGAAATACAATTCGGTCCTGGACTTACACACTCATACAATCGTCAGCGGACACGCGTACTCCACGTTAAGAGAGATGGCAAAAGCAGCCTCCGATAAAGGGCTGGAGCTGTTGGGAATCACGGAACATGCACCGAAGATGCCGGGAACCTGTCATCTGTTTTATTTTGATAATCTGCGGATCGTGCCGAGAGAACTGTATGGCATCGAGCTGGTACTGGGATCCGAGGTTAATATTCTGGATGCGAAGGGAACCGTGGATCTTCCACAGAAGACGATGGAAAAACTGGATATCATCATTGCCAGCCTGCATACCCCGTGCATGGAGCCGGGAAGCCGTCAGGAGAACACGGAGGCCTATCTGAATGTGATGAAGAACCGTGTGTCAACATCATCGGTCACCCGGATGACGGAAGATATGAGGTGGACTATGAAGCGCTGGTACAGGGAGCAAAAGAATACGGAAAGATCCTGGAACTGAACAATCATTCCATGGATCCGGATTGCAGCCGTTCCAACGCGGTCGAGAACGACACGATCATGCTAAACTACTGCAAAAAATATCAGGTACCGGTCGTTATGGACAGCGATGCACACTTTGATACACTGATCGGCGAATTTGACATGGCAAGAGAACTCCTGACCAAGCTGGATTTCCCGGAAGAACTGGTGCTGAACCGCTCAGCAGAAGAAGTGAAAAAATATCTGAAGAAGTAAAATTTACAGACTTTACAAATACAAACGTATATGCTACGATAAACTATAGTCATAAACAAAAACACCGTGACGAAGAGAGTACATGCACGACTGTCATTACAGAGAATTCCCGGAGGCTGAGAGGGAAGTGACAAGGTGAATGAAGATGGCTTCTGAGAGGCGCACCGAGCTGGAAGGTTAGGCTGCGACAGGATCCGCCTGTTATAGCGGCAGAGTATAGCAGTACAGCAGTACTTGGCGAGGTTTCTTTCGTGAGAAAGAGACGAAGAGAAGTGGTAACACGGTATCATATCCGTCTTCTTACAAACAGTAAGAAGGCGGTTTTTTTACGCGAGCAACGAGCCAAAGTCCGTGCTTGCACGAGACCTTGGCGACTGACGCGGTAACTTGAGAAACTCGCGGAGCGTGTTTCTCATAGTATGCGAGAGCAAGGAGGAACCAAACATGGCAAAAGAAAAATTTTATATGACAACGGCGATCGCCTACACATCCGGCAAACCCCATATCGGTAATACCTACGAGATCGTACTGGCAGACAGTATCGCCCGCTTCAAAAGACAGCAGGGATACGATGTATTCTTCCAGACCGGTACGGATGAGCACGGTCAGAAGATCGAGCTGAAAGCCGAAGAAGCAGGCATCACACCGAAGGAATATGTAGACAACGTATCCACAGAGATCAAGAGAATCTGGGATCTGATGAATACATCTTATGACAAGTTCATCCGTACCACAGATGCAGACCATGAAAAACAGGTACAGAAGATATTCAAAAAGCTGTACGATCAGGGAGATATCTACAAAGGACACTATGAAGGAATGTACTGTACCCCGTGCGAATCCTTCTTTACAGAATCTCAGCTGGTAGACGGAAAATGTCCGGACTGCGGACGTCCGTGTACACCGGCAAAAGAAGAAGCATATTTCTTTAAAATGAGTAAATACGCTCCGCGCCTGATCAAATATATTAACGAACATCCGAAGTTCATCCAGCCGGTATCCAGAAAGAACGAGATGATGAACAACTTCCTGCTTCCGGGACTGCAGGATCTGTGTGTATCCCGTACTTCCTTCAGCTGGGGTATACCGGTAGACTTTGATCCGAAACATGTAACTTATGTATGGCTGGATGCGCTGACCAACTACATCACCGGTATCGGCTATGACTGCGACGGCAACAGTTCCGAACTGTTCAACAAAAACTGGCCGGCAGACCTGCATCTGATCGGTAAAGATATCATCCGTTTCCATACGATTTACTGGCCGATCTTCCTGATGGCTCTGGATCTGCCTCTGCCAAAACAGGTATTTGGTCATCCGTGGCTGTTACAGGGCGATGGCAAGATGAGTAAATCCAAAGGAAATGTGATCTATGCAGATGATCTGGTAGACTTCTTCGGTGTAGATGCTGTCCGTTATTTCGTTCTGCATGAGATGCCGTTTGAAAACGACGGTGTGATCACCTGGGAGCTGATGGTAGAGAGACTGAACTCTGATCTGGCCAACACCCTGGGTAACCTGGTAAACCGTACCATCTCCATGTCCAACAAATATTTTGGCGGTGTGGTAACAAAAACAGGTGTGGAAGAAGACGTAGACGCTGATCTGAAAGCAGTCGTAACAGGAACCAAGGCAAAAGTAGCTGCCAAGATGGAAGACCTGCGTGTGGCGGATTCTATCACAGAGATCTTCAACCTGTTCAAACGCTGCAACAAATACATTGACGAGACCATGCCATGGGCACTGGCAAAAGACGAAGCGAAGAAAGACCGTCTGGCAGAAGTTCTGTACAACCTGGTAGAAAGTATCACCATCGGTGCTTCTCTGCTGGAATCCTTCATGCCGGAAACCACAGAAAAGATCCTGGCTCAGTTAAACGGAGAAAAGAGATCTTACGAAGAACTGGATCAGTTCGGTCTGTATCCGTCAGGAAATAAAGTAACAGACAAACCGGAGATCCTGTTCCAGCGTCTGGATCTGAAAGAAATTCTGGAAAAAGTAGAAGCCATGAAAGCTGCACAGGCAAAACCGGAGGTACCGGAAGAGCCGGTAGTTGATATCGATGCAAAAGAAGAGATCACCTTCGATGATTTCGGAAAAATGCAGTTCCAGGTTGGTGAGATCATCGCCTGCGAAGAAGTGAAAAAATCAAGAAAACTGCTGTGCTCTCAGGTGAAGATCGGCAGCCAGGTAAAACAGATCGTATCCGGTATCAAAGGACACTATACCGCAGAAGAGATGGTAGGAAAGAAAGTCATGGTTCTGGTAAACCTGAAACCTGCAAAACTGGCAGGTGTACTTTCTGAAGGTATGCTGTTATGTGCGGAAGATGCGGACGGCAACCTCTCTTTGATGGTTCCGGAAAAGAAGATGCCTGCAGGCGCAGAGATCTGCTAGAAAGAGTGAACCGACATGATATTTGAAAGTCATGCACATTATGATGATGAGGCCTTTGACGAAGATCGAAAAGAACTGTTGGATGCCCTGCCTGCGCAGGGCATCGGCAGAGTGATCAATGTATGCGCGGAAGTAGAAGGCTGGAACCGTACCGTGGATCTGATGGAGCGCTATCCATATATTTACGGTGCGATTGGTGTGCATCCGGATGATGTAGGTGCGCTGGATGAAGAAAAGATCCAGAGGATGCATCAGATCTGCCAGATGGAAAAGACGGTGGCTGTAGGCGAGATCGGTCTGGACTATTACTGGGATAAAGAAAACCACGAAAAACAGATCTACTGGTTTGAGCGGGCAGCTGGAAGTGGCGAGAGAAGAAAAACTCCCGTTTATCATTCACAGTCGTGACGCTGCAAAAGATACGCTGGATACGATGAAACGGCTTCACGCCGGGGATATCGGGGGTGTGGTACACTGCTTTTCTTACGGAAAAGAGATGGCGCGGGAATACCTGGATATGGGGCTTTCCCTCGGTATCGGCGGTGTACTGACCTTTAAGAATGCAAGGAAGCTGGTTGAAGTCGTAGAATACGCTCCACTGGAGTCTCTGTTATTAGAGACCGACAGCCCATATCTGGCCCCGGTTCCGAACCGTGGAAAACGGAACTCTTCGCTGAATATTCCGTATGTGGTGGAAAAGATCGCCGAGATTAAGGGCGTGTCACAGGAAGAGGTAGAAGAAGTCACCTGGAAGAACAGTTTCCGGGTCTTCGGAAAAGTGAAATAAATTGTTATACAAAAAACAGAAAACGGATACAGAATGGTGAAAAATCATTTCTGTATCCGTTTTTTGAACAAGATAAAGTGAGAAGGTGGCTGTTTCCAAAATGAAAATATCCACTCCACACGGTAGAGGTGATTCTTTATGCGTTCGTATTGGCTGTCAGCGCTTTTTTCTTCCAGTTTCCTCTCTTATAGAAGAGGAATGTCAGCAGCGCACCCATACACCAGCAAACCAGCAGAGAGATCCAGAGCACCTGATATCTTCCGTTTGGAAGTTCCGGGGTTCTGGTGAGGAAAGCAAGACCGTAAGCCAGAGGCACACGGATCACAACGGTGGTGATCATAGAGATCCACATGGGGGTCATGGTGTCACCTGCTCCACGCATGACGCCGGAGAGGGACTGGGTGATGGCCATGGCAAGGTAGCCAACGGCGAGTATCTTCATCATGTTGGCACTGAGAGTTACCAGTTCCGAAGTATCGGTAAAGATTGCCATCAGGTTTTTGCCGAAGACCAGGATCAGAAGAGTGATCACCGCGGAGGTTCCCAGTGCAATGGCGGTTCCTGACGGGCTCCCTGCTCCACACGGTCCATGCGATGTGCGCCCACATTCTGTCCTGCGTAGGTAGTCATGGCAGTTCCGAAAGAGAAGTTCGGCATCATTGCAAAACCATCCACACGCATGATGATCACGTTGGCTGCGATGACCATCTCACCGAAGCTGTTGGTCAGAGACTGTACGATAACCATGGCCATGGAAAAGATGGCCTGGGTGATACCGGAGGGAAGTCCCAGCCGGATGATCTCCAGTGTGTATTTCTTTTTCATCTTCAGATGGCGGAATTTGAAATCAAAGATATCGGTCATCCGCAGCAGTTTCCAGAAACAGAGTATAGCGGATACTGCCTGTGCGATGACGGTTGCATAGGCGACACCGGCGACACCCATCTGAAAGCGGGAAACGAAGACGATATCCAGAATGATATTCAGGACAGTTGCCACCAGAAGATAGATCAGTGCCGAGATAGAATCGCCGAGTCCGCGAAGAATTCCACAGAGGATATTATAATAGGCACTTCCCATGCAGCCAACCATCAGAATGACCAGATAAGAGGTACACCAGTCAATGATGGAATCAGGCGTATGGAGCATCTCCAGAAGCGGCCGCGAGAAAACGGCTCCCAGAAACATAATGATCAGGGAAGAAATTGCGGTCAGTGTGACGCAGTTACCGATCGTCATGGACAGCTCTTCCCGTTGTCTTGCACCAAAATACTGAGATACCATAACGCCGGCACCTACGGAGATTCCTACAAAAAGTACCAGAAGCAGGTTCAGGATCGGGCTGGCGCTTCCTACTGCCGCCAGGGCGTTGTCGCCCACGTATTTTCCGATGACAATACTGTCTACGGTGTTGTAAAGCTGCTGAGCGATATTGCCGATCAGCATGGGGATTGTAAAAATTACAATCTTCTCCCAGGGTTTTCCCACCGTCATATCGGACGGCGCGAAAAGTTCTTTGATGGTCATAAGTGCTATACTCCTTTTTGGTGTAAAATTTTGCCAGATACCGGTATTGTGTAAAACTGGCTCTCTTCATACTCATAGTATAACTCGTTATAAGGTGGAAGACCAAACGTTTTTTGGTATATATTCAAAAAAATGAATATTGACAAGGAGACAGGGATTATTGTACAATCAAACCTAATTAAAAGGAGTAACCTATGTTTGGAAATCTGCGTTTGTAGTGTCGTCAGTACGGTGGAGCCATCCGGTACTTCAGGAAAATGGTGAGACTTTTATTGCAGTATTTGATATGCAATAAGAGTTTTTTTATTTTACCGGAAATTGCTATTCTTTGTTCTGTGATTTTTGTAACTATCTAACTATCCGGAAAAATTCAGGGAATACATATAAGGCAAAAGGAGGAGAAAGATATTGGATTTAAGTAATTTATCTATTAAAAAAATACGGGAGCTTATTGTGTTTACAGCACTTCTTGTTGTTGCCCTGTGGAAGTTTGATGTAGTGCTTGATGTGCTGAAAACAATAGGGCAGATTATATTTCCGTTTATACTTGGCGGAGCGATTGTATTTGTGATCAACGTGCCAATGAGTTTTTTGGAAAAGAAAATTTTTGAAAATATAAAAAAAGAAAATAAGGCAGCGAGAAAACTGGCAAGACCGGTCAGCCTGCTTCTCACGATCGTATTGGTGGTTGGCGTGATCGCACTGGTGATGATTGGCGTGATTCCTCAGCTTACGAAGACAATGGGAACTTTGATGATAAATATCACAGACTTTATTCCGCAGATTAAAATCTGGATCCGCGATTTTTTTCATGATAACCGGGAAATTATGAAGCTGGTAGATCAGGTGCAGTTTAACCCGGATCAGGCAATCAGGTGGGGAATAAGTCTGCTTGGAAATGGTGCGGGAAACATGATGAATACAACAGTGTCAGCGGTGGGATCCGTAGTCAGCGGACTGGCAACCTTTTTCATTGCTTTTTCCTTTGCCTGCTATGTCCTTTTTCAGAAAGAAAAGCTGCATGTACAGATCAGAAAAGTACTTTTTGCTTTTCTTCCAAAACAAAAAGCAGATGCATTTCTTAAAGTCTGTTCTCTGACGTATCGGACATTCGCAAACTTTCTTACAGGCCAGTGCTGGAAGCTGTGATTCTCGGCTGCATGTTTGTTGTTACGCTGAGCATTTTGAGAATGCCGTATGCGCTTTTGATCGGAGTTCTGATTGCATTTACAGCATTGATTCCTATTTTTGGTGCTTTTATCGGGTGTGCCGTAGGAAGTTTTTTAATCTTTATGGTAAGCCCGAAGCAGGCAATTATATTCATAATAGTATTTCTGGTGCTGCAGCAGATTGAGGGAAATCTGATTTATCCTCATGTTGTCGGCGAATCTGTAGGGCTTCCGTCAATCTGGGTGCTGGCAGCAGTTACGATCGGCGGAAATCTTATGGGGATCGTAGGTATGCTTGTTTTTATTCCGCTGCTGTCGGTGGTCTATACTATTTTTCGGCAAGTTGTGTATCTGCGCCTGAAAAAACGACATATTAAACAGGTGACAGCGACAGACATAGAGGAATATACAGAAAAGGAAACTGCCAGTACGGAAAAAATATAAAGAATTAAATTTGGGTCTTTTTCAACAGAAAAATGGAAAGCAGAGGGAGATAATCACAGCGCCTGGCTATGATTATCTCCCTCTGTTTTTCGTAACCTGAAAGGATTCTACACCGTATCCGCGAGCTCCATGGTGCCTCTTGCTTATAAAGAAGGTGTTATTACCGGAATGGAATTTCTCTGGTCTCATGGTGCGGTGATACAGGCGGGAGAATTCCGTCATGGACCTCTGGAGATTGTAGAATCCGGTGTACCGTTTTTGTTTTTGGTTCCTACAGATTCCTCCAGAGTGATTACACAGAGAGCGCTTAAGTTTGTTGAGAAGTGGAAGGGGACAGCAATTGTTCTGGATTATGCAAACTTTGCTATGGGACTTCATGATGATCTGGCACCGTTCGTTATGTTTGTACCGCTGGAATGGTTCTGCTATTATTTTTCGATAGTAAGAGATCATAATCCGGATGACCGCAGATATTATGGGGTTGTTGAATATTGATCAGGTAAATAAATTTACTAAAGACGAAAGAAAATGGACTGTTTTGTGATAAAACAGTCCATTTTCTTTATGTGAATTTACTAAATAACAGGTATGATAAATTATACAAAAGTGATAAAAATATGTATTGTTACAAAAAAACAGAAGAATATCCAATTATATTGTTGACAAATCCTATTATTTCAAGTAATGTGATGGTATAAGGAATGGAAATAGATTTACTAAACAAAAAGAAATATTAACTAAATTACATCGGAGATAAATGTACAGTCAGACGATGTGATTTAATTAATCGAGAGGTGGGAATATGGCTACCATACGAGATGTCGCCCGGAGCCGGGGTATCTGCAGCATCTGTATCCAGAGTTCTGAAAAATGACACTACCTTTTCTGTATCTCAGAAGACAAGGGAAAGGATTTTGGAGGCGGCAGGCGAACTGGGATACAACAAATGTTTTGAATACTCAGCCATTCAAGGTACAAGAGGAACCATAGGAGTTAGGCTTTTGTATGGCGAGGAAGAAGAAGTGGAAGATAAATTTTATCAGATTATCCGCGTGAATATAAAGATGGAACTTGAAAAAAACGGATTTAAAGTAAAAGAGGTCTTTGAATCTATGCTGGATGCCAACGCATCGAAGATATCCGATTATCAGGGTTTGATCTTTGTAGGATATTCCACACTCTGGTATCAAAAGAAGGTGTTCAGACAGGTTGTTCAGGGAAAGTTGCCCTGAATAAAAGTAGAAAGGGGAAAGATATGGAATACGTATACAAACACATGGATTGGAGTAACGTAGAGGTCCTTGGAAGAAATCGTCTTCCGGTCAGACCGTTTTATTGTGGTTATCCGAATAAGGAATCGGCAAGACAGGGAAGAAGAGAAGAATGTTCCAATTACCGTCTGTTGAACGGACAGTGGAAATTTGCTTATTATGAGTCACCGTTTTATGTTCCTGACACATGTATGGAGAAGGAATATGACGATCGGGAGTTTGGTATGATGCCGGTTCCCGGACACTGGCAGCTGAATGGTTATGATTATCCACATTATAATGATGCGATAGCATTGTTCCCGATTCTGGACGACCCGGGCATACAGGCAGACAATCCTACGGGTGTTTACCGGTACACTTTTCAGGAGGAGAAACAAAAAGACAGGGAATATACCTGAGGTTTGACGGAGTTGAAAGTGCTTATCACGTATGGCTCAACGGTACATTCATAGGATACAGCCAGGGGCCTCGTAACACAGCTGAATTTGATGTGACAGAAGCATTACAGGATGGGGAAAACGTGCTGGCGGTGATCGTCTACAAATTCAGTGATGGCAGTTATCTGGAAAATCAGGATATGTGGTGGTTTGCCGGAATTATCAGAGATGTATCTCTGATCCGGAGACCGAAACATCATATGCTGGACTGGCGGATCGTATCTGATCTGGTTATGGAACAGAATGAGACGACCGGAAAGATTTGCTGGATGCAGTGTTTGAAAATCATACGGAGGATGAGACGGCGCTTACTGTTGAGATGGAAGTAATGGACGGCGAACAGGTCATCTTCAGTGAAAGCCGTGAGATAAGTGGTAAAAAAGGCGAGACAGAATATGTGACAGAGGTAATTCTGGAGAATATAAAACCCTGGTCAGCAGAACACCCTGAGTTATATCGGGTGATCCTTACCCTGAAGAAACAGGGAGAAGTTCTGGAATCCTATGGAGAGTGGACAGGATTCAGAAATATTTGTGTAAAAGACGGATTATTTCTGGTAAATGGAGAGGCTATTCAAATTAAAAGGAGTAAACCGACATGACTGGAATGAAAATACAGGACGATGCATTACAAAAGAGGATATGCTGGCTGATCTGTATCTGATGAAACAGAACAATATCAATGCAGTACGAACCTCGCATTACCCGCCACATCCTGATTTTCTGGATATGTGTGACCGTCTTGGACTTTATGTGATGGAGGAAGCTGATCTGGAGTGTAACCAGATGGCTTATACCAAAAACATGAATAAGATCAGTGATGATACGATCTGGGAAAAAAGCTATGTGGATCGTGCGGAACGTATGGTAAGAAGGGATAAGAACCATCCAAGTATTCTGTTTTGGTCACTGGGAAACGAATCAGGATTCGGAAGCAGCTTTGTAGCCAGCGGAAGATTTGTAAAAGAGTATGATCCAACCAGACTGGTTCATTACGAGGAAGACAGGGATGCTTCTATAGCTGATGTGTACAGTACTATGTATACCAGACATAAGGCATTGGAAAACCTGGGAAGAGACACTGCAAAGAAGAAACCTCATGTAGTATGCGAGTACGCACATGCAATGGGAAATGGCCCGGGAGGATTAAAAGAATACTGGGAAATATTTGAACGATATCCAAGACTGCAGGGCGGTTTTATCTGGGAGTGGGTTGATCACGGTATTAAAAAATATGACGGCAACGGCAAAGCTTACTATACATATGGCGGAGATTACGGGGATTATCCAAACAGTGGGGCATTTTGTTGTGATGGACTGATCCAGGCAGACAGAAGACCGACGCCAGGTATTTTACAGGTGAAAAAAGTAATGGAGCCGGTAACATTTATCGATTTTGATAAAACCACAGGTGAAATTACAGTTTGCAATAAATATGATTTTACTGACCTGTCTCATCTTGAAGGTACATTCAAGGTTCATACACTGCAGGGAATTCTGCTGGAAGGTAAGGTGGATCTGAGTGAGGTAGCACCACATAGATGCAAACGCATCATGGTATATGATTCTGCAGAGTCAGGAGCATGGTGCGATGAACAGGATATCTGGCTGACGATCACCGTATGTTACAAAGAAAAACAGATCTGGTCTGAGGAAGCTCATCATGAGGTTGCGTTCCATCAGGAATGTCTCAATAAAGCAGTTCGGAAGACAGTGAAAGAGCCGGCAGATAACGGAAACTCCGGAGAACTGCATATGGTGGAAAAATCAGGAATTATTTATGTGGAAGGCCAGAATTTTACTGCCGAGTTTGACCGGGTTCATGGATATTTAAGTGGTTATACATTGAATGGCGAACGGTTAATCTGCAAAGGACTGGGGCTGAACTTCTGGAGAGCACCTGTTGACAATGACAAGAATGTGGCTGAAATCTGGGAAAAAGCGATGTTGAAAGCCATGACAAACCTTGTTGAAAAGGTGACGGTAGAGGAGAAGAAACAGGAAGTGGTTATCTCCGTTTCACAGATCTATGCACCGATAACGGTTGACTGGAAAATCATTGTGAAGGCTGAATATCACATTCAGGCAGATGGTCTTATAACATGAGTTATCACGGAGTGCAACCGGTGTGCAGCTTCCGGAGAGTTTTCCGCGGATTGGTATGCGGTTTGTGCTGGATAAAGCCTGTGAACAGGCAGTCTGGTACGGAAGAGGACCTCTGGAAACATATCCGGACTGTAAAGAAGGCAACGCGATAGGCTGCTGGGAGAAGAACGTGGAAGATTTCTATTTCCCTTATGTACTGCCTCAGGAGACAGGTAATCATGAGGATACTCGCTGGGCTGCGTTTGTGACAGAGGCGGGTAATGGAATCTGTATCGCATCGGATAAAGAATTCTCTTTTGGAGCATTACATTATACACAGGAAAACCTGACACAGGCGACACATACAAATGAACTTCACAGAACGGAAAATATCCAATTATCTGTTGATTATGCACAGCATGGTCTGGGAAGTGCAAGCTGGGGTGCCGAGTGTCTGGAAAAAGATAAACTGTATCCGGAACCGTTTACATTTACCTGGAAGATTTTCGGAATCGGGAAGGAATCGCTGGCAGAGCGTGCCGAGCAATACAGAAGAAAGTAAGAAAGGAAGGGAAAAGATGGAAGGAGGAAATGAAAGCCAAATTCGGCAAATAGAAGCATGGTCATATTTATAAACAAAGCATAATAAAACGGGTGTCTGAAGTATATTCAAACACCGTTTTAAAAGGATGGAGGTTTCTGTGTACGGGAAAAAAGTTATAAAACGAGATATTTATCAAATCATTATTCCGATGATACTGGAAAACATACTTCAGATTTCGGCAAACCTGGTAATCACAGCAATGGTTGGACGGTTGCTTGCAAATGACATTTCCGCACAGGGAATCTGTATCCGGATTACGGATACGTTATGGTGTTTTTATAAGGGAGTGGCAATCGGGGCTACAGTTTTGATCGCCCGGGCATACGGTGCGGGCAGACATCAGGATTGCAGGAAGATTGCGGAGCAGACCATACTTACGGAAATGATCATTGTGTTTGTTTTCCAGGTGGTGTTATACTTTAAGGCACCGCTTTTTCTTGGCTTTTTTTCAAAGGATCCCCAGATCCTTTCTCTGGCAGAGGGGTATATGAAGACTATTATATTCGAATTTCCGTTTGTGGTGATCGCGACGGTGGTTACCACCTCTTTCCAGGGATACGGCAATACTTTGTGCATGCTGGCTGCTTATGTGTTAAGGTTGCCTTTGACAATAATTTGGATTATCATTGCGATGGATCAGGTATCCAGATTCCTGCTCAGTGTAGGGCTGTATTATCGGATCAACAAAAAGCGTGAGCAGACGATGAACACGGTATAGAATGGGAAAAGGGAGTAAGAATACATATGAAAAGAAAATTTTTATATGAATTACTGGAAACAGCATCGGTTTCCGGTTTCGAGGAAGAGATTCAAAGAAAAATTATAAAGTATGCAAGAGGATTTGCGGATGAGATCTACACGGATGAAATTGCCGATGTGGTAAGTATTGTAAATCCGGATGCAGAGATCAAGGTTATGCTGTCGGCACATATGGATGAGATTGGTCTCATGGTATCGCATATTACGGAGAAAGGAATGCTCCACGTATCCAAGGCGGGTGGTATTTATCCGGGAACTTATCTTGGACAGAAAGTCAGAATTATGCATGAAGGAAATGTGGTTTACGGCGCAGTCCGAAACCATGGCTCTCTGAATAAGAAAGAGTTGGAAATTACAGATATCATCATCGATATCGGTGCTGTTTCCAGGGAAGATGCCATGGCTCATGTGGCCTGTGGTGATTCGGTGAGCTTTGACACGGATTACAGAGAACTTTTAAATGACAGACTTTGTGCAAGAGGCCTTGATGACCGTCTGGGAGGATATATTATCCTGGAGGCTGCGAAAAAGGCCAAGGAAAGAGGGTGCACATGTGGAATTTATGCGGCAACTACTGTAGGGGAAGAACTGACAAAGCACGGAGCTGCCCGGAATGTACATATAAAATATCAGTGGGAGGACGGATGTGGAAGAACCTGTACGGACGCAGATGCTATTCATATGGCAGGCAGGGGGATACCTACAACAGTTATGTCCATACCTTTTCGCTATATGCATAATCCGGCAGAAGTGTGCAGTATGGAGGATGTGCAGGGATGTATTGACGTGCTTGCGGAATTTTTATGTGGAATCGGGTCTGATATTTGCCTGAAACCTCTGAAAGGATAAGGTGATTTATGAAAAAATATATGGCGATTGCCGGATTGGTATTAGTTACTGTTATCTGGGGAGGAGGATTTGTGGCCAGTGACATGGCTCTTGACAGTCTGTCGCCTTTTCAGATCATGACCATTCGTTTTCTGTTGGCTTCCGTGCTTATAGGTGGGATAAGTATCCGAAATCTTAAAGGAATAAAAAAAGAGGAAGTAACTGCAGGAGTTTTTATGGGCGCAGCTCTTTTTATTGGGTTTTCTCTTCAGATCATAGGACTGCAGTATACGACTCCGTCAAAGAATGCGTTCCTCACAGCCACAAATGTGGTGATTGTTCCTTTTATTGCTTTTCTGATCTGCCGGAAAAAAGTAGGATTCAGAGGTATAATAGGAGCAGTGCTGGCCATCGTGGGGGTGGGACTTTTGTCCCTGGATAAAGATCTGTCCCTGGGACTGGGTGACGGACTGACCCTTATATGTGCAGTGGGCTTTGCTTTTCAGATTTTTCTGACAAGCATCTTTGTGAAAAAGTACAGGGCATCTGTGTTGAACTTTATTCAGATGTGTACGGCAGGTATTTTATCATTGATATTCATGATTGCCTCCGGGCAGGTGCATTTTCAGGTTACTGCAAAAGATGGTGGAGTGTTCTCTATCTCGGCATTATCAGCACAACGGTCTGTTATCTTCTTCAGACAGCATGCCAGAAGTATGTGGATGAGACAAAGGCGGCAATCATTCTGTCTATGGAGTCTGTCTTCGGAACCTTGTTCTCGGTTATGATTCTTCATGAAAGTATTACATTGCGCATGATATTGGGATGTGCCATTATTCTGGCGGCGGTTATTCTGGCGAATTCAGCACGGAGGAGACAACGGCATAAGGACAGCGTCGTGTAACTGTTCAGTACCTTCACAGTTACAGCGCCGTAACAATTCGTTGCGTGGTTGGGGGCAATATGGTAAGATAAACCATGAAATGCACTGACATAGCTGATGCGATTCGAAAAATATTGAAAAGTATCATGCAGAGAGGGATTTAAGATGGCTACAATAAAAGATATCGCAGAGCGTACCGGTTTTTCCGCAGCGACAGTCTCCAGAGTTTTGAACCACGATGAGACGTTGAATGTGCAGGATGAGACCAGAATGAAAATATTTGATACTGCCAGGGAACTTCAGTATCAGGCAAGGGAAAGAAAAAGCAGGAAGCGACACCTGACGGTTGGGGTTTATTATTCTTATTCCAGAGAGGAGGAGCTGAGAGATACTTATTATCTGACAGTCCGTCTGGCGGTAGAAAAAAAACTAGAGGCAGAGAATATGGAACGCTGTCAGATCCAGAATCTGGAGGAGCTGAAGAATCTTGGAGGACTCGATGGCCTTTTGTGCTTGGAACGTTCAGTAAGAGCATGGTAAGGCAGATAGAAGCCTTCAAAAAGCCTACAGTATTTCTGGATGCTATGCCAAAAGGAGATCAGTTTGATTGCGTAGTCAACGATCTGGACAGTTCTGTGGAAGCGGTGATGGATTATCTGACAGGACTGGGACATAAGAAGATAGCATTTATTGGCGGCTATGAAGTCGACAAGGATGGCGATGAAGTGCATGATGAACGAATGGTAACTTACAAAAAATATATGGAGCGAATCGGTGAATTCTCTCCGGCACTTGTGCGGGTGGGGAAATTTACACCGGAGGACGGTTATGTGCTGTGCAGGGAAATCCTGGAAGGGAAGGAGAAACCTACAGCAATATTTGCAAACAACGACTCTCTGGCAGTGGGCTGTTATCGGGCAGTCAGTGAAAAGGGACTCCGGATTCCGGAGGATGTGAGTATTGTGGGATATAATGATATAGCGATGGCCAACTATCTGGTTCCGCCGCTGACTACAGTGCGCCTGCATATGGAATTATTGGGTGAGGAGGCGGTTCGCCTTCTTCGTGAACGCATCACATCCTCCAGGGAGATAGGGTTAAAAGTGATCGTACCTGCGAAGCTTATTGTACGTGGCAGCGCAGACAGGGTAAAATAAAAAGCGAAGCGATGTATTAATTAAAAAAGACAAAAAATATATTTGACAGAACAGAAAAAAATAATTATACTTGGGTTGTCAAATAAATAGAACCGGGGAGCTTATGTGATAGGCTGAGAGGAAGTTGAAAACTTCGACCCATATACCTGATTTGGATAATGCCAACGTAGGAACGTTATGTAAGAGAGTCTGTAACTGTGAAGATACAGAAAAATTACGACAGATTTAACGGGAGATACTTTGGTATCTCCTTTTTTACGCGAATCCAGGTATAAAAGAATGAGATTGAGCGAGAGTTCATGAAGGGGCGCACCACCGAGGGTACGTTTTTTTGTGGACTCTTTTTTTGCTTCAAGGAGGTGAGATGCAGGTGATCAAAGTAAACGGAAAAGAAATCGAACTGGAGAAGGCAACTTCTGTAGAAGTGTATCTTGAAAGTGCAGGATACCAGATGAAGCGGATTGCAGTGGAACTGAATGGCGAGATCCTTCCTAAAAACGAGTATGCGGACAGGATGTTAGAAGACGGAGACTGCATGGAGGTGGTAACATTTGTAGGAGGAGGCTGAAAATGGAGACAACGAAGGTTTTGACAAAAGAGGAAATACAGGCTGCACTTGAAGAACGTCATTCACCGGAAAAGCAAAAGAAACTGTCCGAGGCCGGGTGACGATCGCAGGTCTCGGAGGTCTGGGATCCAACGTGCATATGCACTTGCGCGTATCGGCGTGGGCCATCTTCATCTTATTGATTTTGACGTGGTGGATATTACGAATCTGAACCGGCAGCAGTATTTTACAGAACATATCGGTATGTACAAAACAGATGCTTTAAAGTCTCTGCTTCAAAAGATTAATCCGTATATCGATATTCAGACGGATTGCATCAAAGTGACAGAAGAGAATCTGATTTCACTTTTTGAGAATGCAGGAATTATATGTGAAGCATTTGACAATCCGGAGGCAAAAGCCATGCTTGTAAATGGAATTTTGGAGCATTTTCCGGAGAAAAAACTGGTGTCCGCATCCGGAATGGCCGGGTATGGAAGCAGCAATACAATTCGTACCCGGCGATTGATGAAAAACTTCTATCTTTGTGGGGATCAGGTTACGGAACCGACCTATGGCAACGGATTGATGGCGCCGCGGGTTGCGATCTGCGCAGCCCATGAAGCCAATATGATCACCCGTTTGCTGCTTGGAGAAGAAGAAATATAGCAGCTATTCAGCAGACATTGTGAAAACAGTGAACGATTACGAAGTATAAAGAATACAGGTAACTATTCAGCAGATATTAAGTAGACAATGAACAGTTACGAAGAAGGAGAAATAAACCTATGAGTACAAAAGATACATGGAGCCTTGGAGGACATGAATTCACATCAAGATTTATCTTAGGATCAGGAAAATTTTCTTTGGATCTTGTGAAAGCCTGCATTGAAAAAGCAGACGCACAGATCATCACACTGGCACTTCGCCGTGCAAACGAAGGGGGGCTTGCCAATATTTTGGATTACATTCCGGAGAATGTAACCCTGCTTCCGAACACATCCGGAGCGAGAAATGCCCAGGAGGCAGTGCGAATCGCCAGATTATCAAGAGAAGTGGGATGTGGGGATTTTGTAAAGATCGAAGTTGTACACGATTCCAAATATTTATTACCGGATAACTATGAGACGATCAAAGCAACAGAAATCCTTGCAAAGGAAGGATTTGTAGTTATGCCTTATATGTATCCGGACTTGAATGCGGCAAGGGCTCTGAAAGATGCCGGAGCAGTCTGCATCATGCCACTGGGAGCACCCATCGGATCAAACAAAGGTCTGGCGACAAAGGAGTTTATCCAGATCCTCATCGATGAGATGGATCTGCCGATCATCGTTGACGCAGGAATCGGCCGCCCGTCTCAGGCATGTGAGGCTATGGAAATGGGAGCGGCTGCCGTTATGGCAAATACAGCAATCGCGACAGCCGGAGACGTGCCGGTTATGGCAGAGGCATTTAAAAAGGCAATCGAAGCAGGACGAAGCGCCTACCTTTCCGGTCTGGGAAGACAGATCGAAAGAGGAGCAAGTGCATCATCACCGCTGACCGGATTTTTGGAGGACTAGACCATGGAAAATCAGCATATCAATGAAAGTATCTTAAGCGAAGAGATTCTGGAAGATCAGAAGAAAAACAGAATCGATCATATGAAATATATGCCGGGTATGGAAGATATTGGGTCTGAGATCCTGGATCAGGTCGTAGATGCCATGCATGCGTATGATTATGACAAATACACAGCGCTGATGTAAAACAGGCCATCGCACACAGTTCCAGAACACCGGAAGATTTTGCGGCGCTTTTATCACCGGCAGCACTGCCTTTCATCGAAGAGATTGCCCAGGCAGCACAGATTGAGACAAGAAAACATTTTGGAAACAGCGTCTATATGTTCACACCGATCTATATTGCAAATTATTGTGAAAATTATTGCATTTACTGTGGATTCAACTGTCATAATAAGATCAAACGTGCCCAGTTAAATGAAAGCGAGATTGAAAAAGAAATGCAGGCGATTGCTGAGACAGGCTTGCAGGAGATTCTGATCCTGACCGGAGAAAGCAGAAACAAATCCACAGTGGAATATATCGGAAATGCCTGCAAGATCGCAAGAAAATATTTCAAAGTGATCGGACTTGAAATCTATCCGGTGAACTCTGATGAGTATGCGTATCTGCATGCATGTGGCGCTGATTATGTAACTGTCTTCCAGGAGACCTATAATTCCGATAAATATGAAACACTTCATCTGGCAGGACACAAACGTATCTATCCGTATCGTGTCAACGCCCAGGAACGTGCCATAAGAGGAGGCATGCGCGGGGTAGGATTTGGTGCACTGCTGGGTCTGGATGATTTCAGAAAGGATGCATTTGCAACCGGATACCACGCCTATCTTCTGCAGAGAAAATACCCGCATGCAGAAATCGCATTTTCCTGTCCGCGTCTGCGCCCGATCATCAATAACGATCGCATCAATCCTATGGATGTTCACGAGAAACAGCTTTTGCAGGTTGTGTGCGCATATCGGTTATTCATGCCATTTGCAAGTATCACAGTGTCAACGAGAGAGTGCGCGCGGGTACGTGACAACCTTGTAGGTATCGCGGCAACCAAAATCTCCGCCGGAGTCAGCACCGGAATCGGAAG
>ENA-OQIO01000239-OQIO01000239.1-human-gut-metagenome-genome-assembly--contig:-NODE-239-length-29317-cov-6.404967_pt1 | contig 29317 bp, 33 predicted proteins | sample MGYA00242573_ERZ504737 | MGnify/ENA primary metagenome ERZ504737 (study PRJEB26092, sample SAMD00036203) | human gut metagenome | host: Homo sapiens | study: EMG produced TPA metagenomics assembly of...
TAAATGCAAAAAATACCATTGCTACTGTAATAAAAACCGGACCTAAGGAACAAGTGATCCTGAAGAGATGCCTGCACCCATGGTGCTCCCTGCAATTCTTTTGCAGGATCGATCCCGGATGACATACACATCATTGCTGTTGCTGTACAAAGCAACAAAGTATCAATAAATACGGATAACATCTGTACCAGCCCCTGTTTTACCGGATGGCTGACATTTGCCGAAGCCGATGCATTCGGAGCGGAACCGATACCTGCCTCATTGGAATAGAGTCCCCGGCGGATTCCCTGCATCATGGCTGAACCGGAAAAGGCTCCGAAAATTGCTCTAAAATCAAATGCTTCTTCAAAAATGCGCACAAACATTGACGTTACTTTTACGATACGTGAGCCGTCGCCAAGCAGACACCATCCTGTCAGCACTGCCAAAATTCCACCGATGATCGCAATCACCCACATCCAGAATACAGGACCAAATCCCCCTATACAAATTGCCGATGAACCCCCAACAATATTTCCTATTCCCACACGGGATGCTGTTGAAACCATAAGTGCTGAAAAGAGGAAATCGCCTCTTTATCCTCTGGCTTTTCCATTACAGATCCACAAGCTCTCTTAAATAATCTTACCTGTGTAAATCTTGTTCGAACTGTAAAATACATCCCGCACCAATCAGTATAATGACCAGCAGCTTGCTGTACATAAAAGAACTGATTGTACTAATAATCGTTTGAAACATACCTTCTTTCCTTTCCCTGTTTTTGTCAATATATTAACGGAAAGAAGGGGGATTTGCGACAGAAGACATTTTAAATAATCCAGATTATGCTTCACTAAAAGCAACAATTATCTTAACATTCCACAAATACACTCCAGTAATGTTAGTGCAAGGATAATGTTAATAACACGGAAATGCCGCAGATAAAACTTCTGAATCAGTACGCCCAAGCCAGTCCAAGTACAGGTTGCGATCGTTCCGATCGTTGCAATAACCAGCTCAAAAAACAGCAAAGCCGGAAAAGAGGACATATATCCTACAACATAACCCGTTAGTGCGGTAACTCCGAACATATAGATCTTCACATTGACAAATTGCAACATGAAGCCTTTCAGAAACGATGCCGATTGCTCTGCGTTTTCTGTTGACGGCTTGCTGAAAGCAATATGAATCGCAAGCCACAGGATATAGGCTGCTCCGATGTACTTCATCACTTCCATTACATTTGGAAGCAAAGAATTAACCCCATATACGAAAATTGCGCATAAGATTTGTACTACATAGTAGCCTGCAAAAATTCCAAAGAACAGCGGCTTTCCTTTTTTATATCCATAGTTTGTTACGGTATTTAATGCCAGAATATTTCCCGGCCCCGGAGTAAAGGCATTTATAACGCAATAAATCAGAAAATTGCTCAGTACCGCCATAGGCATAATCATCAACCACCTTTCTGCTGTTATTATATCAGCAAACAGCGGTACATACATAACACCTATTTTATATGATTATCCATAGCCTATGACTATGGATTGGCTGGAGCATATTTCCGTAATTCTTCCAGATAGCTTTTTCCAAGTTCACTTAATTCCTGATTTTCATTCAGCACATATCCAATATGCATTGTTTCATTTTCTGCAAGCGGAACGGAGATGATATTTTCTCCGTTCAAATATTTCGGGAAAATGCCACTTGAAATAGTATAGGCATTCAGTCCAAGCATGAAGTTGACAATAGCCCCTCTGTCATTGACCCGAATTTCCTTATCCACCGGAATGGAGCTGAATAGTTCCTCTGAAAAATAGACAGATTCATACTCTCCCTGTACAAAGTTTAGCCGCGGATAAGGTGCGAGGTCATGGACGGAAACTACTTTTTTCGATGCCAATGGGTGATTTTTTGCAAAAAAACATGAGGCTTTCCTGAAAATAGCTCGGTAAACACCAGATGGTTTTCCTCTATCACTTCCGCATGACGACTTCGTTTTCATGCGATAAATAAAGGATGCCTAAATCACAGACACGATTTTTCACATCATCCAATATCTGATGTGTTCCGGTTTCATTATAATAAAAAGCGTATCGTTCTTGTCCAAAACGCTTAACTAACTCCACAAAAGCGTTTTCCGTAAAAGTATAGTGCTGAGAAGATACTCCAAATGTCACTTTCCCCGGAAGATTTGTAACATACCGATCCTCCAGCAGTTCCATCTGCTGTATTACCTGACGAGCATAACCGAGAAATTCAGCACCATCTTTTGTCAGAGTAATTCCGGTTCTGCTGCGGTGAAAAATGGTGATACCAGCCTCTTTTTCCGTTTCTTTGATGGAGTTGGACAGACTTGGCTGTGATATAAAAAGCATTTTTGCCGCTTCAGTAATAGAGCCAACTTCTGCTACCTTCAAAATATATTTTAATTGTTGAACTGTCATTTCTTTTTTCTTCCATTTTACGATTTCTCAATTTTTCAAACTTGAAGTTTTCAATTCTTTTCAATTCCATCTGGCATATGATCTTTCTCAGTTATCTTACGAATAACCCGGCATGGATTTCCAGCTGCCAGACTATAAGGTGGAATATCTCTTGTTACAACACTTCCTGCACCAATTACACACCCTTCTCCTATGGTGACACCACCGCAAACAACTACATTAGATGCCAGCCAACAATTATCTTTTATAGTGATTGGTTTCGCATATTCAAGATTATAAAAACTACCATCTTCTCTCTTTCGGATATTGCGTTCTTCAGGTAATAATGGATGCATAGGAGTTGCCAATGTAACATTTGGACCAATCATCACATTATCGCCTATATGTATTTCACCTACATCTAAACATGTAAAATTAAAATTAGCAGAACTGAATTTTCCAAAGAAAGTATTGCATCCGTAATCAAAATAAACAGGTGCCTGCAAATACGGAAGCTCCTCTGTTGTTGGCAGTAATTCTTGCAATATCTGTGCTTGCTCTTCTGGCTGATCTTCATCTGTCAAATTGTATTTTCTTGCTAATTTACGCGCATTCAGACGCAGTTGCTCCAATTCTTTATCTGTTGGATCGTATAACTCTCCACTTAGCATTTTTTCTCTTTCAGTCATTTCCAATAGCCTCCAAATTTTGATTTGTTACTCGCATGATATCATGTTTTTTCTTCAATTACAGCACTTTTTAACGTAAAAAGCGTTTTTATATGATGCAGCCAACGACAAGAAGTCTTAGTAAGTGAAATATCACAACACTTCTCTATGGTCCTATGTCTATAACTAAAACTAATCTTGTTGTCTTATGATTTCTGATAATATCGACAGCAACTTATCAACCTGGATTGGCTTTGCGATATGACCATTTTCAATCTTATCAAAACAGTTAGACCAGTCACATCTCACATATTCAAATTTCCATCCGGTATAGCCCGCCAGAGCCTGCATGAGTTCGTAACCATATCCTCGTCTTACACCGTTTTTATCAGCATAATTGAAGGTATCCTCAAATAAACAGCTTATCGCCCCTACAAACGTGAATTGAGATTTCATGTATTCCAAGGGATTTAATAATTGTTATATTTTATTATCAAATATCTCTCAAGCCTTTGAAAACACTAAGTTTGGCGCAAGTGAGCTTTCCCTTATTGTTTCCCTTGTGTTATATCGTCCCACCAGTGTTTACGAACTCTGATAAGGGCAAATACAAGGGCAAAAAAACTGATAACACATTATAGCACAAAATGAAAATGACATGGTGAACTGATTGAAACGCTTCTGATTTTTGTAAGAAATGATTGATTGAATGATAAGGAGATTTGATACAATGAGAACAATATTTGCAGAATACAATCCACAACGTAATAGTGTTGATGTTTATACCTCTGCGAGCTATATGCTCCGCATTGACTGTTGGGAAGCAGAAAAGAATTTAAAAACTACGCCTGGCTCAGATTGTGCATTAAATGCACTTGCAATTGATGAACCGCTTGAATATGTACGATTATATCTGGATGGGAATATGCAGATGTGGGTAGATGCGGAAGATTCATTGGAAATCTTTTAAAATAATCCAAACTTACGTCAGCTACCACATACATGTAAGTTGTCATCTGTTTGTGTAATCACTAAAAACATTGACTTTAAAAATCAAAGCCGCCGTTATATAAATACATGAAATTGAATCTGCTTTGCGACGGCTTTTTCTTTTACCATTTGTAAAAATAGAAATAATCAATATAGTTCAGGCACTTTTCTTTTAAAGATAAGTAGTGTAGCAATGACGGTAACAATAGCAACTAAGATAACTTGCATTATGGACTCCTGATTGGTTGTGTTTTTGGTGATAATAACTTGCCGTAACACAATAACAATCAAAGAAGTAACGATTGTTGCAGGAACAGATTTTCTGATCATGCCAATAATAAATGACCACAGAGACAGCACCATACATATAATCACAGTGGTTATTGCCATTGGTTGTCAAAATATCCTAATATTGAAGTTATTTCTAGAGATGGTGCACAGTTGTATGCAAATGCAGCAGAAAGATCGCATCCTGGTATAACCCAAGTAAGTGACAGATTCCACATAATAAAGGGACTGACTGAGGCTATAACAAAGTATATGATAAGAACATTTCCTGCACGTATAGAAATTCCAGCAGTAAGCGCTGAAGCTGATGAAATTTTTAAAATTACATAACATAAATAATCGCAAAGAACGTGTTAGTTTTGCTCACCAAAAACGTTCGGAAAATATGACAGTCAATGAAATCGCATTATTATTGCACTCCTCCGTAAAAACAGTTCAAAAATATTTGATGCTCGATCCTGATGAAATTGAAAATAGGACAATTGTAAAGGAAAAGAAACATCTATTAGCTATGAAACAGAAACAAAATGAAGTTAATGAGGCAAGAGCATTAGCAAAAAAAGGTGTGCCTATAGAAGAAATAGCCAAGACTATGCATCATACCTGTAAAACGATACAAAGATATTTATCTCCAGATTATTCTGTTGAAGATGGACATTATAATGCTCGTATTCCAGGAAAGCTTGCACCATATGAAGCTGAAGTAATTAAGTTAAGAAGCGAAGGAATGACTTATCCCAATATTCATAAATTTATTACCGAAAAAGGTTATAAAGGTTCAGTTGCATCCTTAAGGATGTTCATTCAAAAAGAACGTATTCGAAATGAAGCACATTTAAGTCAACAAGAGACCTGCTCGGATTATCAATCGAAAGAATACATTCAGAGAAGATCTTTGATACAATTAATCTATAAGGGGTTAAGTGATGTCAAGACAATTACCAAAACACAATATGAGCAAGTTCTTAAAACGTACCCAGTGATTACTGAATTATATGCTGCAATAAAAGAATTCTATGAAATACTATATTCAAGGCGCGACGAAAGATTAGAAACATGGCTTGAAAAAATAGAAAATTTTGACATACCTGAGCTACAGACCTATGTTAACGGCATAAGAATTGATATTAATGCGGTAAAAAACGGGATAAAATTAAAGTATAATAATGGACTTGCCGAAGGAAGTGTCAACAAAATTAAAGTAATTAAGAGAATTATGTACGGACGAAATAGTTTTGATTTATTAAAAGCAAAAGTGCTTTTACACGAGCAATTTCGCTGTGAATTCAACTAACAATGGAAAGAACCGGTGAATAGTAGGTACCACGATTTTTGCTAGTTTTCATGAGATAATTACTTTAAAAAATCTAAGGTTTTTTAGAGGGAGGATAATCTCATGGATAAAATAACTCATAAAGTCCGGTGTGAACAATGGACAAGTATCATCAAAGAATGTCTTGCTAGTGGAATGCCTAAAACGACCTGGTGTCGAGAACATGGCATTTCGGACAAATCCTTTTTTTACTGGCAACGAATTCTCCGAGAAGAAGCATAGCTTACTACATTAGAGAGCACCTTAACGCCTGCTGTCAAAGAGAATCCAACTCCAACAACTACAGATTTTATTGAAATCAAAATGACTGATCAAGCAAGTTCATCTACCAGTCCTTTTAAACCGGATGTTGTTATCCGAAGAGGCGCTGTTTCAATTGAAATATCAAATACAGCTACGGAAGAACTTCTAAACAAGGTTGGAGGTCTTCTCCATGCTTAATGATGCTGTTGGATTTGAAAAAATTTTTATTGCCACAGGGTATACAGACTTACGGCGTGGGATTGATGATTTGGCATCTACTATTAAATTTCAGTTTGACTTGGATCCTTTCCAAAAGCATATCTTATTCTTGTTCTGCGGAAAACGCACCGATCGAATCAAAGGGCTCGTTTGGGAAGGCGATGGATTCTTGCTTCTTTATAAAAGATTGAACATCGGTGGCTTTAGCTGGCCGCGTACTCTGGCATGAACCTGTCAGCCGATGTCCTCAAACATCAGCCGATGGTAGAAAGATACGCCAGAGAAAACGGTATCTCGGAGTATGTGAACGTCCTGCTTGCCATCATACAGGTGGAAAGTGGCGGTACGGCTACCGATGTCATGCAGTCCAGTGAAAGTCTGGGACTACCGACAAACTCATTAAGCACAGAAGAATCCATTAAGCAGGGGTGTAAGCTCTTTGTTACCAGGAAAATCCTGGCTGTTGATGTCTGGTCATATAACATTGCAAAATATTCCTGCATTTCTTCGGCAAGGAACTTCGGCAGCTTGATTGTTCTGTTGCTCTTAGGTGTTTTCGGTGTTGTAATAACATCCTGCCCCTGCAGCCGCTGATACGATTTATTTATTCTGACTGTGTTCTTTTCAAAATCAAAATCTTCCATCGTAAGAGCAAGCAGTTCACCTAATCTCATTCCCGTCCAGTACAGCATTTCAAATGCATAAAATGAAACCGGCTTATCAATCACCGCTTCTGAAAACTTCTTATATTCTTCAGTTGTCCAGAAAAGCATTTCCTTCTTTTCTTCCCTGCCCATATTTCCAGCCTGCCTTGCCGGATTTGATTTCAGATTATAAAACCTGCACGCATGATTGAATATCGCACTTAAGATGTTATGCATTGTCTTCTTATAAGTCTGGGAATAACATTTCCCATTCTCATAACGGAATGCTACCATCTCATTCTGCCACTTGCGTACATCTCCCGGTGTAATCTCATTCATCTTAAGATTCCTGAAATATGGAAGTATCTTTGTATCCACAATGTGTTCTTTTGTAAGCCACGTGTTGAGTTTGACATAATTTTTCACATCCTCTGTATACAACTTCCAGAACTCTCCAAATGTCATATCCAGATTATTCTCCTGCCGTATTTTGTAATTACGCTCATAATCAAGTGCTTCCCTCTTTGTTGCAAATCCTCTCTTCTTTATCTGTTTATTTTCCCCAGTCCAGTCCTTACAATAGAATTTGACAAACCAGGTGCCTGTCTTACTGTCTTTATAAGCTGGCATATTCATCATCTCCTTCTTTCCATATGAAGAAGCAGCTGCCTAAGCCGTATCGCTTCTGCACCTGCCTCTATCACAATCTTCTTACCTGTTGCTTATCCTGCATCACTCATACCATAAATGCGTTCTTCAAAATATTTTCTGCTTACTTTTCCACGGATAACAATGTAACCCTTCTTTTCAAGTTCACTGTTGATCTGTCTCATAAGCTTGTATGCTGCTGATCTTGAAATCCCAAGAATCTGCATCACATCTCCTACTTCTAAAAACTTTTCGTTCATGCCCTTTCACCACCTTTCCATTAAAATTTGTTTTGACGTTTCTCCATACCAGTTCTGCTGATGTCACAACCAGCCTCCTTACCTGAGATAATCTCCTGTAATACCGCCCGCTCCTGCTCGAGGTACTCGGTCCGCTTGGGGGAGTGTCTACATTCGCTCGATTCCTATGAATGTCTTGGCAAATGCCTGTTAGATTTCTGGTACCGCTCATTTAGTTATTTTTCAATACCATATCGTATAGATAATTGAATTGATATTATTCTATACCGTATAGTATTGAATTGTCAAGAAGTTTTTCTAATGTTCTCGTATAGAAAAACTTCCATTTTCATTTTTTCCGTGTTATACTGTCTTTAACAGTCCATCAGGGACAGATAAACGGAGGTGACTACACTATGACAATTGGTGAAAGAATAAAGAAAATACGGGTATTCCGTAAAATGACAATGGATGAACTGGGCGGTGCACTTGGATTTGAGGGCAAAAATATGTCGGTCCGCATATCCCAGTATGAAACCGGTGCACGCATTCCCGGTGAAGATATGATTCTAAAGCTTGCTGATGCATTGCACTGCAATTACAAGGCAATCTCTGATTACAGCCTTGGTGCTGCTGAAGATATCATTGAAACACTTTTCTGGCTTGAAGAAAGTGCCACATCTCTCCCGGCACGTGGAAAAGGTACAAGATTCCCAGAGTACACAGCTCCCGGCAACCTGATTCATCTGACTGCAATGACACCTGCAAAATCTTCCGAGGCTGCCAGACCAACTTACAACGAAGATGATTATGACAGTACAGGCTCACCTGTCGCATTAACTTTTGAATATGGATTGGTAAATGATTTCCTTTCGGAATGGTGTGAAATGAAAACGAAATTAAATAGTGGAGAGATTTCTCCTAATGAATATTTTGAGTGGAAAATAACATGGCCTCAGGCGTAAATGAAACTATTCACGCACAGCTCACTTTAGTACCATTTTAGTACCACAAGGCAAAAAACAAGCTCGCAAATGCCCATTTTACTAGGCTTTGCGAGCTTTTGAAAATTATTCAAACTCAATAGTTCCCGGTGGCTTACTGGTCAAATCGTAGAATACTCTATTGACTCCCTTTACCTCATTTATAATTCTGCTCATCACTGTCTGAAGTACCTCAAACGGTATCTCGGCTGCTTCGGCTGTCATGAAGTCCACGGTGCGGACTGCACGGACTGCAACGGCATAATCATATGTTCTCTCATCACCCATGACACCTACTGAACGCATGTTGGTAAGGGCTGCAAAGTACTGGTTTGGCATCCATGATGGTTCCTCGCCGTGGGCCTCTTTGTACTCTTTTGCTGCCTTTTCCACTTCGCTTCTGTAAATCCAGTCTGCATCCTGGACAATGCGTACCTTTTCGGCTGTGACTTCGCCGATGATACGGATTCCAAGGCCTGGGCCTGGGAATGGCTGACGGAATACAAGATAGTCAGGTAATCCAAGCTCCAGTCCGACCTTGCGTACCTCGTCCTTGAAGAGGTTTCTGAGTGGCTCCACGATATCCTTGAAATCAACATGCTCCGGGAGACCTCCTACGTTGTGGTGTGATTTGATGACTGCAGATTCTCCGCCGAGTCCACTCTCCACTACGTCCGGATAGATGGTTCCCTGCGCAAGGAAGTCAACCTTTCCGATTTTCTTAGCTTCTTCCTCGAATACACGGATGAATTCCTCACCGATGATTTTACGCTTGCGCTCAGGCTCTGTGACGCCTGCAAGCTTGCTGTAGTAGCGCTCCTGTGCATTGACGCGGACAAAGTTGATGTCGAACGAACCGCCTTTGCCGAATACGCCCTCTACCTCATCACCCTCGTTCTTGCGGAGAAGTCCGTGGTCTACGAATACGCAGGTGAGCTGCTTGCCGATTGCCTTGGCAAGGAGTGCTGCGAGCACTGATGAGTCTACTCCGCCTGAAAGTGCAAGGAGCACTTTACCGTCACCGACCTGCTCTCTGATTTCGTCGATTGTGTTTTTAACGAATGAATCCATCTTCCATGTGCCTGCACATCCACATACGCCACGGACGAAATTGTAAATCATCTGTGTTCCGTTCTTGGTGTGAAGTACCTCCGGATGGAACTGTACTGCATATAATTTCTTCTCGACATTCTGTGTTGCGGCTATTGGGCAGTCTGCAGTGTGCGCAACTACCTCAAAGCCCGGTGCAGCCTCTGCAATTCTGTCGAAATGACTCATCCAGCATACTGATTCTGATGGCAGATCCTTGAACATCACGCCGTTTGCAGAATATGTGATTTCTGTCTTTCCATACTCTCCAACCTCCGGTGTGATTACCTTTCCGCCTAATTTATGCATCATAAGCTGTGCACCGTAGCAGATGCCAAGCACCGGTATTCCCAGCTCAAACAGCTCTTTCTGGTATGATGGTGAATTCTCTTCATAACAGCTGTTTGGACCTCCTGTAAGGATGATACCCTTTGGATTCATTTCTTTGATTTTCTCAATGTCTATTTTGTATGAGTAAATCTCACAGTACACGTTGCACTCGCGGACACGGCGCGCAACAAGCTGATTGTACTGACCACCAAAGTCTATGACTATGACCTTTTCCTGATCCATGTTTTCCTCCTAATTGTTTATTCGCTATGCTGCTGTTTTATAATCTTTGAAACATCACGTAATTGCTGTTTGCCACACTGTGGTGTAAACAATAACAAAAACATAACATATGTTATCTGCTGCCATCTCATTGATTACGTAAAAGCAACATGTTTTCTTATGTCATTATAGATTACGGAGTGCTTATCTGCAAGCGATTTTGTTAAATTTCTGTTTTGATTTTATGTGCAATTACGTTATAATGAATTATAAACACTTTTATAAGCGGGGAGGTTTCATCATGAGTTTTAAAATAATCACTATAAGCCGAGAGTTTGGCAGTGGCGGTCGCTTTATCGGCGAGCAGATTGCTCAAAAATGCGGCATTGAGTTTTACGATAAAAAAATAATTGAGCATGTGGCAAAGGAGCTCGGTATCTCTGAGCAGATTGTCGCAAACCAGGGCGAATATGCACCTGCCGGAAGTATTTTTTCATATGCATTTGTGGGGCGCGACATCACAGGAGTTTCTCTTTCCGACCAGATTTTCAATATTCAGCAGAAGCTCATCAAGGATATTGCGCAAAAAGAGCCATGCGTTATTGTGGGACGTTGCGCAGACTACATTCTTTCTGACAGGGATGATGTGCTGAATGTTTTTATAGAGGGAAATAAGCCTGAGAAGGCTGCAAGAATAAAAAAGCTCTACCAAAAAAGCGATGACGAGGTCAAAAAGCTGCTAAAGGATGTCGATAAGAAGCGCTCTGTAAATTACCGCTACTTTACCGACAAGGAGTGGGGCAGCAGGAAAAATTATGACCTGGTGCTAAACAGCTCTGTGCTTGGATACGATAAATGTATTGAGCTCATCGCATCCGCATACGCTTAATTCACTTAAGATACAGCTTTCCTGCGGTTAAGAAACCGTTTTCTTATTTTACGAAAAACGTAAATAGAATTACAACCTGTGTGTAATATTAAAAATACTCCTGCATAAACTGTAACAACAGAATATGCAGGAGTATTTTTTGAAATCATATATTGAGACAAGGGCGGTGGAAATCGCCAACTACATAGTTGAAAACAATGCCACGGTGCGTCAGGCTGCAAAGCAGTTTGGCATCAGCAAATCCACTGTGCACAAGGATATCACGGATGCTGACAGGCTGCTTCGCATTGACCCGGAGCTTGCCGCAAAGGCGCGTCACATTCTCGATATCAACAAGTCCGAGCGCCATATCCGCGGCGGACTTGCCACCAGAGAGAAGTATCTGCATCTGCCTCATGTGCATGCCGGCTGAGTGCATGGATGCTTCTATCCCTGCATTGCCAGGTGCGCCGTTTTCCGTACATCTGAGGCTTTTCGTTAATTCAAGACCTGTGTCACATGACTTGTGAGCACACCGTACAGCCACTTGCCCTCATCACTTAGATCCTCATAGGTAAAGCCGCTTGTCTTATCGCAGGCAGCTGTTAAAAGCGCTGATTTTTCGTCCTTATTGGACAGATTCCAGCACACATAGCTGATGCCGTAACTGTCGAGCAGGCTGATCCAGCTGTTTGCGGAATCTATGTCCACCTGACCGTTTCCGTCGGCGCTGCAGATGCCAAACTCTGATACAAATATCGGCAGTCCGGCGTCTGCCGCCGATTTTAGCTTGTTTTGCAAGTCCTCCTTGTGGGTTTCGGCATAGAAATGCAGTGTATACATGATATTATCATAGCCTGTGACAGGGTCCTTGACTGCCTCATCCACATCCTGGCTCCAGTTAGGTGTGCCTATCAGTATGACTGCATCCTTGTCGTAGCTTCTGATTGACGGAATGACCTCGCTGGCATAAAACTTCACATCTCCCCAGGTCGCACCTTTGCACGGCTCATTACAAATCTCGTAAATCACGTTGTTGTATGAGGCATACTGCTGTGCCATTTTGGCAAAAAATGTCTTTGCCACATCACTGTAGCGGTTTGGATTGCCCTCGTTTAGCACATGCCAGTCGATGATGACATACATGTCGTTGTTGAACGCGTACTGCACTCCGTTTTGCACAAGTGTCTCAAGCTGCTGCCTGTCACCATCTGTGCAGTAGCCACCGCTTTCGTAGGTGTACATGGCGAGCCTCACCACGTTTGCTCCAAAGCTTTTTCAGCGTGGCAAAGCAATCATTGGTCACATACTGTGGATACCACGCAAGACCGTGTGTGCTGACTCCGCGAAGCTGCACCTCGTTGTTATTTTGATCAACGAGCTTGCTGCCCTCCACATGCAGCTTACCGTTTACTGACGGACAGGCAAGAACTGAGCTCTCCTGTCCGTTTTCTGTGGTGAGCTGCTCTGTGTCAGCCACATTCTGATTTTCTGTACTGCTTTGCGTACTGTCCTCAGTATTATTTTCTGCAGAATTCACCGACTCAGTGGCTTTCTCATCTGTCTGTGATTCTGTCTCTTTGTTGCCCTTGTTACCACATCCTGTAAAAATCCCAAGCACCAGCACTGCAGCCAATACCAATGCTATATATTTCTTCATATTGTTATACTGTCTGACTGATTACTGAATTGATGTAACCTTGTAGTCCTCAGCCTCTACAGTCTCCTTTAATTTCTCATCAGAAATGTCAGAGCTTAATGTCACTACTGCAGTTCCGCTCTCATGGCTTACTGCTGCCTCACTAACTGCATCAAGCGCCTCGAGTGCCTTCTTTACTCTTGCCTCACAGTGGCCGCACATCATTCCTTCGATATTCATTGTCTTTGTCATTGATTTTTCCTCACTTTCATTTGGTTTATTTGTTTTGTTTTTTCTATCTGGTGTTGCTTTTCTGTCATGCTTAGGATCATACACCCTGCACAGATTCAGCCGCAGGGCATTGGTAACAACGCAGAAGCTCGACAGGCTCATCGCCGCCGCTCCAAACATCGGATTTAGCTTCCATCCTAATAAAGGATACCACAAACCGGCCGCAAGTGGAATACCTATTACATTATAGAAAAATGCCCAGAACAGATTTTCGTGTATATTTGTCAATGTAGCACGGCTTAACCGCACTGCTGCCGGTACATCTATCAGGCGGCTCTTCATCAGGACAACATCCGCTGCATCTATTGCCACATCACTTCCCGCGCCGATTGCAATTCCCATATCCGCACGTGTGAGCGCCGGTGCATCATTGATTCCGTCACCAACCATGGCTACCCTGCCCTGTTTTTTTAGCTTCCTTATGACAGCCTCCTTACCATCCGGAAGCACACCTGCGATGACTTCGTCCACTCCCGCCTGCTTTCCAATGGCATTGGCAGTCTGCTCGTTGTCACCGGTGAGCATAACAACTCTGATACCCATACTTTTAAGCTGTCTGACAGCTTCCGGACTGTCCTCCTTTATTGTATCTGCAACGGCTATGATACCGCAAAGCCTGTCATCTGCAGCAAAGAACAGAGGAGTTTTTCCTTCCTTTGAAAATTCGACAGCTTTCGCGCGCATATCATCTGACACTTTTACAAATTTGCTGACAAAAGCAAGATTTCCCGCTTTTATCATTTTGCCTGCAAGTATTGCAGTCAGACCATTTCCTACAACAGCGCTAAAATCCGTCACCTCTGCAACAGCGATTTCATCCGTTTTAGCGCGCTCCATAATGGCTTTTGCAAGCGGATGCTCGCTCTTGGCCTCGACTGATGCGGCTATTGCAAGAAGCTTCCTTGACCACAGTGCTTTATCTTTTGATGAGTACGGGTTTAAATCGTCTGCCTTACGCTGACACTCACCGGCATGCTTGCCGATTTTCTCAAAAAATGTCTCATCCGGCACGATATCCGTCACCTTCGGCTCACCGCTTGTTATGGTGCCTGTCTTATCAAGAGCCACAATCTGTGTGCGGCCTGTTGCCTCAAGGCTTGCCGCTGTCTTGAAGAGTATACCGCTCTTTGCGCCCTTGCCATTTCCTACCATTATCGCAACAGGAGTTGCCAGTCCAAGTGCACACGGACAGCTTATCACGAGCACCGAAATGCCTCTGGCAAGCGCAAAGCCCACGGTCTCACCGGCTATAAGCCATGCTATTATTGTAATGATTGCAATTGTAATAACCGCCGGCACAAATACTCCCGATACCCTGTCAGCGATTTTTGCAATAGGAGCCTTTGTCGCTGCGGCATCAGACACCATCTGTATAATCTGTGAGAGTGTGGTGTCTTCGCTACTCTGGTTGCGCGGCATTTTATAAAGCCTGACTGGTTCACTGTTGCAGCGCTTACTGTATCTTTCGGCTGCTTATCCACAGGGATGCTCTCTCCTGTGAGTGCCGATTCGTTGACAGCGGTTGTTCCATCTATTATTTCACCGTCCACAGGGATATTTTCCCCCGGTCTGACCACGAAAATATCGCCCTTTTTCACTGCATCCACAGAAATTTCCTGCTCCACGCCATCCCTTACAACGGTTGCTGTCTTTGGGGCAAGCTGCATCAGGCTCTTTAAAGCGTCTGTTGTTTTGCCCTTTGAGTGCGCTTCAAGCATTTTTCCGACAGTAATCAGTGCCAAAATCATGGCTGCGGATTCAAAATAAAACTCATGCATATATGACATGACCGCATCCATATCGCCATTCACCTGCGCAGCCGTCATGGCAAAAAGTGCATACACGCTGTATCCAAACGATGCCGCAGAGCCAAGCGCAACAAGCGTATCCATGTTGGGAGCGCCGTGAATCAAGCCCTTAAAGCCACTGATAAAAAACTTCTGGTTTATGACCATTACCGCCACTGTAAGCAGAAGCTGCAAAAGCCCCATAGCCACATGGTTTCCATTGAAAAACTCAGGCAACGGCCAGCCCCACATCATATGTCCCATGGAAAAATACATGAGAACAACTAAGAATATGAGCGATGCTATAAGCCTGTTTACAAGCTTCGGTGTCTCCCTGTCTACAAGCGCATCCTGCGCTGCCTTTAGCTGCTCTAAGCTGTTATTTGCTTTGTCATTATCTGATTCTGTTGCTGTGCCTTTGGGACTCGCTCCATAGCCCGACTGCTCTACTGCCTCCACTATCTGCGCATCTGTCGCGCTTCCCTCGACTCCCATCGAGTTGGTCAAAAGGCTGACAGAACAGCTCGTCACACCATCAACCTTAGAGACCGCCTTTTCCACTCTGGCAGAGCATGCCGCACAGCTCATTCCTGTAACTGTATATTGCTTCATACTGTCTGTATTTCCTTCTTTCTAATATTCGAATCTAACTATTCAGAAGCCTTTTCTAAAATCTCTCAATTCCTGTCACCTTGAAATCCAGTCTTTCGATGGCAAATGTGATTTCCTCATCGCTTAGCTCTCTGGTTGCCTCAACATGTGCCACGCCATGCTTTAAATCCACAGCTGCCGATACGCCGCTCATCTTCTGAAGCGAGCGTGTGACTGAGTTCTTGCAGTTCATGCAGTGCATTCCGTCTATGTGCACATCTGCTCTCGTGACTATCTCGCCTGTAAGCTGTACTGTGGCTTCCTCGTCCTCCTTCATGGCTCCACCGCCACAGCAGGCGCCCTCGCCCTTTGAATGCTTAATTGTCTCCTTTAAGCCCACAATCACCAGTGCGGCAATTATTGCTATTATTAATATTGTGATTATTGTACTCATTTTTATACCTGCCTTCTTATAATACTACTTCATAAGCTTCTGTAGTGTGTTCAAAAGCTCATCTATTGTCTCATCCTTGCCGGCTCTTATGTCATCTGCCACACACGTCTTTATATGATTGGCCAAAAGGACTTTATTGAAGCTGTTGAGCGCGGCATTTGCGGCCGCCACCTGTGTGATGATGTCAGGGCAGTAGCAATCCTCATCCAGCATACGCTTGATTCCACGGATCTGCCCCTCTATACGGCTAAGTCTGTTGATGAGATCCTTATATTCCTGCTCTGACCGCTCTTTTTTGCGGTTGCAGCAACAGCATTTGGTTTCTTTTTCTGTCATGGGTGCCTCCATTTGTTCTTTGTTCCGCATTATGCATTTGTTTTACATGTCTAACCATACCCCTTATGGGTATCTGTCTTCAAGAGCATTATATACCCGGCGGGGTATATTGCAAGGGCAGATTTCCTTATTGAGAAATTTTCATGTTATACCATACTTTTATAATAAAAGTATGCAGTAGCTGCAGCTGCTCATAAATAGCTCTGCCTCATATGAATATATACAACGAAAAAGCCGGTACATCATGTTTCCATGAATGTACCGGCTTTAAATACTTAGCAGTCCGTACGGGAATCGAACCCGTGTTTCCGCCGTGAGAGGGCGGCGTCTTAACCGCTTGACCAACGAACCATGTATTATAGTATCATGGTCAAACGAATAATGCAAGTACTTTTTTAAATTTTTTAAAAATTTTTCCGATCTCTTTGCCTTGAACATTATCCCTTTAAATGCTTCTGGCTTTAATTCCATTTTCGTCCCTATGTATGCTCTGTGATAATCTATTATATTCCGGCTCCTTATCTCAAAGCACGCGTTCTTATCCTCATATTTTATTTATACGTTTTCCTCTTGAATAAGATTATACACCTCTTTGGTCACACAACGGTCACACAGAGCCCTTTTCCACAGATTTTGTAAAAAGTATACATTAAAAATGCCGAAAGCCGTACAATTTTAGATAATTTTCGGGATTTGTGCATTTTTTATTCGTTATAATCAACTATTATTTATTATATTTTTTGTATATCTTTTCAAACGCAGGCATGGAGCGCTTTATCATTTCCCTATCCACACAGTATGATATTCTCACCCAGCCCGGACAGCCGAAGCCGTCTGCTGCTACTATGAGCACATCCTCCTCCTTTGCCTTCTCGCAGAATGCATTGCTGTCATCCTCGAGTGCCTTTACAAACATATAAAAGGCTCCGTCCGGCTTGAAGCAGTGATAGCCTATCCTTGTGAGTCCCTCGTACAGAAGGTCTCTGTTTTCTTTGTAGGCATTGATATCACCGGTTGCCCCCTGGCATTTTACTATCATCTTCTGGAACAGGCTTGGTGCACACACGTAACCGAGTGCTCTTCCCGCACCACAGACTGCTGCATACAGCTCTGCCTTATCGTACACCTCATCAGGCACGAGGACGTATCCTATTCTCTCTCCCGGCAGTGAAAGTGACTTGCTGTATGAGTAGCATACCAGCGTGTTGTCGTAATATTTGGTCACAAACGGTACCTTGATTCCGTCGTAGACTATCTCCCTGTACGGCTCATCTGCGATGATGAATATCGGTCTTCCTATCTCCTTAGACTTTTTCTCAAGGAGGTCTGAGAGCTTTTTGATGGTCTCCTCAGAATAGACTGTGCCGGATGGGTTGTTTGGTGAATTGATTATGACACCTCTGGTGTGCGCATTGATTCTCTCCTCAAGAGCCTCAAAATCTATCTGAAAATGTTCTGTGTCTGCAGGCACCTCTACAAGCCTTGCTCCTGCTGCATTCACAAATACCTTGTACTCCGGGAAATATGGCGCTATGGTAATAAACTCATCATATGCGTCGCTTGTCAACGCACGAAAGCAGATTGACAGCGATGCCGCTGCTCCCATTGTCATGTAAAGATTGTCCGCATTAAAATGTGTGCCGTGTGTGTTGTTCAAAAATTCAGCTATCGCCGCTCTCGTTTCCACGTCTCCCTGTGCTGAGGTGTAGCCGTGCAGCGCAACAGAATCATAATCTGTCACAAGCTCCTTTATTGTGTCGTTTACTATCTGCGGAGCCGGTATGCTCGGGTTTCCTATTGAGAAATCATATACATTTTCCTTACCTACAATTGCTGCTCTTTTTTTACCATACTCGAAAAGCTCCCTGATTGCTGAGCGCACGCTTCCGAGCTGGTACATGCTTTCGTTTACTACCATTTTCTTGTCTCCTTATCTCTGATGTTCTTGCATGTTTACTATTATAATATCTCTGCTTATGACATACAAATGTCTTTATAAACATCTCTTTATACACATATTGTTACCATTCATGACCGTTTATCCTGATATGAATGCCTCCATCCCGCACGCTTCGTCATCTCAATATGCTCCTTAAGCTCGCGGGCTGACATTCGCAGTGCCCCCAGGCTCATGACCGTCTGCTGCTCCAGTCCGTCAGAGGTTGCCACTGTTACCTTGTACCTGTCACGTATGCCAAACACAGTCTTTTCGATAAATGCATCGGCTGTCTCGTCCTGCTTTGTATACACAACCTCTATATTGTGGAAGGTCTCTCTCTTTCCGGCATTGCCCTTCACCTTGTACGCATCAAACACCAGCAGCAGATGACAGCCCTTATAGCCCTGATAATCCGATAAAACATCCTTCAGCGCATCTCTCGCCGAATCGATGTTTATGCGTGAAAGCTCCTTTAAATCCTCCCATGCAAATATTATATTATATCCGTCAACTATCAGGTACTCTTCCCCCGGGGATTTCTTCGGATAAATCGGATTGCCGTGCTTATCATGCTTTACGGTGCGCGGTTTACCACTTAGACCTTCATACTCATTTTTCTTTTTACCTGACCATTTGCGCCTCTGATCCTCTGCGATATCGTTTTTGCCCATGCCAAACTCCCTGGCATAAACATCTGCAAGCTGCTCATCAAGCTCCACCGATGACATACCTGAAACAGCTTTCTCAAAGCTCGTCCTGCGGCGGTTTCCGGCAAGCGCCTGCGCATCCTCCGCTGAAAATGCATTCTGCGTGCGGGCACTCGCTGCAAGTGCCTCCTCAGACTCATCTCCGTGGTAGACATACGGCAGGTGCATATGCTCCGGGACCTCATCCCACGGCACCACGTAGCCTGAGCCGTGCGCACAAAATACCGAGCCTGTCGGATTGCGGAAATCCTCCTCGCTGTCATAGTGCATCTGCGCAATCACCTCCGCAGGATTGTGACACTCATCATAACCCCACAGCTCCAGTGTCAGGTGCCCGAGCCCCTTTGTATACGCATGCACCAGACTCACATAATCCTGCATTGTCGCAACCGGTGCCTTTCCTGTAATTGTTGCCATCTCCCTCGCAGCGGTTGTGGCAAACTGCGGGCTCTCGGCTCTTGCAAATCTCTGCTCCAGATCTGTCATCGCACGGCCGACATACTCCATCGGCACCTGTAGGATAAAGCTGTAGTATGGCTCAAGCAGCACGCTCTCTGTGGATTTAAGCCCCTGGCGGATTGCTCTGTATGTAGCCTGGCGGAAATCGCCTCCCTCCGTGTGCTTTACATGTGCTCTTCCTGTAAGAATAGTGACCTTCACATCGGTAAGCGCTGAGCCTGTGAGCACACCCCTGTGCTCCTTTTCCTCAACGTGTGTGGCTATGAGGCGCTGCCAGTTTTTGTCGAGCACATCCTCACTGCAGGTGGATGTAACTGTGATTCCGCTGCCACGCTCCGCCGGCGACAAAAGCAGATGCACCTCTGCATAGTGGCGCAACGGCTCAAAGTGTCCTACTCCCTCGACAGCCCTTGCTATCGTTTCCTTATATACAATGCTGCCCGGTCCGAACGTGACAACAACACCAAACCTGTCCTTTATGAGACGCACAAGCACCTCCATCTGCACCTGTCCCATGAGCTGCACATGGATTTCCTTAAACTCCTCCACCCACACTATGTAAAGCTGTGGGTCTTCCTCCTCAAGCTGCTTTAGCTTTTCCATAAATGCCGCCGGATTTACATCATCCGGCAGAATCATCCTATAGTTTAGTACCGGTTCAAGGATTGGCATATTGGACTGCTGCTCACCCCCGAGCCCCTGCCCCGGAAATGTCGAGCTAAGACCTGTGACAGCAACTATCTCCCAGCCTCTACCGCATCAGCTATCTCATATTTTTCGCCGGAATACTTCTTATCTGATCGATTTTCTCAATCAGAAGGCCTTTCACCTCGTCACCGCCATGCGCTTTGTACTCTATTTTGTCCCTGACCCTAAGACAGCCTCCGGTAACCTTTAAAAATGTCAGCCTGCTGCCTCTGTCATCCCTGCCTATCTTGTATACGCGGGCAGAAAAATCGTCAGGGTAATTTCTTTCACACATAAACCGCGAAAGTCCCTGAATCAGCGTATCCACTCTGTCAAGCTTAAGTGCCGAGCCGTAAAAGCAGGGGAACACCTCCCTTTGAGCCACCGCCTGCGCAATATGTGCATCCGCAAGCTCTCCCGATTCCATAAATTCATCTAAAAGAGGCTCACTGCACATGGCAAGCTCATCAAATAAATCATGTGAAGAAAAGTCAACGCAGCCATCGCTCAGCTCACTCCTTAGCTCTGCCTGCACTTTCTCCGCATCCGTGCCCTGCATATCCATCTTGTTTACAAAAATAAATGTCGGCACGTTATAGTGCTTTAAAAGTCTCCACAGTGTGCGCGTGTGCCCCTGCACTCCATCAGTTGCGCTGATTACAAGTATTGCATAGTCGAGCACCTGAAGGGTACGCTCCATCTCTGCCGAAAAATCCACATGCCCCGGTGTATCAAGCATGACTACATGCCATGTACGAGCTGTATCTGCCGTACGTGCTACATCTGCTGTACGTGCTGTATCTGCTGTATCTGCCGCATTTGTGCCACGCGAAATATCAAGCCTTGCCTGCTTTGAAAAAATGGTTATTCCACGCTCACGCTCCTGCGCATCGTTGTCCAAATACGCGTCCTGATGGTCCACGCGCCCGAGTGAGCGAATCTGCGGTGCTGTAGAGCATGGCCTCAGACAGGGTTGTCTTTCCCGCATCTACATGTGCGAGAATTCCTATTGTAATGTGATTGTTTGTCATTTTCTGCTCCATTTATGCCTCAATCCAAGAACAGAGACACCTGTGGATGTCTCTGTGTCAGGCTTTATATCATAATCCGTTGATTTCCTAAATTATAGCATTTTGTGGTTGGTCTGTCATCTTTTTTCTTGATTGACAGCGGGACATAAAAGGCGCCGCTTAATTGACAAATATTTATTCCATACATATAATGTGATTACGGAAATTTTTGAATGGTATGAAAACAATGCGAGGATAATATGAACAAAAAAGAAGTATTGGAACTAAAACGAAGATTAAAAAAAGACCAGGCAACCTTCAGTCGTCTGGTCGGCTGCTACGTGGACTGCAACCATGAAAAGGTCTGCAAATTCGGTGGCAAATTTCTCACTCTGGAGGAGGATGAATACTACAAATATCTCGAGATTTCAAACAAGGTGCTTTCCGGCACTCTCGGAAACAACCTGCTCAATCTGCAGTTTCCGCTTGAGGAGGAAGAGGTCGGAGGCCGCCAGCAGATTCTCATGGCGCTTCGCGACAGCGAGCTTAATGATGAGACTCTGCTCGATACATACTATGATCTGGTCATCGACACCTACGATGAGGCTGGGAACTATCTGATTCTTTTGTATCTCGACAGCTACGATGTCATGACACGTACAAAGGACAACATCAACGTGGATGAGTCCGAGGAGGTGTACAAATACATGCTCTGCGCCATCTGCCCTGTCACACTTTCAAAGCCGGGCCTTGGCTATCTGGAAAAGGAGCAGCGTATCGGAGCCCGCATAAGGGACTGGGTGGTTGGTGCACCTGAGACAGGCTTTTTATTTCCTGCTTTCAATGATAGGAGCACTGACATACACTCCACTCTTTTCTATACGAAAAACACCAAGGAACCGCACTCTGAGTTTATGACAAACGGCCTCGGCTGCGGTGTGGAGCGCACAGCTACTGAGCAGAAGATGGCTTTTCATTCAATCGTCAGAAACGTGCTAGGTGCTGAGGACGAGAGCACGGATGACAAGCTGCTTGATATTCAGCAGAATCTGTCCGAGATGGCCGATGACTACGCTGAGACTCACGATGATGACGACGATCCGTTCATTCTCGACAGCGAGGCTATGAACAAGGTGCTTAGTGACTGCCATGTCTCTGAGGAAAAGATTTCTCGCATTGAAAAATCCGTCAATGAGGCCTTCGGTGACAAGCCGCCTATCGCAGCCAATGTCATTGATTCAAAGGCTCTTGTAGCTAATGAAATCCGCGTGGAAAAGCTTGCTCTTGAGAGCCAGGTCGGCGATTTAACTCTCGAGCTCAATGAGAAAAATGCGCAGCTTGAGGAGAAGGATTCTGTTATCCAGGAGAAAAATAATCAGATTGAGGAGCGCACCTCACAGCTTCTTGAGAAGCAGGAAGAGATTGATAATTACACTGCCCAAATTAAGACCTATGATGTGGTGCTTCATGTAAAGCCGGAGAAGGCTTCACAGATTCATGCGCAGGTCATCAATGGGGAGAAGTGTCTCGTCATTCCTATGAGGGAGAATGAGAATGCGACCATAAATGGGGTGAATACAAATCTGTAGGAACGCATCATAGTGCATCGCTTATGGTACTGCGCTTTATAGGGCTTCGCATATCTAGTTTGTGGATACCGGCCTAGCATGCAGTATATTCCTCAGAAAAATATAAAATCAGCCACGGCAGCATTTGCGGATAGTTTATTGATAGTTTGCTATGAATTGTCGTATCCACATTTTATGGAACGCCGTGGCAGTTTATATTTTTCTTCGGAACACACCGCATACTCTCCGGTAAATTTAGGGTACTTATGCGAAGCATCTACTATGAGTTTATAAACCATGTCCGTGGATGCAGAAATGCTCTCCCGAAGCTAACGCTTCACTTACTATATTCTGTATGGAATTATACAAAAGGGCGTGTGAAAAAAACTTCGTTTTTCACACGCCCTTTATAATGTTGTCACCTATGAAATAATGTCTGCTAATAATAGCACTCTGATAATACTTACCGGTTTACCAGCTCAGCACCTCATGGCCATCCTCTGTGACGAGTACCATGATTTCCCACTGCTGATGGAAGTCCGTCGTCGGTGTATACTTCCCAGTTGTTCTTGTCATCTACGTAGATATCGGCCTTGCCCATGTTGACCATTGGCTCGATGGTAAATATCATGCCGGGTGCCATGACCATGTCGGTGCCGCGCTTGGTGTTGTAGCCTACCCACGGATCCTCGTGAAATTCAAGTCCCACTCCGTGTCCACCGATTTCACGCACTACTGTGTAACCGTTTGCAAATGCATGGTCGTGCACCGCCTGTCCCATATCTCCGAGGAAGCCCCACGGCTTTACCTCTTTGAGTCCAAGCTCCACACACTCCTTTGTGACTTCAACGAGCATTTTCTTCTCAGGGCTTACATTTCCGATACAGTACATTCTTGATGAATCCGAAAAATATCCGTTTAAAATTGTAGAACAGTCTACATTTATGATGTCACCATCCTTTAAGATGACGTCCTTTGAAGGAAATCCGTGACAAACCTGCTCATTTACTGATGTACATACGCTGTAAGGATAACCCTCATAGTTGAGCGGTGCAGGGATGCCGCCCATGCTGGTGGTCATATCATAGACTATTTTATCAATCTCTGCTGTGTTCATACCCTCGTGGATATGCTCTCCTATGTAGTCGAGCACTGCGACATTTATCTTGGCGCTCTCCTTGATTCCCGCTATCTGGTCAGGCGTCTTGATGATTGAATGGCTCGGTATCTTATGATGTGCCTCAGCAAGCTTTTCAAGCTTCATATCAAATGCCGCATGACAGGTCTTATATTTCTTTCCGCTGCCACACCAGCAAGGGTCATTTCTTCCAATTTTTGTTGACATAAAATCTTCTTTCTAGTGATCAAGAGTAACGTTTCCCATATCGACTCTTTTCCACACTTTTTCTTTTATTTTATAGTTATTTTTCTCCAGCAGCTTCTTATATCTGCCTCCCGAGAAATCATAATCCGTTATATCGGCATTGTCAAGCACTGCATATATATGCCTACACGCCGGCCATGACAGCCAGCACTGCAAGTATAATTGTTGTGATGTGTTTTCTTATTTTGCGCAAAGCTTTGCAACCACCTGATTTATGACCTTTCCGTCAGCCTTGCCCTTGAAATGCGGCATGACTGCCTTCATTATCTGTCCTTTGTTTCCTGTTGCGATTACATCCGAAAACTGCTCTGTGAGCTCCTTTTCTACCTCTTCTGCCGACATCATTGCAGGAGCGTACTCCTCAAAGATTGCATATCTGGTATTGTACTCATCAAGCAGATCTGTTCTTGTGGCAGGGCATGTGTCAATCTGCTCCTTCACAGACTTCATTTCCTTAAGAATGACCTTGTTGACAAGCTCCTCCGGTATATTGTCTCTGCAGCCCTCATCTATTGCCGCCTTTTTGGCTGCCGATACAAGTGAGGATATAGCATCCTTTCTTACCTTGTCTCTTGCTTTCATTGCTGCAATCATGTCTTTTTGTAATTGTTCCATCTGCATGGCTTGTTCCTCCTGCTTTTCTTACTTTATTTACAGGCTTGCTAGTTCGTTTTGTGCGAATTGGTGCCGTCTATCTCTATAATACACCTTATGGGTGGAAATTGCTATTATTTATTACAATGAGTTTGTTGCCGGTTACTAACATTGGGTCGTGGCATGTCCGCGTCTTACGCCCTTACTTTATTGGTAACCATTCAGCTCTTTGTGGTAAAAATAAAAAGAGCCGGTAAGTATAATAAATATACTTATCGGCTCATAACCATCCTATACAAGACGTCGTATAGCAAGTATTGTATGACACTGTACGCTTCTGTTTGCTGTGATTCCTGCCTTTGTGGACTGTGCCTCCACTATAACACCACCACCTGCATATATAGCTACATGTCCCGGATATACCACTACGTCTCCCGGCTGTATATTATCGAAGGATACGGCCTGTCCCACAGACTTAAATGCCTGTGAATATCTCGGTGTGCTGATACCAAAATGTGCATATACCTCATGTACAAAGCCTGAACAGTCTACACCGTTTGTAAGACTGTTTCCACCCCATACATATGGATTGCCCACAAACTGCATAGCGTATGATACTACAGAGCTTCCTGAAACTCCTGTTGAAGCACCCGGGTTCTTTCCACCGCCTGCTGCATAGTCACCGGCAATGCTTCCGCCCTTGCCGGCTCCACCACCATCATAGCTTGAACTGCTTGACGAGCTGTTCGCTCTGGCAGCGGCTGCCTGTGCCGCTGCTGCTGCGGCCGCTGCTTCCTGCTCCTGAATGATTTTGCCCTGTGCCGTAATGATATTCTGATAATTCTCTGCCTGCTGCTGTGCCTGAGCTATCTGGCTTGCATACTGCTCCTTCTGGTTTTCAAGAGCTACTATAGCCGCCTCGACATCTGCCTGCTGCTTCTCATAGTCATCCTGCATGGCTGTGAGCTCATTCATGTCGTTGTCAAGCTTAGTACCAATCTCCTTCACCTGCTCAACTGCTGCCTGATAAGAATCCATAAGAGCACGATCCGAATCATATACATCTGACACGTACTCTATACGATTGAGCATATCTGTGATACCATTTGACTCAATAATTGCTGTCCAGATATTGTCTTCAGCGCTGTTTTCATACATGAACTGTATACGCTTCTTCATGGCGTCATACTGCTCCTGCTGCTTTTCCTGGGCTGCTGCAAGATCCTTCTGATTCTGCTCTATCTCTGCCTGTTTGCTTGTGATATCTGTCTGAAGCTTCTTTTGTGCTGCAAGAATCTCATCAAGCTTTGCGGATTTATTCTTTATATCATCAGCAGTAATCTGCTGCTGATCCTTTAAACCATTAATCTCATTCTTCTTATCCTTGAGATCCTGCTCAGCCTGTGACTTCTTCTTCTCTGCATCCTTCTGCTTCTTTGTCTTTGCATATACCTTCTCAAGTCCACTGTTTATGTATCCGCTAAATGTAGTGCCCTCTACTGCCGGTCCTGTAAAAACAAGTGCCGATGTTAACACAGTACATATAGCACGTGTCCATTTCTGATTCATTTTATTCCTCCTGTAATACGACGGTCAGATTGACCTTTCCTTCCACAATTTACGGTCAATATACATTCGGATATATTATCGCACAAAATGAATCTTTTTTCCACACCTTTTTGTAAATTTACAGAATTTTCCACATTTTATATAATGATATGATTAAAAGGTCAAAAGGTATTTTGCCCCTAATTTATGATTCACATGCGCGCTATTATAAGTCTATCATCAGGTTTGATGCTATCTGAGGTCAGAGCGTTTATTTCCATTATGTTTTCAACAGTGGTGCGGTATCTTTTTGCAATGTCCCACATTTTATCATCCTTCTGCACTATATAGCCAACCAGAGCTGCTTCCTCTTCTGTATCAGACGCTATTTTTTCCTGCTCCACCGATGTTATGACTGACACTTCATCCTGCTGCAGGGCAATAGCGTTTATGCTGACAACACCCTTAATTTCATATTCACTGTTGTCGAGTAGATTGACCTGCACCTGGTCTACCTGCAGATTTACCTCGCAGCAGGTGTTGGCATCCATGCCGGGTATCTCAACAAACTGTTCAAACGGCACAGAGTCTGTATGCATCTCTATCGGACAGCCATCGTCCTCCACAATATTCACACAGTTCACCTGCAATACACCTGACACAATAATTCCTGTGTCTGCATTTTTTATCTGTGCAATAGTGGCCTGCGTCTTTGTACCGCATATTCTTAAAATTCTCTTTTTGCTGTTTTCTCTGTACAACTGCTCCAAAATACGGCATTTTGTGTCATTTTTCATAAGAAGGCTGCATACCTTCATCTTTTCAAACACAGGTTTTACCGGACATGATACGCTGTACATGTCATTGAGCACCTCTACTGTTTCCTCACTCCAGACCTTTCCATCCACCGCAAGTGCTGCCTCAATCGAAAGCTGCCTGAGCTCTCCGTCGTAATCATTTTCCGCCTCAACCTGATGCATGGCAGGCTGTGTGCGAAGCCAGGCAATATTTCCGGCATTATCACCCTCGCAGCGTATTTCATTTGAAAACCCCTCCTGCACCTCAAAGCAGCAAATTTCCTGTTCTTCACTCAGATACACTATACACGCATGGCACTCGCCCGTCAGTGTAATATGGTCACGCTCGTATGTATACTCCAGATTTCTCATATCAACAAGACTTGATATGAGCTTGCATATATTCGGCTTGGTCTTTGGCAAGGTGACGACATTTTTAATTCTGACAATATCCCTTACAACACTGTCAAGCTTAAGCACCTTCATCTGCCCCATAAGCTGCTCCACGTCCTTGTCATCAATCCTTTGTGCAACCTCAAGATTTTCTTCCCTCTCTCCATAAAGCTCCACGCTTATAATGCCTCTGACCGAGAGCTTTCGCGAATTGATAACCCCAACCGTAAGCTCATCAAGCCCGGTATACACACGAACTGTATCCTTCTCGCAGACTCCTTGAAGCACAAGCTTCTCCTGAAACGGTATTGCATCCTTTATATGCTCCACTCTGTTTCCGCCGATATTTTCCTCCGGCTCATCGCCTTCAAAAACTTCCTCTCTCGTATACAGCACTTCAAATTCAATGCTTCCACTCAGCCAGATATTCTCGCCTGACGCTTTTATCTCGTCAATCTTTACCTGCCCGTTCTGACAAACCACTTTGGAAACATCAGGCTTGTTGTCCTTTATGACATAATCCCTGTCGAAGCCAACCTGCGACATATCCTTTACCTTTTCTATGCATTGTCTGATTTTTTGTGTAATTAACTCCATAAAAAATACCCCACTTCAAATATGTATATAAAATACATATTCAAGATGGAGTAACTTTATGCAGATGCAAATATTTAAATTCATGATCATTATAAAAGATGTAACATCTTTACATCATGATACTAGCAAAGCTGCATCCTTATATCTTTTGTAATCACATCAGTGTAGGAGAAAGATAAGAGCTGTGGCGGATTCTGCTCAAACTCATCATCTATCAGAACCGTAAACACACTTGGGTATGCCTGCTGAATAACACCCTCCTGAATGTCAACCTTGTTGCGGCCGAGATCCTGCTGGATTTTTACCCTGTTGCCACACTGCTGGTGAATCGATGCTCTGACTTTTCTAATTTCTGTCTGTTCCATTTTAAGCCTCCTTATTGTGGATATGCCCACTGGCACATAACTATAGTCCTCATGGTAACCAGTATTGTAACGACGGTGTCATATATATGAAATCAATCTCTGTATAAATATAAAACAGGTCAAATTAATCAACAATTATATCAATCAATATATTTGAATATATAAATATGTCACCACAATATCTAGTAACTTTACTATAGCAAAGTATCGCAGTGATAGCAATAGGGCATTAGTACTGATTGTCAGTTTTTTCGCAACTTTTAACACAATTTACGAAATTTTCACTCAAACACAACAGGCATTTCACTCAATTCCGTCTTTATTACTATGTACGGATAACTCGCCTGATTGCTGACCTTCTCGCCCTTATCCGGGGCTATCAGACGCGTATCAAAATACATTGCCTTATCCTTAACATAAAACTGGTTAACCGTAATACTGTAGCCACCTGTCTCCTTTGTGCCAAAGCCTTCCGCTATGTATAAATATTCATCATCCTTGTACGTCAGCTTCATCGCCTTCGCCTTGTTTTCATTTATCTGCTTTTTAAATTCCTCCGGGATTTCATCCCCGCAGATCACCGTGTACTCAACCATCCTGTCACTCTCCGTGCCTGAAATATTTGCATGGCAGCCCGAAATCACTGTCGTTTCCAATATAACAAGCACACCTGCAGCCATCACCAGAATTTTTCTCAATTTTTCTGACATTTTTTCCTCTCTTTCTTATCATATCGCTTATGATATGATATAATATCAAATATTGAACTACAATTTATATAGAGTATGAAAAAGAGAGGTCAAATATGCGTTCAGTTTTAATCGTAATATTCGTATTTTTCTATCTGCTGCTCGGTCTTCCGGTGCTCGGAGCCATGTGGATAATACACAAATTTGCCCCGGCATGCCGATATGGCACAGCTTCGCCTGGTACAGTGGGCTTTCCGTGTCATCATATTCCTAAGCGGAGCAGACATTGAATTTATAGGGGAGGAAAATGTGC
>ENA-OQIO01000240-OQIO01000240.1-human-gut-metagenome-genome-assembly--contig:-NODE-240-length-29296-cov-3.078062_pt1 | contig 29296 bp, 32 predicted proteins | sample MGYA00242573_ERZ504737 | MGnify/ENA primary metagenome ERZ504737 (study PRJEB26092, sample SAMD00036203) | human gut metagenome | host: Homo sapiens | study: EMG produced TPA metagenomics assembly of...
TCTTGAAGAAATTTTAACTCACTGACCTGACCAATAACAATATAAACCACTTTTAATCAGCTAACAATCAGCGGACGCGCCACTGGCGCCTCCTCGATATGCAATGCAATAAAACCGCTATTACCGTTCTTCCGGATAATAGCGGTTTATAGCAACCTGTTCTTTACTTTCGCTCCATCTCTTCTCCCACTCTCTCCAGCAAATGTCCAATTGCAAACATCACCGTCTCATAATGCATATACTCCAGAATGTTCCGGTCCACCAGCACCTGCAAACTCGCTGGGAATTCGTCATCGGATTCCCAGAATCTCAGTACGACAGGCAGAAACGAAAACATTTCCAGCTGATAAGCCACATCGCCTTTTTCCAGCCTGATCCCATGCAGCCGCTCGCAGGCTTTTGCCAGTTCTGCAGCCTTTCCATCGAATTTCTTTCCTGCATCCTTGAAAAAGTTACTGTCATTTGCCAGATTTCCTCCCCGCACCGTAGAAAGGCTGCCGATATGAACCATTCATGGGCGGGATGGCAGTATTCTTTGGAATTACACAGGACATCGTAGATTGTCATGGCTTCGTTGTAATTTGCATTTTCTTCCGTCTGGAATTCATCCACAGACCAGGTGATTCCTCCGGTGATGCGGTTAATCCGGTATTTTCTTCCTACAAAGAAAATATAGAGATACTTTTCATCATGATCCAGAGCAAATTTCCGGATCATTTTTCCTGATCGTATTCCAGGAATGGGAGACATACGGTCTTTCATCGTTTCATAGTTTGACATGTTGATTTTTCCTTTCTATGGATCATATATTATCCAAAATCTGGATTTTTTACTTGTTTTGGATAATATGTTATCTATAAAAATCATATCACATCAAATAAAATTTGCAATTTTAATTCCATCTTCAGCCACCGCGTTAATCACCAGTTTCTTATGAAGGAAAAGATTTTCGTTCATTGCTCAAACAACCAAAAACAGAGTATTTTCAAATTTTGTTGTATCTCAAAATCAAAAATACTCTGTTCCTCTTAAATTATATATTTTTTATTACTATTATTATCTCTTACACAGCCTCTACAACCGCAGCCGGTGCCACAAAGTTTCTGGCGGCTTCGCCTAATTTTACGAATCCCTGGTTATCCAGTGCTTCTTCTGCGATACTTACGCAGTTGTCGGCAGCTCGGTCCAGATTGTAGAGGATGCCGGAGAAGCAGCCGGTCATCGCCGGATCGCATTTCTGATTCTTTACGCGGTTCAAGTGGGCTTTGTTGAATTTCTTTTCTGCTTTATGCAATTTCTTTTTATTTTTGAATACCAGTTCCGCTTCCTCTTCACTGCCCTCTTTTACGGCTGTCATCGCCAAGCGCAGCAGATCCAGAAGGACATTGATGCAATTTTCAATTTCCTTGCCGGCTTCCTCGGAAAAGCTCATGCCATCGTCCTGGATTTTTATCCAGATGCTGTCGATATCCTGACAACGGTCGGCGATACGTTCGATATTGTTGGTTACATACAGAAGTCCTGCTGTTTGTTCAGACTGAAGCTCTGTCAGATTACCGCTGGAAAACAATTTGGTGATATAGTCCGTGATTTCTTCCTGCAGGTGCTGGACGATATCCAGCTGATTTTTGAATTTTTCATATGCAGCTGAGGTCTTTTTCTGATTCAGAGAACCTTTCAGGCTGTTCAGCATATGTACGGCAAATCCTGTCAGATTTTCCAGTTCCTGAGATACCAGATACATAGCAGCCACCGGCTGATCAATTACCTTGTTATCCAGATATTTCGGTTCATAAACCACACCGGTATTCTTATCTCTTCCACGGATAATCGTGGTAACAATCTTCACCATGAGCGGGATCAACGGCAGCCATACCAGTGTACAGACCACGTTGAATGTCGTATGTGCATTGGCAATCTGGCGGGAGATCACATCGATCTCATTTCCTTTTGGAGAGATATAACGTACAAATTGTGCAAACCACGGAATGATCCAGATAAATACGCAGGTACCCGTGATATTGAAAATGCTGTGCGCGATTGCTGTTCGTTTTGCATCTTTAGACTGTCCGATAGATGCTAAAAGTGCTGTAATTGTCGTACCAATGTTATCGCCAAGCAAAATCGGGATGGCTCCGGTCAGTCCGATCACGCTGCTGACACCGTCCGGTCCTGCCTGGGAAGCAAAGCTCTGAAGGACTGCGATCGTTGCAGAGGAACTCTGTACCACCAGAGTCATCACCGCACCGAGGACAACACCCAGCACCGGAATAGAAGATACTTTTCCCATCAGATCTACAAAGATCGGGCTTCCTGCCAGTGGTTTCATAACGCTGCCCATGATCTCGATTCCTTCGAACAAAAGTCCGAAAGAAAAGATAACCATACCAATATTTTTAACCTTTTCTTTTTTCCCTAAGAAGTTCAGCATGAATCCGATGAAGATCAACGGATAAATGTAATCACTGATTTTGAATGCCATCAGCTGGGCAGTCATCGTCGTACCGATATTAGCACCAAAGATAACGGAAATCGCCTGTGGCAGACTCATCAGTCCGGCACTTACAAAGCCGATGACCATAACGGTAGTTGCCGAACTGCTCTGTAACACAGCCGTAACCAGGGCTCCGGCCAGCGCTCCCATGATCGGATTCTTCGTAAGAAATTCCAGAATCTTCTTCATCTTTTCTCCGGCTGCCTTTTGCAGCGCATCACTCATACTGTTCATTCCATAAAGGAACAGCGCCAACCCACCAATCAGCCCAAATACTACTTTTACATTTTCATTCATTTTGTGTTCTCCCTTTTCCGGCAGCTGTCTGCTGCTCGATTCTTGAAATCATCTGTAAAATCTCTGTTATGAATCTGTATAATTCATTTACGGTTTACAGTATAGTGGGAGAACGCATATGGCTCTATCATGGTATTGTATGATTTACGTTAAATCTGTGTAAAGCTGGTAGTTAGTTCCTGTTAACTCCAGTTAAAAGGTCAGGCGCATCTGATTCCAGACAGCATCGCCGTGGACAGATTTGTCTGTTACTCCTTCATTTTGGAAACCGAATTTTGCATAATAATGGATCAATGCATCTTTGCAGGTCAGCACCAGACCCTTCCTTCCCTGTTTTCTGGCATCTTCGATCGCCCGCTCCAGCAGTTCTCCTGCCAGCCCGCGTCTTCGATAAGCGGGATTGTATTCACCCCGAAAATCATCTGCCAGACACCGGTTTCGTCATGCATGGAAGCTTTTTCGTACATTTCATCCGTCAGATCTGGTTCGTTGGTGACAAAACCATCGACGAACGCAACCAGTTTGTTGTCATTTTGCTCGTCGAACATCAGCCAGAAATGGTTGGCGTAATGAATAAGGCGGTCGGCGAATTCCTCTTTTGTGGCGGCTTCGGCTGGTGGGAAGCACTCGGACTCTACGGCGGCGATCTGTGGCAGATCATCTATGGTTGCAGTTCTGATTATCATGATATTGTATCCTCCAATTTATTATCTATTAACTTTTTTCTTTCCACTTCGCAGCTGATATCATTTTCGGGTATAGTCTGCGTGGTTATGCATGATATTTTCAAAGAGCCATCCGACCAGCAGACATTTGTTACTCTATCCCAACACCGAAAACGCCATAACCGCAACTCCCAGCACCACCAGAATCACTCCTGTAGCACGGTTCAGAGTCTTTGGCGTTGCTTTATTGGCAAATACGGCTGCGATTCTTGCCCAGAGGAAGGTAAAGACCACACACAGGATCCATACTGTCCAGTCTGGTGTGCCGCCGATGGCAAAGTGGGATACGGCTCCGGTGAGGGCGGTGAAGGTCATGATAAATACACTGGTTCCCACGGCTGTTTTCAATTCATATCCGAGAACGGATGTCAGGATCAGAAGCATCATCATACCGCCACCGGCACCGATAAATCCGCAGATAAAGCCGATCATCACTCCGCAGATCACAGACTGAATCGCACGTTTTTTTCGCAGACACCTGTGCCATGGCTTCTTTTGTAGTCATGACCGGGCGAAGGATGAATTTGATACCGAGCAGGAAGGTCATGAAGACGGAGAAATTTCCCATCGTTGTGGACGGTACCAGGCTAGAAACGTAACTTCCCACTATGGTAAACAACAACACGGTAACCATCATGATCAGACCATTTTTTATATCAAGATTCTTATTCTTCCCATAAGTATATGCGGATACGGCACTTGCCAGCACATCCGAGGACAATGCGATTCCCACTGCCATGTAGGGATCCATTCCCAAGAATGTGATCAGCATCGGGCTGATGACCGCCGCCGCACTCATGCCGGCAAATCCGGTCCCGAGACCTGCACCCATACCTGCAAAAAATGTAACAATTACTGTCAGTAAAATACTCATTTCTTTTTGTTCTCCTTTTGATATGTATTCAGATTTTCCTCTGTCTGTTCCATCACCTGTTCAAAAATCTTTCTGGACTCCGCAGGCACACCGGAAAATAAGGTTTCGATAAATGCTTTCTGAATCTCACATCCCTGTCTCCAGACATGCTCCGCTTTCCGGGTACAGATCAGTTCTGTCTTTCTCCGATCCCCCGGCACCTCCCGGCGTTCCAGATACCCTTCCTGCACCAGCCGTTCCACATGGATGGATACCAGATTCGCCTTGATCCCGCGGATCTTTACAATATCTGCGGCATTTTTATACTGCGGATTATTTTTCAGGAACATCAGGATATCCAGGGATGTCTGCGGGATGCCGGTCTGCTGGGATAACGGTCGGCACAGCTGATTATAGACATCCAGCAATTTATGTATATACTCAATGCTTATCATGCCTTCTATACCTCTCTTTCATTTTTAGAATGTTCATTTTTGAAGTATTTTAACATGAAATTCCTATCATTACAAGCGTGAAATAATCATTACATTTTCATGAATTATACTATATCTTTCTGTCTATATAATATCTTCCTTCTATTTCTTACAAAATCCTGAAGTTTATGGTAAAACATGTCAGAATTTGTTATGATACGGGTAGAACATATAAATTTTGAGGGAGGATTTCAATATGTTTAAGGAAAAAATACGTGTACAGCTTCTTGGGGGAAGTCTGACGGATCACGGCAGCTACACAGATGGCAATTATCAGGGATATCCGGTTGTCATTACAACGGAATCGACGGTTTACCACGTTCGTATCAATGCCGTCTCCGCACAGGATCCCGACAACACACAACTGGCGCAGTATCTGGAATACCAGAAGCAAAATGTCAAACATCTGGTAGATTATTCCTGTACTTCCACCTCCGTTCTGCTGACGATAAAAATGCCGGCAGTAAACGGAAACAAAGTTCCGGATATGATCAACGGTGTTGTGGAACCTCTGATTCAATATCTGAGCAGCGGTAATTATCTGCCTGCTGTGAATCCTGCGGCAGCACACAGGAGTATCTGTCAAATTATGAGGTAAATGGTTCATATCATTATCTGTGTACCTCCTGTGCACAGCAGATTGAACAGAATCTTCAGCAAAATCAGCAGACAACCCGTGCAAAAAAGAGTAATCTGGTTGCCGGACTCGTAGGTGCTTTCGTCGGTTCTCTGATCGGATGTGTGCTCTGGGTACTGATCTATCGGCTCGGATACATCGCGGGCATTGCCGGTGCAGTCACTGCAATCTGCGCACTGCGTGGATATGAACTGCTTGGCGGTCATCTGGATCGGAAGGGTGTGATCATTTCCACTGTGATGATGCTGGTGATGATTTTCTTTGCCAATCGGCTTTCCTGGACCTGGGATGCTTACGATGCACTGAAAGACGAAGGATACACCTTTTCCGAGTGTTATCAGTATCTGGATAACATTCTGGATCTTTCCGAACTCACCGGAAGCTATTACAGCGAGCTGTTCATCGGATACGGACTTACCTTACTTTGTAGTGTACGGCGCATCATCGACGCTTTCCGCACCAGTAGTGGAAGTTATCGCATGAAGAAGGCGCAGTAATCACCATAGATTCTGTAATAGAATTATTCGAGCAATAAACACAAAAAGACAGAAATTGGAATCGTCCCGTACCAATGGTACGGGAGATTCCAATTTCTGTCTTTTTATTTACGCGAGCAACGATTCAAAGTCCGTACTTGCACGAGACCCTGACGACTATCGCAATAACGAGTAAAAAAATCCCGGGAATACCTTTCACATCTTCTAGAGCGTGTCTGAAAAAGGCTCTCCGGAAATGATTTTTCAGACACGCTCTAGTTCTGCCACCGGATCTCACCTTTCTGAATCAGTGGATACCGTGCCAGTGTGGTTCCGTCCAAATTCTCACGATGCATATCAACCGCAGTGATCTGATGATTTTCATAGGTATTATAATAGTAGATTCCCTTCTGAGCATTCCAGCAGGAAGTGTAGATCGTGATCTCATATTTTCCGTCTGCCACCTCACAGCATCCGCGCTGCTGGTCCACCGATCCCAGAATGTGGAAAAACTGGCTGACGCTTTCCGCCTCGGAATCTCCCGATACTGCATGTGCTCTGGTAAATGCCACTTTTGCAAAGCGGGAAGTAGAAGAAAGATCTCCCGGAAGTCCAAGTGCGCCCATGCCGCGGCTGTAGGTCTGTAATGGCAACTGCTCGGAAAAATGATTCTCCGGCTGTTTCGGTGACAGATGCATATACTGATTCAATAAAAACATCTGCTGTTCAAATGGCGGATTATTGGTCAGTACACCTGCCGGATTATCATAAACCTTCAGTCCCTCCCGAACACATTCGATGGTGATACACGCATATTTGTCCGCCAGAATCCAGTGCAGCTGTGCCGCCGGAAACTTTGGAGCGAATACGGTTCCCACCAGATTCATCTCTGCCAGCATTTTCTTCGCCTCTTCTACCGATGCGCACTGGGAAAGGATCCATGGAATGAACTCAAACTGAGCCACGTTTTCCCGCCCCTCCTGGATTTCCTGGTAGACAGCGTTTCCTACGAAGTTCAACCCTGCCATTCCAAGTCCTTTTTCATTGACCGCATCGTAATACAGCGGGTAATCATCCGCTACATGTGCCATACCGATGATCGCATAATGATTTTCCAGTTCTTCCATATGGCGAAAATGAAACGGATAATTTCTTGGTGTTACTGTAATCTCATCTCCATAGGAGAATTCATAATCCAGCGTCCGTCCCATATAAAAATCTTTTGTCTTATAAGTAGCTGCTGTACACATTTCCATCTGCTCCTTTTATTCAAAATACTTGCATGGCTGTTCTGTTTTTTCTCATTGTTCTGATACTTCATAATTTTCTCTGCACTGGAAGGGTCCCAGGAAGAAATCTCCAAAACTGCATCCGGAATCTGCTGATCTCCGGAATCCGGATTATGGAACCAGACGCAGGACATTCCTGCTGCTTTTGCCGCCTTTCCTCCATTAGTGGAATCTTCTACTACCATACATGCGGAAGGATCCAGTAATAATGCTTCTGCTGCGGCAAGAAACGTATCCGGTGCCGGCTTTGGATGTGCCATATTTTCTCCACTGATAAAAGCAGAAAAAAACTGAGCCAGGTCAAGATCCTTCAACACTTTTTGGATCACATCCTCCGGAGAAGAAGATCCCACTGCCAGCAGATATCCTTCCTGATGTAGCTTTTCCAGAACTTCCCGGATTCCTTCACATTGCGGGAATCCTTCTTTTTCCACGATTTCCTTTTTCTTTTCTTCCATTCTCCGGTTCATCGTCGGATAATCCTCGAAAATATCACCGTAAGCATCCACCATCAGCTGCCGGAAAACTTCTCTGGTAGAACCGATGCACGGTTTGTAAATCTCATAGTCCAGCGTAATTCCGTCCTCTTTCAGCACTTCCTGCCAACACCGAAAATGCAACGGTTCCGTATTGACCAGAACACCATCCATATCAAAAATGATCCCTTTTTTCTCAGCCAGTCGATTAGCTACTTTTGTATAAGAGGGAACCGGCACACCATATAGTTTTCCCATGCGAACCACTTCGTATACCAGTCCGTCGATTTCTGATGGTTTCCCAGCCATTACATCCCTCTGCATAGAAGTAGTTGTTTCCGGTGCAAGATTAGACAAAATATGTAAGTTAACATCTACCATGTCTTTTTGAAACGGAACGCCCATAGCATCTGCAAGTGCTGCGATTTCCCGGATCATCGAACAAAACAGTTCCCGCGGAGCGCCCTCTTTCTGAAAATCCCCCGCTACCGCGTTACAGTACAGTCCTGCTGCTCCGATCGGAGACACATAGGAGAATTTTTCAAGTGCTTCTCTGCGAATATTTTCGGATAAAATTCCGTCAATAGCACTGTCCGTAAAATCCTGACGGATCTCTTCGAGTTCCGGTCTCCAGTCTGTCTTTTCCCGAACTCCAAAGACGATCCGCAGAATCTTTCCATGCTGCAATAACACACCCGGTTCTTTGATGTTGGCAGATACATAGATGCATCCGTCTGTCACCAGAAGTTCCGGCAGTTCTTTTTGCAGTTTTGCACCGGTTCCATAGATATTCAGAATCGGAATCACGATCGTATCCGGTTTTGCCACGCGGCGGATAAACGGGACGGTATCTTCCAGTGAATACCCTTTTACACACACCAGGATCACATCCGGTTGTTCCTTGTAGTGTTCCATATCCGTTGCTTTCACAGCAATTGTCTCAGGATTCGGATCCCAGAGACGCTCCAGAGTCAATCCATGCTCTTTCATAGCTTCCAGATGACGGCCACGGGCAATCAGTGTCACATCTTTTCCTGCCTTTGTCATAAAATATCCCATAACTCCGCCGGTTCCTCCGCTCCTATGATTGCATATTGCATTTGTGTTCTCCTTTTGGGTTTGTATCTGTTACAGATTCTGATTGTATTCAGCGCATATTTATAATATCATCTACAAGATAGTTACTATTTGCCGAATAACACTTCTCTGTTTGTTCCGTAAAAGATTTCATCATGACCGGACAATTTTTTCAGGATCTCTTCCATCCGATCCCAGTTCTGATCCACGTCAAACTCATAACTGTGTCCCCACAGATAGAAAAGCTGTGGTTCCTCACTGTCAGATGCCAGAAAACGGTCAATCAGATCCATCACATCCGCATCATTATGATGGCAGGTTGGCTTCAGTGTCAGCGGCTCTTCCGGAAGTCCAAAATTTCCGGTCCGCTCTACCGTACGGGAATAACGGATACCACAGGCACGCGCAATATCCACTACTGTATCGTTATAAGTACCAAACGGATACGCCATTCCCACAACAGGCTGCCCAAACCGTTCTTCCAGATTTTTCTTGTCTTCCAGAATCTCATTGCGGATCGTATCTTCATCATATTTGGGAAGATCTGCATGTGTCAGACAATGTGCTGCAATCTCATGTCCCTGATACAGTTCTTTTAAACCTTCAGTGTTCATTCGATGAATCAGAAGCCCCTTGGGATGTTCCCATACATTTGCATAAGACTGCATACCGCTGTTTAAGTTAAAGGTGCCTTTTACACCATAAGTATTCATCATTTCCACCAGACGGCGATCCTGTGTCACACCATCATCGTAACTGAATGTTACCGCTTTTTTCTTTCCATTCCACATAACAATTATCCTCCTTTGGCAATTTTAGTGTACCCAGTCATCTGTCACACTTTCTTTCGTATTTATTACTCAAGCACTTTCTCTACCATCTGTGCATCGATCGTTACGGACTGCATATGATTGACTTCAATCTGATACAGAGCATTGGCTGCGATATGCTCTGCGGCCTGTTCCAGGTCACGGATACCGCTGGTATTTGCATGTTTCTGAATGATTCTGTCCAGACCTTCATCTGTCAGAATAATTTCATTTTCTTTCAGACTCATTCGCTTCAGTACTTTCGGTAGTGCGTATTTTGAGAAAATAATTTTCTTCTCTTCATCTGTATAATCCGGAATGTCGATCACCGCAAAACGGGACATCAGCGGTGCACTGATCTGGGATTTGTCGTTGGCGGTAGCGATCGGATAGACACCTACCGTAGGATCATACATTCCATATAGTTATCGGTGAATCCCAGGTTATCAAGCAGGTCAGCAGAACATCCGCCGGGTTTCCGTTTCCTTTGCCGGAGCAGCTTTGTCCAGCTCGTTGATGATAAATACCAGATTGGACTCTCCTGCCATCGAAAATGCATCCATGATGATACCGGGTTTTGCATTGGCATAGACACGGGAACTTCCGGTCAGCTGTTCCGGATCATTGATGGAACTCATATCCAGAGTTGTCCACGGCAGTTTCAGGATTCTTGCAACCGCATAGGCAATCTGTGATTTTCCTGTTCCGGCAGGTCCTACCAGAAGCAGACCGTATGCCGGTAACGTATGCGTACGGTTGATCTGGATGATCGTCTCGATAATTCTCTGTTTTACCTTCTCCATACCGTACAGTTCTTCATCGAGGATTCTTCTTGCTTCCTGTGGGTCGATAGACTCAAAGTAATTGCTCTTCCATTGTACATTCATCATAATCGACAGTGCTCTCTGTGCATGCCGTCTCTCTTCCGGAGATACCTCATGGGATTTTGCAACCGCCAGGTTTCTTCTCGCCCAGAGACGAATATTATCCGGCAGTGTTTTTCCGGCGCAGGTCATAAAGTCGGTGATGCTCTGTATACTGGTCAGTTTCATATCATCGCCGATTTCTTCTGCATCCTCATCTTCCTCGATCTCTTCCGGTGCATTGCTTGCCAGAAGACGTTCGATCATAAACTGTAAAAAACCATCCTCCGCCGAAAGTTTGGTGCCGCCACCGAAAGCGATCTCACGGATCTTATAAACGGCATACCCATTTTCTCTGTTCTCACCGGACAGCCGGATATGAATATGATTACCTCCGAGCCATTTTAACAGACTGACAAAACGGGCATCGATCTGCAGGATGTCCGCGGATACGATACCATCTTCCTCCTCAAATTCAAAAGCCGTCTGTTTCGCCGGATTAGAAAAGAATCCGCTGGAATGGTGTTTCCACTGCCGTTTTTTGTTATCCAGCACCAGCATCGGGCGTTCCGGTGTAGCGGTGGATTCGTCAGAGCGGAAGGTTGTATAAGTACAGGTCAACGGTTTGTCTTTATCCGGGGTATTATTAAAATCAAATACTGGCATTGTAATTTCTCCTTTATCACCGTTCCGTTTTTAACTCTCATCACCGGAACAGTTCTTCTGTTTTTTCGATTTCCTTTTCTGTGCAGGTGACCGTTTCATAAATGCAAAAATCTACTGTATTATTACCTGTCACACTTTAACAGTTTACCATGATTTTCCGAAAAAAAAAGTGAAAACGTTACTAAACCATTATGATCCGTCCCATCTCCGCTGAAGTTCTGTGGGAAATCGAGATTACCGTTCGGTTTCCGATACGCGCCGCAGTGCCTGTAAAACTTCCTTTTCCGTCTCCACATCCAGATTTGCCGTGATCTCATCCAGCAACAGAATCGATGGTTCTGCAACTGCTGCCCTGGCGATGGATAACAATTGCCATTGCCCCTGCGAAAAGATCTCCGGGGTACACACGGTATCGTAGCCATTTTCCAGACTGGTGATCGAATCTTCAAGACCAGTCAGTCTTGCTGCCGCCTGCACCTGTTTTTCCGTGATTCTCCGATCATACAGTGTGATCTGCTCACGCACCGTACCCGGCACCATATGGAAAGACTGCTCCACATAGCCAAACAGCGATCTCCTTTCCTCTTCCGGAACTTCTGTAGCAGAAACATTACCGATCCGTATGCTTCCACTCTGCGGCTCATACAGACCAAGCAGCAGCTTCAGGATCGTACTCTTTCCGGCACCGGTACGCCCGGACAATGTGACCTGTTCGCCTTTTTTCACCTCAAAACTCACACCTTCCAGAATCAGATGTTCGTCATAGCCAAAGACTACATTTTCAAAGGATACCGCGGTCTGATCTCCGGCATCTGCCGTATGTATCTTATCTGTTGTAACCTGTTTTTTCTGTTCACTGATATCTTTTGCTGTTTTCCGGACACCCTGTTGTTTTCCGTTCGCTCTGTCTGCTTCAGCTGCTTCCAGATTGAAAAACTCATTGATTCTGTGAATACCTGCCATCGCTGACTGGATCGTCTGAATCTCCATACCAAGGCTTTCTACCGGTGTGAAAATCTGGGAAATGTAATTGATCACGGCTACTGCTGTTCCGGCAGACATTCCAAAGAATGTCAGAATCTGCTGATTGCCAGATGCAGATAACAGCATCACAACAGCAACCACAACGGCATTCAGAATCAGAATAACCGGTGAGTAAATCGCATCATAGAAGTTCGTTCGTTCCATCGCCCGATAGCTGTCGCTGATATATTTGTCATACCGCTCTTCCATATATTTTTCTTTTCCAAAGCAATGGATCGTCCGAATATTGTGAAGCGTCTCCGGCACATGACCCGAGGCACGGCCTACTGCTCTTCGGTTCTCGATCTGTGCGGTCAACATATTTTTCTGTACATGTCTGGTAAACCAGAACAAAAATGGCAATAAAAACAGTAAAACCAACGTCAATCCCTTATTCCGAAACCAGATCACAGCCAGGATACTCAGGATCTTACATGTATCCGCAAACATACTGATGATTCCGGAAGTGAACAGGTTCTCTACCGTATCCACATCTCCTATAAACCTTGATACCATCGTTCCCGGTTCCTGCTGATTGATCGTATCCACACTGAGGCTGACAACTTTCCATCAGGCGGCTTCGAAGCGCATGCGTGATCTTCTGTCCGAAAACAGTCAGAAGACTCTCGCGCGCCGTATCCATAAAACCTGTCAGGGCAAGCACAACAAAATAGAGGACAAAGAACGAAAACGCTACCGCATGTCCTGCCGTAATACTGTCCACGATTTTTCCAAGAAGAAGCGGCGAGATCAGAGAGGCTCCGATGGCTCCAAGTACCGCGATCAGGATCCCGCTGGACAGCCATTTTTGTTTTTTTACTGTATCGATCAGAATATTTCGTACATTTCCTTTATGCTTCATGACTGTCCTCTCCTTCCTGTGTGGTAAATAATGTCGCATATGCCGAAACTTTCTGTAACAGTTCCTCATGCGTTCCCACGGTCGTTTTTCCCTCGTCCATCCAGATGATCTGATCCATCTGTGGAAACAGATACAGTCGATGTGACAAAAGCAACACGATTGAATCACGGGTCATCGCCCGTACATTGGCAAACACTTCTTTCTCCGTCGATTTATCCAGTGCAGAAAACGGATCATCAAGCACCAGTAACGGCTTTTTATGGCACAGTGTTCTTGCCAGTGCCACACGCTGTGCCTGACCTCCGGAAAGGCGAACCCCACCATTTCCAATCAAGGTATCCTCTCCCTCTTCCATATCAGAAACTTCCCGGTCAATACACACTGCTTTCAGATAGGTTCTCAAATCTATTTCGTCTCCCAACAACACATTATCTCTGACGCTGTCATGAAACAGTTCCGGATCATGCCCCAGGTAGGCTACGATACCCTTACGTTCTGCCTCTTCCATCTGCAGCAAATCTTTTCCTGCAAATCGTACCGTTCCCTCATATGGACATTCACATAAAAATAACTTTCCAAGGGTTGATTTTCCACAGGCTACCGGACCGGTCACGCCGATGATCTGCCCGGTTTTGCTGAAAAAGACACATGTTCCAGCACGCGCTTTCCGTCCGGATAAGTAAATGAGACATCTTTTACTTCCAGATCTCCAGGGCCCCATTCTTTTCCGTCTTCTTCCTCGTTTACCGAGTCAAACAGCGGACGGATACGATTCCAGGAAACTTGCGCTTTATGTACGGCATTGAAGAGTTTTGCCGCACTGGATGATTTTGTAGAAAGCTTCACAAAGCATGCCAGAAACGTGGTAAATGTTGCGATTGACCAGCTGCTCCATCCGCTTCCCAGTATATTTTTCTGACCAAAATACAGAATAAACAATACACTGGTCATAGAAATCACTTTATAAATCGGAGGCATGGCACTGTTCCAGATATTTGCCTTTACCGCAGTTGTTTCATAATCGGTAAGATTCTTCTCATAAGCCATCTGCCGGTCTCTCTCACAGCCAAACACCCGGTAAGTGACAGCGTTCTGTGCACGATCAAGAGTCACTGCGCTCAATACTCCGCACTGCTTTTTATATGCTGCTCCGGTTCTCTGGATCATCCGTTTCATCTTCTCCGCTGTAATATATGAAATCGGCGGAAAGATCATACACAGCAGAGCAAGCCGCCAGTCATACCACAAAAGCATGCCTGCATAGGCTGTCAGAGCCACACCGGTATCAAAAATCTCCGTCGTGAATTTACGCATGCCCTCCACACAATCATCTACATCCAGGATGGCTTTCGTCATGATGGTTCCTTCCCCTTCTTCCCGAAGGCTCGCCCTCCCCCTGGTCACAAGAGTGTGATACAGGATCTCTTTCATTCTCCGGTTTACATTATTTGCAAACCTGCGTACATAAAAACGTTTGACATATCTGGATACCTGTACGATCCCGATTGCTGCCACATAACCGATTACAAGAGACAGCATATTGGCAAAAGTTCCGCTGCCTCTCAGAATATCCACCAACATTTCCGTCATCCTTCCCTCAAACCACGGTTCCGCCAGAAGTCCCAGGTTATAGATCAGGCCGGAGATTGTAATTGTAAGGAGAACTTTCCATTCTACCCGAAAATACGAACCGATTTTTTCCGGACAAAACTTCTCATCCTCTCTCTTCTTTTGCAGTTCCTTGTTTTCCATCCCCGTCATTCTCCTCTTTTGCCAAAATCCGTGTAATATTTTCAAATCCTGCCTGTCGTTCTCTTTTTGATTTCCAGTACAACATGTCCAGTGTTTTACAAAAATGCTCCTTTTCCTCCCCTGAGAGATCCTCTAACAGCCATTCATAAAATACGGTTTCGATCGATGTCTTGGAATTTTTCAGGTGTTCCGCTTTTTCTGTCGCATAAAGCAGCTGGCTCCTTCCATCTTCCGGATTCGGTTTTCGAACCAGATATCTTTATTCTCCAGGCGGGCTACCCGTTTTGCCGCAGCTCCTTTATCCATCTTCAGACTTTCACGCACTTTGGTCTGGGTGATTCCCGGATTATGACGTACCAGATGAATCACATCAAACTCCGCAGTTCCGATTCCCTCTTCTTTCATGGTCTGAACTGTAAATTTTCCTACTTCCCTGGCTATTTTCGTGATCTGCCGTTTTGTATCATCCATAAGAAATACCCATCCTTTCTTCACTTATACTTTTCTCTTTCTGTTTTTTATAGAATATCTGTCCATTAGTTGTACTATCAACTATCTGGATGATAGTACAACATTTTGGGCATGTCAAGTCTTGTCTTTCGATTATATAGTCTGTGGTATTCTTGTAGTTACTGTTCACTCCGTTCCCAGTAACACGCTTCGCGGGATATTATCAGTGAATAGTAACTTCCTGTTCAGACCGTCGCTAATATCTCATGCAGGTACGGACTCAGACACGTTGCTCACATAAAAAAAGAAACCTGACATACTACTGACAGATTTCTTTTTTAATCCTTATGGAGGGGCTTCAAATATCTCCCTCTTTATATTTTTTCATTAATTTGGCCAGTGCTTTATTTTCTCCTGCAAGAATCAAGATCTCTCCCATACACAGGTTTTCTTCCGGATGGATGTTGACACAAATTGTTTCACCTTTCTTGATTGCAATAACATTAATTTCATATTTTTTTCGTAGATTCAGTTCTTTCAGATTATGATTGCTCCAACCATCCGGAACCGCAAGTTCTACCATCGAAAAGGAATCTGACAGCATAAAGAAATCCTGAAATCCTCCTGAAATCAGGTTTTTACCAAGACGGATACCCGTTTCGATTTCGGCCATCACTACACGGTCTGCACCAATCTTTTTCAGAATCTTGGCATGCATCTGATTCATCCCCTTGGCGATTACCAGCGGAACACCTGCCTCTTTTGCCTGCAATGTCGCCAGAATACTCGACTCCATATCTTCCGAGATCCCTATGATCACCACATCCATGTTACTGATTCCCAGCGATTCAAATACACGGCTGTCCGTCACATCTGCCCGTGCAGCATAAGTCACATAATCTGCTATCTCCTGCACCAGTTCCTGGTCTTTATCCACTGCCAGAACTTGTTTTCCTGCCTGTGACAGTGTCTGTGCCACAGCATAACCGAATTTTCCAAGTCCGATTACTGCATATTGTTTGTCCATGATTTTTATTTTCCTTTCTGTTAATCTGTTCTCCCCTATTCTTTTATCCAATCAGAATCCTCTGTTCCGGTCTCTGAATATCTGCATCCACATGTCTTGTTCTGCGCCCAAGGGCTACCGCAAGTGTAATCGGCCCGATTCGTCCCATATACATAATAAGTATGACAATGATTTTCCCTGCTGCCGGGAGCTGTGAAGTCAGAGAACGGGTCAGCCCCACCGTCGCCACCGCCGAAACAACCTCATAGGCACAGTCCAGAAGCGGATGACCACTGACGACAACCAGAAGGATCGTGGCCGTAAGAGCAGTAGTCAGTGCGAAAAAGAAAATCACCACGCAGAGCGGATATTTTCTTCCACAACTTTTCTTCCCCATACTACCGTATCATGATTTCCACGGATATAAGAAGTAACCAGCACGATAAGAAGAGCAACCGTAATTGTCTTCACACCACCGGCTGTTCCCATCGGTGAACCGCCGATAAACATCAGAATCATGCTCACCATCGCAGACCCATCCGTAAAATTTTTCTGTGGAATCGTCTCGAATCCGGCTGTTCTTGTTGTTATGGACTGAAAAAAAGCAGCCATCACTTTCTCTCCCGGTTTCAGATCTCCGAGAGACCCTGTATGATTCCAGTCCAACAGGAGGATCAGAAGTGCCCCGCCTGTGATCAGGATTACTGTCGTCGTCAATACCAGTTTTGTATGAAGAGTAAATCCGCGGATAAAATTTTTTCTGGTTCGTTTTCCTCTCAGCAGATCCTGCACATGCTCGATCACTTCCCACCAGACGGGGAAGCCAAGTCCGCTCAAGATAATCAGTCCCATGGTTGTAACATTTATCAGAGGATTGGTTACAAAAGGCGCAAAAGAAGATTCACCTACCAGATCAATTCCTGCATTGCAAAACGCGGATATCGAATGGAAAATACTGTACCCGATTCCTCTCCACAGTCCATAATGAGGAACAAACCAAAAGCTATAACATATTGCTCCTGCAATCTCAACCACCGCTGTTCCGATCAGGAGTCTTCTGACAATTCCCACGCTTCCTTTCAGCACCGGCAGATTATATGTATCCTGAATCAGTTTGCGACTCTGCAGGCTGATTTTTCTTCGCAAAACCAGAAATATCATGATCATACATGCCATGATTCCAAGCCCGCCAAACTGAATCAGCCCCAGAATCACAATTTTTCCAAACACGCTCCAGGTGGTTGCAGTGGGCACGGTCACAAGGCCGGTTACACACACAGATGTAGTCGCCGTAAATAACGCATCAAGCCAATATACGCCCTTTCCACTGGCCGATGAAACCGGCAGACACAAAAGAAGCGTTCCCAGTATGATCACTACACCAAATCCAGTCATCATAATTCTTTCTGTCGGCGTATGCCACTGCCTTTTTTTCTGTTTTTCAGACATTCCTTTTTTCTCTTCTTTCCTATATTTTTTCCAAAATATCAACTTTCTGTTTCATTTCTGATATTTTACAACCAATGATTCTTCTTTTAGAATCCGAAATCTGCATAATCCTCCGGCAGAAATCTGTGGTAAATGATATGGCAGCCTCATCTTTAAAGCAGTAGTAATATGGATCTTCCGAGTCCACAAAGCGGATCATCAGGTCAAATTCTCCGTTGTCCATCGGTTCCATCGCGCACTCAGATGTCTGACTGCGGAATAATTCTTTTACTTCATCCAACGTCGTTCCATGTTTTGTAAGTAACTGTACCAGTGCAAAGATAAATGCATTCTCGTCCCGGTGTTCGTGCACATATTCTGTCGCATGTTCCGACAGGAAGAAGCAGAAACGATCTCCTTTGTGCGATACCTGTACTTCCCCGAATATTTCTTTTGTTGCCTCTGGAAATCCTCCCAGTGACTCCTGCATCGCCTCTGCATCACCTTCGCTTTCAAAAAAATGATGCAGAGAACTTAAAGGATAATACAGCCGGATCGGTTCTTTCATATATCCAAGCTTTGCCTGTTCCTCTGCAATCACATCGATCAGACTGTCCTGCAGTTTTTTATATCCATTTTCGTACATAATTCTATAATCCTTTCTGGCTGGCCCCTTCGACCGCCGGTCGTCGATGGTGTCAGGCACCATTTAATTTTTATGAAATATTTTCACAGCTATGTGAATTATATATCTCACGGATATTTTCGCAAGCAGAAAGAACATCCTGTACATTTAAAACTGTACAGGATGTTCTCCCTTGCACTTTTATTCTTTATTTCATACTGTCGGGTTATTCTTCCCCTTTGTCTACCTTGCTGGCTCTTGCTTCAATCTCTCTTTCCTGTACATCGCCAGGTGCCTGCTCGTAACGGGCAAATGTATAAGAGAAATCACCGGCTCCACCTGTCATGGAACGAAGTATGGTTGCATATCCGTAAATCTCCAGTTCCGGAACATCTGCTTCTACGATGGTATATCCCTGTTTATCCGGTTCATACCAAGCACACGGCCACGTCGTTTGTTCAGATCACCCATAACATCACCGGTAAATTTATCCGGTACACGGATCTGCATATTTACGATAGGCTCTAACAGAACCGGCGAAGCTGCCAGGAAACCGTCTTTGAATGCCATCTTTGTTGCTGTCTTGAATGCCATCTCAGAAGAATCTACCGGATGATAAGATCCATCATACAGAACCGCTTTCACACCAACTACCGGGTATGCTGCCAGAGGACCGGATACTACAGATTCCTGCAGACCTTTTTCTACTGCCGGGAAGTAGTTCTTCGGAACGGCTCCGCCGACAACGATCTGCTCAAATACATATGGTGTATCCAGATCACCGGATGGTTCAAAGGTCATCTTTACATGACCATACTGGCCATGTCCACCGGACTGTTTTTTATATTTTTTATCAATATCTGATTTTTTACGAATGGTCTCACGGAAAGCTACTTTCGGTTTGGAAAGTTCCACATTCACTTTATACTGTTCCTGCAGTTTGCTGACGATCACGTCTATATGCTGGTCACCCATGCCATAAAGAAGAGTCTGACGGTTTGCAGAATCATTGACTACTTTCATTGTCAGATCTTCCTGACACATCTTGGAGAGTGCCTGGGAAATCTTATCCATATCTGCTTTGTTCACTGCTTTGTAGCGTTTGCAGGTATATGGAGTGGAAATCTCCGGTTTGCCGTAGAATACCGGGACAGCTTTTGTTGCCAGAGTATCGCCGGTACGCAGTTCGTTGATCTTGGCTACGGCTCCGATATCGCCTGCATGAAGTTCCGGAACTCGATCGGTTTGGATCCTTCCATGACATACAGCTTGCCGATCTTCAGTTCTTCTTCTCTTTCTACATTATATAAGGTATCCCCGGACTTGATAACACCGGAACAAACTTTCAACAGTGAATATTTTCCGATAAACGGATCTACGATCGTCTTGAAGACCTGTGCAGATTTCGGCATGGTGAAATCATAGTCAGCTTCGAAAATTTCACTGGTTGATTTTACGATACCGGCGCGTTCTCTCAGATTCGGGCTCGGGAAGTATCCACAAATATCGTCTAACAGGATCTTAACACCCTGCAGGTTGACCGGAGATCCCATGCATACAGGAACCAGACTTCCATCGCCTACGCACATGGATAATGCTGCAGAAATCTCGGTAACAGAGAATTCCTCACCTGCAAAATAGCGATCCATGAATTCTTCGCTAGTCTCTGCTACAGCTTCCAGTAAGATCTCTCTGTATTTTTCCAGATATTCTTTTGAATATTCCGGAATCTCACATTCTTCTTTCTTATCTTTTTCAATGTAACGGCGGCCTTTGTTCTTTACAATATTGATATAACCGACAAATTTTCCATCCTCACGAAGCGGCATGTGCAACGGTGCGATCCTTTTGCCATACAGTTCGGTCAGATCTTCTACTACCTGACGGTAGCTGACATCATCCATATCCATCTCTGTTACGAAGAACATACGTGGCAGTCTGTATTTTTCACACAGTTCCCATGCTTTCTGGTTCCTACCTGTACGCCTGATTTTCCGGAGATCACGATCACTGCTGCATCGGCGGCGGCTACTGCCTCTTCAGCTTCTCCTACAAAATCAAAGAATCCAGGTGTATCTAAAATATTTACTTTTACCTTATCCCATACAACCGGCACGGTAGAAGTACTGATCGAGAATTTTCTCTTGATCTCTTCTTTGTCGTAATCACTGATGGTATTGCCATCTGTCACCTTGCCTAAACGATTTGTAATACCTGAAAGATAAGCCATAGCTTCTGTCAGTGTAGTCTTACCTGCTCCGCCATGACCAAGCAGCACTACATTCCTTATTCGGTCAGTTCTAAAAACGTCCATATGTAATACCTCCCAAAATTAGTATAGTTATATATTACTAAATTTCTTTGAATATTTCAAGTTATTTATGTATTTTGACAATTATTTTCTGAACTTTTTTCATTTGTGTTTGTATATTTTATGTTTTTACGATATGAATTGTTTCTTTTTTGTATATTCTATCTTCATTTTGTTAAATTATCTCAAAGAACCCATTTTTGTACTGTATATATTTTCTTCTTCTCTTTTGATTCTCCCTGTCGTATAATCTCTCACCTGTGCTTTCCGGCGTTAAAGTTCCATAGTTTAAAGCACTAAAGCATTGACTTTTCCTATCTTGTGCTTTACAATGGTAAAAGTACGCAAAATACACGCGTAATTACTGAGAAAGGATTTTGACAGACAACTATGAGTGATTCACTGAATATAGGATTTATCGGTCTGGGGCTGATCGGCGGATCCATCGCCAAATCTCTGAAACGTTTTCATCCACAGACCAGAATTTTTGCATATACCAGAACGGAGCTACGCTGGATCTCGCCGTGTCTGAAGGAATTGTTGATGTAAAATGCACGAAAGAAGACGAGGCATTTGCTTCCTGCAATTATATTTTCCTCTGCGCACCGGTTCATGACAACATTTCTTATCTTGAATGGCTGAAAGATCATATGAGCCCGGACTGTATCGTTACGGATGTGGGAAGTGTAAAAGGTGAGATTCATCAGGCGGTTGAGAAACTGGGGCTGGATGACCACTTCATCGGTGGACACCCGATGGCCGGTTCTGAAAAAACCGGTTTTGAAAATGCCACTGATATGCTGATCGAAAATGCTTACTATATTCTTACACCAGGTGGTCAGATTGATATTCCCCGTCTGACACAGTTTATGGAACTGATTTCTTCTCTCGGAGCTATTCCACTGGTACTTACTTATGAAGAACACGATTATATCACTGCGGCTGTGAGCCATCTGCCGCATATCATCGCCTCTACACTGGTAAATGCTGTACAGAAAATGGATACACCAGAGGAAAATATGAAACTGATCGCAGCCGGAGGTTTTAAAGATATTACACGTATCGCCTCTTCTTCTCCTGTGATGTGGCAGCAGATCTGTCTGGAAAACCGATCGATGATCTCCAAAGTACTCGATGAGTATATTCGCTGATCGTACAGGCAAAATGCTGGGTGGATAATGGTGATGCAGATGAAATCTATAATATGTTCAGTAATTCCAGAGAATACCGCAATTCTCTTCCGGAAGCGAGCAAAGGGGTAATCGAGAAGATTTATGCCTTTTACTGTGATATTTATGACGAAGCCGGTGGTATCGCTACAATTGCCACACTGCTTGCGATGAATTCAATTAGTATTAAAAATATCGGCATCATTCATAACAGAGAATTCGAGGAAGGTGTTCTTCGGATCGAGTTTTATGATGAGGAATCCTGTGTGAAGGCACAGGGTGTTTTGAAAGAACGGAATTATACACTTCATGTTCGGTAAGGAGGATGTACATATGGAACTTATGCAGGCAAAAATGCCTCTTCGCGGAGAGGTGAAGATTCCGGGAGACAAGTCGATCTCACACCGCGCTGTGATGTTTGGTGCACTGGCTGACGGTACGACAAGAGTGACGAATTTTTTGCAGGGAGCAGATTGTCTTTCTACGATCTCCTGTTTCCGCAAATTAGGAATCGATATTGAAAATACGCAGGAGGAAATCCGGATTCATGGGAAAGGCCTTCACGGGCTTACTGCTCCGACTGAGATTCTGGATACCGGTAACAGTGGAACCACAACACGACTGATCTCCGGTATTCTCGCCGGTCAGAATTTTACCACAACACTTACCGGTGATGCGTCGATCCAGAGCCGGCCAATGGGAAGGATCATCAAACCACTTTCTATGATGGGTGCTACAGTCGAGAGTCTGAAGGGAAACCAGTGTGCACCGTTACAGATTCAGGGGCATCCGCTGGCTGCGATCCATTATCAGTCACCGGTAGCTTCTGCGCAGGTGAAATCCTGTGTTCTGCTTGCCGGACTGTATGCAGACGGAATTACTTCGGTTACAGAACCTTATCTTTCGAGAAATCATACGGAACTGATGCTCTCTCACTTCGGCGCACGGGTCACCAGTGAAGGAACAACTGCTTCTATCTCGCCGGATCCGGAACTTCACGGACTGGACATTTCTGTTCCCGGAGATATTTCTTCCGCTGCTTATTTTATTGTGGCTGCTCTTTTGGCGCCGGGATCTGAAGTAATGATCAAAGATGTGGGAATCAATCCTACCCGAGATGGCATTCTTCGTGTATGCAAGGCGATGGGCGCAGATATCACCCTGTTAAATAAACGAACAGCCGCCGGTGAACCGGTTGCGGATCTTCTGGTTCGTCACAGTGAACTTCACGGTACGGTTATCGAGGGTGAATTGATTCCGACGTTGATCGATGAGATTCCGGTTCTGGCGGTTCTGGCAGCTTATGCGAATGGAACTACGGTTATTCGAAATGCGGAGGAACTGAAGGTGAAGGAATCGAACCGACTGGATATTATGGTGAACAGTCTTGGGGCTATGGGCTGTGATATCGAGGGTACCGATGATGGTATGATTATCCGAGGTGGGAAACCGTTACATCATGCTTCTATTGACAGTCATCTGGATCACAGGATCGCGATGTCGTTTGCAGTGGCTGGGTTGGCTTCTGAAGGAGGAGTCGAAGTGCTGCGGGCGGATTGTGTGGATATTTCTTATCCGGAGTTTTATGCGGATCTCAATAAGCTTATGAAATAAATTTATTGGCAAGGGGACGCCGAGAGCTGCGGGAAACCGGGGTGGACAACATGGGCAGGGCAACTTTGAACTAGCCGCTAACTTCGACTATATTCACTTGGGTCAGCTGACCCAAGCGAAAGTCTTCGTAAGCGTCGGATTTCAAAGCTTGCCCTAACCGCCCATAAAGTGTTGTCCACCCCGGTTTCCCGCAGCTCTCGGCTATTTCCTGGCAAAACAAATTTGAAACAACCGTTAATTTTGCGTCATATCTTTCCAGTTGCACGCAATGACTATTTTTATCGATACCCAGCCCAGCAGGGCAAAAAGATGCCTTTCAAAAGCATTTTGCGGGCGGTTAGGGCGAGTTTTAAGATCCTGTGTTTAGTAAGACTTGGCGATGAGCGGCTCTCAGTGAATCATGTGCATCGTTGAAAAAATCCCCATATCAATCACGCAGGATGCAGATTCGAGTGTACAGGTAAAAAAACGTAGGCGTAGCGGGCTACGCTGAGGCTTTTTTGCCTGTGCAATCGGATTTGCAGACAAGCGAGTGATATGGGGATTTTTTCATAAGATGTACAAGTCGCACTTAACACATAGCTTAAAATCGTCCTGCCCGCTGCTTTTGAGGGAGATCTTTTTGCTCTTTCGGGCGTACGTTTTTAGATACCCTATTTGTAAAAGTCTACTACATCTTCCGGATTATAGTACACTTTATCCTGCTCTTCTATCGTCGCCTTTCCATCTTTCACATCGATAATCGTTACCGCGCAGTTTGGCGGTACGTGACCTCTCCAGAAGTCGTCTTTCCGACCGTCAATGTAATAGAGAAAGGCCCGTGTCGAGCAGCCGTGTGCTGCTATTAGAATTGTTTTATTCCGGTAGTCCGGGTTGTGGATCAGATCCTCGTAGAAGGCACCGCAGCGATCAATCATCTGCTGATAGATTCGCCGTCTTTCGGTGGCTTGTAACCGAAGGGATCCGTGAAGAACTGTTCAAAATCTTTTGACGGAATCTGATAATTCTCCCTTCGACAGCAAAGTCCTTCCCATTCTCCGAAGCTGATCTCTTCTATTCTCTCATCCGTAAGAATCGGTATATTTCTGTCACCCAGTACCAGTCCGGCGGTCTCGTAAGCCCGTTTTAACGGGCTTGCGATTGCCAGGTCAAAATGTACATCTTTTAATTTTTCACCGGTGATTTTTGCAAGGCGGATACCGTTTTCGTTCAGTTCGATATCCGTTCTTCCCTGCAGCCGTCCCAGAGTATTCCATGAAGTTTCTCCATGACGAATTAGATATATTTTCATCTTTTTTACTTTCTAAGCTGGATTCCCATGCCTTCCAGACCATTCAGGATCTTGTTCATAGCGCCATTGATTTCTGCTTCTTCGAGAGTTTTCTCTTTGGAGCGGAAAGTCAGAGAATAAGCAACGGACTTGAATCCTCTTTCGATCTGATCTCCTTCGTAAATATCAAACAGTTCGAAGTGTTCCAGAATCTTACCGCCTCTCTGAGCGATCATATGTTCGATCTGTCCAACCATGATCTCTTTCGGTACTACCATGGAGATGTCACGGTTTACTGCAGGGAATTTTGCGATTCCTTCGTATTTGCGGTCGAAGGATGCATGTTTTACGACATTCAGGATATCCAGAACTGCCACATATGCGCGCGTTCCGATACCATAAGTATCTGCCACTGCAGGATGCACTTCGCCCAGATAACCCATCACTTCACCTTCGTAGCTGATCAGAGCCTGACGACCCGGATGCAGGAAAGTCTTACCGGCTTTCGGATCGTACTCAGTTTTCTTATGCATACCGATCTGATCGAAGAACTCTTCTACTACACCCTTCATATCAAAGAAATCACCGTCTCCGTACATACCCAGAGTGAACATCATACGTTCATCCGGCAGTTCGGTCAGCGGAAGTTCTTTTGGCAGATATACATTGCCCAGTTCGTACAGACGGACATTTTTATTTCTTCTGTTATAGTTGGTTGCCAGAGAAGTCAGCATACCATTCAGAGAAATGGTTCTCATGATACTGAAATCTTCACCCAGCGGGTTGGAAATGGTGATTGCTTTTCTCAGTTCATCTCCTGCCGGAATCTGCAGTTTGTCAAATACTTTCGGGCTTTCGAAAGAATAGCAGTATCCCTGGGAGAATCCACAGTACTCAGCCACATCTCTTGCCACTTCTTCGATCCTCAATTTAAATGGCAGTTTTCCTGTTGTTGCCTCACCGCTTGGCAGTGTGGTCGGAATATTGTCATATCCGTAGAAACGGGCAACTTCTTCTGCGATATCTGCAGTACGGAAGATATCATGACGGAAGGTCGGAGCAACAATCTCGTTGGTTGTTTCATCGTAAGCCAGTTCTACCCTGGACAGGTACTCCAGCATATCTTCTTTGGAGATATCAGTTCCCAGAAGGCTGTTGATTTTTTCCGGTTCAAACGGTACTCTTACAGGTTCTTTTTTCTTGGTATATACATCAGCCACACCACCAACAACTTCACCGGCTCCCAGTTCTTCCATCAGCTGGCAGGCACGGTCGATGGCTGCCAGTGCATTGTTCGGATCCAGACCTTTTTCAAATTTTCCGGAAGCATCTGTACGAAGTCCGATTCTCTTTGCAGACAGACGGATATTCGGACCGTCAAAGCATGCTGCTTCAAACAGAACTGTTTTTACATTGTCTGTGATCATGGAATTTTCTCCGCCCATGATACCTGCGATACCGATAGATTTTTCTCCGTCACAGATCATCAGAACGTTTTCATCCATCTGGCGTTCCTGACCGTCAAGAGTAACAAATTTTTCGTCTTTTCCGGCACGGCGTACATGGATCTCATGATTTGCGATCATATCCAGATCATAGGCATGCATCGGCTGACATATTCTTCCATGACATAGTTTGTGATATCTACCAGGTTGTTGATCGGGCGGATGCCGTTGGCAGCCAGACATCTCTGCATCCATTTCGGGGACGGACCGATTTTTACATTTTTTACGACTCTTGCGCAGTAACGCGGGCAGAGATCTTTGTCTTCTACGGTTACTTTCACATAATCATTGACATCTTCGTCATTACCGGTAGCTGTTACAACCGGCGGAACAAATTCTTTACGGAAAGTAGCTGCTGCTTCTCTTGCGATCCCCAGTACACCGTAGCAATCTACACGGTTGGAAGTGATCTCATATTCAATCACCGCATCGTTCAGTCCCAGTGCTTCGATCGCGCTTGCACCAACGGTAGCATCTTCCGGGAAAATATAGATTCCGTATTCCGGAGCTTCCGGATACATTTCTCTTGTGGAGCCAAGTTCTTCGATGGAACACATCATACCGTAGGAATCCACACCACGCAATTTTCCGGCTTTGATCTTGATTCCGCCCGGAGTTTTCTTACCGTCGTGTCCACCTGCAACTCTTCCTCCCGGAAGAACAACCGGAACTTTGTCTCCTTCTTTTACATTTGGAGCGCCGGTAACGATCTGTGTTACTTCATTGCCTACATTTACCTGGCAGATGATCAGTTTATCTGCATCCGGATGTTTCTCAATCTTTTCAATCTGTCCGATCACGATGTTTTCCAGATCGGCATCCAGTAATTCATATCCTTCAACTTTTGTTCCGGACAGTGTCATCGCATCTGTATATTCCTGAGCTGTGACGTCCAGATCCGGGACAAACATTTTAATCCATGATAAAGATGTATTCATTCTTTTAATCCTCCTAAAACTGTTTTAAGAATCTGTAGTCATTTTCATACAGAAGGCGCATGTCATCGATCTCGTATTTCAGAAGTGCGATACGCTCCAGACCTACACCAAAAGCAAAACCGGTATATTCTTTCGGATCGATGCCACACATCTCAAGTACATGCGGATGAACCATACCACAGCCAAGGATCTCGATCCAACCGGATCCTTTACAAAAACGACATCCTTTGCCACCGCACTTGAAACAGGATACATCAACCTCTGCACTCGGCTCTGTAAATGGAAAATGATGCGGACGGAATTTTGTTTTTGTTTCCGGTCCGAACAGTTCTTTTGCAAATTCTTCCAGTGTACCTTTCAGGTCAGAGAAAGTAATATGTTTGTCGATTACCAGACCTTCGATCTGATGGAAGGAAGGAGAATGGGTTGCATCTACTTCGTCAGAACGGAATACACGTCCCGGTGCGATCATACGAATCGGCAGTTTCCCTTCTTCCATGGTTCTCGCCTGAACCGGAGAAGTCTGGGAACGAAGCAGAATGCTGTCTGTGATAAAGAAAGTATCCTGTTCGTCACGAGCCGGATGATCTTCCGGAATATTCAGTTTGGTGAAGTTGTAATCTGCGTACTCAACTTCCGGTCCTTCCACAACTTCATAACCCATACCGATAAAAATTCTTTCTACTTCTTCCAGTGCAATGGTATTCGGATGACGATGACCAACGTTTGCTTTTTTTGCAGGCAGTGTGACATCGATTACTTCTGCTGCCATCTTTGCTTCCCGCAGTTCTTTCTCCAGACGGGTTTTTGTCTCCTCCATCATAGTTTCAATTTTTGCCCTGGCTTCATTCACCATCTGTCCTACTTTCGGACGATCTTCCGGAGCTACATCCTTCATACTTTTCAGCACAGAAGTAAGCTGTCCTTTTTTACCAAGGAAATTTACTCTTACATCATTCAAGTTTGTCCAGGGCGTCTGACTGTTCAATCTTCTCAGAAGCTTCATCCAGAATCGCCTGTAATGTTTCTTTGATACTATTACTCATGGCAGTTCTCCTTTTCTATTTGTTGGGGATAGCACAATGCAACGGGTAAAATACGCTACGCGATTTTTATTCGTTTTCGCAACTATGAGAGACACGCTACGCGAGTTTCTCATAGTTATCGCGGCAGTCGCCAAGGTCTCGTGCAAGCACGGACTTTGGCTCGTTGCTCGCGTAAAAAAAGCCTCGCCCTTCCAGATTACTGGAGGGACGAGGCAATTATATCATCTCGCGGTACCACCCTGATTTCCGATTAAAATATTAACGGACACTCATTAAGACTTAACGCGTCTATACGTCTTCTCTTACTTGACTTTCGGAGAAGAAGCTCCAGTGGGAATCTCAATATATATCTGAACTTAAAGGAGCTCGCAGCCGGTGACTCCTTCTCTCTGTAAGAAAATATATATCTACTGACACTTTCTCAGCTTTTTTCTTTCGGCATAAATTATAGTATGGATCCGCTTATCTGTCAAGTTTTATTTCCGCTTTATTCCTACTTCATACCCTCTTTGGTATTTACCCCTGTTACTGTTCCGGTCATTTTCAGTAGCTTCTACAATTCCTTCTTTTCTGTCGTTTCCTTTTCTGTCATTTTCTTTTCTTCTGTATCATTTTCCCGGATTCCTTTTAACAGTCCCTGGTACTCGCTGCGAATCAGCTCGCTTGCCATTTGATGCAGCCTGCGAAGGCGCTCTTCAAAATAAGCATTGATTTCCGCCCCGATCAGAACAATATACATACAAAAATACAACCACAAAAGAACCAGAATAATCGTCGTCAGGCTTCCGTACATGTTGGAAAATCCATCGTAATAATCCAAATAGACAGAAAATCCAAGGGAAAACAGTGACCACGCCACCGCCGAGACCACCGCTCCCGGTATCTGACTCCGAAAAGAAGTCTTTCTGTTCGGCAGAAATTTATAGATCATCAGGAAAATCAGTGCCAGTACAACAAGTGAAACTGCTGTACGCATACCAATGATATAGGCAGTGACTTTGGCAAGCGTCGGAATGTACTTTGTAAGAAGTTTCTGAATACTATTACCGAATACCAGAAGAATCAGGCTGCTGATAACAGCAAGAATAAAGATCAGTGTATACAGAGCAGACCGTATCCTTGTCACCACATAATTCTCGTC
>ENA-OQIO01000241-OQIO01000241.1-human-gut-metagenome-genome-assembly--contig:-NODE-241-length-29293-cov-2.644072_pt1 | contig 29293 bp, 34 predicted proteins | sample MGYA00242573_ERZ504737 | MGnify/ENA primary metagenome ERZ504737 (study PRJEB26092, sample SAMD00036203) | human gut metagenome | host: Homo sapiens | study: EMG produced TPA metagenomics assembly of...
CTCTTGACATTGAGATACTGCTTTATTATAATGAAGACATCATAAAGATATATGTAAAAGTAATGCGAAAGACATGATTAAAGAATTATATGTTTACAGAGAGAGAAGTCGAGGCTGGAAACTTCTTAAGCATACTCTTTGATTACCACTTTCAAACTGCAAAGCTGAACTATAAATTTAGATTTATTTATTAAGTTTTGCCGGAGAAATTCCGTTATCATTTTTGAGTTGGTCATATTTTATGGCAAACAGGGTGGAACCGCGAACTACAAGCCTCGTCCCTAGTTTTGGGATGGAGGTTTTTTATTTTTTTAGGAGGTTAATAAAATGGCAAATATCACATTAAAAGATGGTGCTGTTCGTGAAGTAGCTGAAGGCACTACTGTTCTTGATTTTGTAAAATCCTTTAGTAATTCTTTAGCAAAAAAAGCTTTAGCTTGCAAAATTGATGGAGAAACTAAAGATTTAATGACTGTTATAGATGGAGATCATCAAGTAGAAATTTTAACTTTTGAAGATGAAGATGGTCGTTGGGCACTTCGTCATAGTGCTTCTCATATTTTAGCTCAAGCTGTAAAACGTCTTTATGGCGATAAAAATGTAAAACTTGCAATTGGTCCTGCAATTGACAATGGTTTTTACTATGATTTTGATATGGATCATCAGCTTAGCACTGAAGATTTAGCAAAAATCGAAAAAGAAATGAAAAAAATTGTTAAAGAAAATTTAGCAATTGTACGTAAAGAAGTTACTCGTCAGGAAGCACTTGATTTCTTCAATGCTGAAGGCGAAAGCTATAAAGTAGAATTAATTAATGATTTACCAGAAGATGCAATGATCACTATGTACAGCCAAGGTGAATTCACTGACCTTTGTGCAGGTCCACACGTAGTATCTACAGGTAAAGTAAAAGCTATTAAATTACAATCTGTTGCTGGTGCTTATTGGCGCGGTAGCGAAAAAAATAAAATGCTTCAACGTGTATATGGTACAGCATTTGAAAAACAAGCTGATTTAGATGCTTACTTAAAAATGCTTGAAGAAGCTGCTAAACGTGATCACCGCAAACTCGGTAAAGAACTCGATTTATTCAGCTTACATGAAGAAGGTCCAGGCTTCCCATTCTTCCATCCAAATGGTATGGTAATCAGAAACGAACTCATCAACTACTGGCGTGAAGTTCATCGTCAATTTGGTTATCAGGAAATTAAAACTCCAATGATTATGAATCGTAAACTTTGGGAAACTTCTGGTCATTGGGATCATTATAAAGAAAATATGTACTTCACAAAAATTGATGGTGAAGATTATGCAATTAAACCAATGAACTGCCCAGGTGGTATGCTTGTTTATTTAACACAGCAACACAGCTATCGTGATTTACCACTTCGCCTTGGTGAACTTGGTCTTGTACATCGTCATGAATTATCTGGTGCATTACATGGTTTAATGCGTGTACGTAACTTCACTCAAGATGATGCTCATATCTTTATGTTACCTAGCCAGATTGAAGATGAAATCCAAAGAGTTATTGACTTATTTGATAAAGTTTATAGCACATTTGGTTTAACTTATCATGCAGAACTCAGCACACGTCCTGAAGACTCCATGGGTTCTGATGAAGTTTGGGAAACTGCAACTAATGCACTTAGAAATGCACTTGAACATCGTGGTCTTAAATACGTTATCAACGAAGGCGATGGCGCTTTCTATGGTCCAAAAATCGACTTCCATTTAACTGACTCTATCGGTCGTACTTGGCAGTGTGGTACAATTCAGCTTGATATGTTAATGCCTGAAAAATTCGACCTCACTTATATCGGTGAAGATGGTCAGAAACATCGTCCAGTAATGATTCACCGTGTAGTATACGGAAGTATCGAACGCTTTATCGGTATTTTAATTGAAAACTATGCTGGTGCATTCCCAGTATGGCTCGCTCCTGTACAGGTTAAAATATTACCTATCAGCGATAAATATGTTGATTATGCTTATGAAATCAAACGCAAAATGTTTGACCTCGGCATTCGTGTAGAAGTTGATGACCGCAATGAAAAAATCGGTTACAAAATCCGTGAAGCTCAAGTTAAAAAAGTTCCATACAGCATTATCGTAGGTGAATCCGAATTAGAAAATAAAAATATTTCTGTTCGTAAACGTCGTGAAAAAGATACTGTTACTATGGATACTGATGAATTTATCAACAATCTTCTTGAAGAAATTAAAACAAAAGCTCAGTAATTAATAAAAATAAAAGCTCTTAATAATTTTTGCTATTAAGAGCTTTTTTATTTAAAATTTAATTATTTTATCCATTTACCACAAGCTTTATCTTGGCAGATTTTATTATTATCTACAACTAATTGACCACGTAAAAATGTTTGATAGGCCAACCTTTGATTTTTTTACCAGCAAAAGCAGTTAGCGGTTGTTTGCTGTGAAGTTTTTCATTTTCAATAGTATCGACTTTATTCATATCAACAACTACAATATCGGCATCTTTACCAATCTCTAAATTACCTTTATTTGGTAAATTATAGATATCAGCTACATTTTTAGCCATGACTTTCACTAAGAAAGGTAAAGTGATATGACCATTATTTACTTCATTGAGCATTAATGGAAGCATAGTTTCTACACCGCACATGCCAGCAGGAATGGAGAATAAATCACCTTGTTTTTCACTGATGATATGTGGTGCATGGTCAGAAGCGATAAAATCTATAGTGCCATTTTTCAATCCTTGCCAAAGTGCAAGTCTATCTTCTTCATGTTTGATGACAGGATATACTTTCATCATTGGCCCTACACTATCATAATCTTTAGCAGATAAAAATAGATATTGTGGGCAAGTTTCAGCAGTTATATTTACACCATTAGCCTTTGCTTGAGCGACTGCTTCCATTCCCATTTTAGAAGTCAAATGAAGAATATGAAGTCTAGCACCAGTGGCTTTGGCAAGTAGACTAGCTGTTTGGATAGTCAAAGCTTCTGCTAGAGCTGGTCGAGATTGGATTAAAGCTTCGTAATCTTTTTTACCAGATTGTTGCAAGCGTTTAGTTAAAGTTTGAATTAATTCAATATTTTCAGCATGAATGGCGATTATTTTTCCTGTTTTTGCCATTTGTTCAAAAATTTCATAGACTTCACCGTCGCAAGAGGTGGGATAATATCTTCATCTTTAGGATTGTAATTATAAATTAAAGCTTTTGTTTTGGCATTTATAGCATATCCCCAGAAGAATTTTACAGCACTAGCACCAGTTTCACAAAGTCTAGGTAAATCGCCAAGGTTGATTTCACCTAAAGAAAGACCCCAAATACCATAATCAGCAAAAGCTTTAGGAGCAAAATAATTTGCTTTTTGTAATAAATCTTGCTCATTTAAAACAGAAGGATTTGTATTGGGCATATCAAATACAGTAGTTACACCACTAGCAATAGCAGCTTGTGTGCCAGTTGTAAAATCTTCCTTAGCAGTAGCTCCAGGGTCACGAAAATGACAATGCGTATCAATACAGCCAGGTAAAAGATACTTACCAGAAACATCATAAACCTCATTAGCAGGCTTATCCGCTAAAGAAATTTCAACAATCTTTTCATCTTGTATATAAATATTTCCTAGATAGATTTCATTTTCATTAACAATAAAACCATTTTTTAAAGCTAAATCATACATAAAAAAACTATCCCTCCTAAGAATTATAAAATACATTTTTCCTTTATATAAAAAATAAACTATAACAAATAGCATAACATATTTTTAAAATGCTAAAAATAATAAAAATTACGTTAAAAATTCCGCAGATAAGATTTATAATTTAAGCAATAAATAGTACATATTATTTTCTTATATATGATATAAGAGTAATACCAAACATATCCGCGTTAGCAGACTTTTACGGTATTGAATTTATTTAAATACTAAAATAACACGTAATATCTATTTTCCGCATTATAAAATTTTAATGGTAACTGTTAAGTTATTGAAAATAATTAGCACTGAATACGGTTTTAGTCTGAATGTTTGAGCAAAGCGAGTTTCTAAGCGTTGTATGAAGTGATAATTATTTTCAAAATTAAAATTTTATCTGCGGTGGATTTCTTTTGTTACTTTTCTTTGTCCATAAAAGAAAAGTAATAATAACTTATTATAGCATAGTGGCAAGTATTAGAATATATTTTATGTTTAATCTCGTTATAGGGATATGTTATAATGATGACTTAGGTTTTAGTTAAATGGAGATGTTATTTTGAAAAATAAAGCTTATGTGTTGTTGTCTTTGGCTGGAATTTTATGGGGTTTTCAGCCTGTAGTGGTGAAATTCATTGTAGCGGAGATGAACCCACCTACTTTAGTATCTTTCCGATATTTATTACTTAGTGCTACTTTATTTTTATTGATGAAAATTACACATAAAAAAGATTTTATACCGCCCAAAAGTTGCTGGTTGCCACTTATAATTATGGGGATAACAGGCGTTAGTTTGAATAATGGTTCACAATTTACAGGGCTACAATATTCTACAGTAGCTAATGCCACTTTGATTGCTGCTATGACGCCAGCTGTTACATCTTTATTAGCTTTTGTATTTTTGCGTGAAAGATTGGCTTTATTACAATGGATTGGAATTATAATTTCGATATCAGGAACATTGTATTTAATCAGCAATGGAAATCTAGATATTATTTTACATATTTCATTTAATTTAGGAGATATATTATTTTTTGTAGCTCAATTAAGTTGGGCAATTTATTGTTTAATCAGTATTCGCGTGATGAAGAAAATGTCTGTATTATCTGTTACAGCATGGGCAGGAGTATTTGGTGCGATTTTTATTGCAATCTATGGTCATTTTACTTGTGGTTTATTTATACCAGATTTATCTATGAAAGCTATGGCTTCATTTGCATATATTGTATGGCTCGGTGGTGTAGGAGCAATGATATTTTGGAATATTGGTGTAAAAAATGTAGGTGCAAGTACAGCTTCCATATTTTTAAATATCATGCCTATTGTGGGGATTGTTACAGCTTCAATAACATTAAATGAAATAATTACTATGGAAGAATGTTTAGGCGCAGTAGTTATTTTATTAGGTGTATATATAACAACACATACAAAGCAAATTTTAGAAAAATTAAATTGGAAAAAGTAAAATAAAGTTAAAATAAATTAATGAAAATAAAATTATTTTTAGCTGAGAAATTTTGCGAAAAAATTAGTTATATAGTATTATGATTATAAAGTATAATGTGTAAAAAGTAGGAGGGTTTCTTTTGAAAAAGCTTGTAGTAACAGGAACAATTTTGCTCAACAAAGCAGTAAATGAAAATGTAAAACACATGGTTATCAAAGCTCCAGAAATTGCAAATCTTGCTGAACCTGGTCAGTTTGTTCATGTGAAGACTTTGCATAGTGAAAACTTTTTGCGTCGTCCATTCAGTATTGCAGATGTAGATAAAAACGAAGGTACAATCACTTTAATTTATCGTATTGTCGGTAAAGGCACAGCTGAATATTCTAGATTAAAAGAAGGTGAAGAATTTAGTATTTTAGGTCCTATTGGTAATGGCTTCAAATTAAAAGAAGGTCGTCCATTGCTCGTAGGCGGTGGTGTAGGTATTGCTCCACTTATCTATTTATCTCGCTTGCTCAAAGACCAAAAACCTATTTTACTTATCGGTGGTAAAAATAAAGATGAAGTATTCTGGGAAGAATATTTAAAAGAATATGCTGATAAAATTTATATCACAACAGATGATGGTTCTGTAGGATTTAAAGGTTTCACTATTCAATTAATGCCTGAAATCTTAAAAGAAAATAATATTGACGCTATTTATACTTGTGGTCCAAATATCATGATGGAAGGCGTGGCAAAACTCGCTTATGAACATGATATTGATTGCCAAGTATCATTAGAAAAACGCATGGCTTGCGGTATTGGCGTATGTCTTGGCTGTACTTTTGAAGGTAAACTCACTAAAAAACGTCGTAAAGTTTGCACAGAAGGCCCAGTTTTTGAAGCTAAGGAGGTATTTTAATGAATTTATCTGTAAAGATTGGTAATCTTGAATTAAAAAATCCTGTAATGGGAGCTTCAGGAACATTCGGATTTGGTAGAGAATATGAAGATTTCCTTGATGTAAATGAAATCGGTGCAATCGTTACTAAAGGCGTTACACCAAAACCTCGTGCTGGTAATCCAGGTGTTAGAATAGCAGAAACTCCTTCTGGTATGCTCAACTGTATCGGTCTTGAAAATCCAGGTGTAGATGCTTTTATTTATGATATTTTACCAAAAATTAAAAAATATAATACTGCTGTTATCGTAAACATTTCCGCAGGTTCTGTAGAAGAATATGCTGAAATGGCATGGCGTTTGGATATTGACGGCGTAGATGCTGTAGAAGTAAATATTTCTTGTCCAAATGTAAAAGAAGGCGGTATCGTTTTTGGTACAGACCCAAAAGCAGCAGCTGCTGTAACTCATGCAGTAAAAACTCATACTAAAAAAACTGTAATTGTAAAACTTTCTCCAAATGTAACAGATATTGTGCAGATGGCAAAAGCAGTAGAAGAAGCTGGTGCAGATGCTATTTCCATGATTAATACATTGACTGGTATGGCAATAGATATCAATACAAGAAAACCATTACTTGGCAATATCACAGGTGGTCTTTCTGGCCCTGCTGTAAAACCTGTAGCACTTCGTATGGTATGGCAAGTAGCAAAAGCTGTAAACATTCCAATCATTGGTATGGGCGGTATTGCAAGTGCAGAAGATGCTATTGAATTTTTGCTTGCAGGTGCAACAGCAGTCGCAGTGGGAGCACATAACTTCATTGATCCATCAGCATTAAAAGTAATTGCAGATGGTATCGCTGAATATATGCAAAAACACAATATTGAAGATGTAAATGAACTTGTAGGAGCATTACAAGCTTAAATAAAAAATTACCAAGTGAATTTTTACTAAATAACCTATAAAGCTAAGAAATATAAGCTTTATAGGTTATTTTTTTATATAACTAATAAAAATCAAAATCAGCTGGTAAAATTTTTTTTATATCCTTGAATAGCAAGATTTTAGAGACTATAATAAAAAAAGAAATATTAATAAATATAGGGATTAATAGAAACAAGAGTTGTATTTGAATTGCTCTTCGGAAGTTTCTTTTAATAGCTTTTGCCAGATTAATAGAAACAAGAGTTGTATTTGAATTGTAGCTGGGTTGAACGTGTTGCAGATAATGTATTGATTAATAGAAACAAGAGTTGTATTTGAATTTACTTGGAGATTTAAATGGAACATCATCATAAGAAGATTAATAGAAACAAGAGTTGTATTTGAATTAAAAATCTACGTGTAATTGCCACGCTAGATAATTAAGATTAATAGAAACAAGAGTTGTATTTGAATTTTAACCTCCAATTCTGTTTTACGCATTAACTCAGATTAATAGAAACAAGAGTTGTATTTGAATCCAGTGAAGAAAATTTCACCACCCCATGAAGATATTGATTAATAGAAACAAGAGTTGTATTTGAATAAAAAGGAAAAGATGTCGTTGATAGAAAGGTTGAGATTAATAGAAACAAGAGTTGTATTTGAATATAGTCGTGAATTAAATTCTATCAAACTATAAAAGATTAATAGAAACAAGAGTTGTATTTGAATTAGAAAATGACGATATACTTAATATAGACTTTTACGGAGATTAATAGAAACAAGAGTTGTATTTGAATTCTGTTTTATCCTGACCGCATGGATCGTGATGAAACGATTAATAGAAACAAGAGTTGTATTTATAAAAAAACTTATTGACAGTGGATATAGTTTGTGATATATTAAGTTATGTTGTATTTGAGATGCAACGTATTCCACAAGAAGAAGTCACCACTTCTCACCTTATGGCGTGCTAGTCACTAGGGTTACTAATTAAAACAAAAACGTTTAACGTATATTTTAATTTGTAATATCAGAGGGTGACGTGCGTCATCCTCTTTTTTGTGTATATAATAAAAATAATATATAAATAATGAGGTGTTTTCTATTAGTAAAGAAACTTTAAGAATTAATGGCGAAATCCGCGCTAGAGAAGTTCGTGTGACAGATGCTCAGGGAGAACAGCTTGGTATTATGTCTACAAGAGATGCTCTTCGTAAAGCAGAAGAAGCTCATTTAGACTTAGTAGAAGTTGCTCCAAAAGCAAAACCACCTGTTTGCCGAATCATGGATTTCGGAAAATATCGCTATGAACAACAAAAACGTGAAAAAGAAGCGAAGAAAAAACAGAAGGTTATCAGTGTAAAAGAAGTAAAACTTCGTCCTGGTATTGAAACACACGATTTTAACTTCAAAGTTAAAAATGCTATGCGTTTTATTGCTGAAGGCAATAAAGTAAAAGCTACAATCATGTTTCGTGGCCGTGAGCTTTCTCATCCAGAAATGGGTAAAGAGCTTTTATTAAAGGTCGCTGAAGCAATGCAAGATGCTGTTACTGTTGAACGCGAACCTAAACTTGAAGGTAAAAATATGATTATGATTTTAGCACCTAAAGTGCAAACTAAAGGAGGAAACACTAATGCCAAAAATTAAAACTCGCAGAGCTGCAGCTAAACGTTTTACAGCTACTGGTTCTGGTGAATTCAAACGTAATAAAGCTTTCAAAAGCCACATTTTAGAAAAGAAATCACCAAAACGTAAACGTAATTTACGTAAAGCAGCTATTATCACTGCTGCTGATCATAAACGTGTAAGCAAAATGCTTCCATACGCTTAATTAATCATTTATTGTTGAAATTTAGGAGGGTAAATAATGCCAAGAGTAAAAAGTGGCGTAACCGCTCATGCACGTCATAAAAAAATCTTAAAATTAGCTAAAGGTTATAGAGGAGCTAGAAGCAAACAGTTCAAAAAAGCTAACGAACTCGTTATGAAAGCTCTTTACTATGCACGTAGAGACCGTCGTGCGAAAAAAGGTGAATTCCGTAAACTTTGGATCGCTCGTATCAATGCTGCTACTCGTGCAAACGGTATGTCCTACAGCCGTTTCATCTGCGGTTTAACAAAAGCAGGTGTTCAGGTTAACCGTAAAATGTTAGCTGACGTTGCTATCAACGATGCAGCTGCATTTGCTAAACTTGTTGAAGTTGCAAAAAGCAATCTCTAATATAAAAAATAAAAGCTGTTTCTAATTTCAGATTAGAGACAGCTTTTTTGTTTGTTTAAATTTGTATGAAACTGACTAAACAAGTATACATTGTTTAAATATGTCAAATACTGTATAATAAATAAGAATGAATTTTATTTAGAGATAAATAAAAGTATTTAGGAGGATTATAAATGGCATTAGTTAATGAAAATTATCTAAAATTACAAGGTAGTTACCTTTTTGCTGAAATTGCACATCGTGTGCAGAAATTCAAAGCTGAAAATCCAGAAGCTGAAGTTATTAGCTTAGGTATCGGTGACGTTACATTACCATTACCACAAGTTAGTATCGAAGCTATGCATAAAGCTGTTGATGAAATGGCTAATAAAGAAACTTTCCGCGGTTATGGCCCTGAACAAGGTTATGCTTTTTTACGTGAAAAAATTCGTGATGTAATTTATAAATCTCGTGGTGTAGATATCGAAACTGATGAAATTTTTGTCAGCGATGGTGCAAAATCTGACTGCGGTAATATCCAAGAAATTTTTGGCGTAGATAATACTATTGCTATTACTGACCCTGTATATCCTGTGTATCTCGATACAAATATCATGGCTGGTCGTACAGGTCTTGTAAAAGAAGATGGAACTTTTGAAGGTGTAGTATATATGCCATGTACTGCTGAAAATAACTTCACTCCAGAACTTCCAAAACAGCATGTAGACATGATTTATTTATGTAGCCCTAATAACCCAACTGGTACTACTTTATCCCGCGATGAATTAGCTAAATGGGTTAAATATGCTAAAGAAAATAAATCTATCATTTTATATGATGCAGCATATTCTTACTATATTACAGAAGAAGATGTACCTCATACAATTTATGAAATTGAAGGCGCAAAAGAAGTAGCTATTGAATTCCGTTCCTTCTCCAAAACAGCAGGTTTCACTGGTACTCGTTGCGGTTATATTGTATTACCAAAAGCTGTTAAAGGTTATACAAAAGATGGTAAAGAACAAGCTTTAAATCCTCTTTGGAATCGCCGTCATACAACTAAATTCAATGGTACACCTTATATTATTCAGCGTGGTGCAGAAGCTGTACTTACTGAAGAAGGACAAAAACAAGTAAAAGAAATGGTTGGCTACTACATGGAAAATGCAAAAATTATCCGTGAAGGTTTAGCAAGCCTTGGTCTTACTGTTTTCGGTGGTGTAAACTCCCCATATGTATGGCTCAAAGTTCCAGCAGGCATGACTTCTTGGGATTTCTTCGATAAACTTCTTCATGAAGCAAATATCGTAGGTACTCCAGGTTCTGGTTTTGGCCCATCTGGCGAAAATTATTTCCGTCTTACTGCATTTGGTAGCCGTGAAAATACATTAAAAGCTGTAGAACGTATTAAAACACAGTTAAAATTATAATGTAAATTTAAATATAAAAATGACCTTTAATAGTTATTTATGTCAACTGTTAAAGGTCATTTTGTCTTAATATAATAAAGTAAAAATTTATAGTATCGGAGTTCTTATGGAAATAAAAGAAGTTAAAGATAACAAAAAACAATTTCTTTCATTATTATTGTTGGCAGATGAACAAGAAAATATGATTGATAAATATATTGATAGAGGCATAATGTATGTATTAGATGATGAAGGAATAATAAAAGCAGAATGTATTATAACAGATGAACAAAATGGTGTATTGGAAATAAAAAATCTAGCTGTAAAACCTGAATATCAAAGAAAAGGTTATGGTAAAGTAATGATAGATTTTATTATCAAAAATTATAAAGAAAAATATTCTATATTACAAGTTGGAACAGGAGATAGTACATTAACTATTCCTTTTTATGAGCAATGTGGATTTATTCGTTCACATTATCATAAAAATTTTTTAATTAGATAAATTTATGAACAACCAATATATGAAGATGGCATTCAATTAATAGATATGATATATTTACAAAGAAAATTAAAATAAATTTACAGTAAAGTAATAAATTATGAAAAATAATAGTAAAATATTTTTTATGTTAGTAATTTTGTCAGTAGCTATAAGCTGTTAGTAAGAATAAAACCATGATTATGAATTTAGCACCATTATTTGTAATGTGTTAAAAGCTTTAAAATCATGGTTTTGTTCTTTTTAAGAAAGAATTGGTAATGAAAGGTAAAGTTCTTTTGTTACTTTTCTTGTTCATGAAAGAAAAGTAATTAATTTTTATTTATTGTTATTTTTAAAATTAACTTAAATTTTTATTTTAAATTTGCTATTTGGTTGTATATAAGGTAATAAAATTAATTCGCTGTCTAATAATTTAGCAATGGTATTGATTTTATTATCTTTTTTTTGTGCATGGGTGATGATTTGCATTTCTCCTGCGTAGCGTGCATAAAGGGCATTATCTAAGGTAATAGAGCCTATTTCTCTAGGGACAATATATTCAGGGCAGATATATATTTGTTTGAATAATGCTCTGCTTTCTTGGGTGCGAATGGCTCCGTCTGCTTCATCTAGGCGAGCGGTGAAGGTGTTTTGTTGTAAGGTTTTTAGTATATCTTTTATTTTGTGTTAATTTTTTTGCTTTTAATAAGATATATTCATCAGTTAAATTGGCTAATTCTTGGATTTCGTCTTCTGTAGGTAGGCTATCGCCGATAAAAATGGAGTCGATACCGAGTAATTTTAGATGTCGCATGGCAAGGCTGGCTGTTTGATAGCGGTGTATTTCTAATGTTGGCAAGCCTTTTTTGATTGGAGAGCGAGCTTTGTTATAGCTAGGTATGAAAGCACCTACGGAAATATTATATTTATGAAGTAATTCGTTTTGTTGTTGTAATTTTTTACGTTTAGACCTGTACCTTCACGAGGATAAAAGTTATGGAGTGCATCAATATGTTGGAAATCTGTTTGGTAATGATTTAATTCATCAAGAAATTCTTGAGTGATGGTTGAGGCATTGAATTGTAATTTTATATTTTGATGACTTAATTTGGCTATTTGTTCGGCACTGTAGCCAAAGTCTAAGCGAAGTGTTGTTATGCCGAGAGTAGCTAATTCTTGGATATTTAATGTATCTAAATTTAATAAGGCTAAAGTATTTGGCGATACATCACAAATTACTTCCATATTATATTTTTGTGTGAGTTTTAAAATTGTCTGTAAATCTTGTTGAAAATGGGAAATATCTGTTTCTGGTATATGAAATGAGGTAAAAATGCGATTGAGATTATATTTATGGGCTAGATGAATTAGATTTAAATTTTCTTCTAATGTATTATCTAAGCCAAGATAAATGGAAATGCCGTTTTGCAAAATATCACTCCTCGATAGGATCGTTAAAGCCGATTATTAATGTGGCGATAAAGCCGAAAATATAGGCTGTGAAAAGTCCGATTAAATAGCAAAGCATTTTATCTGTACTAGCTGTGAGTGGTAGACCAGATAAGCCAATGGAGGTAGCACCTACATGGAAAAATGCTTGGACTGCACCACCGAAAGCACCGCCGATACAAGCGGAGATAAATGGTTTACCAAGTGGTAAGGTTACGCCGTAAATCAAAGGTTCGCCAATGCCCATGAAGCCGACAGGAAGGGCAGAAGCTATGGTTTGTTTTAATTTTTGATTTTTAGTTTTGAGATATACAGCGATAGAAGCACCGACTTGCCCTGCGCCTGCCATGGCTAATATAGGTAAAAGGATAGTAACGCCGTATTGATTGAGCAGTTCGGCGTGAATAGGTGTGAGTCCCTGGTGAAGACCAGTCATAACGAGTGGCAAGAAGATACCGCCGATGATAAAGCCAGTGATAGCACCACCGGAATTAATTGCAGATGTTACGAGTACGCCGATAGTCTCGGCGATGATACCGCCGATAGGTTGTAAGATGAATAGAGCAGGGAAAGTGGCGATTAAGATTACGAGTAGTGGCGTTAAGAATAAATCTAAAATTTTTGGCACGATTTTGTGTAATTTGTTTTCTAACCATGAGGAAAAAGCTACTACTAATAAGACGGCAACGATACCACCACGACCTGCGAGTAAATCTATATTAAATAGGCTGATATTGTTGAGCATGGGGTGTGTGATGATGGCTGCCATTGTACCACCGAGCATAGGAGAAGCGTGGAATTCTTTGGCGGTGTTGATGCCGACAAAGATATTTAAGCCGAAAAATACAGCATTTCCTGCTATTTGTAAAACTTGGATTGCAGGGTAGTTTGTAAGTGTAGGATCAATTTTAAAAGCGATATTTAATAATCCTGTGATTAAACCGCAAGCGATAAATGCAGGTATAAGTGGCATGAAGATATTAGAAATGCGTTTCAATAATAATTTAAAAGGTGTAGCATTTTTTTTGCGGATTTGTTGATGAAGTTCTTCGGCATTGCCAAATTGTTGTTGATTGTTATTTGTATCTTGATTTGTATTTTGAGCATTAGTTTCAAGATTTTTTATTTGCATATAATTTTTTGAATTCAGAAGTTACTTCATTTACTTTTCCAGGGCCTAAGATGATTTGTAGTTCATTATCATTTAAGTTTACGCCTAAGACGTTAGGAATATTTTTTAATTCTTTTAAGGGTAAATTAGCGATATCTTCTGTGTTTAATTGTAAGCGAAGTCTAGTCATACAATTAGTTATTTTTAAGATAGAAAATGACTTCATAAGTTCATAGATAGCAAAAGCTGTTTGTTGTAAATTCATAGAAACCTCGCAATTATTTTTTCATACTATTTAATGATTTGGAGATAAAACCTTCATTATTATTTAAGCTAGAGAGTGCTTCTTCATAGGAGATATTGGCAAGTAACATTAAAATTGCAGGTTTTACTTTGCCTTGAGTGATAGCTAAAGTATCAATAGCAGTTTGTCGGTCGCAATTAGTAGCTTCCATTAATATACGTCTTGCTCTTTCTTCGAGTTTTTTATTAGATGATTTTACATCAACCATTAAATTGCTATAGACTTTACCCAATTTTATCATGGTACAAGTAGAGAGCATATTTAAAATCATTTTTTGGGCAGTACCTGCTTTCATGCGTGTGCTACCTGTGATTGCTTCTGGGCCAGTCAAAGCTTCAATGGCGATTTTTGCATGGGAGCTGATTTCACTATTACTAGTACAACTGATGGCGATAGTCAAGGCATTTATGCTATTGGCAAAATCTAATCCGCCGATTACATAAGGAGTTCTACCGCTGGCTGCGATACCGACAACACAGTCTTTGGCGGATAAATTTTTTGCTTGTAAATCTTCTTGAGCAAGAGTCAAAGAATCTTCTGCACCTTCTTGAGCTTTGAAGATTGCATTATAACCACCTGCGATAATTCCCTGTACCATTTCAGGGTCAGTGCTGTAAGTTGGTGGACATTCCACAGCGTCTAAGATGCCAAGTCTGCCTGATGTGCCAGCACCGATATAAAATAAGCGTCCGCCGTCTTTGAGGCGAGATGTGATTTCATCAACAGCCATGGCAATCTGTGGCAATACATTACGGATAGCGATAGCTACGCGTTTATCTTCTTCATTTAGAAGCATACACATTTCTAAAGTGGATACATTATCAATATTTAATGTATAAGGATTGCGTTTTTCAGTTAAGAGATTGTTTAAATTTATCATAAAATAAAAAATACTCCTTTAAAAATATTTAATACATTTTTTCATTATAGATAATGGCTTTTTTATTGGCAAGGATAAGCTAGAATTTTTTAATTAATTTTAAATAATATTTTAAGTATAATTTAATTTTCTCATGATATATTTAATATATAAGATGTACATAAATAAAAAAAGATGTATAAAAGGTTGTGTAAATATGTTAAAATTAATTAAAGGACGTTTGAAAAATTTTATAGGAATAATAGCCCTAGCATGTTTTTGTGTAGCCCTGTGAGTTATGCTGTACAACTATCTACAGTAAGTGCAGCTCCTCGTCATGAAGAAAGACATGATCCACCACCTCCTCCACCAAAACATGATAGACACGATAAAGATGATGATAATGATTATGATAAAGGAGATATCACAACTGCCGTGTTAATCGGTGGCGTAATTGGTGCAGTAATTGCTAAAAATACTTGATGTTTAATTTAATATGTATATAACTTTTAGATAGGGAGGATAGCAAAATGAAAGAATTATTTTCTAAGCGAGCGAAAAAAATTATAACAACTGTATCATTATCTTGTTTCTTATGCAGTCCAGTGAGTTATGTTTGTAGTATGAATCAAGCTTCAGCAGCAGCTTTGAATACAAATGTTGCTTATGAACAGCAATTCAATACAGTCGGCTTTGATAAAGATGATCATTGGAATAGGGGTCGCTCTGATGAGGATAAGGATTGGAAAAAACCACCTCCACCTCGAGATGATGACAGAGATGATAAGCGACCACCTCGTCATGATAGAGACGATGATGATTGGACTCCACCACCACCTCGTCATGATGATGATGACGATGATTGGGATAGAGATAGACCTCCACGTCATGACCGTGACGATAGAGATGACCGCGATGATGATAGCGACAAAGATTATGATAAAGGCGATATCACAGCTGCAGTATTAATCGGCGGTGTAATCGGTGCTATCATTGCTAAAAACACTTAATAATATTATTAAATGATTTGAAAATTAAATATCGCAAAATAAACAAGCAAAAAAATAAAAGGTAGATTAAATATATGAATTAATCTACCTTTTTATTATTTATATTTTAGATTTTAATTAAAAAGTGTATTCCATACCCATGAGTACAGTTCTACCAGGAGCAGGGCAATCTCCATCTAAGAAAGAGCCGATAGTTTCATAAGATACATTGGTGATATTGGCTAATTTCAGATATGTTGACCATTGGTCATTGATTTTATAATTGAGATTAGCGTCAAGTATATAATAATTGCTATCGCTATAATAATTTGTATCTCTACCAGATACAGCATTTAGTAGAATATTATTATGCCATGTATCATCATGATAACTAAAGCGAAGTTTATAGCTACTTGGAGCTATTGCATTGACATCAGTTTGATTGCCGTTACCATCAGCAAAATCAGTATGTGTGATTGTACGAGTATAAGCAAGCGACATATCGTATTTTGGACTGAAAATTTTATTATATTCTAATTGGAAACCGCGTTTTTTCTGATTTTCAAAATTTACAGCATGAAATTTATTATGTTCATATCTCCAGCCCAATGGATCATCTATATTTTCTAGGAATGCATTGAAATTGATATTGCTTGTAGGATTTAATTTATAGCGTATACCTAGACTGCCTTTATAACCTGTCTCTGGTCGTAAATTAGGATTTCCTTGAATATGAGCATTATTAAAATATAAATCATCTAAAAATGGTGTAGCATAAATTTGACTTAAAGAAGCATAGATAACAGTATTTTCATCAGCTTTATAATCTAAAGCACCATTAGAAACGTATTTTCCACCGAATTCACTATTATTATTGTAAGCAGATGTTCCAGTTAGTGTTAATTTATCAAAACGGCGAGTGCTTTGTAAATAAACGGAAAAATTATCCATAGATTTATTATAATTGCCACTGAAAATATTATTGTAATCATTGTTGATATTATCAACTTCATCTTTGCGATAAGTAAGTCCCGCAGAAATAGTATGGTCTTTGCTGATTTTCCAAGCATCATGCCAATCAATACCTTGAGTAGTGTTTTCCCAGCGACTATAAGTTTTTCATCTTCTTGATTGATGAAGCCAGTAGGGATATAGCTATCTCCTTGAGTATAATAGTGATAAATTGCTAAAAATGCTGGAGTCTCAGTATTTTCTTTATAATTATAAGTGAGTGCGAAATGATTGATTAATTTTTCATAATTATAATCCTGTGGATAACTTTTGGATATCCAAGTGCCTGTATCGTTGCTTAGATGACCATAGTCAAAAGTTAAAGAAGTGTTATCGGTCAATTTCTTATCAATGCGATAAGCCATTTCACGGCGATTGTTGTCGGAATTTGGCATTTCATGAGTGTGGTCATCTGTACCTTTATATTTCATATAATCGACATTATCAAAGCCACCAGTAGCTACCCATGACCAATCATCTAAGCTACCACTTGTTATGGCTTTAACTTTCCAAGAGCCGTGTTCACCAGCAGCTAAATCAACTGTTGTTTCACGTTTATCGCCTTTTTTAGTAACGATATTGATAGCCCCAGCAGGAGTATCATAATTTAGATATGTAGAACCAACTGCACCATGAAGAATGTCAATGCGTTCTACATTCATTATAGATGGCAATAAATCTAAATCATAAGATGCACGACCGCTCATGATACCTTTATTCATATTCATGCGACGACCATCAACGAAGATAGCTACTCTATCATCTCCATCAATGCGTACTACCATATGAGAAGTATTAAGTGAGCCTGAATTTACAGTTACACCATTAGCATAAGAAAGAGCTTCTGCTAGATTTTTATAGTGATTATCATGTATTTGTTCTTTAGTGATAATTGTAGTGTAATTAGGTGAAGCAATGAGATTATTATTTTCAACTAAGCTATGAGCATTAGGTGTTTCATTGGCAAATGTAGTAGCATAAAACAGCCAAATGCACTGAGAGTTAGTAATAAAGAAAGAGATTTTTTGTAATACATAGAAGATGCTCCTTAATTAGAATTTTTGTCGTTGGATTTTATAATAAAGGTAAAAAACAATGAGATATGAACATATCTTTCGTAGAAAATAACTGCAAAGATAGATTAATCTTAAGCGGATTTTTTTGATTAATAATGATATTTTATGATAGATTAAAGCCATGAGAAATAAGAATATATTCATCTTTGAAGTTCGTCTTTGAATTAAATCATATAGATGAATGAGCGTATTAGTAATTAATTTACCGATCAAAGTACCTAATTGTGAAGTCAATAAACTCAAAGTGGCGATGATGATTAAAGTGATATCTACACCAATAAAATAAATGGTGCTGATACCAAGTAATGGGATAATGATTAAGAATAATATTTTTATCAATAATACGTTAAAAAATACCATTAATAGATTGCGAAATAGACGTCTAGCTAATCTAGCATGAGTAATGATGAATTTATGAAATCGCGAGAAAGCTTGTCGCAAGGGGAATAAAGACCGGATAAATAAGCGTATATCTTTTAAGCGTTGACGTAAGTAATCAAATATCTGTAAAAATAATTGGCGTAAGTCATGTGGCAAACTGCGTAAGATATTATAAAAATTGCTAGGTGAAAAATTCAGCAAAAATGATTTGATAAAACGCATAATATCATTGGTTGAAGGTATTATGGTATAAAAATTAGTAGCGAGTTGTTTTACAGATGAGAGGATATCTTTTAGTGAATTAAGCGATAGATTTAAATTCATCAAATGTTGAATGAAGTTGCTGAGTGGTAAAGGTAAGACTGTGAAAAACAAACAAATAATGACACCGAAAAAACGAAAAATAATGATGAGTAAAAAATGACGTAAAAATAAAAATGGTTTTCGTTTAAAGGCACGAAAGCGTAATTTAAATTTTTTTTGTTGTTTGCGTAAAATCATATAGATACCCTAAAAATGTGTTTTTTTATAGTATATTAATTTTAGAACTAGATTATCAAGGAATTAGTAGGGAAAGATATATAAAAAAAGACTATATTTAAACTAAGAGAAATTTTTAGTCTAAATATAGTCTTTAATTTTAGGAATTTAAAACTTCATTTATGGAAGTATGGCAAATGGAAATGGCTTTGTCTAATGTTTGTTTATCGATATTTAATGGCGGATTGAAATACAATACATCACCTAGAGGGCGAAGTAACAAACCTTTTTGGAGGGCATTTTTATATATTTGATAGCCAAGACGTTTTTTGCTGTCGAAAGCTTCTTTTGTATCTTTATCTTTTACAAGTTCAATGGCATTTATCAAGCTAAATGGCGGATTTCACCGACATTTTTATGATTAGCAAAAGTTGCTTGTAATTTTTCATGGAGATATTTTGCCGTATCTTGAGCTTTGGCTAAAATATTTTCTTCACGCAATATTTTTTGTACGGCTAAAGCAGCACTACAGCCTAATGGATTGCCACTATAAGTATGGCTGTGCATAAACGCTTTGCCTTCATTATAATCTGCATAAAAAGCATCATAGATTTTTTGTGTAGTTATAGTTATCGCCATTGGCATATAGCCACCTGTCAAACCTTTGGAAATAGTCATGATATCAGGTGAAACATTTGTATAATCAAATGCAAACATTTTACCTGTGCGACCAAAGCCAGTTGCGATTTCATCAGCGATTAATAATACATTATATTCATCACAGAGTTTGCGAAGTTTTTCTAAATAAAAGTGGCGGATAAATTCGCATACCAGCACTACCTTGAATGAGTGGTTCAACGATGACAGCTGCTAATTCATTGCCATATTTAGCGAAATCTTCTTCGGCATGCACGAAACATTCACATTTGCAAGTTTCACGATTTTGATGATAAGGGCAACGATAACAATCTGGTGCTGATGTATGTACAGCATTCATGAGCATTGGTTTGTAGATTTTTGCATATAAATCCATGCTACCTACGGATAAAGCACCGATTGTTTCACCGTGATAACCTTCAGATAAACACATGAAACGCTGTTTTTGTGGATTGCCTGTCTGATAATGGTATTGGAAAGCCATCTTTAAAGCACATTCTACAGAAGCAGAGCCATTATCACTGAAATTGAATTTGCATAAACCTTTAGGCACGACTTTAATCAATTCCTGACAAAGTTTGATAGCTGGTTTATGTGAAAGATTGGCAAAAATAACATGTTCTAAATTATCTAATTGATTTTTGATAGCTTCATTAATTTTAGGATTGGCATGTCCTAAGAGATTGCACCACCATGAGCTGATGATGTCGATATATTCTTTGCCATTGATATCATAAAGATAAGAACCTTTCCCATGGTCGATAACGATAGGTTTTAATTCTTCATAATCTTTCATCTGTGAGCAAGGGTGCCAGATATATTTTAAATCTTCATCTATCCAATTAATATTACACATAAAATCAATCCATTTCTTTTGAATTTAATATTCAATTATATTTAATTTTTAATTATAAATATAAACTTGCTAAAAATTTAGCATCAATGTCGATATCTTTATCATTTGGTTTTACTAAAGCTATGACAGGAATATCAGTTAAATCTTCAATCATTTTGATATTATCTTCTTGCATAATGCCACCAGTGTAATTATTTAAAATAATTCCCTGTACTTTAATATTTTGATGTTTTAAATATTCCACTGTTAACACTACAGAATTTATCGTGCCAAGACCAGCATCAGCAATAATCAATGTTGGAAGATGTAGCCATTTTATGATATCTGTGAGAAAATATTTAGCTTTATCATCATAGCGAATAGGGCAGATTATACCACCACTGCCTTCAACTGTTACATAATCATAATTTTTTTGTACAGTAGCATAATCAGAAATTACAGTATCTTTTTCTACAGGATTGCCTTCGATTTTAGCAGCTAGATGAGGTGATACAGCATTTTTATATAAATAAGATAGTAGAGTTTGCTCATCTTGATGGATATTGGCAATGCGATTGACAAAGCCAGCATCACTTTCAGCGATATTATCAGCACCACTTAAAGCTGCTTTATAATATCCAGCATTGAAATTAGCTTCGCGAAGTTTTTTTACTAATAAGCAGTAACATAAGTTTTGCCGATATCAGTACCAGTTGCAGTAATAAAAATACCTTTACTCATAAGACATCTCTTTTCTAAATAATTTATTTATAATGTTTTAAATTAGGTATTAATTTTTTACCTAATATGGCAGCGAGAATGCAAAGAACTATATCGCCAGGAACAGCTAATAAGAAACAATATAAAACTACAGGCCAAATACCAATAGGAGTGTTTAAATAAAAATTGTTGATGATATATACATAGACCATACCAAAGGCATAGACGATTAAAAGATTGAGGAAGTTAACGCATAGTAGATAAATGAAAGATAATTTAGTGCGATTTTGTGTGAGATATCCAGCGACATAAGCACCAAAGGCAAAACCAATTAGATAACCAAATGTTGGCTGAAAAATATATCCAAGGCCACCGCCTTCAGTGAAAATAGGAATACCGATTAAGCCAATGATTATATAAACACAGACACTGACAAAACCAAGATTAGCTCCTAAAAGAAGTCCAGCTAAGGTAGTAAATAATAATTGCAAAGTAAAAGGACAAACTGGAACAGGAACTTTAATAAAAGCACCAATTGCGATTAAAGCTACGAATAAAGCCGATAAAATCATACTTTTTGTGGATAAGATTTCTTTTTTCTTTGTTAATATCATAAAAATCCCTCTCATTTAATTATTTGTTAAGCAGTTCATTTTTTATATTAATTTTTATACCAATAAAGAAGATGAACATATAAACAATAATTTATTGTTATTAAATCATATATGCATATAATTGTCAACTTTTAAAAATATTTAGTTAACCATAAGAACAAAAAAACAGCCAATTAATATTGACTGTTTTTAAGATGGGGATAAATTAGTTTTGCTTGACAGGATAAAATCTTTATCATATGCTTTACTTAGCCTAGGTCTGTGCAATGATTAGGCTTTAAAGTCACTATGAACGCAATTTCATGGTGGCTTTTTTATTTATATTAAGCATAAGTATCTGTCCTATCTATATAGTTTTAATAATATAATTATTAACCTCTAGTTTTACCACCAGCAACGTTGAATGTTACACCATGTACATAAGAAGCACGATGACTGCTTAAGAACATAACCATATCAGCAACTTCTGTTAATTTTCCATCACGTCCAAGTGGAGTTGTTTTTGTATTTGTATATCCAGCACGTAACTGTTCTACAGTAATACCACGAGTATAAGCTAAAGATTCTTCATAAGCTAATGTTCTAAGACCTGTAGCTTCTAAGATACCAGGAGCTACGCCAACAACGCGAACATGATGTTTACCTAATTCTTTAGCCCAAGAGCGAGTGAAAGAGTTAACAGCATTTTTAGTTGCAGCATAGATGCTCTGACCTTCAGAACCTTCAAGACCACTTTCAGAAGACATATTGATGATAACGCCTTCGCCATTTTTTACGAATTCATGTCCTAAAGCTTGTGCACAAAGATAAACACCTTTGATATTTACAGCAGAAACTTTATCAAAAACATTTTCATCTAATTCATATTTACCGTATGGATCATCTTTATCTACTAAAAGACGAGGAATATTGATACCAGCGTTGTTTACGAGGATATCTAATTTACCGAATTTTGCTTTACCAGCTTCTACCATAGCTTTTACGCTATCAGCTTTAGTAACATCAGTAGGAACATAGAGGAATTCTCCACTGCCTTCATGTAAATCATATTCAGGAGTTTGTGGGTTCATATCACAAACAACAACATTTGCACCATTATCTAAGAATGCTTGAACTACAGCTTTACCAATGCCAGAAGCACCACCAGTAACAACAGCTGTTTTACCTTCAAGGGCTAACCATGACATATAAAATCACTCCAATTTATATAATTTTGTTATTATTATTTATTATGCTTTGAAGATAGCTATTTCAGAGCCAACTGAAGGAAGGCTAACTGCTTTATCTTCAAGATAGAGACTACCTTCTAAGGACTCGCCTTCTTCATTATTATTGAAACGAAGAGCGATATGACCTAAATCTTTAAGATTTTTTTGAACTTCACAGCCTACTTCTACAATTTTGTATTCAGTATCGTTGATTTTTAAAATATCGCCAACTTCTACAGTATCAGTTAATTCATTACCAGTATGAAGTACGCAGAATTCAGCGAGTTCAGCAGGAGCATTTTCGTTGAAGAGAATAATCATTTTTTCACCGATAAAATCTTCTGCCATAGGACCTAAATCTTTAACAATAGTAGAATATATTTTTTTCATAATAAGATAATCTCCTTGTATTGATTATTGATAAATTAGCTTTCGTATAAACCAAAGCTAGCGAGCCATGCTAAAACAACATTGATTGGACCTGTGATAAAACGAGAATATAATACAGAAGGAACACCAACTTCAACAGTTTGAGGTTCAGCTTCAGCAAGACCTAAACCGACAGGGATAAAGTCGCAAGCAGCCTGAGCGTTGATAGCGAATAATGCAGGGAGTGCAAGACTAGGAGGAATATTGCCTTTACCGATTTCAACACCGATTAATACACCGATAACTTGAGCGATAACAGCGCCAGGGCCGAGGAATGGAGAAAGGAATGGGAAGGAACAAATTAATGCTAAGATAACAAGACCGATTACAGAGCCGGCAAGAGGTGTAAGTACATGAGCGATGATATCACCGATACCGCTTGCTAAGATTACCCCGATGAGCATGGAAACGAATGCCATGAAAGGTAAGATAGTTTTTAAGATTGTTTCAATAGTATCACGACCAGCTTGATATAAAGTAGCTGTGATATAACCCATGAATTTACCAACTTTAGCCATAAAGCCTACATTAGTTTGTTCAGTGATTTTTTTGCTTGTATCGTAAGTAGATTTTTTTGGTTCTTCTGCAGGAGCTTGTGCAACTTTTGGAGCATTAGCAGCATCTTCAGCGGAAGCATAAGAGATACAATTTTCTTTTACTGCGGATACATAAATATCTTCTGTGATGTATTTAGCCATAGGGCCGCTTGCACCAGTTGGATTTAAGTTGATTGTATAGATGCGTTTTTTAGGATAGATACCGCAACGAAGTGTACCGCCACAGTCAATGATTACGCAGAGAATTTCATCATCAGGAACACTAGTTTTGAAACCATCAACAAGTTCGCAACCTGTTAATTCTGCAATTTTTTGAGATACAGGAGAAATAACCCCACCTGTAATATTAACAACTTTATTCTTTTTATCATCTGGTTTTAATACAAGAGGTCCGCCAAATCCGCCAGCACCAGCATTAACAATAACATCTTTATATTGAGCCATGATAAATATCTCCTTTATTTTATATACGAATTAAATTTGCTTGATAAAAATTAATGAGTAGTTTTTACTTTATCACTTAAAACTACGCCCTGTTGTTTAGATACATAAGCAGTAGTGAAGTCAGTGATAACGCCTCCGATGAAGTTGATTAAAATACCGATTAAGAAATAGCGAAGAGCTAAGTCTACTGTAGATAAACCAAGTTGAGTAATACCATTAGCAACACCTAAAAATACGAACAATTCACCAGGATTTACGTGTGGGAACAAACCATTTAATGTATGGCAAGAACGAGAAGCTGCTGCATAATAAGATGGTTTGTATCTTTCTGGCATGAATTTACCAAGAGATAATGTCATTGGATTACAGAAGAAGAATGTACCAATAACAGGTAAAATCATGTAACGAGAAATAACATTACCAGCACAGAGATGAGCGAATTTTTCAACTTTATCAGTGCCGACAAAGAGGATAATTGCATTCATTGCTACCAATAAGCAGATGAGGGTAGGAACGATACCAGAAACAAGACCGATGAACGTTTCGCCACCTTTGTTAAACATACCAATAAAACCTTGAGCTAGTAGTACTAAAGTGTCCATAAATATTCTCTCCTTTAATTTAGAATTTTTTGATTATTGTGATGCATTTTCAATGCATGTGGACGCTTCTTTTTGTTGTTTTGTATATTGTTTATATTCTTCAACGGCAGATAAGATGGCAGAGCTTGTTTGTTTGTCAAAGTTTTGGCAGTCTTTTTCAGTGATTTCTGGAAGGTAATATCCATTTAATTCATTGAAATCTTTAAATCTAGCAAAACTTGTTACACCTTGTAGTTTTTTTCCGGTGATGATTTTACAGTCATCATCTATACACAAGAGTAACAGACAACCTGCTTTAAATCTGCCTCTGGCCTTGCCGATTGCGACTCGGCCAGATTGACGAAGATTTTTTAATTCCTTATTAAATTTTTTTAATTGGTAAATATTCAATAAACCTTGGAGAAGCCACATTACTATACCTAATACAATAAATGTCCAGAACATGAGAGCTTTCCTCCTTTTTATTTATCAACTGTTAAAATTAAGTAATTTTTTTGCAGTGCTTTCATCAGTGATTAAAATATTGATTAATTTTCCTTTTAATGCACTATAGATAGCTGGAACTTTTTCGTCAGAAGCTGCAACTCCGATTACATATTTGACTTTATGTAATTGAGAAAAAGGTATGGAGATTGTCCTATCTACAACTTCAGTTGGTACTTCGTTACCATTTTTATCATAAAAACGAGTGCAAGTTTCACCGATGATACGATTACCAAAGGAAGAAGTGATGTATTCTGATTTTAGTCCATCAGTCCAAATTACGTTGGAAGCAGATGTAGGAGAACCAATACCTAAAAAGGCTACATCTAATTTATCCCATAAGTCTTGAATTCTTAAATAATTAGTATCATTTATAATTGCTTTTTTTGTTTCTGTATTTTTCGTTATAGCTGGAGCATAAAGATAATGGCTTCTAGCTTGAAATGCATTTGCAACCTTGTAACAAATTGTATTTACATGAAGGTCAACATCTAAGCTTTCAGAACCACCAACCAAAGGTACGAAATCAGCATCAACAGCTGGGAAATTTTCGATAGCTGCTTGATAGCCAATAGCCCCCATGGAACGACCCCAATTAAAGCCGATTACCATTTTGTCCTTGATTAGACGTTTTAATAGATTTAGTCCGGCTTTACCTAAATTGGAATAAACTTCATCTTTATTTTCACTAGATGGGACGATATAGACTTCTTTTAAATTAAACTTTTCTTCTAACTGAGATTCAATTGTTTCAAAATTGTCTTGAGCTATGAAGATTTTTACAATACCAGTTTCTTTTGCTCTTTTTAGATATTTACTAACAGTAGAGCGGTCAATTCCTAATTTTTTAGCGATATCACTTTGTTTCATGTCGGCTCCATAATACATATGAGCGACTTTGACTAAAATTCTTCTAGATACGGGTTGCATGTTAAGACCTCTTTTCAAAATATAAATATTAAAGTTTAAATATCTATAGTTATTATAAACTAAGCTGTCTAAACACGCACTATCACATATGTGATAGTATACCTCATTTGTTCCGACACCCATATAATAGCATTTATACCCCCATATTGTCAACACAAAAATAAAAAAATATTTTAAATATGAATTTTCTGATATTTCTTCTTAATTGTTTAAATTTACAGTAATTTAGCTCATACTTGACAGTTAGATATAGATGGATTATTATATATATAAAATTTTCGTAAGTTAAAGTGATAAAGTAAAAAAGTAAAAGGAGTATAAAAATGGTAAATCCTAAATTAAGAGATAATTTAACGGATCAGTTATGTAAGGCTATGTTAACACTCAAGGATACAGAAGAATGCTATCAGTTTTTTGAAGATATTTGTACAGTAAGTGAATTGAAAGCTTTGGCTCAAAGATTAGAAGTAGCTAGAATGCTTCGTGCTGGTCATACTTATGAAGAAGTTGTAGAACGCACAGGAGCAAGTACAGCGACAATCAGTCGAGTAAAGCGATGCTTAAATTATGGAGCAGATGGTTATGATACGGTATTGAACCGTTTAAAATAACAAAGGCAATGAATGGAGGAATATTTTTTATGAACAAAGGTCTATTATTAGAAATACCGTATGGAACAAGAGATTTTTTGCCAAAAGATGCAAAAGTAAAACGTGAGATTGAATCTAAATTGGCAAAAAATTTTAGTCTTTGGGGTTATGATGAAATTGTTACACCAACAATTGAATATGTAGATACTTTAACGATTAATAATCGTAGTGGCATAGAAACTCATCTATTTAAATTTTTTGATAAAAATAATAAAACAGTAGCTCTTCGTCATGAAATGACAACACCAATTGCGCGTGTAGCAGCTAGTAGAATGAGTGATGATATTCTTCCATATAAACTTTCTTATATCAGTAATGTATATCGTTATGAACAGACACAAGAAGGTCGTCAATGTGAATTTTATCAAGCTGGCGTAGAATTGATGGGAGTAGCTGAAGCCTTAGGTGATGCTGAGGTAATTGCTTTAGCTGTGGATAGTTTACAAAAAGTTGGCTTGAAAAATTTTGAGGTATGTATAGGTCAAGTTGATTTTATCAATGGCATTATGCAACAGATGGGATTATCTCAAGAAAAACAATTACAAATTAGACAAGCTTTAGAACAGAGAAATTTAGTGGATTTAACTAATGCTGTAGAAGATACAAAATTGCCTAAACAAGCGAAAGAAAGCATTAAAATCTATTCCAATGTTACAGGGAAAAGAAGAAGTTTTAGAGATTGCAAATAATTTGGCATTGAATGAACAAAGTAGAAAAGCTTTAGATAATCTACATGATATTTACACTTTATTGAAAGCATATAATTTAGCAGATTTTGTAAAATTCGATTTAGGTGTTATTCGTGATTTTGATTATTATACAGGTATGATTTTTGAAGTATATGCACCAATGATAGGTTATCCAATTTGCGGTGGTGGTAGATATGACAAAATGTTATCTGATTTTGGCACAGATTGCCCTGCTACAGGTTTTGCTATGGGTATAGAAAGATTGATGTTAGCTTTAGATAAACAAAATAATATTGATGAAATTGCAAGTGATGAAAATCAAAAGGATATATATGTTGCCTATACAAGTGATAAATTAAATGATGCTATTGCTTTAGTAAATGAATTGCGTGCTGAAGGAAAAGTTGTGGAATTAGCTTTAACAAATCAAACTAAGGCGCAAGCACAGCTTTATATCAAAAATAAATTATTTAAGGAATTAATTTATTTAGAATAATGATTAAGCGTATAAGACAATTTTGGCGAGCTATTAAAGCTAAACTGACAGTAGAAGACAAAGTATTTATTGATAAATATTTAAATGATGAAGAACAAAAATTATTTTTTTGCCATGCGAGTTTATGACCAACGTCATGTATTGAATGTGGCATATACAGCACAAAAAATTATAGAACAAAAGCAATATGAAAATGTAGATTGCAATTTATTGATAAGAGCTTGTTTACTTCATGATGTAGGTAGAACAGCTAAAGATATTTGTTTAATGGATAAAGTAACAAGTGTACTTTTAGGAAAATTTTTACCACAAAAAAGTAAACAATGGGCTAGTGAAGCTGAAAAGCTAAAATTAAATAAATCAAAGAGTTTTTGGCAAAAAAGAAGATATGCTTTGTATATTTATTATAATCATGCACAACTTGGCGCTGAAAAATTAAATGAATTAGGCCTGAATAATATTGCTGAAATAATAAGATATCATCATGAAAAAATTGATTGTAAAGCTTGTAGTGAACTACAGATACTTTGTTTAGCGGATAGTTTAAATTGATAAAAAGAGGTTAGATTTTATGATAAAAGACGATATGCAATATTTAACGATAGCATTACCAAAAGGCAAATTATTTTATTTAGCTAAAGATTTATTTGCTAAAGTTGGTTTTGTAGCTGACAATTTAGAAGAAAAATCAAGAAAATTGGTCATAACTAATGAAGAATTAAAATTGAAATTTATCATAGCTAAAACAGCTGATGTGCCTACATATGTAGAGCATGGAGCAGCAGATATAGGTGTTATTGGTAAAGATGTGTTGATGGAAGCTCAAAAAGATGTTTATGAATTATTGGATTTAGGTTTTGGCAGATGTCATTTGATGATGCTGTGCCAAAAGATAAAAAAAGAGCAAAATTGACAGATTATACACATACACGTGTAGCAACTAAATTCCCTAATGTGGCAAAACAATTTTTCACAAGTAAGGGCATGCAGATGGAATATATAAAAATGAATGGTTCTATTGAATTAGGGCCAATCGTAGGTTTATCTGAAAGTATCGTTGATATAGTGGAAACAGGAACTACACTTCGTGAAAATAATTTAGATGAAATAGCATTTATCGCTAAAGCTAGTGCTAGATTGATTGCCAATCGTGCAAGTTTTAAATTAAAATTTGACCGCATCAGTAAATTAGTAAAAGCTTTGGAAATGGAATTGGAAGGGGCTAATGAATAAATGGAAGTTTTAAAAGTAAAAGAATTAGGCTTAGAAGC
>ENA-OQIO01000242-OQIO01000242.1-human-gut-metagenome-genome-assembly--contig:-NODE-242-length-29275-cov-5.743996_pt1 | contig 29275 bp, 33 predicted proteins | sample MGYA00242573_ERZ504737 | MGnify/ENA primary metagenome ERZ504737 (study PRJEB26092, sample SAMD00036203) | human gut metagenome | host: Homo sapiens | study: EMG produced TPA metagenomics assembly of...
TTTAAGCAATAAGATATTTCTCCATTTATTACTCAACGGACCAAAGGGAAATCAAATCCGCCTTATGAGCATCATGCCATCCATTCCGTAAGTGCCAAAGCTGCACGAACAGCACGATTTTTATTCTGATCAGATCTGCTTTGTCGATCTGTGCATCCTTTTTTATCCTTCCACCAGCTACCACACACTCTTTCCGGTATAAAAAATTCCGCTGTGATTAATTAACATGATATTTCAATAGTTTCAAATACATCACCAGTCAGATCACAGATGTCCTGGATCTGGATCTCGGTATCATCAATCCGTAAGTGAACGGATGGATCAAAAAATTCTACGGTTCCAGATAATGTATGGTACTGACCAATTAATGGATTCTTCCATGACTTTTGAAAATAAGTTGCCTGTATCTTCATTCCATATGCCAGGATCCTTAATTTCATATCCAGCTCATTTTTCTTTTCCTCAGATAAATCTCTTTTTGGTTCGTAAATGATTTCCTGTTGCCGGATCGTTTCATCCAGTCCACGAAGTGCCGCAAATGGAGCAAACTGTTTTGCCCTGCTCCTACATCCATGGGATGTCTCCTGGAAACCGGTCTTGGTAAATATAAATACGGTTGATATGCACTTGCCAGCACTATTCGCACCTCCTCTAAGCACGGTGTCCTCCAACCTGTTCATTGCGTTCTCTATAGGTGGAACACTCCAGCAGATTGGATCCACGCATGATCGCATTCTTTCCATAACGCTGCTTTACATTCAATACTGCTTCCTGTAAATGCCGTTCTTTATCAGTCTGTTTGGGATCATCAAACAGGCTGTACTGCACATAACTTTCAGGAGAAACCCTGTTCGCACACACCTCGATTCTTCGGATTCCGGTATATCTGTCTGCAATCCTGAGATATAAATCTTCCACTGCATCTATGATCTTTTTGGAACTGTTACTTTCTCTTTCGAGTTTTACGGTTCCTTTGGATGCCTCATGCTCATACCTGTGGTCATAGGCGATCCATAAGGTGAGAGAGCTTGTTACCAGTCCTTTTTCAAACAGATCCAGGACCAGATTATCTGTCATTTCCCTTACGATCACAAGTGCTTCGTCAAAAGAATAATTTCGCATCAGCACCTGACCATTTGAAAGGCTGTGTTCCTCCGAATGATAGTTCTTGATGTCACTCATCCGGCACGTTTCATATCCCCATGCATGATCGATCAACAGCTCTGCATCAATCCCAAACATCTTATACAGCCAGTCTTCGGATCTTAAAGAAGCCATTGCAATATCGCCCATCGTATGGATCCCGTAACCAGCCAGTTTTTTTTCAGTCCGGGATCCAATCCTCCAGAAGTCACTTAATGGTTTATGATCCCATAGCTGCTCTCTGTAAGAGAATTCATCCAGGATTCCAATATGGTCATCCACATGCTTTGCTACGATATCCATTGCGATCTTAGCAAGATACAGATTGGTTCCCACACCAGCGGTTGCAGTGATACCTGTTTCCTCCATAACCTCCTGCATAAGCTTTACCGCCATTTCTTTTGCAGTGAGATGATAAAGCTGCAGATAGTTTGTCACATCAATAAAACACTCATCGACACTGTACACATGGATATCTTCTTTGAGACATACCGCAGATAGATTCCATAAATCTTTGCGGAATAATCCATGTACAGTTGCATCCTCGGCATGGCTGTAACGTACTTCACACAATCCGGTATCTCATGGATCCGGCACCGGTTCTTGATGCCAAGTGCTTCATAGCCGGAGTGATTGCCAGACAGATTGTAGACTTTGATCTGGTCGGATCTGCAACCACCAGATTTGCTTTAAACGGATCCAGTCCACGTTCTACGCATTCTACAGAAGCATAAAAGGACTTTAGATCAATACAGATAATAGAAGTCTGATCCTGACTCACATTGTCACCTCCTATACGTCTTTCCTCTTTTTTGACATATATCCCATTTTGACTGTCAATGTCTATACATCTTTCCTGTTTTCTTCAAAACACAGGAAATTCATTTCTCATATCCATTGACAAAAGAGGAAATATTGTGTATCTTATAGGAAAGATATTTCCCTTATCTGTGATTCACATTATAGGAGAGATATTTCCCTTTGTCAAGATTAATTTTTGATTTTAAGGAGATACATTTCCCGTTTTGCCTTAAAGCGGCTAATGAAACTTATAAGAAAAGGCTTAGAAAGAGGTATGTTTATGACATTCGGTGAAAAAGTAAGATCATTAAGAAAGAAAAAAGATGAGCCAGCAGGAACTGGCCAGTATGGTTGGTGTTTCATATAGGACCATTCGATCCTGGGAAGTAGAAGGACGTTTTCCAAAACAAAATGTTCTGTATCAGAAACTGGCAGATGCATTACAGTGTGACGTTTCTTATCTCATGAGTGAGGATGAAGCTTTTATTACAGAAGCATCCGAACAGTTTGGTAACCGTGGTGCCAAACAGGCTCAGCAGATCCTGGAACAGGCTGCAGCTATGTTTGCTGGTGGATCACTGACGGACGAAGATAAAATAGCTTTTATGGATGAGATCCAGAGCCTTTATCTGGATTCCAAAAGACGTGCAAAGAAATTTACACCGAAAAAATATCTGAAAAACCAAGAGGAAAAATAATAGAAGGCGGGATTATTGTACACCTAATCTGTTACCTTATAGTTACAAGGATATTTCTGCCCTTTTTATTTTTTACTTTTGAGGTGATTTATTTGAGAAACACTTACATATATACAGAAACAAAGAAATTAATCAAGAAATATGGCACCAGGGATCCCTTTGAGATCATGGATCAGATGAACATTGTGGTCGGGGAAACTTCCAGATATAAGACACTGAAAGGATATTGTTTTATGAGCTGCAAGACGATCTATGTCATGATCAGCAGTTTCCTTTCAGAAGAAGAAAAGATGATCGTTGCCGCCCATGAATTAGGACATATCATCCTGCATCGTTCCCAGCTGAAAATGGCTCCGATGCAAGATGATACACTCTACAATATGACGGATAATACAGAATACCAAGCCAATCTGTTTGCAGCCGATCTGCTGATTGATGATGAGGAAATCGAAGATATGGTTCAGAACGAGGACCTGGATTATTTTGGACTCTGCAGTTCTTTGAATGCGACTCCGGAACTCATGAGCTTTAAACTATACAGCCTGACAAAACGAGGCCAAGCTTATCATATGCCAATGGAGATACAGAGTAATTTCCTGGCGAAATAATATAAGGATACGCTTATTCTACAATAGAAAAATATAGATTTATCTCACTGAAAGGGGGATTATTTATGTCAAAACATCATATGGAAAAGGTAACTTGCCCTTTCTGCCATCATGAGGGAGACTTTGAAGTCTGGGACAGCATTAATACTGTCCTGGATCCTGAAATGAAGGAGAAGGTACTTAATCAGTCTATTTTCCTTTATACCTGCCCGAACTGTGGAGAGACCTTCCGTTTAAACTACCCTATACTCTATCACCAGATGGAAGATCTTGTCATGATTTATCTGGTTCCTGAATCAGAAGTAGAGAAAACATATGAAATATTTTATGAAAAAAATGCTTTGGCTGATTTTCATACCGAAAAGTACTTAAACCGGATTGTGACATCAGCAAATCAGCTCGTTGAAAAGATCCAGATCTTTGATGCTGGTAAGGATGACAGGATAATGGAACTTGTTAAATTGCTTGCGACAGATTCTATTCTCAAAAATGATCCTGATAAAGAATTTGATGAACTGCGCTTTGCTGTCGATGACGATGGAACAAATATTCTTGTAATCATTAATAAGGGTAAGATCACTGGTGCAGTTGACATTGACAATATGTATGAATTTGCTTCTTCACACTGCGATGATTTCAAGGATCTTCGAGATGATGAGGACATTGTTATCAATCGGGAGTGGATCCTTAACAAACTTGCCGAAGCCGAAAACGAATAGTATATTTGGTGGCTACACCCCCAAGCCCCTGTGAAATCAATAACGCCGGTACTGGATATCAAAATCCCGCACCGGCGTTATTAATTGTAATTCTTTTTTCTACTCAAATAAACAACTTATCATCCCTACAACTTGAAGTTGTTTGTTATTTTACAAAGGTTGCATCATCTCAAGAATGATTCCATCCGGGTCTCTGAAATAAAACGCTCTGCTTTCCCCAAATCCATCTGCCCTGAAATCGAAATACTGCGGTTCAGACAAGCACTCCACATGATTTTCGATAAGAGTTTTGTAGACAGAATCAATGTCATCCGTGTAAAAGCATACTTCTGAGATAGATGTCGTAAACAAGTCTGATTGTTCTTTATGGATTTTGCTGTCTACAAACTGGATCAATTCAACCGGTGGTGCTTCAAGAGCCTTTGAACCATTCAAATATGCAACCCTTGCTTTACAATTTTCCTTACGGAACATTTTATCTGTTTCTTCGCCTTCCATAAAAATTTCGCCCTGAAATTCAAGCCCAAGAATATCTCTGTAGAAAGTAATCGAGCGATCCAAATCAGAAACGGTTAATCCAACGTGATAAATTCTTCCAACCATTTACTATTCCTCCTAACAAACGATAAATACCGATTTTTTAGTTTTAAAAACTGAGAATTGGCTATTTCATCGCAACAATACTTATCCAATGATTTTTTGTATTTGAATACGTTTTTATCTCTCTAAAACCTGCTTCTTTCAAAGCAGCAACGAGTTGCTCAGAGGTGTAAATCTTCATACCATCAATCAACTTTGTCCATTTTTCATCTGTGGCATTCGTTCCATCACTTTCGTTACAAATCAGGAACGTCCCTCCGTTTTTCAGAACTCGATTTACCTCAAAAAAACATTTTTCCAATCCCGGCCAGAAGTAAACTGTCTCGAAAGCAGAAACATAATCAAAAACCGCATCCGGAAAAGGGATAGCAGATACATCACCTTGAACCACGCAACATTTCCCTTGTTTAATGGCAGCGGCGTTCAGTTTTTGAGATTCTGCCACACTGACCTCCGAATAATCCATTCCTGTCACATGTCCATTTCCGCATTTGTTCAACCAGACTACAATATTTGCACCGCCTCCGCAACCAACATCCAGTACCGCAGCATCTGGATTTACTGAGATATTTGAGAATCCCCATTGTGATAACTTGGCGTGACCTCTGTTCATCATTTTCGTCATCAATTTTCCGCCAAATCCTTGTGGCTTACGAGTATTTTCAAAGAAGCTCATTGCATTATTCCTCCTCTCTAGCTTCCGATTTTATGCTTTCTTAATTGGATGCCTAATTACAGTTTTCCATTTCTCTGGAGCAACCCTTCTCGCATCAGACATATAAATCTCGTGGTGCAATCTATCTTTGTTAATATCGTTAACATACCCATTTTGTTCTAAATAAGTATCCATAAGAGCAACGGTTGCTGGCTCATCATCGAAAGAACCTATGTGCATAATTTGAACGCATAATCCTTCATCAATCGTAACATACTCTGCTGACGAACAATCGAGTTTTTTCTTTTCCGTTGCTGTTTCTACAGCCCAGTCAAAATCGGCTTTAGAAATGAAATCAGGCAAGCGAATAACAGAAATCCAGTTAAAAGCAGATTTATTTGTATAATCTACACCCTCGACATCATCCTGCCACCAAAAACCTTCCAATGGCGGAACAACATATTCAAAGAAGCCTTCTATTTTATAATCGGTCTTGTAACTCATTTTTAATGTGTATGCAACAGCATATAGAACACTGATTGCCTGCTGATATGCACCGCCTTCTTCATTCGGATTGCCTTTACCTCTGACCGCAATATAATTAGCTTTCGGGACATTTACAATCTCTGGTTTTTTCTTCGGCATATAAAATTCTTTATACTCTTTCTTAAAATCAAAAGCCATAACTACCTCCGTCAAATTCCGATTTGAGCGAGTAAAGCAAGGGGCTAATACCCCTTATGCTTTTCTCTTTTCTTTTGCTGTTTCATTTCAAACTTTCGCAGTTCTTTCGCTTCTTTTTTCTCTTTACTTCTAATCTTGCGTTCTTGTTTGTTTTGTTCCTGTTGCAATTTCAATGCCTGCTGCGATTTTGTTCCAATACCGGTTTTCTGCATTTGCTTTCTCGCTTCACGCTGCATTCTTTTTGGATTTCTTTCTATATCCTTTACAACAGTATCAACACCCGGACTGAATTTCAAACTAACATAATGTTTTTGAACATATTCCAGCACCTCATAATCTTTTGGTTCTGCGCCAAAAGTCACCTTTGCTACAAACAACTTGCCGTCCTCAATACGCTCAAATACGCCTACCCAGAACGGTTCTTCAAAATACACCGTCAGTTTTCCATTTACTTTGTCCATAAGAATCCCTCCTAAAATAATTGTTGAACAAAGAATGGACAACCCGGAGGGGCAGGTTACTTACCCTATTTACATAGGACGGCTGGGCTACCTACCAGCTCTAGTACATTGCTGAACGTACATTGCGTTTTTATCTTTGTATTTATAATCAAGCCATATGGCACGATTAACTTAGCATATTATACAAATTTGATATGGTTTCCTCGGAAGTTATCTTTTTCTTCCAAAATATCTGCATACTTTCGATTTGTATTGCAAATACTCATTTCCGAATGTTTCTATCAAAAACTTTTCCTCTACACAAACTATCTGCAAATGAAAAAATACCAATGCAAAGCCCGTGGCAAAGCAAAGAAGCCAATTAAAGAATGAAAACAGTATTCCTATATACATTAAATCAAAGCCTAAAAACGCAGGATTTCTGCTAATGCAATAGATACCTGTTGTTACCAAATCGGTCTTATCTTCTTTTTGCACACCTGCTCTCCAATTATCCTTCATCTGTGCAACAGAAACAATAAAAGCAAGTACGCCGAGCATCGTTATTACAACTCCCGTCAATCGCAACGCAATACATACCATCCCGGAATAAAGCGCAATGCTGACAACCTGTATTGCGGGAAGCAAATATGTAGTTGTTTTAAGAGTTATTTCTATAAATTTGACAAATCCCTCTTTTCCTTTTCCTAATTGGTCTGTCTTTATTCCTTGCTTTTTCTGGCTGAACATCTTTGCAAAATAACAGATATAAAACGCTGCCATCAGCGAAATTATAACCGTTTCTATTATCATTGTGTACCTCCACAACTACCGATTTGCACTTCAAATCGTTTTCTTCATTCTATCACAGAATCTATTATTCTGCCATCAATCTTTCGAACCAGGTATCCATGACAATAATAAACTGGCTTGCCCCTTTCCACTCTTGCAGCATTTCATCCAGAGTTTTGTGTTTCTCATATTTCTGCACATACACCCAGGTGGCTATACCACTGGCCTCAGAGATAATTCCCGTTATGATCTTACGCATGATGTCCTCAAATTCTGCGATTTCCTCTTTAGGAACAATGTCATAAAGGTCAGGAATCTGGAAATATTCTTTCCCACAATTCTCATGTACATCAATTAAATCTGCCTTAACTCTCTTTCTGGATTCCTCAGGTAATTTCAAATATTGCCAGATCATTGACACCACTTCGGATGGTGTGTCTTTTTTGATTGGTGGTAACTGAATAAAATCATTGTTTTCGATCATTTTCATATCCTCCTCAAGATACAATAAAGTCAATAATACATTCTCTTGTCATATCCAGGACAGTATCCACAAACACTCCTGCAAACAGGATCAGATACAGAATTGCACTCAGCACAAACAGGAATGCAACCTGTCCCCAGTCATGGTAACAATATGCAGTCGCTATAATCAACAAAGTGAATATAAACCCAAGGATTCCTCTGACAACCGCATAAGTCTGTACTGTCATCTTTACTGCCAGGCCGATCACAAAAAGGATCAGCCATACCGGCAGTAATAATATCTTCCCAGCAAGTTTTAAAATAAACATGTGTACCTCCTATCTTACCAGTCCTGCATATCATGGTTCACCTCTGCCTGATAATACCCGTTCATCGTGACGGTGCATTAAACAGAGCTGCCAGTAAATATTTCTTGATGTTCTTCACTTTTGTGGTATTTCCACGCATACAGTGTAGGACATACTCAATATGTGAATAGGTCAGCATCAGAAATTTTTTCTTCACCAGTGATGCCGGATACCAGTTACTGGCTATCAAAATCTTGTCGTTTTTACACATTACTGTCTCTACTATCAGATTCACGATTTCATCAACCTGTCGCATATCGTCATGATGGGTTACTTCCAGCGACTCATAATCAACGGTTTCTTTGACCAGATTTTCATAAGCCTGATATTCCTCAGTAGGATTATCGCCATCGGATCGATCTCATCTGCAGATACGATTTGATTAGATTTATTATCATTCATTTCAGTATCACTAAGATTAGTATAATTAGGGTTTGAAATGTAAACTTCTTGAAGTTTGTTTTCGGGACTTCTAGAAGTTTGATTTTGGGACTTCATGAAGTTTGAAATGTAAACTTCTGTAGATTCCTCATTTTCCTCAGAAGTTTGTTTTTTAAACTTCTTTAATTCATCCTCCGATGATTTTTCTTCCATTTTTTCCGGCATAAAGGTTTTCACGTAGATAATGTTCACCTTTCCAAATCCTTGTCTGCGTTTCTCGATCAGACCAATTCCTGTTTCATCATCCAGTTCCTGCATGGATTTGATTGCTTTATTTCGACCGCAATTCAGTAATTCCATGATATCTTCTATCGAAAAGTAAATATATGCTCTGTTATTTTCATCAAACCATTGATTTTTAATGGACAGGGACATACGATCCAGCATCAATCCATATAAAATTTTAGCATCGCTTGATAAATCTTTAAAGTAACTATCTGTAAATAATGCTTTTGGTATACGGTAGAAGCTGAACTGATCAGCTTCCGCTCCGTAGAAATATTTGAATTTCATCTTTTTATCCATAACTTCCTCCTTTCGTTTTCTATACAGAAGTCCTCTTTCTAAACTTCTGTGGCTCTTTTCTTCTTCTGTTTCTTACTTAATCATTTTGTTCTTGAGACCATTTTTCCAGCAAGGATTCTATCACCCGTTCCATATCATCAGCACTGTAGCTCTCTGGAAAATACTTCGTCAGCTTCTTTTCTGAAAACGTAATAGATCTTGATGGTGTCTTCACCATCATACATTTATTAAAGATTGTCAGCATTCCCACCTGATTAACCGCTCCTTCATTCAACTGATTTCTGAGAGCAGTGATCTGCTGTGGTTTAATGAAGCCAGTGTCTTTGATATATTCGTAGATCCATTTCTGGATTTCTTTATCGATGTAGGAAATATCCACGGCTACTGTGAATGTCAGCTTTTTGCTATCTACCATATCGAGAAGTTCTGGAATTAACTCTGTCAGACGTATATATCGTTGAACCTGTTTGGAACTCTCTCCTACTTGTTTTGCTAATACATCTCTGGAAACTGTTCCCATTAAATTCTGGTCATTTTGACCAGAATTATTTTTGGGTCTTCCTGCCTGTCTCTTCATTGCGTCCAGCTTCATCTTATAGGCAAATGCCTTCTCACTCGGCAACAACTCCTCTCTTTGAATGTTGGCATCCACCATCGCTATTACGGCATCATCATCCGATAACTCTCTTACGATAGCCGGAATTGTTGTAAGTCCTGCCATCTTTGCTGCATGTAATCTTCGGTGACCGGAGATCATTTCATATTCATCATTGCTGTCCACTCGAAGCAATACCGGTGTCAGCACACCACTAAGCTTTACGCTTTCAATCAGGTCCTGCATCTTCTCATCATCAAGAACCTTAAATGGATGATTCTTGAATGCATGGATCTTGTTGATCTCGATCTCCATTGCTGATTCTTCATTAACAACACCTAATAATTCATCAAGACTTGCCAGTTTAATTTTCTCACCCGGTCTATTTTTCATCATTCATAACCTCCTGTGTCAGATTCATATATGCCATAGATACTTTACCTTTCGGACAGTGCGTGTAAATGCTGATTCCTTCTGCACTTGTCTCTGCCGCTTTTACTGACATTGGAATTACATTTTTAAAGATCGCAATCTGGCTTCCATAAGTTTCCTTCACAAGTGCCGCAATGTCCTTCGCATAGTTTGTTCTGAAATCTACCATAGTTAAAAGAATTCCTTCTATCGTCAATTTCCGATTCAGCCTTTTCTTCACCATAGAGATTGTTTTGATCAACTGCTGTAATCCCTTTACCGGAAGATACGCTGCCTGGACTGGAATCAAAACAGAATCCGAAGATACCAATGCATTGATTGTCATCATTCCAAGGCTAGGTAAACAATCGATCAAAATATAATCATATCGGGATCGTATCGTATCGATGTATTCCTTCATAATCATTTCTCTGCTCATTACATTTCCCATCGTCACTTCCAAAGTTGACAATTCAATATTGGCCGGAAGCAGATCTACATTTTCCTGATGATGCAGAATACCATCTTCCTCTGATATTTCATCTTCATTGATCACTTTCGTCATGATGGTTGCCAAAGTAACTCCCAGTTCATCAGGCTCTACATATCCAAGACTTGCTGTCAGACTTCCCTGTGGATCTGCATCGATCAATAACACTTTTTTACCTTCTCTTGCCAGGCCAATCCCTAAATTAACGGTTGTGGTGGTCTTTCCGACTCCGCCTTTCTGGTTAGTAATGGATATCACTTTACACATATGTTGTTCCTCCTGTATTCTTTCATCAAAATTCTTCATCACGGAATGCTTCCAGATATTCATCAATAAGGTCCAGATTAACTAGCACAATTCGTTTGACATGGTATACTGCTCTGGCATCTTTCGCTAATTGTTGAAATGTATGAATTCCCATGGAATAAAGAATTGCACCTTCTTCATAACGGACAAATTTCTTACGTCCTCCTTTGACAAGCTTTTCCAAATCCGGAACCTTGGTTCGGTTATTTCCCATAACGCTTCCCCCTTCTCTTCTTTAATTCTGATACAACCTCAGGATTGTCTTCTAAAAAATCATCCAGAATATTCAGATCCACAATGGCTGTCTTTCGAATCGGATAATTGGCTTCTGCTTTTTTCGCCAGTCTGACAAAAGGCCAGTAGGACATCTTATAAATCTTTGCTCCTTGTGTGTAATTTACAAATCTGCGTTTCTTTCCTTCCAGATATTTTTCCAAGTCAGGTGTTTTTCGTTTTTTCATGGCTTCCTCCTTGTTTCCAGAAATCTGTATATTACCAGATACTCATTTTATTTGGCAGGTACGTGAAAGGATGTTATATCTTAAAAAACAAAAAGGACACATCCAAATGGTATTTCTACCAAAAGTGATGTGTCCTTGTTTAACACTATATTTTCGAAAAATGCTCCTCAAAAATAATCGATATTTTGTTCTTTAGACATATAAGATAAACAGTCCGGAATCCATAGAACCCCTTATTCTATTCTCTTATAATCCGTACGTCACCATTTAAACTTATACAGCTCCAAGCCGTTTCATGTAGCTCCATGTCAATCCGTGGAACCACTTTTCCTGATTGGACGTCTATGACTACCAAGCCGAACTCTTTTTTCCGGATTAGTACAGCTTTGCACCTGCCGGGATTCTGTCATCAACCATCAGAAGGTTCAGTCCTTCGTGACCGTCTTCCTCATGTACTGCTGAAATCAGCATACCTTCGGAATCGATTCCCATCATCTTTCTCGGTGGCAGGTTCACGATAGCGATTGCTGTCTTACCAACCAGTTCTTCCGGCTCGTAATACTCGTGAATACCGCTTAAAATCACGCGATCCTTGCGTTCTCCGTCATCCAGTGTGAACTTCAGAAGCTTCTTGGATTTCGGTACTGCCTCACAAGCCAGGATCTTAACTGCACGGAAATCTGACTTGCTGAATGTCTCAAAGTCAACCATTTCCTCAAAGATTGGCTCAATCTTTACGTTGGAGAAATCAACTTTTGCTGTCTCTGCTGGAGCAGTTGCAGCTGTCTGAGCTACATTATTTGCTTCATTTTTTGCAGAACCCTGTGATTTCATCGTCGGGAACAGCAGCACATCTCTGATTGCCTCTGCTCCTGTCAGCAACATACACATTCTGTCGATACCGAATCCGATACCACCTGTAGGTGGCATACCGATCTCCAGTGCATTCATGAAGTCTTCATCTGTTGTATTGGCTTCATCATCTCCCTGTGCAAGCAGTTCTTCCTGCGCTTTGAAACGCTCTCTCTGATCGATTGGGTCATTCAGCTCTGAGTAAGCATTTGCCATCTCCCATCCATTCATGAAGAACTCGAAACGCTCTACGTATTCTGGATTCTCCGGTTTCTTCTTTGTCAGCGGAGAGATCTCAACCGGGTGATCCATAACGAATGTCGGCTGAAGCAGATGTTCCTCTACGAACTCCTCAAAGAAGAGGTTAAGGATATCACCTTTCTTATGTCTCTCTTCAAATTCTACATTATGCTCTTTTGCAAGTTCTCTTGCCTGCTCCAGAGTCTCAACTTCATTCCAGTCAACGCCTGCGTATTTCTTAACTGCGTCAACCATTGTGATACGCTCGAACGGTTTACCAAGATCCATCGGGATTCCTTTGTAAACGATCTGTGTTGTTCCAAGAACTTCCTGAGCAACAAAGCGGTACATGTTCTCTGTCAGATCCATCATGCCGTGGTAATCTGTATATGCCTGGTAAAGCTCCATCAGAGTAAACTCTGGGTTATGTCTTGTGTCAAGACCTTCATTACGGAATACACGTCCGATCTCGTATACTTTCTCAAGTCCTCCAACGATCAGTCTCTTCAGGTAAAGCTCAAGAGAGATACGAAGTTTCAGGTCCTCGTTCAGAGCGTTGAAATGTGTCTCGAACGGTCTTGCAGCTGCTCCACCTGCATTTGCTACAAGCATTGGTGTCTCAACTTCCATGAATCCTTCTCCGCTTAAGTATTTACGGATCGCTGCAAGGATCTTGGAGCGTTTGATAAATGTATCTTTAGAGTCTGCATTCATGATCAGGTCTACATATCTCTGACGATAACGTGTGTCTGTATCTGTCAGGCCGTGGAACTTCTCCGGAAGCATCTGTAAGCTCTTGGAGAGAAGTGTCATCTTCTCAGCATGGATAGAGATTTCCCCTGTTCTTGTTCTGAAAGCGAAACCTTCAAGTCCGAAGATATCACCGATATCAGATTTCTTGAAATCAGCGTAAGCGTCTGTTCCGATTGCATCTCTTGCTACGTATACCTGAATATTTCCCTGTAAATCCTGAATGTTACAGAAAGAAGCTTTTCCCATAACTCTCTTGAACATCATACGTCCTGCGATTGCTACGTGGATCGGGCTTGCATCCATGATGCTTCTTCTCTCTTCGTAATCATTCTTAAGAGCCTCTTTTGCCTGCTCTTCATCCATACCTTCTACGTTCGGCTGCTGGTGATCTTTTAAAAGCTCAGCCTCATGTGCCTCATAGAGATCTTTCACTTCGAGTGAATGGTGTGTCTGGTTAAATTTTGTAATCTGGAAAGGGTCTCTTCCGTTCTGCTGCAGTTCTGCAAGTTTCTCACGGCGAACCTTTCTCAGCTGATTCATATCTGGTTCCTGTGTGTTCTTCTGATTCTGTCCCACTGTCTGTTCTCCTTCCGTTTCTATCTGCTCTTACATTGATTTTATATAAGTCAACTTTATACAAATCAACGTAAAACATTCTCTTTTTATATTGTCTTTTTAAGCGAATTCAGACCTCTTAATAGTAAGAGGTCTGTCCTAAGCTGATTATGAACGTTTGATATCAAGTACTTTGTACTGGATAACTCCTGCCTGTGTCTCAACATCAACGACATCATTGATTTTCTTTCCGATCAGTGCGTGACCTACCGGAGACTCATTGGAGATCTTTCCTTCCAGACTGTTCGCCTCTGTAGAACCAACAATCTTGAACTCCATCTCTTCATCAAATGTAATGTCGTAAACCTTTACTGCACATCCGACATTGATCTTATCAAGATCAACTTCATCCTCTACTACAACTTCTGCATTCTTCAGGATTGCCTCAAGCTCCTCGATACGGGCTTCGATATCTCTCTGCTCGTCTTTCGCTGCATCATACTCAGCGTTCTCGGAAAGGTCTCCCTGCTCTCTTGCCTCTTTGATCTTACCTGCAACTTCTTTTCTCTTTACTACTTTCAGATTCTCAAGTTCGTCCTCAATTGCCTTTAATCCGGCATAAGTAAGTAATCTTTTTTTTGCTTCTGCCATTGTTCCTGCTTCCTTTCTACTTCCTTACCGTCACTGTCTACGGCAGTAACGTTTCGTTTCCTATGATATTTACAGATTCTCTGCAAATTATTTTCTGTCTATACTTTTCATGCATTCAAAGTTCCTTCTCTATATTTTGTCTACAGATCTTATCGGTTTCAAAATGCACGACTGCTGTCTTTTTTCACCGACGCCAATGCCCTCATCAGCGTCCGTCCGCAATTTCAATATTATACTCAAACTAGCGCTTTCTGTCAAGTTGAAAGAGCAGTTCTTCCAGTTCCTGATAGGACTCTACGCGGTTGATTTCTTCGCGTAATTTCGCAGATCCTTTCAGTCCTTTTGTATACCATGCCACATGTTTTCTCATCTCGCGGATACCAATGAATTCACCTTTGTATTTCAGCTGTAATCTGGCATGGCGGAGCATCATATCACGAATCTCTTCCAGACTCGGACGTTCCGGCAGCACGCCTATCTCTTCATATGTGATCATCTCGGAGAAGATCCATGGATTTCCCTGTGCTCCTCTTGCGATCATGATTCCGTCACAGCCTGTCTGTTTCACCAGCTCTTCTGCTTTCTGCGGACTTGTCACATCTCCATTTCCAATTACCGGAATAGAGACAGCCTCTTTCACCTGACGGATGATATCCCAATCTGCCTGTCCGCTGTAATACTGTTCTCTTGTCCTTCCGTGCACGGCTACAGCTGCTGCCCCGGCCTCCTCGATGATCTTCGCGATCTCAACCGCATTAATGCAGCTATCATCAAATCCTTTTCTTATCTTCACAGTGACCGGCTTATCAATCGCCTTCACCATTGCACTGACGATTTCATAAACCAGCTTCGGATTCTTCATAAGTGCAGAGCCTTCTCCGTTACGCACAACCTTCGGCACCGGACATCCCATATTAATATCCATGATATCAAACGGACGCTCTTCCACTCGTTTTGCCATCTCACTCATAATCTTCGGATCTGATCCAAAAAACTGAAGTGACACCGGCTGTTCATCCGGATGGATCTCCAAAAGTGACTCTGTATTTTTATTATTATATAAAATCGCTTTTGCGCTGACCATCTCCATACACAAAAGACCTGCTCCCTGTTCTTTACACAACACGCGGAATGGAAGATCTGTCACTCCGGCCATTGGTCCTAAGATGTAACGGTTTGGCAGCGTCACATTTCCTATTTTCAACTGTTTCATCATATTCTATTCTTTCTAATCTATAACTATTCTTCTTATTTGACTTTAGTATCATAGTAAATAACTGCCGAAAAGTCAACGTACATGATCTGTTCTTTCGCATTCATACAAAAAGTCTGAATAAATCCGGCAATTGCAAGGTTTTTGCAATCCTCCATTTATTCAGACTTTTTTTATCTGTCTTTTAATATCTCTTGATTTTTCTTGAAGCTGTCTTCTCAAATTCTTTATCGCGAATGATCAGACTATAAATCTTTTTATATGCCGGTGCACCCTGATTGTATTCATCAATCAGTTTTTGGAGTTCTACACGGACTTCCTCTTCTCTTTCAAGTCCCTGTTTTTTTGCGTACTCCTCATCCGGATATATTTCTGCCTCGATCACTCCTTTTGCTTCTCTTACTAATACTTCCTGTACCAGTCTTGAAGAACTCAATTTATTCTCCAGTTCTTCCGGTGAGACATTTTCTCCATTCTTTGTAATGATCAGGTTCTTCTTTCGTCCTGTCAGATAGATAAACCGTTCTTCATCTACATATCCAAGATCTCCTGTGCAAAGCCATCCATCTTTCAATGCGGTTTTTGTTTCTTCCGGCATCTTGTAATATCCTTGCATTACACTGCTTCCGCGAACCCACAGTTCTCCATCTACGGTCTTTGCCTCGCAGTTTGGAAGAAGTTGTCCTACTGAATTCTTTTTTACATTCCATGCAACGGTTGTACTGATGACCGGTGAACATTCTGTCATTCCATATCCCTGGAGAATCTGGATTCCAAAACGTTCGAACAGCTCAATATAATCCGGGTTCAGGTATGCACCTCCACTGCAGATCGTATGGAACTGAGATCCAAATACTGCTTCTTTTACCACTTTTTCCGGAAGGTCTTTTACGTCTTCTAATTTTTTCGCAAAAGTTTCAATCATAAGCGGTACCATCAGGATCATATTCGGCTTAAATAATTTGATATTTTTTGCTACACGCATCAAAGAGTCATTGATACAGATAATTGCACCGAGAGAAATTCCTTTCAGGATATCCATACTCAGGCAGTATGCGTGGTGAATCGGTAAAACTGACAGGATCACATTTCTCTCTGGGAGCTTCATATCCAGACATGTCGCGTTCTCAACGAGATTTCTATGTGTCAGCATCACACCTTTGCTCTTTCCTGTTGTCCCTGATGTGAACATGATCGTACAAAGTTGATCCGGAGTAATCTCTGTTTTTTCTACTCCTGTGTCCTCATCTATCGTTTGTTCCATCATTGATTTTGTAAGAGAGAGTACATTTCCCTCATTCGCTTCTTTCTGCATAGAAAGGATGTACTTCAGTTTTGGGCACTTTTCTTTCGCTGCTTCGATCACATCTTTACGGATCTCATCCAAAATCAGGATTGTTACATCTGCACGGTCAATAAGTTCACACAGTTCTTCTGCCGGAAGTGACACATCCAACGGTACTGCAACATTTCCGCCATCCACAATTCCAAAATAGGAAGCAATCCATAGATAAGAAGTCGCACCGATCAATGCGATATGACTTTTTGGGTCTCCCAGTTTTTTCAATAATGCTGTTATTCTCTCACTGTCTTCTTTCAACTGTGTGTATGTCTTTGCCGCAATTTCATTTTTTCCTATTTTGTAACGGATTGCGTCTTCATTTCCAAAACATTTTTCTGCATTTGTAAGAATATCGCGAATTGTTCTATATTCCATTTTCTTTTCCCTCTACTTCAAAGACTCAAGATACGCTACAGCTTCTCCGACTGTTCGGATACCTGCTGCCTTGTCCTGTTCAATCTCCACATCCATCTCATCTTCTATTTCCCCAAGCATGCTCATAAAATCAAAGGATGTGAATCCAAGATCTTCCATAAAACGTGATTCCGGCTTGATATTTTCCTGTTCAATTTCTACATAATTACAAATAATATCTACTAACTGCTCAAACATGATTTTTTCCTTTCCATTCTATACTGATCGTGATTCTCAACATGATCCGAATCATCTTTCTTTTATACAAGCTTTATAATTTCTCCAATTGTAAGTTCAGGATTTTCTGCTCCCTTGAACATAATTTTACATAAATAGTAATACAGATATTCCAACTCTTCTCGTGAGATTGCTTTTTTCTGATGTTCAAAGTTGAAATCCAATCCATTATCCTCCGGTCGGTGCATGACTGTCAGATACATTGCCTGTGTTGTCATTCCATTCGGATACCATTTTGTCTTATATTGAATTCCTCCAAGATCTTCCAGTCCTTTCTCCTGCAATGTCATCGGCTGGTAAGTCAAAGACATCGGCTCATACGTCAGTCCATTCTGTGGCTGTGGATATGTCCTGGAGCGATATGCGAAATATTCTGTCGGGTCATAATTTGCATGACGGAATAATTCATTCTGCTTATCACGGATTTCATATACTGCATCGATAAACTTCACATCTTCTGAAAATACGGTACGAAACGGGAACGAATGAATTCTTGTTCCACCGGATTTCTTTTCCTTTAATGTAGCTCTTCTGGCAATCGCATTATTGATCGATACATCCTCCTGTCCATTCATTTTCTGGAAGTAAGTACGTAATCCCATCAACAAAAGACATGCCAGAGATACCCGGTACTTTTCACAAAAATCCATCAGACGTTTGGTCGGTTCTGCTTCCAAATGAAAGATATCCAATGCAGAACTCACATCATCTGTCGCATTAAATGCAGAACGAAGCTTTGGATTTTTAAACATTTCCCTCGCTGCATCCAGCTTATCTGTTCCATTAACACCGTTATAAACCGGCTCTGATGCTTCAATCAGTTCCCTGAAAAATTCTCTGTCTCGCTGCTGTGCTTTACTTCCGGCTTCATATGCGAGATCCTTCTTTACCTGATCTATGTAAGAACACATATCCTTTGGATATGGGACACCTTCATATTTTGCATTACAGTACAGCTCAATAATATCTTTCAGAAATGTGATCAGTGACTGGGCATCTACCACCATATGATGTCCGAGGAAATACACTCCGTTGAATCCATCTGAAGTGCGGATCATTTTAATCTTCGTCATCGGTGAATCCTCGAGTGGGAATGGAACTGTTGTCCATTTCTGCATCGTATCAGCTGCCTCTTCCATAGTCACATTGGAAAAATCAACAAACTCTATCTCCCGTTCTTTTCTGTCCTGCTCTGCACTTACAACATACTGATATACATTCCCCTCTTTGTCCTTTGCAAAGCGTATCCGCATCCCTTCATTTCTCTCATATGCTTTGTAAATGGACTCTCGGAGTACATCCCAATCCAGATCTGTGCCAATTGTCAGGCTTGTGCCAATATTCAGTACTGCCGCATTCGGACAAAATGGCAGATAATACAAATGAAATTTTTGCGCTACCGTCAGTGGGTATACAGGATATCCTTTTCTTGTTTTCATCATTCTATGATTCCTCCTATAAATGAATCCATTGCTCCTTCATAAGCTTCTCTGTCTTTATAATAACTTTCGCAGTGTCCTGCCCCGTGGATGATCAGCTTCTGTTTTGGAGATTTACAATTTTTATAAATTTCTTCAGACATACTGCATGGAACAAATGTATCGGCGTCTCCATGGATCAAAAGGACAGGAACTTTTGCTTTTCTGACTTCACGGGCAGAATTGCACTCATCCAGTCCATATCCTGCCTGTTTTTTATTCACCGCATCCGCAATCTGTATCATTGGAAACGCCGGAAGATGATACATACTGTGAAGTACATGTGTAAACACTGCCTTGGGCGAAGTAAACGGACAATCTGCAATAATTCCTTTTACCTGCTTCGGCAGATCAAGCCCGCTTGCCATCAATACTGTGGCGCCTCCCATAGAATTACCATGCAGGAGAATCTGAACATTTTCTCCGTCCTGTCCAATCACCCATTCAATCCATCGATATGCATCATAACGGTCCTTACATCCGAATCCAATGTATTTCCCTTCACTTTGCCCATGCGATCTCTGATCGACAAGAAGAACGTTATAACCACGCTTCAAATAATAATTTGAAATACTTCCATAATCTGCAAGCCCCTGACTCGTGTAGCCATGAAAACAGATCACTGCTTTTTTGCATTTCTTTTCTTCGACATTTCCTGCTCCCTGGAAATACGTTCCATGAAGCTTCAAACTGTCTTCCGACCGGATCCAGACATCTTCATGAGGCTGCTCCATCATCCACTCCCTGCATTCCTTCATCTTTGAGAAATACTGATCCCAGTCTACCCCGGACATCTTCATCGTGCGTTCTGTCTTTGCGTTATAACGCATCATTGTTCTTCTGTAAAAGTATGCACTTCCACCTGCCTCTGCTGATACGATTCCCACCAGACCTGCAAGTGCAAGAAGTTTTCCGTAATGCATCATCTTTTTCACCTTTGCTTCCTTTTTACAGTTATTTCTGTTTCTGTGTTTTCTTTATTGCATTCTGTTCTGCTTTTCTGCTATCAATCAGTTTTTTCAGATACAAAGCTTTGTCAATGTTGCCTTCTACTTTCAATTTTCCCAGTGTTACTGCCAGAACCGGATCCAGCTTTCCCTCATTGATCTTAAATAATGTCTCTGCCGAACAAGTAAAAATCGCATCTCTGTCATAATACTCGTATGGTTCCACATACAGCTTTCCTTCTTTTACCTCTGCATAAAAGATTCCCTCTGCTTCTCCTGTTACATTGAACTGATATGCAAGATGTTCATTCACAGTACTTACGTCTGCTTCCATCATCATCCCTTTTACTTTTGAAAACATGTCTGCGTATGTCATTTTTCTCTCCCTCTCCTTTTCAGTTTTTCATTTTTCGACCATCGGTCGATTTGCTATGTTTTTAATCTATCATTTTTTCGACCCGTGGTCAATTATCTATTTCAGACAATCTTTTGTTTCAAAGTGTCCTTTTTTTGTCCTCTTTTTTATTTCTATTTTATTGGTTCTTCCGACTTTATTGTGCTATACTTAAAAGGATATCGGTCAATTCCCGTAATCTGGAACTGGCCAAATATACTTACGAATATACGAGGCGGACTTCTATGCCAAAACAATTAAAATACGATAAGATTCTAGATGCTCTTCAAAAGCTTCTGGAAACCAAAGAACTTTCTAATATCTCTGTCAGTGAGATTGCTCAGACTGCTGAAATTGGAAAAGGAAGTATTTATTATTATTTTTCTTCCAAAGATGCAATTCTTGAAGCACTGGTAGAACGCAATTATGAAGCTCCAATAACAACAGCAAGACATCTTGCAGAGCAAAGAGAGATTTCACCTTTCACACGCATGGCTCTGATCTTTCAGGCCTGCCGAAATTCCTCTGCGGCTTTTTTAAAGACACAGCCATCAACTACAAAGGCTGCACCGGAGCGGGCTTTTCTTCATCAAAAGTACATGAATCATCTCATCGTTTCACTCAAGCCGGTTCTTGCTTCCATTATTGAACAAGGGATTGCACAGGATTTAATCCTCTGTGCTGACCCTGTTTCTCTTGCTGAGATCGTACTGATTGTACTGACTGTTAAGATGGATAACACCTTAGTACCTTCAACAGCAGATGAGATTGAACAGACAATCTCTGCTCTTGTCTCTCTTTTGGAAAAAGGAACTGAGAATCCTGCGGGATCGCTAAACTTTCTGATGGCACAGCTGTAAGCAGTTTTCTGTTCGCGGCACCTGCATTACACAACATATCCCACCATTTTGAATCGCTGACGGTGATATGATAAATCATGAGACGAAAGGAGTGTTTTTATGATTATTCGTCCTGTTTTTAATATATTATTGCTCCCTGATATCACTTATTTTTTTAAACGTGATTTCTTTCCGGGGGCTGCTGCAGACCAGATTGAAGTCGGTACAGATATTCTGTTTCCATTTTTGAAAAATGAAGTGGATGAGACTACTGTCACTGTAGATGATATTTACCCGGTCGGTATGTCTGCGAGAGTCGAATCCATCGGTGATGATGACAGCATCCAGATTCGTACATTAGAACGTGTCAGTCTTGACGATATTGAGCTGGATGAGAACGGACAGATTACAGCTACAGCTTCCATCCGTCCGGAGGTAGATGATCTTCCTTTAGAAGAAGAGAAGCAGACTTTCACAAACCTGCGGAACTCGCTTCTGAAATTTGTTCAGAATTATCAATGGGGGATCTGGGCAAGAAGCTACATTATCCAGAGAAAGAATATCTATGACCTTGGTTCTGCTCTTTCAGATTATCTGAACATTACTTCCGAAGAAAAATATGCAATTGTTGAGACAGATTCCCGCCGTGAACGCTGTGAATTGATTGAGAATGCGATCAAGGAATTCATGGAAGTGGCCAAAGTTTCTTCTGAAGCACAGGAGGCACAGAAAGGTGACCAGGAGCAGCTGTACAGAGAGGCTGCAATTAAGAAGCAGATTGATTACCTTCAGAAAGAATTAGATGAGATGCACCCGGAAAACATTTCCGATGTCCGTGCTTTTGAAAAAAAGATCCAGGAATCCGGCATGAATGAAGATGCCCGTAAGGAAGCGGACAAAGTCCTGAATCGTATGAAGCAGGAAGGAAAAGACAGCCATGAATATGGGCTTCTCTATGACTATCTTGATTTTGTCACCAGCCTTTCCTGGAAGCATCCGGAATTTACACCGATTGATTTAAACCGGGCAGAAGAGATTCTTGATGAAGATCATTATGGACTTAAGAAAGTCAAAGAACGTATCATCCAGCAGATTGCTGTTATGGCACTGAACCGGAAACAGTATGGTTCCATCCTCCTTTTTGTCGGTGCGCCTGGTACCGGTAAGACAAGTATCGGACAGAGTATTGCCCGTGCGTTAAACCGCGAATATGTCCGCATCAGTCTCGGCGGTATCCGAGATGAAGCTGAGATCCGCGGTCACAGAAGAACTTATATCGGCGCTATGCCGGGACGGATCATGGAAGGGATTAAACGCAGCGGCGTTTCCAATCCTGTTGTAGTTCTTGATGAAGTAGATAAGCTTGCGAAAGATTATGGCGGAGATCCGGCAAGTGCATTGCTTGAGGTGCTTGACCCGGAGCAGAACAGTACATTTACAGACCATTATATGAATGTTCCATATGACTTATCCAATGTTCTGTTCGTCTGCACAGCAAATTCTACAGATACGATTCCTGAACCGCTTCTGAACCGTATGGAAGTGATCGATTTTCCAGGATATACGGCGGTGGAAAAATTCCATATTGCCAGAAAGCACTTACTTCCAAAGGCAATGGACGCTATGGGAATCCAGAAGAAAATGTTGAAGATAACGGATGGTGCACTTCGCAAGGTCATTGAAGATTATACGATGGAATCCGGAGTCCGTGGACTTAAGAAACAGATTGATATGCTTTGTCGTTCCGCTGCTGTGCGTCTTGTAAAAGAAGAGGGGCAGACTCTGACAGTAAATAAATCGAATCTGAAAGACTATCTCGGCCGTAAGAAACTGCATCATGACCAGAAATTAACTTCCACACAGCCTGGTGTTGTCACCGGACTTGCATGGACACAGGCAGGCGGTGAGATTCTGTTTATAGAGACAAAGCTGACAGAAGGGGAAGGAAAGGTGATCATCACCGGACAGCTTGGAGATGTCATGAAAGAATCTGTACAGATTGCACTGACACTTGTGAAGTCTCTTTATCCTAAAGAAAGCAAGGTTTTCCAGGATCATGATCTGCACATTCATGTGCCGGAAGGAGCTGTTCCAAAAGACGGTCCATCTGCCGGCATTACATTAACCACAGCACTTGCTTCCCTTGTTACCGGAAAGGCTGTCAGCCCGGATTATGCCATGACCGGTGAAGTTTCCCTCCGCGGAGGTGTGCTTCCGATCGGTGGGCTTCCTGAGAAACTGATGGCTGCCCAGAGGGCCGGTATTACAAAAATACTGATTCCTTTTGACAACGCAGATGATCTCGAAGATGTAGCTGCTGAAGTAAAGGATAAGCTGAAAATCACTCCGGTGAAAAAGGTCAACGACGTTCTGAAGTTATTGCTCGGATAAAAAGTGACCTATCGTTAAACGGAAACTATGAGAAACAAAAGCCCATGGCGAATCTGAATGATAAATTCAACAAACTTATCATTCAGATTCCGCCATGGGCTTTTTTATAGTTTAAAAATTCGACAGATAAACTGTAATCTATTTATCTGACTATTTATTCCTCTGTCTCTTCTTCCATCTCTTCTCCGAGATAGAATACTTTGTAAAACATTTCAAGAGACTTGAAAAGCTCTTCCTTTGTGTCCTGCAGCTCTTTGATCTTCAGTACACTACCAATCTCATCGAATGAGAAATCACCCTCGTTGTGCTCTACTTTCAACTCAAGGTTTCCATTCTCATCAAACACCAGCAGGAGAACTCCTCCAACATCCGCTGTATACAACACACACATGATCTGCAGTTCCTGTTTCACTGCTTCCGGAAGAGATTCAAATTCCGGGTTCAGATAATATTTCTGCTCATAGGAGCTGGCCGCACACAATACCATTTCTTCATCCATAATTTTTACACCTTATATCACTGCCCACAGTTTCTGTAAACAGTACTTACCTTTCCATATTTTCCACATTCACTGCATAATCCCGATGACTTATTCACATTCCGTAGGTCTTATCCACCTGGTTATACATATCCATATACGCCGCGCACCGAAACTTCTCCGGCATACACCGCCTCTTCGGTTCCATCTTCTTTCCGAACGATCAATTCCCCTGTCTGATTGATTCCAAGTGCGTAAGCATTGTACTGTTCTTTTGCACCAAGAATCCGGACTTCACGATCTTTATTTACCAGCAATTCACTGTAACGTTCTTTCAAACCGGACAGATCTCCGTGTTCAAGGAAAACCGTGTAATTCTGTTCAAAACGTTTCATCACTGCTGCAATCAACGGTGCTCTCTTTACCACATGTCCACATTCCAGTCTGAGTGATGTCGCTGTCTCACGGATCTCCTCAGGGAACTCTGTCAGGTTCACATTGATCCCTACACCAATCGTTACATGATTAATGTAATCGATCTGAGTGCTCATCTCTGTCAGGATTCCGACGAGCTTCTTTCCTTTAATGATAATATCATTTGGCCACTTGATCTTTACATCCGGGTTTCCACAGGAATCTCCGCAATCCATGATTCCCTCTGCTACACTTAATGCCATCACAAGCGTCAGCATCGGTGCCTGATCCGGTTCAATCTCCGGACGAAGCAACAAGGACATGTAAATGCTTGAACCTGACGGTGAATCCCAGGAACGGCCCCTTCTCCCTCTTCCGGCTGTCTGCTTATCTGCTACGCAAGTGTACCTTCCGGTGCACCTTCATCTCCCATCTGCTTGATCCTCAGATTTGTAGAATCTACCGAATCGTAATAAACGATATTTCTTCCGGCCCACTGCGTATCCATCAGGCTATCGAGCTCTTCCTTCGTCATCACATCCGGACTATCTACAATATGATAACCTTTATTCCGCACAGCTTCAACCTGATATCCTTCTTCCTGCAGCTGACGGATTACCTTCCAGACTGCAGTTCTTGACACCCCGAATTTTTCACAAAGCTGCTGGCCTGACACATATCCGTCCGCTTCCCTCAACAATTTTAATATTTCAGCTTTCATTCTAATTCCACCTCTCATCAGACCTTTATACAAAAGAAAGGTGTCTGTCCCATCTCTGGAACAACAGACACCTTCTGCTCATTCTTATTTTCCACAGAAGCCGGTCTGATCTTCAACTCATTTATCATACCAAACTTCTGCTGATTTCTCAAGTTCATCAAATAGATTACATACTCTTAGAACTCGCCAAGTGTTGCAACCATTACAGCCTTGATCGTATGCATTCTGTTCTCTGCCTCATCGAATACTTTGGACTGTGCAGACTCGAATACTTCGTCGGTTACTTCCATATCTTCGATTCCGAAACGCTGTCCCATCTCTGCTCCGATCTTTGTCTTCAGTCATGGAATGCCGGCAGCAATGCAGGAAAATAGCTGTATCTTTTGCATTTGCCATAACTTCTTTTGTTACCTTATATGGTGAAAGTTCTTTGATTCTCTTCTCCCATACTTCATCCGGCTCGCCCATGGATACCCATACATCTGTATAGATAACATCTGCGTCCTTTGTTCCTTCTTTTACATCTTCTGTCAGAGTAATTGTTGCTCCGGACTGTGCGGCATAACCTTTACAAGTTTCAACAAGCTCTTCGTTCGGGAAATATTCTTTCGTTGTACATGCTACGAAATGCATTCCAAGCTTAGAGCATGCGATCATCAGGGAATTGCCCATGTTAAATCTTGCATCTCCCATGTATACAAGCTTACGACCTTTGAGTTCTCCGAAATTCTCACGGATTGTCAGCATATCCGCCAGCATCTGTGTCGGATGATATTCGTTTGTCAGACCGTTCCATACCGGCACTCCTGCATATTTCGCAAGATCTTCTACTATTTCCTGACCGAATCCACGGTATTCGATTCCATCATACATTCTTCCAAGTACACGGGCAGTGTCTTCGATGCTCTCTTTCTTTCCAATCTGAGAACCTGATGGATCAAGGTAAGTTGTTCCCATTCCCATATCATGCGCTGCCACTTCGAATGCACAACGTGTTCTTGTACTTGTTTTCTCAAAAATCAGTGCAATGTTCTTGCCATGATAATGATCCACCGGTACTCCGTTTTTCTTCTTCTCTTTGAGGTCTGCTGCCAGATCAAGCAGGTATGTAATCTCTTCCGGTGTAAAATCCTTCAGTGTCAGAAAATTTCTTCCTTTTAAATCCATTGTTCTCGTCCTTTCTATTCTATAACTATATGAATCAGAACCCTCTCTGTCCTTCTCTTCTTCATATCTTTGAACCTACATTGTAACCGATGAATTTAGTATACTACATTCATGTATAAAAATGCAACTAAAACTTTATTTCACTCTGTTTTATACATATTTATTCAGTACTTATACATTCTTTTATGCATTTTTATTATTTCTTTCTTCTTTGTCTTCCTGCTTCGAACATCAGAACCGCCGCTGCCACTGCCGCATTTAGAGATTCTGCCTCGCCTTCCATTGGGATACGAATGAGACAATCCGCGCAGTCTGCAACTTCATCACGAAGTCCGTTCCCCTCATTTCCGATCAGAAATGCACAACCAGTTGTATAATCTTCCTCGTCGTATGCATTTTCCCCACGCAAATGTGCTGCGTAAGTTTTAATACTCTTCTTCTGCAGCTCTTTGATCTTCTCCGGAAGATCTTCCACATAGAGGAACGGCATACGGAATACAGCCCCCATCGTGGAACGAATCACCTTTGGATTGTAGACGTCCACGCAATCTTTGCTCAATAAGATTCCGGTTACACCTGCTGCCTCAGCTGTTCTGAAAATAGTTCCGAGATTTCCCGGATCCTGCAGATTATCCAACACAACCAAGTGCGGTGCCTTCTGATTTTTCACCTGCATCAGGTCATTCATCGTATAATTGAGTCTCTTCACAATCGACAGAATTCCCTGCGGTGTCTTTGTATCTGACACATAAGCGAACACAGTATCTGTCAGAAGCTCGACCGGCGCCTGTAATTTCTCTAAAAATTCTTTATTCTTCTTTGCAAAGCTTTCTGAAGCATATACTTCTCAATTCGTTCCGCCGGAATCTCTTCTGTCATTCTTGGTCCTTCCACGAGAAAGATTCCTTTCTCATCTCTTAAGCGGCTCTTCTTCTGCAGCTTCGCCAGTTCTTTGATCTGTGCATTCGATGTACTTGTTATCATAATCTATTTCTCCAATTTTCCAATCTTTTCGAGTACTTTATTTGCTCCAACCAAAATCAATAGTGCATTCTCCGGAAGCGGCATCTGTGGATTAAACTCTACATTAACATTTCCGTCCTGCATGATTCCTACAACTGTAACTCCATATTTCGTACGTATACCCAGTTCTGCCATACTGTGATTGATCCACGGTTTTGGAACAGCGATCTCAACCATACTGTAATCATTTGACAGTTCAATCCAGTCTGTGAATTCTGTTGCCAGAAGGCTTTTGGCAACCCGGCTGCCCATCTCAATCTCAGGATATACAACAGTATCTGCCCCTACTTTCTTCAATATAGTTCCCTGTAACTTATTCTTTGCTTTGGCAACAACCATTGGAATTCCTATTTCTTTACAAAGCAGAGTCGCCATGATCCCTGCTTCAAGATTCTCCGCAACTCCAATAATTGCTCCGTCCAAATTCCTTGTTCCAAGTGTACTCAATGCCTCTTTCTCTGTAATATCTGCTGTGATTGCATAGGTCACCCTATCCGCGATTTCCTGGATCGTCTCCCGTGATTTATCTACAACGATCACATCGCATCCCATATTCTCAAGTGTCAAGGCCACACTCCGGCCAAAGCTACCAAGCCCCAGAACTGCAAACTGCTTTCTCATCGTTTTCTCCTTCTCATATACTGTTCCTTGTTTTTATCGCGTATCTCTTGTTTTCTCTTTTATCTTTTCTTAGCCAACCATAATCTTCGCTTCCGGCAAAGTACGGAACTGATTCTTCTTATCCACATGACCGGAAAATATAAGTGCCATCGTCATTGGTCCGATTCGTCCAATATACATCATGAGCATCAGAACGACATGACTGATATCACTAAGCACCGGCGTCAGATCCGCTGTCAGACCAACCGTTGCCATCGCAGATGTCGCCTCAAACATCAGATCAAGGACTTTCTGCTGTGGCTCGATCACTGTCATCACCGTCACCCCAAACAGCCAGAAGACAAATGTCACAAGTGTGATTGTTATCCCTACTCTTATAATTTCGAATGTAATTTTTCTTCCATAACATTCCGTATCTTTGTTTCCTCTCAAGACAGAAATTGCTGTAAGCAAGAGAACAGCAACTGTTGTTGTCTTGATACCACCTGCAGTTCCTGCCGGTGAACCACCGATGATCATCAGCATGCTGGCCAGTAGCTTCGAACCATTCGTAAGGCCTGACTGAGATACGCTGGCAAATCCTGCCGTTCTCGTCGTCACAGACTGGAAAAAAGCCGCCTGGAATTTCCCTGCAGCGTTCAATGTTCCCATCGTTGCCGGATTATGATGTTCTAACAAATAGAATCCCACAGTTCCCAAAGTAAGAAGGAACAACGTCATTGTCAGAACAATTTTACTCTGCAGGCTCAGTCTTGTGATCGTCCTTCCGACTGGCCGCTTTCCCTTGGACTGTATTGTCATCTTTATATTCTTCGCAAGATCGATCCATACCGGATAACCAAGACCGCTGAGAATGACAAGCATTGTTGTCGTAATTGTGATCACTGGTGTATTGACATATCTCGTAAAGCTTGAATCCCCAAGAATATCTACACCCGCATTACAAAATGCAGAGATTGAGTGAAACACGGAATAGAAGATTCCCTTCGCAACACCATACTCCGGAATAAACTGAAATGAATATCCGATTGCGCCAATTCCTTCTACAAGAAATGTTCCCCACAATACTCTTTCAATAAACCGGATCATCCTTGAAGTGTGGACAAACCATAGGCTTCTTGAATGACAACTCGTTCCTTCATATTTATTCTTTTTCCAACCAGCATCGATCGATGTACAGCTACGTACGTCTGAGCATCGATCGATGTACAGCTACGTACGTCTGAGCATCGATCGATGTACAGCTACGTACGTCTGAGCATCATCGATGTACAGCTACGTACTCTAGCATCGATCGATGTACAGCTACGTACGGTCTGAGCATCATCGATGTACACTACGAC